>Ga0182015_10004728_pt1 | contig 14514 bp, 16 predicted proteins | sample 712P3MmetaG_FD_120478 | JGI IMG/M metagenome (GOLD analysis project Ga0182015, IMG submission 120478) | Permafrost microbial communities from Stordalen Mire, Sweden - 712P3M metaG | ecosystem: Environmental > Terrestrial > Soil > Wetlands > Permafrost | place: Sweden: Stordalen | collected...
ATCAGGCGCCCGAACTCTTCGGCCAAACGCCGTCCCAAACCGTTGGCCCATTCTTTCACTATGGCCTGCCCTGGAAGGGCGGCGCCGATCTCGTCGGCAAGTCTGACATGGGCGCGCGCCCGGATCTATTTCCCGAAGGTCACTATGTGCTCAATCTGTCGTCGCCGAGCGGCGTGCCTCAAGGCGAGGCGATCGATCTGCGCGGCCGGGTGCTCGATGGCAGGGGTGACGCTGTCCCCGATGCCATGCTGGAGCTGTGGCAGGCGAATGCGGCCGGGCGCTATGCCAGTCCGCTCGATAGCCGCGATGAGGTCTCTCTCGATCCGCATTTCATCGGTTTTGGCAGAGCGGCCACCGGTGCCGACGGTGAATTTCATTTCCGCACCATTCGCCCGGGCCGGGTGCCGGGACCCGATGGAGGCCTACAGGCACCGCACATCGCGCTCTCGGTATTCGGTCGCGGCCTGTTGAAGCGCCTGGCGACCCGGATTTATTTCGCCGATTGCGCCGAGAACGCGGCCGACCCCACCCTGATGAGCGTACCTCCGGAGCGGCGTAGCACCCTCATTGCTGAGAGGCGCGGCAACGATTGGTGGCTCGATATCGTATTGCAGGGAACCGGCGAAACCGTGTTTTTCGCGCTATGACGAGCTCCTTGCTGCGCACACGTCCGGCGACGACCAACGCGATGTTGGCAGTGTTCGACGACGCTGCGACGTTGCGTCATGCGCTGGCCTTCGAGGCGGCCCTGGCACAAGCCCAGGCCGCGGCCCAGGTGATCGGTGGGGAGTCCGCGCAAGCCATCGCGGCGGCGTGCGGTACCTTCACAGCCGATATTCCCGCGTTGGCAGATGCCGTGACTGTCGCCGGGACGCTGGCGATTCCGCTCATCAAGACGCTGCGCACGCAGCTGACAGGCACCGCTGCTCGCGATCTTCACCGCGGAGCGACCAGCCAAGATTTGGCCGATACCGTGCTGATGCTGCAGATGAAGGCGGCGGGCGCATTGCTGGCCACAGAGCATGCACGCCTCGTCACGGCGCTCACGGCGAGCGCTCGACAGTATGCCTCGCTGCCTGCGGTGGGACGTACATTGCTCCAGGACGCCGGCCCGATCGGCTTCGGGCTGCGTATCGCGCAGTGGGCCGTCGGCATTCGGGAGGCTGCGGCCGACCTCGAGCGCACGATCCAAGTCCACGCCAACGTCCAACTCGGCGGCGCCGCAGGGACGCGCGCGGATATGCACGGCCGCGGCACGGCTGTCGCGGCGGACCTCGCTCGGCGTCTCGAGCTCAATCCCAGCCCGCCGTGGCATGCCCGGCGCGGCGGCATCGCCGCGATGGCGGCGAGCCTCGGCATCTGCATCGGGTCTCTCGGCAAAATGGCGCGTGATCTGTCGCTGTTGAGTCAAAATCGTATCGGCGAGGCACTCGAGCCCCTCATCGAGGGCCGCGGCGGCTCCTCGGCCATGCCTCACAAGCGTAATCCCACGGGATGCCAGGTCGCCTTGTCGGCGGCCGCGCGCGCGCCGGGACTCATCGCCACGGTCTTCGCCGGCCTACCGTGCGAGCTGGAGCGCGGGCTCGGTGGTTGACAAGCCGAGGGGCCGATACTCGCCGAGTTATGCCTGCTTGCAGCGGCCAGCGCCCAGGCGATGGCCGTGGTGGCGCAGGGGCTGCTCGTGATCGATACCGCCATTGCTAAAAATTTATCGGAAGCCGATATTGGCGCGGACATCGGGGAGAGCGTGCAGATCGTTACGGAGATTCTCGGCCCACTTCGAGGCGCACCCTAAATGCCATTCGCGACGAGGGACGGCGTGCGGCTGTATTGGCGTTTGGAGGGCCGGGAGGCACACCCGTCGTTGGTGTTGCTGAATGCCATCGGTACGGACATGACCATCTGGGATGCGGTGGTACCCCTGTTGCTGCCGTACTTTCAAGTCTTGCGGTTCGATGCGCGCGGTCACGGAGCCTCGGATGCGCCCACGGGTGACTATAGCCTCGAGATGCTCGCGCACGATGTGATCGCGGTGATGGATGACGCCAAGGTGCCGCAAGCCGTCATCGTGGGAGTATCGCTCGGCGGCATGATCGCCATGGAAACCGCCCTACGGTTTTCGGATCGGGTCATTGGGCTGGCCCTGATCTGCACTTCTGCCAGCCTCGACCGCGGCCTCTGGACGGAGCGCGTCGAGAGCGTCCACAAGGGCGGCGTCGCGGCCATCGCCGATGCAGCCATGACGCGGTTCCTGTCTCCGAAATTTGCGACTTCCCACCCAGATCGCGCTGCCGCGGTCAGGCGAACGCTGCTGACCACCCAAGGCTATGCCGGAGCCGCCGCTGCGATCCGCGACGGCGAACTGCGCGACCGGGTGGCCACGATCACGGCTCCGACGGTCATCGTCAGCGGGAATCAAGACGTATCTTTGCCATTTGTACCCCACAGCGAGCTGCTGCTCACAGCGATCGGCGGCTCCACGTCCGTGCGGATCGACTCCGGCCATCTCGCGCCGCTGGAGGCCCCTCAGGCAGTGGCGCAGGCCATACGAAGCGTGTCGAGCGCAGCAGATGACACATCGCGCGCCGAGCAGGCGCTTTACAAAGCCGGCCTCGTGAACCGGCGCCGCGTCTTGGGCGATGCGTGGGTCGACCGCGCATTGGCGAACAGAACTGCTCTCGATGCCGAGTTCCAGGAAATGATCACTCGTATCGCGTGGCATGAAGTATGGGGCCGGGCCGGCCTCGATGAGCGTACGCGACGACTGCTGGTCATCGCCGTCACGGCCAGTTTGGGGCGTTGGGAAGAATTCGCGCTGCATACCCGCGCTGGATTGACCGCAGGCGGTTTTACGCGCGACGAGCTGAAAGAGGTGCTGATGCAACTGGCGATTTATGCCGGCGTGCCCGCAGCCAACACGGCCTTTGCACACGCACGCCAGCTCATCGCTGAACTCGACCGAAGTGGAGCGTCTCCATAAGGACTCGTTGCTCAGGACGGTAACCCGGGGCTCCGTCCCCGTGCGGTTTGGGCACGGGAGGTCTATCCTTACCGACAGCCGCTTTCTATCTACCTTGATCTAGGGGTATTAACCGCGAGGGTGCTGTGATGGCCCGTTGGCTGTGGATATCGTGGGGCGTAATTCTTTACATGGCGGTGGCGCCTGCGATAGGGGGCGATGCGCCGGTCGCGCTCGCCGATCGCCCAGCACCCCCGGGGATGATCGCGCAACTTACGCTGGACGGCCCGATCGGGCCGGCGGCGGCCGAATATTTCGATGAGGCGTCGAAGCGCGCCATGGCCGATGGCGCCGCGGCAATCGTGCTGCGTCTGGATACGCCGGGGGGACTCCTCGACTCGATGCGACAGATCATCGCTCGCATGCTGGCTTGCAAGATCCCCGTTCTCGTCTATGTCGCGCCCGACGGAGCGCGGGCGGCCTCCGCCGGCACCTACATTCTCTACGCCGGGCAAATTGCCGCGATGGCCCCGGCGACGCACGTGGGTGCGGCGACGCCGGTGAGCCTGGGCGGAGGCAGTCCATGGCCGAACGCCGATAAGCCGGCCATCAAAAGCGATTCCTCTCAGAAGCAGGGACCGGCTGAGGCCGGCGATGCCGAATCGCACAAGATTCTGAACGATGCGATCGCCTATATTCGATCTCTCGCGCAACTTCGCGGGCGCAACGTCGAGTGGGCGGAACAGGCCGTGCGTGGTGCGGCGACGCTGACTGCCGGGGAGGCGGCCGAGCAGCATGTGATCGATTTCGTGGCGACCGACGTGTCCGACCTGCTCGCCAAGGCGGATGGACGAAAGGTCGAGGTGGGCGATCACCCGCTGACCTTACAGTTGAAGGGATCATCGGTGCACAATTACCTGCCGAACGCGCGCTCGCGATTTCTGGCAATCATCACCAACCCGACGATCGCCTATGTCCTATTGCTCGCCGGCATCGTCGGGCTTTTCCTGGAAGCGACCCATCCGGGGGTGCTGTTGCCGGGAATCGTCGGCGGCATTTGCCTCCTGGTCGGCCTCTATGCGCTCGAGTTGCTGCCCGTGAACTATGCGGGGCTCGCGCTGATGGCGCTCGGTATCGGCCTCCTCGCCGCCGAGACGGTGACCCCCACTGCCGGCGCCCTTGGGGTCGGCGGAGTCATTGCATTCGTGGTGGGCTCGGTGATGCTGATGAATTCGGCCGTACCGGGCTATCGGGTGAATCTCGGCATCATCGGCGGCATTGCGCTGTCCGCTGGGGCGTTCCTGGCCTTGATCGTGCGGCTGGTGTTACGAGCCCGGCACACGGGCCAGTCCATGGGGGATTCGGCGCTGCTCAACGAGGAGGCGGAGCTGCTCGAGCCGCTGGCTGCCGGTGGCGAAGCATGGGCGAGGGTACACGGTGAACGCTGGCGGGTACGCAGCGATAGCGCGCTGCCGGCCGGCGCGCATGCGCGTATCGTACGTCGCGAGGGCCTACTCATCTGGGTGGCGCCGCTGAACTCAAATGGGTAGGCAACGGCTGTAAAACGGGCGCAGGAAGCGACCATAGGAGAAAATTCATGTTCACGCTCATCGCAGTGCTGGTGGTATTCGGTGCCGTGCTGCTGTTCACCTCGATCAACGTGCTACCCGAGTATCAGCGCGCCGTCGTTTTGACACTCGGCCGCTACACGGGCACCAAAGGGCCGGGCGTCGTGTTGCTGATTCCGGTGCTGCAGCGAATGGTTCGGGTGGATCTGCGGATCACGGTGATGGACGTGCCTCCCCAGGATGTGATTTCGCGGGACAATGTCTCGGTGCGAGTCAATGCCGTCGTCTATTTCCGGGTGGTGGAACCGGACAAGTCGGTGCTTCAGGTGGTGAATTTCCTGCAGGCCACCAGCCAGCTTGCGCAGACTCGACTGCGCTCGGTGCTCGGCCAGCACGAATTGGATGAAATACTCTCTCAACGCGAATCGATCAACCGCACGCTTCAGACGATCCTCGACGAGGCGACGGACCCCTGGGGCATCAAGGTGGCCAATGTGGAGATCAAAGATGTCGACCTCAACGAAACCATGGTGCGGGCGATCGCCCGCCAGGCTGAGGCTGAACGCGAACGCCGCGCCAAGGTGATCCACGCCGAAGGCGAGATGCAGGCCGCGGAGAAGCTGCGCGATGCGGCGGCCATGCTTTCCCAGCAGCCGCAGGCGCTGCAGCTGCGCTATCTGCAGACACTCGCCGACATGTCGAGCAACGGCAAATCCTCGACCATCGTGTTCCCGTTGCCCTTGGATCTCATCAGGCCGCTGATGGAGGCGCGCTCCCCTTGAAGTCGCGATGAGCGGGACGGAGAGCGAGGTAGAAATGCCCCAGCACAGTCGTTTCAGTGTCCGTGTCCTGGCGATGCTGACGGCAGCGCTGGGCCTGAACGCTTGCGGCGGAACCGGAATGGGCGCGCCTCAGTCTTACACGGTGGGAGGCGTCGTAAGCGGTCTGGCCGGCTCCAGCCTCGTTCTGCAAAATGGCAACGGCACAGAATTAACTGTGAGCGCAAATGGAACCTTCGTGTTCCCCTCCTCAGTCGCGGCCGGCTCGGCCTATGCGATTTCGATCAAGGCACAGCCAACAAATTCATCGCAAAGCTGCGTCATTTTGAATGCGAGCGGGGAAGTTACCGATACAAATATCTCCAACATTGTGGTGTCTTGCCCCGCCGACGGTCGTTTCGTCTACGCGTCGAGCCATTCGGACATCAATTGTTTCACCGCCGATCCCACGACTGGTGAGCTGACACCGCTGCCCGCTTCCCCCTGCGATGTGGGCGTTCTCACGGGTGTCGCGGTAGATCCGAACGGCAAATTCGCCTATGCGACGGTTAGCGACACCAACCAAATTCGCGCCTATACAATCGATAATTCGACGGGAAGATTGAGCGCGACCCCCGGCTCACAGTTGGACGCGGGCGGGAGCACTGGTCCCGTTGGTCCGAGTAATCCCGTCGATATTACCGTCGATCCCACCGGACATTTCGTGTTCATGGCAAACTATGCCGGCAGTATATCCGCCTACGCCATCAATTCAGCCACTGGTGCGTTGTCCACCGTTTCCGGGTCGCCATTTCCAACCGCACCCGCTGCAATTGCGGGACAAGTACCTGGCGCGGTCTCCGTGACGGTCGATCCAACCGCTCGATTTCTTTACGCAGCCATTAATCAGGGAAACGACATCTCGGCGTACGCGATTGATTCGAGCACCGGTGCGTTGACGCCCATCCCTGGATCTCCATTTCCCGCGGGCACTCTCCCTATGACTGTTCGAGTCGACCCCACCGGCAGGTTTGCCTACGTTACGAATGCCAATTCGAACAACATATCGGCATATTCGATCGATTCCGTCACGGGGGCACTGACGGCGCTTGCCGGATCTCCATTTTTGACCGGAGGATCGTCTCCCATAGGTCTCGCCATCGACCCAGTCGACAACTTCGTCTTTGTGACGAATAACGGCTCGAACACGGTCTCGGTATTTACAATCGACAGCGACGGTTCACTATCGCCCGTTGCAGGTTCGCCTTTCCCAGGAGGCCCGAATCTATATTCAGCCGCCGTGCATCCCTCGGGTCATTTTCTTTATATTGGATCGGGCAATGTTTCCGGATATGCCATCAATAGTACGGGTTATCTCACGCCCATCGTGGGTTCGCCCTTTGCAACCATCGGAGATGGCAGTGGACCTTATAGTTTTGCATTCGCTGACTGACGCGGTAGAAACGGTAGACAGCCCCTAACATTCGGGAGACTGAGAACATGATCGACGTGAAACTTGACCCGTGTCCATTTTGTGGCAGCGGCAATATCGCGAGCGACTGTTTCAGCGCGGCGTTCAGCGTTCCTGTTTGCCCAGAAGATTGTTTCGACTACTGCAAGGATTGCGATGCGCAAGGGCCGGCCGCCACGAATATCGTTACGGCGCACGCTCGCTGGAATGCGCGGCCTCAGCATGCATGAGCCGGCAGAGATCTGCCGGCTCACTATTTTGCATCCCTATTGCTTTTCGGATACCTCAGCGGCTTTCGCGTTCGCTTTGACCGCCTCATAATCGGCATCTGCCTGACTCTTGCAATTCTTCAGCGCATCACCACTCAGTGCTTCGCACTTCGCAAGCGCCACTTTGCGGTCTGCGTCGGCCTGCGCCAAGGTAATCTTGTATGCATCCTTTGCCGCCGTGTTATTAAGATCACTTAGCTTCGTGTCCACCTTATCAGCCGCGCTTCCCAGATCCTTTCCTACGTCCTGCTCGCTCTTGACGACCTCGGCTGAGCCTTTCTGCTGAGCTGCGGCCACATCACTGGCGACGGCGTCGGGAGATTTCGAATTGTTGCAGCCGCAAGTGCAGGCGATCAGAAGAGCGCCGAGGCCGGCGATGAGTTGCTTTTGCATAAGACCCTTCGTTATTGGAGATCACGACACGCAGTATATAGGAATGTCGTCCTCAGCTCGGTAAGGAGGACGCGGCAGCAGTTGATCAGCGGGGCGGCGTCTGCGTTGTCGAAATCACCAGCGTTTTAACGAGCAGCATTGCCAAAAATGCCTGGTTACTTGCAACTGTTAACCGGTGCTCGTTTTGGTGATCTGGTCATTCTCTATGTGCGGCATCGAACAGACTCCCGCTTCGCGCCGCCCTAGGCTTGACGGCGCAAGGGAACGAAAAGCCGACGGGGGAGATTTGATGCACAAGACCAATGACGCCCTATGGTTTGCATTCGAAGTGCTGGCTAAGACGTACCCGCACGACGACGGTGTGCGGATGACGGCAGATCTTGCAAGATGGCTAGTAGAGGAGCGCCGGCGGCAACAGCTGCCAGCACCGCCGATCATGCAGAAGGTCGTGCGCATTGTGATCCAAGAGCTACATTCCTCAGCCGCCGGGCCGTTTAGGCGGGATCCGCTAACTCACGAGTAGGAACATTCAGGCAGCTTCTTCGACAGGGGACTCACGCGGCAGTCGAACCGTGAACACGGTCCCGGTATCAGCCGAGGATTGCACCTCGATTGTGCCGCGATGGCCAATCACGATCTCGCGTGCGATGAAGAGCCCAAGGCCAAGGCTGGTTTTCTGGCGGCTATTAGGGTCGGCGGGGGTGGTCGGCAACTGGACCAGCGGCTCGAAGATCACTCTCAAGGCATCAAGTGGAATCGGCCTGCCGGAGTTCGCGATCTCAAAGACGACGGCGTCCTCCTCGCCGCGTGCGCTCAGCGAGACCGGTGCATGCGCATCCCCGTGCTGGACGGCGTTGTTCAATAAATTCGACAGCACTTGCCGCAGGCGCGAGCAGTCAGCATTGATATGCAGATCACCGGATAAGTGCAACTCGAATTCCCGCTCAGGGTCGCTCGCCTTGACGTCATCGAACGCCTCTTCGCAGGCTTGGCGCAGGTCGCAGGCTGACCGCTCGATGGGGATCGCACGGCCCAGTCGGCTTCGCGTGAACTCCAACAGGTCTGTGATCAGACTGGTCATTACTGTCGAAGCGCGTCTCACCCGCATCGCAGTCTGAAGCCTAATCGCGTCGGATAGGCCAGGAGCGACAAGAACATAGCTCGCCATCTGAATGCCCTGCAGGGGGCTGCGCAGATCATGCCCGAGCATGGCGAGGAACATATCCCTGGATACGGCAACGTCGCTCGAATAGCGTTGGACTGACTCGCCGAGCGCCTGGTCAATGGCTTCATTGAAGCGGGCAATTTCCTCGATCGCTGGAGTTTTGCCGCTGGCACTCGCGGAGCGACGCCAAAGCGCCAAGACACTGGAGCGCACCGCGCGAAACTCGCTCACCACCTGCGCAAGGTCAAAGCCTGCTGCATGTCGCAATGCGCCGTGCGCTGCTGCGATGGTCTCCGAGGCGGCGGGAGCCAGTTCTACTTGTTTGGATTTGCTGGATCGCTCCACCTCGGTCTGGCTCGTCTGCATGTCTTTGACAATGGCAATGAGGATCTGGCGGCAGTGGTCACGAAGCGCCAGGTCCGGCATCACTCCTGCCGCAGGCAGAAGTGTCCGGGCGAATGCCTCCCACTCATCGACGATCGCGCCCAAGTTGTCCTGAATAAAGGTGTGCAAATACATGGACGTTTTGGGCTGTCTGTAAGTGAAGGCCTAATAGCCCAAGTCACAATGAGTCGATCTAACCGCCGCGAGCGGGGATCTGATCATCCGCGGAGCATCCCCGCGCTCTTTCGAGTGGGCGGTGATAGCGTGTCCACAGCCAGCGAGCTGCACTTTTCGATTGGCATTGAGCACGGCCTTCGCGGAACAGTGGGGCGATCGGCGTACGAATGGCGGTGTCGTCATCGTCCTCGCGTTAGCGCCGTTCAAGGCAATTGCTAACTATATAATTTTCAGGTTGGCGCCAAGAGATATGAGAGTACGCTGCCATACCCATCCAGAAGTTTGAGACTTGAAGACGAGATGGTGAGGAAGTCAGAGCGACGATCGTTCGCGTTGGTTCGCCGTGTTACGACTCCCTGCTCCGTAAGCTTTGCCAGTCTGCGGCGTACCGTTTTGACCGAACCGACGTTCAGAAGAAAGAGTTGCTTTGGCGTGAGCACCTTTTTCTGCTCTTGCGCATATCCGATTTCAATAATGATGTCGAAATCAATGAGAGACTTGATGAAAGGTAGTTTTAGTCTTTCAAATTCCCTCATTTTTTTCAATGCCGCGAATAGATTCAAGAACTTCATGGTCTATTCATTCTTCTAACTGATCAGCTCGCGTATGCTGGGGGTGCATCATGAAGTTGGCAAGGCAAATTAGGGGTCAACTTGGCCCGCATTTAATCCACTAATCCCGTCAAGGCGTCAACGCTACCAATCGACTCGAACCCGCTGCCTGCGGTGCCTTCGCTATTCGACAAGCGCGAGTGCGACTCTTTTGTAAACAACGCCTGCGACGGTCCCACAATTTTATTATACGCCAAGGCGAACGGCTGCGGCGCTCGCTTTGGATATCCGTCCAGCAAGCCACTAAAAACGAAGGAAACGGTGGGTGGCGGAAATGGCCGCCGGCGGCGAAGCGATCATCGGACGCGAAAGGCTTTGACGTTTTCGGTGGAATTGAGGTTCGCCCAGTGTCGGGACGTGGAACAAACTGGGGGCGCTGACACACCCTCGCAACAATTCTGCCCAAAGCTGGGCGTCACGTCCTCAGGCGCTCGCGCTCGGCCGCATAGGCCAAGACGGCATGAATATGCTCGGGCGTGAGGCTTGGGAAATCTTTAAGGATTTGATCTTCGGTCATCCCCATTGGTCAGAGCTCGGAATGAAGCGCTCCACACCGGAGCGTACCTACTTGCTCGCAGAGTGGGTAGCAAGTTGCCGTATCGGAAAGCCGCCGAGCTACTGGGGAGCTCGGGGTGGTGTCCGCCGCCGCCCTCCGATATCTCCGGCCGACGGAGCCTCTCCGGCGACCTTCGTGGGTCCACACGAAGGAGTTGAGGATATGGGGGTATGCAGCATGACGGTGCGGCGGTTCGAAGAGATACCAAGGCGGCTGTCGGAGGGTCGGGGATTACGGGAGATCGCTCGCGCACTGGGCTGTTCCCGCGACACCGTGCGCGAGGTCCGAGATGGCCTGCGCAACTCACCCGATGCGCCAAAGGCGATACCGGATCCGCTGTGGATGCTGCAGGGATGGCCGCCGGTATCAATCGAGCGCTAGCGAGTCGATATCCGCGTCCATATAGCCGGGTAAGCACTTCCTGTAGTGGCCGACCGAAAGATTGCCCCCGGCGGCGATGGCAGGATCGCACGTTGCATCGAGCGCGGCGGGGAGGGGATTCCCGGAGTCGGTGGTCGAACCCATGTGCTAAGCCCCAATCGGACAGAAGCAATATCACTAAGTACGTTAGCGAACCGACGAACGGTGAGCGTCCTGCTGTAATACCGCTCTTAACTGGGTCTAGGAGAAATTCACATGATCTTTGGCGGCGGAATTCTCGGAACGATACTTATCATCGCTCTCATCGTTTTCCTGGTGCGCAGATCGTGACCTGCTGGTATTCTTCGGTCCGCTGAGGACTTAGGAAACGGCAGGATGCGATGCAAGCCAACCCATGTGCGATAACGCACAGACGGGCTCCGCATAACCTTTTATAAGCTTTCTTTACTGACAGTGGCGGACTTAACGGGGTGTCGGCAGGGGAACGGCGAGTTACCGCACGGCTCGAGTAAGTAAGTCACCGGATTTACCGAATCCGCTAGCCCAATCATCTCGGCGCGCCCATGGGAGATTAACAATGATGCGGCTGCGCTGGGTGGGATTTGCACGAGGATTTGGGATTCTGGGGTTATTCCTGGTCTACGCAATCCCAACACCGAGCTGGGCGGTACCGAGCTTCGCCCGTCAGACCGGCATGGCTTGCGCCGCTTGTCACACCGTGTTTCCGGAACTCACGCCGTTCGGACGCGAATTCAAGCTAAACGGCTACGTACTCGACAACATCAAGCAGATCACGGGCATCGACACCTCGGCCCGGCAGACGCTCGCGATAAACTCCTTACCGCCCATCAGCATGAATGTGGAGATCTCATACACCCACACGGGCAAACCGCTCCCGGACAGCGCCATCACGGGCGCGCTCGCCAAGGACGGCGATCTGCTGTTTCCGGATCAGGTGAGTTTCTTTTACGCCGGTAAGATCGCCGACGGCCTTGGGGCATTCATACAGCTGACCTACGACGGCGCGGCGGACCACTTCGGGCTCGACAATACGGATATTCGCTACGCGCACCATCTTTCCTTCGGCGGCGCAAATGGCAATGACCATGAGCTGATCCTCGGCGTCACCCTCAACAACAACCCGACGGTGCAGGATGTTTGGAATACGACGCCCGCGTGGGGGTATCCCTTCGCCCTCAGCGGTACCGCTCCAGGCCCGAATACATCGGCAAAGGTCGATAGCGGCGCCGGCGGCTTCGGTCAGAGTGTGGGTGGCCTCGGCATCTACGCCTGGCTAGATGATCATTTCTACGTCGAGATCACCAATTACGACGCAGCCATTCCGGGCGGTGCCCATCCTCTCGACAGCACGCAGGCCAACGTGGTTAATGGATTGGCGCCTTACTGGCGCGTGGCTTACGAGCAGCGTTGGGATCGCAATTCCTTGGAGGTCGGCGCCTTCGGCTTGGATGCGAGCACGCACCCTGGAGCCGGCACGCCACTGCAAGGGCCCACCGATAAGTTCAAGGATGCCGCTGCCGATGTGCAGTACCAGTTCATCGGCGAGGATCATTTCTTCACTTTCCTTGGGACTTATATCCACGAGAGCCAAACGCTCGATGCCAGCGTCTTCGATGGGTTCGCCGCCAATGACAAGAACAGACTCAATACTGTCAAGGCAACGGGTGAGTATTACTACAAGCGGCTGATCGGCGGCACTGTGAGCTACTTCAGCACTACCGGAGGGAGTGATGCGTTGCTCTATGCTCCCGCGCCAGTCGTCGGCAGCGCCAATAATAGTCCCGACAGCAACGGCTATATTCTCGAGGTGGACTACCTGCCGTGGCTCAACACGAAGCTGCAGACGCAGTATATCGGCTACCAGAAGTTCAATGGCGGCACTACGAACTATGACGGCAGCGGTCGCAGCGCATCCAATAACAACACCTTGTACATGTTGGTTTGGATTGCCTTTTGACCCAGGGGCTCTAGGAGCGAAAGACAATGAAGTTAAATAATATTCGCGCCCTTGCGATCGGCGCTTTAGTGTGCGCCGTCGGCATTGCCCACGGCGCAGATGTCACCGATACCATGACACCCTCCCAGAAGACCGCCCTCCACAATACGATCGAAACTTGCGGCACTTGCCACGGCGTCAACGGCCGCAGCGTCTCTCCCACATTCCCCAATCTGGCAGCACAGACGGCGCCTTATATCGAATTGCAATTGCACGCTTTTAAGGATCAAACACGAGCCGATCCGGATGCACAAGCCTATATGTGGGGCATGGCATCACAGTTGAACGATGCATCGATCAGCGGACTAGCCACCTATTTTTCTCAACAACCCGCCGCGCCGGGCAGGAGCGGCAATGCGACGCTCGTTGCGCAGGGCAAACAGATATTTGTGGAAGGAGTCCCGGGACGACAGATTCCGGCGTGTGCGTCATGCCACGGTGCTCAGGCCCAAGGCAACGGACCCTTTCCGCGCCTCGCCGGTCAGCACGCGCCATACCTACTCAGGCAACTGCTCGTGATCCAGAGTGTGTTGCGTACGGCGCCGGTCATGCACGGAGTAATCAAGGATCTGACAAGGCCTCAAATGGAAGCCGTGGTTGCATATCTCGAGTCCATTTAGAGCGGTGTAATGGCCTCGAATTTAAGTCATCCAATCGATAGGAGCATCACAGTGCAACATAGAGTCACCCGTCGGGCGGTCGTCAAGGGCGGACTGCTATTGAGCGCCATCGTTCCGGCACTCGGGTTGATCGGCAATACGGGCGCAGCCACCGCGGACCTTCCGCCGCTGGACCCCAAGGATCCGATGGCGGTCACACTGGGGTTCGTCAATGAGACGAGCAAAGTAGACGCTGCCGCGAATCCAACGTACGCGCCCGGTCAAAAATGCGCCAATTGCGAGCAGTTCCAGGGCAAACCGAGCGACGCCCGAGGCGGTTGCGCTCTATTTTCCGGCAAGAGTGTGCCCGCGGCAGGCTGGTGCAAGGTCTGGCGACAAAAGCCCTGAGGCACTAGCTCTTCTCTGGCCCCTGCGCTCCGTCCCCGTGGTTGCAAGTGAGGCGTCGGCTCAATTCAACTCATCTCCGGGCAACGGCAAGCGGGCGTCAACGATCTTCTCGCCACGGAATAGGAACGTGTAGGTCTTGAATCCGACGTAGCTATCGTGCGAATCCTTCGTGTTGATCGTCGCTTTGACCGTCCAACCGTATTCACGCTTCTCGCGCATCAACAGGGCGCCCGTGACCTCCGTGGTGTATCCCTGCTGCGGCTTAGTGATCTCCCGGTATTGGACGGACTCCGGATGCTTGAGGTGCTCTAGAAAGTACTTTCGGATCGCCTCCTCGTAATTGGCGGGCATGTCACCGTATTTCGTCGCCGCCCCGCGCGCCGGCGCCGGCGGTCCGGACTCCAGAGCTGCAGCCGGCGGTGGTGGCTCTGCTTGCGCAATCGGCGCCGCCGAGCCGGCGGTTGGTGTGGCAGCTTGGTCGCTTGCCGGTGATGCCGCCGAAAGCGCCGCAATGGGTGCGTCTAAGTTCCAGGTATCGACGATGCATTTCCAGGTGCCGCCGGCTTGCTTTCTCCAGACCTCAAGGCGCCGGCCTCGATCAGCTACCGGTGCGCCGTGCGAGTCGTCGAAGCGTAGTTCGTAGGCTGCGATCAGAAACGCTAGGTCGCCCGAACGGGGCACTTTCACCTCGATCGGGCGCCATGCCACCGAGAGGTGGGGCAGCGCGAGGGGACGGGTCACGGTCTGGCGAACGAGTTCCTTGCCGCTCGCGAGCTGATCATTGGGCAGAAGGACGAT
>Ga0182015_10004729_pt1 | contig 14513 bp, 6 predicted proteins | sample 712P3MmetaG_FD_120478 | JGI IMG/M metagenome (GOLD analysis project Ga0182015, IMG submission 120478) | Permafrost microbial communities from Stordalen Mire, Sweden - 712P3M metaG | ecosystem: Environmental > Terrestrial > Soil > Wetlands > Permafrost | place: Sweden: Stordalen | collected...
ATGGAAGGGGCCGAAGCTGCCTTGGGAAAGAATCCTGTCGTCAAACCAGAAATTCCACCACCGCCTGCCGGTGTCGCCCATGTTCCATCGCCGCGCCAGAATGTAGTAGAAGATGCGCTCGTGCCACTGTTGAGGTTGGTAACAGGAAGATTGCCCGTAACACCCGTCGTCAACGGCAAACTCGTAGCGTTAGTGAGCACGCCGGATGCAGGCGTTCCGAGCGCAGGCGTAACCAATGTAGGGCTTGTGGCAAGCACAAGATTGCCCGTACCTGTCTGATTCGTGGTAGCGAGTGCCGTCCCCCCACCCAAAGCCAACGTGGTTCCGGTCAGCGTGGTAAACGCTCCGGTACCAGCCGTTCCACTGCCAAAAGGTCCGGGTGCTGCGAATGTCGCACCCCCCAGAGTTGTGGCGTTGTTTGTGCCCGAACCACTGACGGTCAGCGATGATCCCGAACCAAGCACCATCGCTGCCGCAGTATTTGTTCCACTGGTGATTCCATTGAAGGCTGCCGTACCGCCACTGCAAAGCGTGACCGTGGTTCCGTTTGAACCGTAAACCAAGCAGTGATTCGTGGTGTTAAAACCTAGCATTCCTTCGACTGTAGGATGAGCCCCTGCTGCCTGTGGCAAAAAGAATCCGCCGCCTCCAACTCCATCAGGGTCCATGCTCGTCAGGTTCAAACCCGACCCAGCGGCAGCAGTAAGATTTTTTACACCATCCGTTGTCCAATCAGTGATGCCGCCAAAAGTCGTATTATTAAACTGTAAAGTTCCAGCCCCGCCGCCTGGAACAACACTAGAACCGTTGGCTATCGCAGTGATTGAACCGTCCGCTGCTACCGTAATATTTGTGCTCGTATAACTTCCTGGTATCACCGCAGTACTGGCAATATTTGCGTGAGGCAAAAGCCCAGTAACCTGTGTAGTAAGAGAAGCCGTGCCAGTAAGGTTTGAAAAAGCAGGCTGCGTGCAAACTAAAGAAGACCCCACACCAGTGACAAAAAGGTTTGATCCACACGCAGATGGAAAACCTGTAAGACCACTCCAAGGAGAACTTGTTGCAGTAATCGTTCCTGAACCACTTACTCCTAAACTTGCCCCAGTTCCTACGAGCATTGTAGCGACTGTATTCAATCCGCTTGTCAAAGAATTAAAAGCTGAAGTTCCTCCACTTCCATCCGACGCCGCCGTTATACTTCCGTCCGCTGCTACCGTAATATTTGAATTTGTATAGCTGCCTGGAGTTACGGCCGTCGCCGCAATATTTGCATGAGCGAGAAGTCCACTAACCTGCGAAGAAAGCACAATGGGAAGTTGTGCAACCTGAAGATATACTCCACCATTATTGCTTAGAAAAAGTGCATGAGAACTTGAATTTGAACAAAGAATGTCAAACGTCCCGGAAATCGCTGGACAACTACCCAACGGCCCTTCTATTCCAGTAATAGCAAAAGGACCACCGCCCGTGAATATGGCTTGAGGAATTGAAATTCCTCCAGTACCAAAATAGGTTGCAGTCGTCCCATTATCCGTCCACAAAGAATTACCAACTTGATTGGCCGAAATAAATTTAGTAAGAGTGTTCGCAGTGCCGGTCCCAGTCAATCCCAAGGATCCAAAAATGGCATCCGGAGAACCTAAATCAATTTGTGCTGTTGTGCCGGTCCCACTGTTAATTGAATCAATTAAGAAATTCTCTACTCCAGGAGTTGTGTTTGCCGACCCGGTATCGTGAAGGTTCCCCGGCGTCGTTGTTGATGGAATAGCCCAATGCAAAATTGCCGTCTGATTGTCGAAAACTACAGGACATCGGCCAATCATGCAAACCTGAACATTCCCCGTGATTCCCGATCCTTGACCAGCAGTTCCCGTAACTCCGCTAGTCGTAGAAGTAGGACAAGTCGCAGCCTGACCAGAAGCGTTTTCACAAACAAGCAAATTTACCGTTGTTCCTGTTCCGGAATTCGGCATCTGCTTGTACAAACCTTTATTGACAACAGTGATTCCGTTAGAAACTTTAGTTGGATTTATGCCGTCATCAAAAACAGATGAAGCAGTAGGCGCCCCGCCAACCCCACCTCCAGCAAGGAGAAATCCAGACGGTAAAGTAGCAGTCGACTGAAGCGATGAAACGGTATTGAAATACGGTATTCCCCCAGAACTTCCGGAAACCGTAAAAGCAAGATTCCCGGAAGAAGTTACCGGGGGAGCAGACGATGTAAAAATACTGCTTGGCGGAACAGAAAGGCCCACACTCGTAACACTTCCACTTCCCCCGCCACCTCCACCACCAGAAAGCTCAGTCTCAACACCAGCATCGTTCAAAATATAAATATTTTTGTCGATCTTCGTGTAGACAGAAACAGTTCCAAGTGGAGGATTGGTTCCCGGTGTGGTCGCCAGATTCGTAAAATTCAATGTCGTAGTAATAGCGGCACTGTTAAAAATAGAATTCAGAGGATCGTTTGGAAACACCACATCAGGAAAAACCGAAGTACCTTCAATCCCAGTTCCAGAAATCTGAATCTGGTATCGCCCCGGAGCAGCATAAACGTGATAATTACCAAGGCCATCTCCGGTAAAAGGATTCGTCAAGGGTTGCGTCAATCCGGGATCGGAATAAATCTGAGCCAACGGGCTGCAAGGAATCCCTGTAGCCGTATTCAGACACACCAGAATCGTTGGATTGCTTACAGGACCGTTGCTTCCGACAACGATATCGTCTTTACGAATCCCTGGAACATTTTGAGCCTTACTGAAAGGACTCAAAGCCAGAAGTAGAATGATCGTCCCAATTGGGAAGCTTGAAATCTTCACATTTACACCTTAAGGAACTAAATGATCGTTATAAACTTCGAGATACGTAATGCCTCTAGCCGGATCGATAGCAGTAGATGCCTTCGTAACCCCGTAAAGCGTTCGCCAAGCATCCGGAATCCCGTCGTGCAAAGTGCAAGCACAAACCGGGAACCCAGTAATAGGAGCATTTTTCCAATTAGCAGTCGGAGCAGGAACAAACGTTCCGTCTGGAGACGTGCAACCCGTGCCGTCGATTGTGCAGCTTTCCCCAACGAAAGTGACTCCATTCGGCCAGAAACCTCCTGTGCCTTGGGTCTGAACTTGCTTGACGATGCGAGAATCTGCAGCGTCACGATGGCTAACCCAGTTTCCGTTGCAATCGAGATGCTGTGAATTGCCAACCAACGGTGCAAGTTCTGCCAAAAGCCCCGGAGCCGGATCAACAGTGATCGGGTAAGGAGTAGCTGAAGCCAGAGGCGTTGTGCGAATCCATCCTGAAGGAGCCAATCCTTCATCCGAACCCACGTTTTCGCCGGCAGCCTTATGGAAAAGTGCTGCTTGATTTGAATTAACCGTTGTGCAATTTGGAGAACAATTTCCGATATTCCCAACAATATAAAAAGAAGGAGTCCCTGGATTAGATCCGGGATAGGTTCCATCGGTGGAGTAAATCGGAGAACCAAAACCGGGGACAAGATTATTATAGTTCCACACATTTCCAATGAGATCGGTCTGCGTTGCACCGAGAGCAAGAGACGCATAGGACGAATAATTGTAGGTGTAGTTGTTGATTTGACGCATCGGAGAATGGTTGTACTCCGGGATGCGGTGATCGATGTTTACGAACATGTTGTGATGCCAATCAATGTCGTGGCTTAGAGCAGTGATCGAAGCAGTATCATTTTCCGAAGTCGACGGCCCTACTGGATGACCTTCATGCGGTTCGTAAAACAACGAAAACTGCATGGTCGTAAGCGCGTTGTATTCTGGCGGCGTGGTGACAAACCCGGCATACATAATCCAGGTCTTGTTCCCCGTCCAACGCGAAGTAATGTGATCAACAATGTGGTTGTATCCCGCAGTGTTGATGACCGACCATCCAACCGTACCTGTATTCGGACCAGAAATTTCAATAGTGTTGTCCGGTGCAAAAGTGCAATAGCGAGTAATGGAATCATGTGTCGAAAGACGCAGTACACTTCCGGAAGTTTCCCCACCAAAAATAATTTGGCCCGGTGCATTTTGGCAGGCGATGGTAAGGAAAGGATTGTCGACTTCGATCTCTCCATCATTCCCAGTATTAAAAACCTGATTGTTGGTTTGGAATAATCCTGCAACACGAAAAACGACAGTTCGTGGAACAGATTGCGTAAGCGCATCTCGCAACGAGCAAACTACGTTATCCACGTTATAAGGAACACAAGCTGAATTAGTCGCATCAGCCGTTGTGGTGACATTGAAAGTTACGCCACCTCGACCACCTGCGGACGAAGCGCCGCCGCCCTGAGCCTCCGGAAAAGCAGGGCAATTTGGCAACGTACACTTAAAAGAAGAACTGGTTTGGTTGATGTTGATTTGAGCGGTTGCCGTTTTGCTAGAATCTGCAATCGAAGTAGCCGTCAAAATCACGGTCAAGGAGCTTCCAGTAGTCGGAGAAGTGTAGGTTACAGGAACCCCTGAAGCACTCGTTGTAGCCGAAAGCGTCCCACAAGTTGCCCCAGAGCAACTCGATCCCGAAAGAGCCCAACCCACACCCGAACCGCTATTCAAAACTGTCGGGGTAAATTGCTGAGTTGCTCCCCCAGAATTGAGCGTTACGCTGGTAGGTGATACCGAAACCGAAATAACCGGCGCGGTGATGGTAAAAGTCGCGCTGGCACTCTTGGTACCGTCCGAAACAGACGTCGCTTTTACCGTAACCGTGGCGGGGCTAGGGACGGTCCCAGGAGCCGTATAAATGTTGGCTACCCCTGACGCAGTGGAAGTGGAGGAAAGCGTCCCACAAGCAGCCCCTGTACAGCCAGAACCCGTCACAGTCCAATTCACTCCACTTGCGCTGTTCGTCACCGTTGCCGTAATGCTTTGCGTCCCATTGGCAATAATGCTCGCGCTGGTGGGAGCTACCGTGACCCCCACAACCGGAGCGGCCGTCACAGTGATCGTTGCGGCAGCACTCTTGGTCGGATCGGTGATCGAAGTCGCTGTCAGCGTAACCGTGGCAGGGCTAGGGACGCCAGCCGGCGCCGTGTAGGTCACTGGAACCCCTGAAGCGGTAGAAGTAGCCGAAAGCGTCCCACAGGTCGCCCCAGAGCATCCTGAGCCCGAAAGCGTCCAATTTACCCCCAAACTGTCGTTGGCAACCGTAGGGGTAAACGTCTTGGTCGTATTGACAGCAATCGAGGCTGAAGTCGGAGCCACACTGACCAAAATCGCCTGCTGCGGAACCCCTCCTTTAAAAGCAGCCGTAAACCCAGCCCAAGCTCCAGACCCAATATTCCAGCTTGGAGAGAACGTTCCCGGAGTGCTTGAAAGCAAATAAGCAGTCCCATTATCAAAAGTCGTCAGCGTAAAAATGAACGGCGAAGCCACAGAATTTACGTCGCTGGTTACACCAATCCCCGAAATCACGATGTCAGAAGTGGTTGTCGTAATCGCCGGCCCGATGGGATTCGTAGTTGGAGTGGTTTGAGCACTGGCTTGAGAAGCCGTATCGAGAGCAATAATGTTGCTGATGTCGTAGACAGCTATTCCGGTATTGCTCGTTACCGGAGAATTCGTGACCTTGATTGAAGTGAGCATGGAAGAAAGACCGATTCCATACCATTCCTGAACTTGAAGAAGAGGACCAGACGACGGAGAAGTCGAAGCCACACAAGGCCCGGAAGGTGGGCAAACCTGAGTAAGATTTGAGCACGGGCCGCTCGCTGGACACGCCTGCACACTCGTAACGGTGTCTCCGATTGAGTTGTAAATCACCACATCTAAAGCGTTTCCACTTGTGGTTGTAATCGCAAGAGTATTTGTCGCGGTGGACGGTTGAAAATCCGGGACAGAAATATGATTCACAACAATTGGCGCTGGTGGAGATCCGGACAATGTGATGGTAGCGTTCGTAAACTTTGTCGGATCTTGAACCGAAGTCCCAGTCAAATTAACAACGTTGGGAGACGGAACAGTTCCAGGCGCCGTGTAAACAACGGTTTGGCCAGTACGTGCAAAAGAAGGAGAAATTGTTCCACACGCCGCGCCTGTGCAGCCAGAGCCTGTAACGGTTATATTCGCTCCAAGATTTCCAGTATCATTCGTCAACGTAATAATGAAATTCTGCGTTTGCCCTGTGCTCAACGTTTGCGTCTGTGGAGAAAAAGATATGGTGATAGGGGTAGCGGTGGTCACAACTATCGTGCCCTGCCCTCCAACCTGAGACTGCGGATAAACCGGATTAATGACTAACGTGAACAGAAGAGCTAGAAGCAACGCTCGACGCATGTAATTTCCCTCCAGAAACATTCTTGCCCTTCACAGATACAGAAGAATCAGTAACGACAAAACTCACATTGAAATTCCCGGCAACCGTAGGAACCCCGGTGATAACTCCGGTCGAAGACAAACTCCACCACGAAGCAGGACTGGTAGAAGTAAATTTGTACGGAGGAACCCCGCCAGAAACATTTGCCAAAGCTGCTAAATTCACATCGTAAAGCACTCCTACCTTGGCCTGTGGAAACGAAACCGGCGTGATCAATTTAAGCGGTGGAGGTGGTGGTTGTGGATTGTTGCAAGAAATAGTAACCGTTGTACCGTTGATCGCTGCTACAGGAACCGTATTCGGTGGGCATGTCACCGTGATTTGCTGTGCCGCACACGGCACCGTCAAGAACAAAAATCCCATAACAAATTTTAATATGTCGATTTTCATTTAAGTTTTTAACCGACTCCTTTATTGAAGCTGTACAACTTCTACGCTGTAAGAATAGGTTCCCGTCCCTGAAGTACATGCAGCATAGCCTGTCGATAATTGAATAGGGTTAACTCCAGAACTCCAAATGTTCGCAGTTCCCCATCCAATGTTTCCCGCAACTCCAATAGCCAATCCTGTAGCCAACGTAGCTGATCCGTTTGTAATAACAGGAACATCGAGGTTCGTTTTTGTTCCCGCATCATCGGTAAAGGTTATGAAAAGATTTACCTGTGCAGCGCCCGCAGTGGCACATGCGCTCGTCGCATCAAAGTGAACGCTGATTTGATATTCGCCGGCAGGACAAGCGGCCGCTGTACATAAAGTGCTCGTTCCAATTGCCGCAGACAATCCCGTTCCGCGATTCTTATGATTCGTATCTCCAGAAGAAGACAGCGTATACGTGGTAGAAGATCCAGAAAGCTGAACAACCCCGGCTCCCGGAGTCGACGGACCAATCCATTGATAGCCAAAAGACACCAAAGCTGGAGCAGTGATCTGCCAGCTATTTGCAAGGACAGTCGGCAAACTTCCTTGAAGAAAATTCCAATTTCCGGCCACCAATCCAGAACCAACAGTGAGGCTTCCTGGAACCGTCAGATTCCCAAAAGTATCAATCGTTACGCAGGTCAGCCCGGAAACACCGCCACAAAACTGGTAATTCAGGGTTCCAGAAGCTTGGGCAGAATTTGTTGCTACCCACCTGATACCGTTGAAAAGCTGCCCAGAATTGTTTGTTGTCCACGAAATAGGAAACGGATTTATATCTGTGGTAATCGATCCGAGCGACAACGTGGGAGTGCCATTGGTCGCATTCCACGTATATCCAATCGTTCCGCAGGTTGCGCCGCTGCAATTGTACTGAAATTGAGTATTCGATCCTCCAGCAAATAAAGGAGATCCACTTAAAACGGCTTGAATATTTCCCGCTGAAGGATTTGTAAAGCCCACAGTAAGACCAAGCAACGAAGAAGAATTCTGAAAATTGATCGTAGTCTGATTGGATGCAGCCGTTCCATTAACTTCAAACGTCGCGCCCGATGGCGGGGGGCCTGCCGGCATTCCTAAAATCGACCCGGACCCAACAACCTTGCCACCTCCAGTGACAGGGCTCTGCGCTGGGAAGGCATACATAAAGATTAACGATGCTAGGAGCGTGAGAAGTTTTCTCATTATTTAATCACTGGAACTACAGTCAATGGATTACTGAGCACGAAAACATGTTGAGTCGCAACCGTAGGTACCGGAAGAAACGACAATGGAATATTCACATCGATCTCTCCGGTTTTAAAAGTTCCTGTCACAGAATTGCCATCAAAAGTAGTCAACGTGGTTGCATTGCATCCACCACAAAGCAAACGAACAGGACAATTTACATTCCAAGTTAACCCGTCCTGCGAACATCCTTTAGTGGAAACGTACGACTGCGTTGGAACGATACTGCTTATCGTTAAAGGAGAAACGGTCGGAACAGGAATAGCTGCGAAAACTGCCGAAGCAGTTGGTGGGGTTGCAGTACCGGTCAACGCTCCTGTCTGCGGACTTCCAATAACATTGTCAGACAAACTCCAACTTGCCGAACGTGCGCCTGGAGCAGATGGAACAAATGTAACTGAAAAATTACAAGAACTTCCCGGCGTAATAACAGCGCTTGGATTGCAATTCCCTACAACAGAAAAATCTAATATATTCACTCCTGTGATGGTCAATGGTGAAACTGAAGCCAAAACTAAATTTCCAGTCCCAGTACTTTCTACCACAACATTCTGAGGAGCACTCGAACTGCCAATACTTACATTCCCAAAAGAAATGCTAGTTGGAGTAAACGTCACTGCTGGCAAACTAGCAGCATTAAACTCCCAAGCTCCAGCGTCCCATGCGCCGCTAGCTGGACGCGCTAGCGCCGTGTTGCTGGTTGCTGTGTGGCCAGTCTGGTTGTAGGTTACCCCCGCGTAGCTTTTCTGACATGCAGTAGCCGCAACCGAGTCGGTAATCGCAGTACAGAACGAAGTGAGGTTCCCACCTGCCCCGATACTAGCTCCTCCGGCGGTGGGCGCGTAGAAGTTGCTAGTGGTATAACCTTGACCGTTCGCCACAGCCTCGGTCTGGAAGACTTCATTCCCATTGTCCGTAATCGTGGCGCTCTGGAGAGAAGAGAGTGCCGCAGGAGAATACCCAATCAGGTGGTTGTTTTGGTCCACCTGCGTAAGCGTAATGTTCTTCTGACTGAAGAAACAAGGCGAGTCCAGTGTGTTGTTAAAAACATTCCAGGTGCGGGAACCGCTCTGCCCGGTATTTTCTGGCAGGAAACAGTTCGAACCATCCGTGCCATTGACAGGCGTGGAGCCTGAGAATGTGGTGCGATACAGAAACGAGATGTTGTTGAACACATCGACCGGCAGGGAGGTGCCTGAGTAGAGGTCTTCGCCTTCGCCCTCGTTGGTCACAAAGGAAAGATTGTTGTAGAAATACGTCGCGGTCGTAGAACCTTGCTGCTCGAAGATGTTCCCGTGAGTCACACCATCGGAAGGCTCAAAGATGTAGGTGATGAAGTTGTCGTGGATACGAACCGCTTGCCCACCTATGTAGATATTCGAGAGGTGCGAGAAGACGTTGTTGTCAATCTCATAGCCTGCTCCGGTAGCGAATCCGGTAGCCTTACCCGGCGTTGTGCCAAGGCTCGAATCCGAACCGTCAAACACGTTGTGGTCTATTCGGATATAGGAAGCGGCTGCACAGCCCGTCCCATTACAGCTGATTTGCCGGAATTGGTCTTGTGCTGAAGAGTTCGCTAGCGTCCAGCCATGGAAGTAGTTGTTGGTGACTTCATCCATGGTAGCGGTGCCAAGGAAGGTGATCCCCGCTCCAGCTCCGCTAGACGACGCATCGCAGAATCCGGTCCATTCGAGGTTGTCCACGATCACGTAGGGATTGCGGATGAAGAACACGTTGCTCGCGAAGTAGTCGTTGGTGCAGGCATGATAAGAGGTGCTGAGCGTATTCCCACCGTTGAAGACTGGCCGCACCCAACTTGCGCCTGTGAACCACGTCTGATTTACGCCGATATAAATACAGCTAGATTTAGTGACCGCACCGGCCGCTGCATTCAGATTGCAATTCGTCACGCTGCCGCTCCACGTCCAGTTCCACCACGGGTTTCCTGTAGCCACCGCCCACGTATCGCCACCACGGAAGATGAAAGAATCCCCCGCAACAGGAGAATAGGAGGCGCAAGCCGACGCGCACCCGGTCATGCCCGGAGCGTGTGCCCAAGGAGTTGTCTCGCTCTGCGCTTGCGTCGAAGTGTTCGTGTCTGAGCCAATCCCTGAGCTTACGTAGTAGGTCGTGGCCCTCGCCCCGGAGGGGATACAGAGGAAGAGAGGAAATAGCAGCAGAAGTAGTAGTTTTTTCATGGTGTGGGGGGAAAATGTCATTTATTTCACCAGTATAGGCTGAATGTCAGCTGTCACCGTGTTGCTGACGATTGCCGATGACGTTCCGTCTTGATTATATTGGGTCGTGAATCCCAGGCCGGTGGTTGAGAAGCTGCGCGGGCCGGAGGCGTTGAAGAGGATCGCCGCGTGTACCCCGCCCGTTTGAACTAGCGTGCAATACCAAGTATTGTGCCCATCGCTGTTCTGGTCACAGCCGTTGATCGCGTGTGTTGAACCAACCAACCAACCGTACCAAGTTGCATAAGCCGTCGCTGCCGGAATGGGAGTGCAGGAGCCAGAAGTGCCGGTGCAAAGTGTTCCGAACCCGGAACTTAAGTTTCCTGAATTATTGTCCCAGGCATACCACCAGACTCCTGTATAGCCTGCGTTCCACAAGTAGGCGTAAAGCCTGCCCAGATACGCTGATTTCAGCGCATCACTCATGGTGTTCGCAGCGCCGGTTCCCCAGTTGGATTCGCTCGCAACGATGGGCTTCGCAAGCAAGCTGTACGTTGTCAGTAAAGTCTTCAATGAGGATATTGCGCCAATCGCTGTCTCGGGAACCGTGCAGCTTCCTACTGGGGAGCCGCAGTAAAAATACGGATGCACGTTAATTTCATCAAGCCAAGCTCCACCGCCTGCGTTCAGGAATCCAGCGCCCGTAAACGGCGCACTCCCGGAATCAACGCCACCGTACAGATGCACGCCATACTGATTGAACGTTGAGGCGGAAGGGCCAAGCACGGTAATGCTCGAATTTAATACCTTAATCGTCTGGTAGATCGTCTTTTGATAAAGAACCAGCTCCACCATCGAACAGTGCCCTGCACCCCCGGTTGAAGGCGCACACTCATTCGCCAAGTCCGCTTCATTTAAGCCCTCGATCATCCACAATTGTCCTGGAAAGGTAGATGTCATGTGGGTATAAAGGGCAGTCAAGAACGCTGGAAGGATCGTGTTCGCCGTGCTCAAGTCTTTCGGAAGCTGAGCACACGTTCCACTGCCGGAGAAGGTGCCCGTACACGTTCCTGTGATCTGTGAACTGGGCGTGCGCCCCATGACAAACACGGGAATGGCGCTCATCGTGATGGCGCGGGTTACCTGCGTGTCACAGTTGGTAAAGTTGTACGAACCTGGGCTTGTTTCGATTAGCCCCCAAACGCAGGGCGTATCCCAAAAGCGAAGCACACCGTAGGAGATTCCCGTTGTGTCGTGCCCACCGCCGAACAAATTTTGCGTCATGCCAAAAAATGGTGGTTGCAATCCTGGATTGGTCGTCTTGAGACAACACTTCAACTGTGCATTCGAAGCGGCACTCGGAAGCAGTGCAAGCGCGATGATTGCCACTAACTTGAGCAGTACCCGCTTCACCATAGTTTCACCTTCTGAACGATCCCGGCCGTTGCCGTGCCTCCATTGCCACCCGTTCCTGCACCACTTCCAGCAGTTCCTGCGGCAGCCGTGAACGTTCCGACAATCGATAGGTATCCGCCGCAAGCTGCGACCGTTCCGCCTGCGCCAGCACCACCACCACCCGCGTTGGCTGTTCCAGCAGTAGCTCCATTCCCTCCGTTCGCAGTAAAAATCGAGCTAGCATCCACAACGATACCGGGAGCGCGTAGAACCATTCCGCCGCCGCCGCCGCCGCCGTTGCCACCAGCATGCGTCCCATCTCCGCCGCCGCCGCCCCCTGAAGCTCCAACCAAATTAAAATTAAATTGTGAACAAATTGGATACTGCCCCGTTGGCGTTGAAGTGGCGTTATTACCGACAGTATTTATAGCCCCGCCTGCTGGCGAGCCGGCGTTGTTTCCAAAATTATAAAATGCAGCACGGCCTCCTCCGGCCCCGCCCGCGGCTGATCCGCCGCCGCCACCTGAACCAGACCCTCCCGCAATACCACCGCTCGTCGCACCCGACCCTGCTCCCGTGTTCCCAAGGGCTCCGACGCGCCCAAGTCCCGTCGCTGTATACGATGAAGTGTTGACAATCAGAACGGGGTTCTGCGAATAAATAATCGTCATACCGCTTGTCGCGCCGCTGTTGTTCGCCGTGGTCGGGCTAACCGTCGATCCTGTAAGCTCTAAGCTTGTATACGTATGCCAATCGTTAATCGTGGTGGTGCCGGAGCCGTGTTCCTGCTTAACAATGTCAGTTCCAGCATTCTGAGCGTCGAACCCATCTCCGAACATCTCAAATCTACGATACGGGCTCAGGGCAAAAGGTTCATGTGCCACACCGGCAATCGTCGGCGTCGCTGTCACCCAAACGACGCCGAGAAAAAGTACTTGCGGAGAAGCAACCGAGAAGGAGCAAGCGGCTGCCGTCGAGACCTTCCACTGCCTGCTGGACAAATCAAACCAATACTGACCATTTCCGGCCGCCGCACTGGTGCAAGCAGTCGGCGCAATATACGAATAGACCGGGGCCAGCTTCGTCGTGGCAAAATCCGCCCCTACGAAGTTCGCATTCGTACTGTCCTGTTTGACATATACATAATTGAAAGTAGACGCAGTGAGCCCGGTAACGGCATCGGTGTATGTTCCGGTCCCGGTCCCGCGCTGCCCCTGAATGACTACCAGAAGGCTCGTTCCGGTAATGGTCAGGTTGTTACCCGCTGACCCTTGAGCGATGAATGACGGATTCCCAGAGCCGTCTACGGATGATGTACAAATTGCGTAGTCCAGCGTGCTACAGCCGTCCGGCGCAGGACCAATCGTCTCCGCGCTCCCTGTTGCGGTGTAGATTCCTGACTGTCCCTTATTGCCAGCCTGTATCGTTACCCCGGTTAGACTGCTCAACAAAGTTCCGGAGTCCTGTGTATTCCCACTTCCATCTAACGTGGCGATGTCGCCGTTCGTGCTTGTCGATAGGTTCGTGCTTTGGACTTTCGTACCAGTTCCCGACAATGATGGAAGAGAAAAGCTGCCGGCTTCTGCGATGATGTTCGCTGTGGTCCCAGAAGTCGTACTGTCTTGAGTTAACCTTCCAACGATTCGAACCCCTGGAGAAGCCGTGGCCGCAGTGCCGCATTCCCCGTTAGCGATGATAGACTCAAAGACAGGCTGACCTTCGACGCCGCTCGCGTTCGTGGCGTCCATAAGGCACTGCCCAGCCCCGGAAACTAACAGGGAAGCATTTCCTGTGGTTCCCGCTCCAGCCATAACAACGTACACAGGAATACTCGTGTCCGTGGTGGCCGCCAGGGTGGCCCCCGACGATGTAATCTTTGCGAGTTTATTTACCGTAGTTCCGGTACTCGCTGCGTTGGCTTCTGCTGCTGCTACACCGAGTTTGGGTTGGAATACACCAGCAGCGGTAAAGAGCGCACGTCCCGTACTCCCAAATTGAGCCAAGTTCAAATTACTCTGACCGTTGGTGCCCGCGGTCTCTAAAACGCTAAATGCCCAGCAATCCTCGGCAAAAGTCGGTGTGCCACTTGCTTGATATGCACCGCACAAATTACTCGCTGTTGAATTGTTAGCCGCCGAAACCGTCGTCGGACTGTTCAACGCAATCTTGAATTGTCCGCTACCCCCAATGAAACCAGCAAGAACCGAGTTCGGATTCGTCCCATTTACCGCCGACAACGTATTCGTCGTCAAGCGATTGGCAAGGTCTGTCGCCAGCCCAGTAACGTCCGCCTCAACCGGCTGCACCGCGCCAAAGACACCCGTCGCCTGTGTATACGAGTTGAAATACAAATGTGGCGTCGATGCAGTATCCGCGGGAGCGACCGCGAGGCCGGTCACACCCACCGCCAGACCATTCGGACTGGGTGTTGCCGTCAGGTTCGCCCCCCAAGTGATTTGAGCATCTGTACAATCAGCAACGTAATTTGCCCCAGTGCTATCTACAGACACAAAACAAAATTGTCCTTGGTTGATGAGTAGAGAGAGCTGCCCATTGATCGTCGATGTTGTCGGCGTAATAGTAACCGCACCAGCGCCCTCATCGGACAAACGTGTGTAGAAGCTTACGAAGTTCGCTGACCCCGCCTGCGGCAAAATAACCGCAATGGGATTGGTGTTGCTGTATTCGACGCGGTTCGCGCGATCGCTCGACAAAATCGTATCTGACGTTATCGTGACGGCGCGGTCACTTTGGCTAAGCGTTCCTCCTGCTATCAGCCCGTAAGCTCCGCCATTGACACTGAGTTGCTCGCCCGATGCTGTAGAACAAAGGAAGTTGTATCCGGCAGTGATAGCAGGGCAATCAGATAGAAGGCCATTCGCTTGGCCCCATCCGAACGGCTCGCCCGGTGAGCCAATGTTTATCTCCCCATTGAAGCTGATTACCCCCGCGGCGGTGGTGATCGCG
>Ga0182015_10004730_pt1 | contig 14512 bp, 9 predicted proteins | sample 712P3MmetaG_FD_120478 | JGI IMG/M metagenome (GOLD analysis project Ga0182015, IMG submission 120478) | Permafrost microbial communities from Stordalen Mire, Sweden - 712P3M metaG | ecosystem: Environmental > Terrestrial > Soil > Wetlands > Permafrost | place: Sweden: Stordalen | collected...
CACCAGCCCCTGCCCCTGAGACAACACCAAGAGAATTCCTGTTCATCCTTATTCTTCTCTTCCTCGCCCTGCTCATTAATTACGACTACTGGAAGTGTCTCAGAAATATTGGCACGGAGGGGACTGAGTTGAGAGGAAAATAGGCTCATCTTCCCCTGACATTCCTGGAAGCACCTGGGTGGGTTGTCGGGTTACTGAGAACGCTTGGGTTTCAGTGAGAGCTCGTGGCCTAAAGGAGAAAGTGCGATGTCGCTAAAGAAAATGCTTTTGATATTTATGGCTCTAGTTGTGTGCAGCTTCATGCTCGCGGCGCAGGACAAAACGCCGGATCAATCGAAGACCGTCATCCAGCATGTCACGGTCGCCCCTACTTCGCCAGCATCGGGCAAAGAGATGTACATAGCCTATTGTGCAGTTTGTCACGGAACGGATGGTAAAGGGGGAGGGCCGGCGGCCGGCGCCCTGAAGATGCCTCCGACTGATCTTACGCAGTTGAGCAAAAACAACGGTGGGAAGTTTCCGGCAATGAAAGTCACGTCCTCGATCCGCGGGACATCCGATTTGCCGGCTCATGGATCGAAAGACATGCCGGTATGGGGAGAGTTGTTTTGGACTATGAGCCGCGGCCACGAGGGCCAAGTGCAGCAACGAGTGGCCAACCTCACCCAATACATCGAGAGTATGCAAGCTAAGTAGGAGGGAGTCCTGTTTGTTGGCCAAGGAGCAAGGTTTGCGGGCACAAGCGCTCGCTTGTGCCCGCTTGGTTCCGCCCGGAAACGACTCGCCTCGGGTTAATCCGGGGGCGGGTGCATTATGAGTTGCTAAGAGTTTTCCAGACCTCACGGTTAATGACGCCTACGTGCTGGATGCTCTTGACCGCCTTCATATATTGAGCCCGCTCGAATGCTGACGGGTTCGGGCAGCGCAACTGACTCATGCTGCCCTTCATCTGCTGAACGGATTCGTATTCGTGCTTCTCCAGCCACTCCATTACTCCCGCTTCGATATCACCCAGATGGGCGATACCATTTTTCAATAACGTAGAGCAAAGCATGGTGACGTCGGCACCGACCATGAGGAGCTTAACGACATCTTCGGGGCCATGCACTCCGCTGGTCGCTGCCAGATTGGCGCGGATGCGACCGTAAAGAATGCCGATCCAGGTTAGAGGAAGCCGCAAGGCTTGGGGGCCACTGAGCAACACGTTGGGCTGGATTTCCAATTCATCGAGGTTGATATCGGGCTGATAGAAACGATTAAAGAGTACGAGGCCATTGGCGCCGGCGTGGTCCAACCGCTTCGCCATATTGGCCATGTTGCTGAAGAACGGGCTGAGCTTCAGGGCAATGGGAATTTTCACAACGGACTTTACTGCTCTTAGAATGTCGATGTACTGCTGTTCCACCACGTGGGAAGTCAGTTCAGGATCCGTGATGATCGAGTAGATGTTGCATTCCAGAGCGTCGGCGCCGGCCTGCTCAATGAGCTTGGCGTAGTTGGTCCAGCCGCCGACGGTGCTGCCGTTAAGGCTGGCGATAATCGGCACCGAGACTGCTTTCTTGGCCCGATAGATGTGATTCAGATATCCCTCCGGCCCAAGGTGAAATTCATCGGGCTGGGGAAAGAAGCTGGAAGCTTCGGCGAAACTGTCTGTCCCTTCGGAAAGATGGTAATCTAGTTCGAAGCTTTCTTGCCGTAACTGCTCTTCGAACAGCGAATACAAAACGACGGCAGACGCGCCAGCGTCCTCGAGGCTACGAATGCCGTCGATTTCCTGGGACAGCGGAGAGGCTGAAGCCACCAAAGGGGTACGCAGCCGCAAGCCAAGATAGTTCGTTGCGAGATCGATCATGATTGCTCCGGAGCAGGCGGAGAGTTGAGAGCACGCCCTCCACGGTTATTAATAATGTTTTCTGTAAAGACACAGCTGGCTGCGTCTTGTGTGCGAACCTATTTAGTCGATTCCGCCTTGGCTGGTTCTTTATCACCTTTCCGCTGCGCCAGATATTCATAGAGGTGGAATCGGGTCATGGCATCCTGTTGAGCTTCAGCCCACAGATGCTTGGCATCTTCCGGCTTACTCTTGGTGAGCATTTTGAAGCGCATTTCCATGGACATAAAGTCCTGAACTCTACGAGTAGGCGTACGTGAATCGAGGATCAAGGGATTTTCTCCCTGTGCGGTTCGTTCCGGGTTATAGCGATAGAGCAGCCACTGACCGGAATCCACCGCCACTCTCTGGTTCGACATCGCCGTAGTCATATCGATTCCGTGAGCGATGCAGTGCGAGTAGGCGATGATGAGGCTGGGCCCGTTGTAAGCCTCGGCCTCGAGGAAAGCTTTGAGCGTGTGCTCGTCCTTCGCGCCCATGGCCACGCTTGCAACGTAAATGTTCCCGTAGCTCATGGCCATAAGTCCGAGATCCTTCTTGGGGCCGGGTTTGCCGCCCGCGGCAAACTTAGCTACGGCGGCGCGTGGGGTGGATTTGGACGCCTGTCCTCCGGTGTTGGAGTAGACCTCGGTGTCAAGCACAAGCACGTTGACGTTGCGCCCGCTGGCCAGAACATGGTCGAGGCCGCCGTAACCGATATCATAGGCCCAGCCGTCGCCGCCGACGATCCAGATACTCTTTTTGACCAGCAGGTCGGCGAGGGAAAGCAACTGCTTGCCGTCGGCGGAATTCAAGCCGTGCAGTTTTTCTTTCAACAGATCTACGCGCTGGCGTTGCTCATAAATGTCAGCTTCGTCTTTCTGCGGAGACGTGAGGAGGGCTGTGGCGAGTTCATCGCCGATCGTTCCGGCTACGCGCTTGACCAGTTCCTGCGCGAACTCGGTCTGCTTGTCAATGGAGAGCCGGAAGCCCAGGCCGAACTCCGCGTTGTCTTCGAACAAAGAGTTGGACCATGCGGGCCCGCGGCCGTCCGCGTTCTTCGTCCACGGGGTAGTGGGCAGGTTGCCACCGTAGATCGATGAACATCCTGTGGCGTTCGCAATGATGGCGCGGTCGCCGAACAATTGGGACATCAACTTGAGATATGGAGTTTCACCGCAGCCGGCACAAGCGCCGGAAAACTCGAACAGCGGCTCCTGTACTTGCTGCTGTCGGATGTTGCCGACTTTAATGTTACGGCGGTCGAGTTCTGGAATGGTAAGGAAGAAATCCCAGTTGTCGCGCTCAGGAACCCGCAGCGGAGGCTGGGGTGCCATATTGATGGCCTTCAACCGTGTTTCAGCTTTGTTCTTGACCGGACAAATTTCGACGCAGATGCCGCAACCAGTGCAGTCTTCCGGAGCCACCTGGATGGTGTACTTGAGGCCTTGCCATTCTTTGTCGCGGGTCTCAGTGAACTTAAATGTTGCAGGAGCGTGTTCCAATTCTTTGGCGTCGTAGACCTTGATTCGGATGACGGAATGCGGACAAACCATGGCGCATTTTCCGCACTGGATGCAGATCTTGGAGTCCCATGCGGGAATTTCAAGGGCGAGATTGCGCTTCTCCCACTTCGCGGTTCCGGTGGGGAAAGTTCCATCGACGGGGAACGCGCTGACGGGCAATTCGTCGCCGCGGCCGGCGTAGATCGTGCCCAGGACATCCCGCTCGAACTCCGGCGCGGATGTGGAAAACGGCGGTGGTATCTCAATCGTGCTGGTGAGTTCCGTGGGGACTTTCACTTCGAACAAGTGGGCCAACGTTTCGTCCACGGCCTGCATGTTCTTCTGCACGATCTCTTCGCCCTTTCGGCCGTAGGTGTGTCGAATCGATTCGCGAATGGCCTCGATGGCTTGATCCGAAGGCAAGACCGCGGAGATGGCGAAGAAGCAAACCTGAAGAATCGTGTTCATGCGACTGCCCATGCCAGTGTCGCGGGCCACCTGATAAGCGTCAATTACATACAGTTTGGCGTGCTTCGCGATGAGTTGGCGCTGCACGGGCCGGGGCAGATGGTCCCAGACTTCGTCCGGACCGAAGGGGCTGTTGAGCAGGAAAGTTCCGCCGGGAACCAGCGCGCTGAGCATGTCGTAGCGTTCGAGGAAGATCCACTGATGGCAGGCGACGAAGTTTGCGCTGGAAACCAGATAGCTGGAGCGAATCGGTTGCGGCCCGAAGCGGAGGTGAGAAATGGTGGCCGCGCCTGATTTTTTTGAATCGTAAACAAAGTAGCCTTGCGCGTAGTTGTCGGTATTCTCGCCGATGATCTTGATGGAATTCTTGTTGGCGCCGACGGTGCCGTCCGCTCCCAGACCGTAAAACATTGCCCGCACAACATTGCTGGGCTCGATGGAAAATCCTGCATCGTAAGTCAAACTGGTGTGGCTGACGTCATCGTGAATGCCAATGGTGAAATGATCTTTTGGGTGGTCGGCTTTCAGATTGTCATAGATCGCCTTGACCATGGCGGGCGTGAATTCCTTGGAGGAAAGACCATAACGTCCTCCAACCACAGCGGCCGTGTTTTTTCTGGGACTGAAATTATTTTTCACCCCTTCGTGAAGCGAGTTCACTACATCGAGATACAGCGGTTCGCCAATCGCTCCCGATTCTTTCGTGCGATCGAGCACGGCGATCTTGCGCACGTCGGGCGGCAAGGCTGCGAGAAATGCTTCCACGGGGAAAGGACGATAGAGATGTACCTTCAGCAATCCGAGCTTTTCGCCTTGCGCGTTGAGAGACTCAACGCTTTCGTGAGCAACCTCGGCGCCCGAGCCCATGATTACGATCACGCGCTCGGCGTCCGGCGCGCCAACATAATCGACTAGGTGATAGGAGCGACCTGCGACTTCCGCGAATTGGTTCATCACCGATTGGACGATCTTCGGACAGGCTTCGTAATAAGAATTCGCCCGTTCGCGCATTTGAAAGAACACATCGGGATTTTGTGCGGTGCCGCGCAAAACGGGATGGTCGGGCGAAAGAGCGCGCTGCCGATGCTCGAAGACGCGATCCATGTTGATCAGAGCGCGCATGTCATCTTCGGAGAGCATTTCAATCTTGTTCACTTCGTGCGAGGTGCGAAAGCCGTCAAAGAAATGGATAAAAGGGATGCGCGATTCGAGGGCGGCAGCGTGGGCGATGAGCGCCATGTCCATCGCCTCCTGCACGGAGTTAGAGCTGAGCATGGCGTAACCGGTGGCACGGCAGGACATGACATCGGAGTGATCGCCGAAGATTGACAGAGCATGGGTCGCCAGGGTGCGTGCCGAAACATGGAATGCGGTTGGCGTGAGTTCGCCCGCAATCTTATTCATGTTCGGAATCATCAGCAGCAGGCCTTGCGAGGCGGTAAAGGTGGTAGCCAGGGAGCCCGTCTGCAATGCGCCGTGTACCGCTCCGGCAGCACCACCTTCACTTTGCATCTCGATCACGTGGGGCACCGTGCCCCAAATATTCTGAATCCCCTGAGACGCCCATTCGTCCGCCCATTCGCCCATGTTGGAGGAGGGAGTGATGGGATAGATTGCTATAACTTCGTTGACCCGGTAGGCGACGTATGCGACCGCCTCGTTTGCATCCATGGTCTTGAACTTGCGCTTCATGAGGACTGACCACCTTCTGTACGAATATGAGTGTGTGTTTGGGTCTTTCCCACTTGTTCTGCATCAAGGATGGACGATGCGGCAGAGGAACGCAGCAAGGCACGTCACAGACGAATGTGATTTCCGTCACATTGAGGCCGGCCGATGGAATTTGTGAGGCGCGTCACACCGGCATGTATCTTGCAGCACAGCGAATCGTTCGTTGGGGGAAGACACTAACCGCAGAGAAGAGTTACTCTGACCGCGCCGCAATTTCGACTCACGCGGGCCGGGTCAGAGATCGAGGGAAAGATGCTCCAGGAGGCTCGCATGCTCTCGCCGTACGGGATGGAGATTGTGGAAAGCTGCATTACCTGTAAGTTGCGCTCGGACCGCATCTTTTGCGACCTGCCGCCGACTGCTCTAGAGAACTTCGAAAACATAAAGTTCGCTACCGCCTATCCCCAGGGAGCAGTGCTATTTGTGGAGGGGCAGATGCCTCGCGGCATTTTTGTGCTGTGCAAGGGTGGCGTGAAACTCTCGATTAATTCCCCGAGCGGCCGGACGATGATTGTGAAGCTGGCGGAACCCGGCGAGGTATTGGGCTTGAGCGCGACGATTTCCGGAAAACCGTATGAAGTGACGGCGGAAACGATCGACCCCTGCCAGGTGAATTTCGTCAAGCGCGATGACTTTCTTAAGTTTCTGAAGGAAGATGTCGATGCCTGCTTCAAGGTAGCAGAGCAACTAGGCGAGAAGTATCACAACGCGTGCAAGGAAGTGCGATCGCTGGGATTGTCGCACTCGGCTGCAGAAAAATTGGCAAAACTGCTTTTGGAATGGAGTTCTAAGAGCGGCGAAGTTAGCAAAGCAGAGCCACGCCTCAAGCTCCGACTCACGCACGAGGAGATCGCGCAGATGATTGGAACCTCGCGAGAAACGGTCACGCGCCTGTTTGCGGAGTTGAAGAAGCGCCAGATCCTGCAGACCAAAGGCTCGACTTTGGTGATTCGTAACACGCCGGCGCTGCGCGAGATCGCCAATCACAACTAGCCCGCGACGACTCGCGAGATCGTCTAACTGCCACATTCAAGTATGCTTTACCCTGCGTGACTAGAATCACAATTCGGAGTGATGACCGTCACCGCCCTGCCGTCTTGTCTCTTCTATCTTTGCGCCGTGGGTGGGCGACCAACGCCCGGTTCTGGTGGAAGGGGATAGCGCAACATGAACACCTCAGAAGATAACGGCAATCATTCACGCCAACCATCAAATCAAACATTGCAAAAACCGCGATTGATTTTCTGGGAGTTGACGAAAGGGTGCAATCTAAGGTGCATCCATTGCCGGGCCAGTGCTACGGAGCTGAGTTCCCCATCAGACCTGTCGACTCAAGCGGCATGCGACATCATTGATCAGATCGCGAAGGTGTCCTCTCCCATTCTCGTCCTCAGTGGTGGTGAGCCGCTGTTCCGTTCCGACATCTTCCAGTTGGCGCGTTACGGCACAGACATAGGGCTGCGCGTGGCGCTGGCGACCAATGGAACGCTGGTAACGAAATCGGTCGCCCAGAAGATTCTAGATAGCGGTGTGAAGCGTGTGGCCATCAGCCTGGATGGCGCCGATGCGGCCACTCACGATACGTTCCGCGGGATTCCCGGAGCATTCGATGCGGCGATTACCGGATTCGGCAACCTCAAGGATCTGGGCATGTCGGTGCAGATCAATACGACCATCGCCCGTCACAATGCTCATCAACTTCCGGACGTGCTGGCATTGGCGAAATTACTAGGCGCTGATGCGCTACACACGTTCCTGTTGGTACCGGTAGGTTGCGGCGTCGATATCGCGTCGGAGCAGATGGTTCCACCGGAGGAATACGAGCGGATGCTGAGCTGGTTCTACGATCGCTCGCTGGAAGGCGGCATCGAGTTGAAGGCGACCTGTGCACCCCATTACTTTCGGGTGGTTCGTCAACGGCGAGTGGCGGAGCATCGCTCAGCGGTTGCGGCCGAAGCCGCCCATCAGGCGCCTGAAATGCCGCAGGAACTGCCAGGCAATGGATTGTCACACATTAGCTCACCACACATTGGCCCCACTGAAATAACGATGCCCGGCTCAACTGGCATCGAGTTGAAACCTCATGGCATCGGCAAGGCCGTGGGACATCCTGGAACTCATCCGTCCGACATGAACGCGATGACGAAAGGATGTCTAGCGGGGACCGCAGTATGTTTCATTTCTCATCAGGGAGAGGTTTATCCTTGTGGATATTTGCCAGCGTTGGCGGGAGATCTGAAGAAACAGGCATTCGCCGACATCTGGGAGAACTCCTTGGTTTTCAATCAACTGCGGGATACCAACAACCTTCGGGGAAAATGCGGTTGCTGCGAGTTTCGCAATGTTTGCATGGGATGCCGCGCCCGAGCCTTCGCCGTTACGGGAAATTATTTGGATGAGGAGCCATTCTGCGTTTACGAGCCACATACAAAAGTTTTGAAGGAAAAGGATCTCGTGCCGGCGGAAGTGGTTCGGTAAATCCTGGAGTGATTTCACCTCTGAGGGACAGAGACACAGAGACAACAAATGCTTAGGAAATCTCGCTTAACTGGCCCTCCCCCGAGGGAGTTTTTCGCTTGCTTTGTGTCTCTGTGCCTCCATGGTGAAATGCTCCTTTTTCGAGCTAAAAGACACCGACCCAGCGTGATATCCCGCTAAGCAGGGCCGAGGTCTCGTTTTCGTTCTCATCGCGGTCAAACTAACCCATTGAAAACAGGAATGATCCCCGCCGAGGGGCGAAATCCGCTCTTTGGCAGCAGAGGTGCTTTTCGTAAGGCTGGCACAGGAGTTAATCACGTGGAACCTTCTCTCATGGTAATTGGCCTGAACTACCGTACGGCGCCAGTTGCCGTGCGGGAACGTTTCTGGATCAGCGAGAGCCGGCGTTACGAAGCACTGGTGCAGTTGTCACAGGCGGAGGGCATTGACGAAGTAATCGTCCTGGCTACCTGTAACCGCACCGAGTTTCAGCTGTGGGTCAACGACGTCACGTTGGCGGCGAATTCGGTGATGCGTTTTCTGGGCGCCGAATATGGACTGATGCTGTGCGAGTGGAAGCATTTCTACCGCTTGCTCGACGAAGCTGCCCTGTTGCACATTTTTCGAGTGGCCTCGAGCCTAGACTCGATGGTAGTAGGCGAGCCCCAGGTTGTATCGCAAGTAAAGCAGGCCTGGCAACAGGCGCAGAAGATTGGGTCCACGGCACGATTTCTTGACACCGTGATGCAGAAAGCGCTGACGGTCTCGAAGCGTGTGCGCACCGAAACGGCGATTGGCAATGCGGCCGTATCCATTCCTTATGCCGCGGTGGAACTAACTCGGCAGATTTTCGGCGGGCTGGAAAACAAGAAAGTGCTTCTGTTGGGCGCGGGCAAGATGAGCGAGCTGTCCGCCCGAGGATTGTTGAACCAGGGCGCCGCTTCTGTCTGCGTGATCAACCGCACTCTGGAGCATGCGATGGAGCTGGCAAGCAAGCTAGGTGGGAGTGCGATTCCCTTCGAAGAACGCTGGCAACATATGGCGGCGGCCGACATCATCATCAGTTCGACTTCTTGTCCCCACACGATTCTCAGCCGCGAGGAAGCGGAGAACATGGTTCGTGGCCGCCGCCACAAACCTCTGGTAATTGTGGATATCGCAATGCCTCGTGACATCGATGCCGCAGTGAGAGAGGTCGAAGGCGTTTTCCTCTATGACCTGGATGATCTCGAAAATGTGGTCGACCACAATGCGGGCGAGCGTGAGACGGCCGCCGCCGAAGCACAAAAGATTCTGCAGTCCGAGGCGCAAGGTTTCCGCCGCAAGCTGATGGCGGAACGAGTAGTCCCGACCATCGTGGCGTTGCGCCAGCGGCTGGACGAAATTTGCCGGCAAGAACTGGATTCCTTCCGACAAGAGTGCGGGCCTTTTTCCAAGGACCAGGACGAAATGTTAAACGCAGTCATGTCCCGAATGACGCAGAGGATTGCAGGGTCCCTGGCCCGTGAACTCAAGGAACTTCCGGAGAAAGTGGAGCAGGAACAGATGACTACCGCATTGCAGCGGCTGTTTCACTTGCAAACGCCTAACTCGGCGATTGCCGGCACCATATCGCAATAGGCTCAAAGCTGCCGTTGATTGAACGGACGCAGTAGACAATGCGGAGCATAACGACGTAAATTCTGCGTGTGAGCCCCATTAGGCATCTTTCGCTGATTGTCCAGGCCCAGCGGCATGGCGACCGAACTGCGGTCGTCGATTCCCAAGGATCGTTCACTTACAACGATTTGCTGGATGCGTCCTCACGCGCTGCGAGGGCGCTGCTCGGTCGCCGCGAGGATCTACACGAAGAGCGCGTGGCGTTCCTCATTACGCCGGGATTTCCCTGGGTTGCGGTGCAGTGGGGAATCTGGCGGGCAGGTGGGATTGCCGTGCCGCTCCCCATTAACACTACGAAGCCTGAGCTGGAATATTTTGTCGACGATACAAAGGCGTCGATTTTGGTGTTGGATGCTCAAGCCTCTTCCCTGCTGGCAATTGCAGCATCCCGCGGCATCCGTGCATTGTCGTATGAGCAGATTTCAGCTCGCGCCTCACGAGAACCTGAGATCAATTCGGACGTCGGCAGCGAGAGGCGCGCCATGATTCTCCACACTAGTGGAACCACGAGCCGGCCGAAAGGCGTGGTCACAACCCATGCGAACATCGAGGCTCAGATCAAGAGCCTGATGGAAGCCTGGGAGTGGTCCGCCGACGATCGCACTTTGCTGTGTTTGCCCCTGCACCACGTTCACGGGATCATCAACATCGTTTCGTGCGCGCTAGGGTCGGGCGCGACCTGCGAGATGCTGCCGCGCTTTGATGCAAATGCTGTGTGGGATCGGATCGCCAGCGGTCACGTAACTCTGTTCATGGCAGTGCCAACTGTTTATGTGAAGCTCATCGCCGCGTGGGACGAGGCTTCGCCGGAGCGGCGTGCGGAGTTGAGCGCAGTGTGTTGTCGGTTGCGTTTGATGGTTTCCGGTTCCGCCGCGCTGCCGGTGAGTACGCTCGAGCGTTGGAAGGAAATCAGCGGCCACACATTGCTGGAGCGCTACGGGATGACGGAGATTGGCATGGCGCTCTCGAACCCGCTGAGGGGCGAGCGCGTACCGGGCAGTGTTGGGACGCCACTGCCGGGGGTCGAGGCTCGCCTGGTAGCAGAGAACGGCGCGTTGGTTCCGCCCGGAGCGCCGGGCGAGATTGAGGTTCGCGGTCCGAGCGTCTTCTCGGAGTACTGGGGCCAAATCGAGGCTACACGCGACGCGTTTCGCGACGGATGGTTTCGCACCGGCGATACCGCGATTGTAGAGAACGGTCGCTATCGCATTCTTGGCCGGACGAACATTGACATCCTCAAGACGGGTGGACACAAGGTATCTGCTCTGGAAATCGAAGAGGCGTTACGCGAACATCCGGCGGTCGCCGAGTGCGCAGTGGTTGGCGTACCCGATGCAGAGTGGGGCGAGCGCGTGGCTGCGGCCGTGGTGCTGAACCAGGGCAAAGCGATCGATCTGACATCTTTTCGTCTTTGGGCTAAGGAATTATTGGCGGCTCACAAGGTGCCGTCTCGGCTCCTCGTACTGGATGCTCTCCCGCGCAACGCCATGGGGAAGGTAATGAAGCCCGCGTTGGCGGCGCTGTTTCAAAGCGCGAACGCCGATCCCGCCGCCTAAACTCGTCTAAACTTGTCTAACGTGCCTTGACGCGGTGTGTTATGCTCCTGCCCACATTCAGGATGGCGCAATGGCGAATGAAAGAGTGACGCCCTTGGTTTCAGCAGTTCACACCAAGCTCTCACGCCAGCAAATCACTGGATTCTGGGGCGCGTGGGCTGGGTGGACGCTGGACGGCATGGATTCGGTGATCTACGCTCTGGTCCTCAGCCCCGCACTCACAGAGCTTCTTCCGAAATCGGGGATCAAAGCTACTCCCACGAATGTGGGTTTTGCGGGATCGACGCTGTTTGCGCTTTTTCTTGTGGGGTGGGGTCTGTCATTGGTGTGGGGGCCGATTGCCGACAAGTTCGGCCGCAGTCGAGTGCTGGCCGCGACCATTTTTGTTTACGCAATTTTCACTGGAGCTGCCGCTTTATCGCAGACAGTTTGGCAGTTGGGATTGTTCCGCTTGCTGGCGGGCATAGGAATTGGCGGCGAATGGGCGCTGGCCGGAACGTATGTCGCCGAAGCTTGGCCGGAAGATCGGCGCAAGATGGGCGCAGGATATCTGCAGACTGGTTATTATGCGGGCTTTTTTCTGGCTTCAGCTCTCAACTACGCAGTCGCTCCGCACTATGGCTGGCGTGCCATGTTCTGGTGCGGGCTGACGCCCGTCATCGTGGCCTTCATGATTCTGCTCCAGGTAAAGGAACCTGAGCGCTGGCAAAGGAAAATCAAGGTCAAAGCCGCCGGTGAAATTTCTTCTCTGCGCCGGATTTTCAGTCCGCCGTACACACAGCGTACTCTGGTGAACACCGTGCTGTTGGCGTCGGCAATCTGCGGCCTTTGGGCTGCGGCAGTGTATGCTCCGACGGCAATCATCACCTTGGCAAAGCGTGCCGGCATGCCCCAGGCGCAAGCCGTACGCATGTCATCCTTCGGCATGGGATTGCTGTCGCTGGGGACAATCCTGGGATGCCTCGCAGTTCCACCATTGGCCGAACGCTTTGGTCGCAAGCGGACCCTCGCCTTTTACTATTTCGGGATGGCGGCCTGCATCCTGCTCAGCTTTGGCTGGGCGTTCTACCTGACTCAAGGACTTCGTCCGTTCATCGCCGTGCTATTTTTCTTGGGTTTCTTTGGCGGCAATTTCGCCATTTTCAGTCTCTGGCTGCCGGAGCAGTACGGAACAACGGTGCGCGCCACGGCGTTTGCGTTCACCACATCGTTCGGACGATTCATTGCGGCAGGTGTGAACTTCGGCGTGGGCGCTCTGGTCAGCCAGATGGGGACGCTCGGCAAGCCAGTTGCGTTCACCGCAATTGCCTTTGGGATTGGACTGCTGGTCATTCCATTCGGGGTGGAAACGCGCGGCGAAGCTTTACCTGACTAAGAGTTCGGCAGCGAGCCTGCCGGTTTGACACTCCCGTTGCGACGTTCATATACTTCTCCACGCCACGACGAACCGCCGGAGAGGATTCTTATGAAACGTTCGCTGATTGTTTTTCTGATTTCTGCCTTCGCTACTGTCGGCGCTGCGCAAGATCTTTGGAAGGTTCATCCACCCAAACTCACTCCGCAAAAAAGCGGTACGACGCAGCTGCTGATTGCCGTCAGCCCCGTGAACTCCCGTGTGGTCTGGGCGGCAGGAACTGGCGGTACGTACGTGGTCACGACGGACGGCGGGGAGACATGGAAAGCCGGTGTCGTACCGGGCACCGAAAGCCTGCAATTCCGGGATGTGCAGGGAGTGAGCGATAAGGTCGCCTATTTAATGTCGATTGGAAATAACACCACGGATTTTCGAATCTACCAGACCGCGGACGGTGGCGCGACCTGGAAGATACAGTTCACCAATGAGACGGTGAATGCATTCTACGATTGTTTTGCGTTCTGGACGCCGAACCGGGGCATCACGCACAGCGATTCGGTGAACGGAGTATTTCCCGATATTCGCACAACGGATGGAAGGACCTGGCACTCGATCGCCGACAATATGCCGCCGGCGTTGCCGGGAGAAGCCTCATTTTCCTCGAGTGGAACCTGCATCGCAACCGAGGGAAGAAGAAACGCCTGGATAACGACTGGCGGCTCAACCATCGCGAGGATCTTGGCCACCAGAGATGGAGGCGATACCTGGAACGCGTATGACACTCCGCTCGCCAGTTCGCCCACCGCGGGCGGCTTCTCTGTGGCTTTCCGCGACCCCTGGAATGGCATTGTGGGTGGTGGCGACCTGTCCACAAACGCGAACCCCCAGGCGGCAACTTCCAACGATGGTGGCCAAACTTGGACCCTTACGAACAAGCCGCCCGTCGGGGGAGCCATTTTCTGCCTAGCCTATATACACGGCATTCGCCATGAGAATTTCGAAGAAGGCGACTGGGAACGCGAATATGACCGTACCGTCGTGATCACGGCCGAGACTCAGCCGAACTTCGACTCAGGAGCGGCGGCCTGGACTCCCAATGAAGGACGCACTTGGTTCGGATTGCCCCAGGTCAGCGGCTATTGGGCGGTCGCTTTTGCGAATCCGAAAGCTGGATGGTTCGTGGGAAATAACGGCCAGATCCTGAAGATCAGCTTCTAACCGTCTGACAACTTAATGCACAGCTGCTCTGGCCGCGGCTTGCGGGGAGGATTTGGGCTGAAGGAGCTCTTGCAGGTTCCACTCGGCGGTTTTATTGTTCTTCGCCCACGGCGGTGTGCGCGCCTTCTTCGTCACCGCGAATCAGGCCGAATTTCTTTAGTTTGTAACGGAGAGCGTCGCGGCTGATATCGAGCAGTTTGGCAGCGTGGGTCTGATTGCCGTTGGATTGCCGCATGGCGAGCTCGACCATGGCGTGCTCCACTTCTTCCAGCGAGGTTCCACCTTCAGGGATATAAAGACGCGGCAACATGCGGCCGTTGGGCAGCGTTTGTCCGCCATCGGCCGGGGAAGTTCGTTCGAAGACGGTGCGGCCGCCCGATTCGCCGACCGAAAACGGAAGATACAGGGGCCGCAGGAGCGGTTCGTCTTCCAGAATCATGCCGCGCTCAATCGTGTTCTTTAGTTCGCGAACATTGCCCGGCCAGTTGTGACCCTGAATCAGGCGCCGGGTCTCCTCGCTAATGCCACGCACCGCCTTCCTGAATCTGCGGTTGTAGCGATCAATAAAGAATTCCACCAGGGGCATGATGTCTTCTTTTCTGTCGCGTAGCGGAGGGATGAAGATTGCGATGATGGCCAGGCGGTAATAGAGGTCTTGCCGGAATTGGCCTTC
>Ga0182015_10004732_pt1 | contig 14508 bp, 16 predicted proteins | sample 712P3MmetaG_FD_120478 | JGI IMG/M metagenome (GOLD analysis project Ga0182015, IMG submission 120478) | Permafrost microbial communities from Stordalen Mire, Sweden - 712P3M metaG | ecosystem: Environmental > Terrestrial > Soil > Wetlands > Permafrost | place: Sweden: Stordalen | collected...
ATGCACGCCATGTCCGGTAACGAGCTGTCCCGCGTACGAACCGAATTTCGGCTCCGTCCCTCCCGAGCCTATCAACTGATGCCTACTCGAGTCGAGGGAGCCGACATTGTTATGCAATCAAGTTGCTTTGGGCCGATTTTCAATTGTCCGGTAAGCGGGGGTTTACCGTGCACCGGTAGGTCCACAGCCCGATGTGGGGCTTTTCCCAGGCAGCCCTTCGGCGTGTCGCCACTCCATATAGCAGTGCTCATGACCTATTCGAGAATTGCACCTATCAATCCAGTGTGAACGTGTCAGTCGAGGGGCAGAAGGTATCCGGGCGTGGCGCCCAATCGCCCTCCGAAGGCCTGGGCATCTAGTGCGGCCATATCCCAAGCGGTCCAGGAGACTGGCGTGATTTGAATCGTGACATCATCAAAAGACGCAAAGACTGGCTCGATTTGCGGATCGGCCATCGCTTCGCGACTCAAACAGCGACTGTGGATTTGCCGATTTATTACGCGCGATTGCTGTCCTTATATCAAATCGGCTATTCCTGTTGCAGTTACGCCCCGCTCTGCTCCGGCTTTGCGAATATCAAACATCATCGAAGCTTGCGGGCGGGCAGCAATATTACGGGACTTTCGAGTCTTAGAAGAAGTCGCTACGAGCAGCTGGTTATCCTCGAAGAGATACCAGACCGCCGTGAGGTGGATAGTCCCATCGGCATTCTTGGTCGCTAGCGATGCAACGTACCGTCGAAAGAGGATTGACTGAAGATCTGCATCTACGGTTGAAGTAGGCATTTTCCCCTCGCCTCGGGCATTTAATTGGCGGCCCTTTGTCCCACTGACCGTGAGACTTGAAAACGCATTTTCACTGAGGATAGGTTCGGAATCGGTAGAAATGCGAAGAGTCACATTGCCTACTAATCCCCTCAGGGCCGCGCTTCATAGACGAAATTGAACGGCGTTTCAGTTGCTCTACGGAAGCGTCCGAAACCCGCCGCGGTCACGACTTCTCGAATCCGTGCTTCCCCAGACTGCGCACCCAGGCAAAGACCAACTTCTTGCGACCTTGAACACGGCGTGCACAGTAGGGTTGAGAATGAAAAATAAACGCGACCAACCGGATTGAGATTGTCCTGTAAGGTGTCGTTCGCAAACGGTTCAACAATCATCCATGTGCCTCTGCCCGGAGTGAACTCTTGACGTGCGTAGCTGCACCGACTGGATCGCCCATGTCATGCAAGCAATCGAAAACAGCGACAAAATCGTAATCGTTTCCCGGGTAATCCTTGGCAGCGGCCTTTTGGAATGTTACGCGGTCTGTCAATTCCGCCCTCCGCGCGGAATTGCGAGCCGCTTCAATCGATTTATCGTGGTAATCGAATCCGAAAAACTGAGATTTCGGAAAAGCCTTGGCCATTAGTATCGTGGAAGAACCCTTTCCGCAGGCCACGTCCGATACGCGTGCACCACGCTCCAGTTTCGCTTTTACGTCGTCCAGCGGAGGAATCCACGAACTCACCAAATTGGCGGCGTAGCCGGGCCGAAAAAATTTCTCGCATCCGTGAAATACAGCCTCGTCGTGCTCGTGCCAACCCATTCCGGCCCCGGTGCGAAATGATTCGACAATTCGCGGCACGGCCGCAAGTGACCCCAGAGCCAGCTCGAACGCTCCCGGAATATAGGCTGGGCTGTCTTCGTTGGCGAGTGCGAACGCCTGTTCTTCTGTGAGACTGAACTTTTCGCCTTTCTCTTCATATGTCACGTATCCACCTGCCGCTGGGGAGGCGAGCCACTGCCGCACGTATCGCTCGTCAGTCTTGGTTACAGCCGCCAGTTCGGACGAGCTCAGGGGGCGCGCTGCCAGTGCCTTGTAAAGCCCAAGTCTCTCCCCAATAACAACCATGCCCGCATGTACCGATGCACCCAAAATCCGTAACGAATTTCCCCATAAAGTCGTTAAGTTTGTCGATGTTAAGCGCCATCGTGGGAGCCTCCGAGACTTTGGCGGTTCTAACTCTATTTATACAGTTTGGGTAGTGGTTGGGGTGCACTCGAATTCATAACGATGTCAGTTCCTGTGACCTCTAGACTGTGGTTGGTGACGCCAAAGGCCCGGGGGAGCCGAACATGGTGATTATGGGTGTAGATTAGCATCCGAGCGATCAACAGATCGCGCTGCAGAGACGGACACGGGGAGGTGCGGCGAAAGGCGATTGAACCACAGTGATGGAGAAGCCGAGAAGTTCTATCGGGAACAAACCATCACGCCATACTGTTCGCAAACTCCGGGCGAGCTCGGCAGGGCAGTTGTCCCGTAGGCACCTTCATCAGGAGTTGACCCAAAATATCTTAAGAAAATAACCATCACTCAACGACTCGCATACTCAAAGAGGGGTGTGATGGCGCACGCACCGAGTGCCGACAGCAGTGCACGACGTTTGATGGTTTGCATGCGCAGAATGTACACGCATGGGCGGGGCGCTTCAAGTTGTATGCAGCAAATTCAGTGCCCGATATTCCGACGGCTTAGATAAGGCGCAAATGGTATGAGAATTTGCCCTACCGCCACGAAGATGAGACTAAAACGAAGAGGCTTTCAATTCGAGAGACTGATCGGCAAATTGTGCATTCCCGACGGTGACCTTTCAATTGAGACAAGCACTCGGTGGATTCCGGTTGCTCCGTGTTCCCACTCGAATCGCTACGTCCATGAGTTTTGGCACGGCCCTCACTCCACTCGACGAATGCAGCCTGCGAAGCTTTGAGGAGTGCCTCGTATTCGACGCAGATCGATGCTCTCACGGTGGCTCCATTCAACTTGTCTGACATGTTCGTTGGATTTCCGTAGCATTCTGGGAGCACGTTAGGTGCCATCTATGGCAGGAGACAGAATCTTCCCCAAGAGTTGAGTGGGTCGATAGATTCATCTCTGACCCAGTGTCACGGGTCTTCCGCCACCATTGACCAATCTTCCCGAAGTCCATGGAGTGCGGGACTCTCGTCCAATCCGTCCGCGAGACGCCGTGCAGAACCAGCGAGGAGAACGCACGCAGGCGCCCTTGGCGTGCGCCAGTGAACAGCAGTTCGCAGCCTAGAGGTTCGAGCCTACGTGTCCCAAAGTGGAACATTGGCGACTCGGAGCGTTCAGGGTTGGGACCAGTCCGGCTGTGCCCCAATAGATAACGAACTAGTACTCTGACATGTACCGAACCGCACAGACCTCTATATTTGCTTTCACTATCCTGTCTAGGAGTTAACTCACAGTAGCGCTCATGGTGGTGGTGCGCGGAAAGGGGCCACCACCGCGGGCCTTTGCCTAGTAAGGGGGGATAGCGATGTCTTCAGAACCTGAACGGAAGTCAGAGCGCGATGCGCTTGGTTCTAGCCCTAACATCCAAAAGCTTAGGCGAAATCTTGTCCGAATTCTCTTTGTTAATCGTTCTCGCGCGATGGTTCAGCGCTGCTTGTATGAGCTCAAGAGGAGGCGTTTCACGGTCACCTCAAAAATGCTCTCGACTCCTCAAAGTTTTGCTGAAGAGCTTACTTCGGAGATCTATGACATTGTTGTCGCCGAGTACCCAGCCCCGGAATGGCAAGAAGCATCACCCCTCGGCCTTCTGCGCCAGATGAACAAGGATCTTCCCGTTATTTACTTAGTCCATGACTTGAAACGCGAAATGACTGCGGACTTGATACTAAAGGGCGCGGTTGACTGCGTTGAAATAGAGAACCTGGGCCATCTTCCTGTAGCCGTTCATCGAGCTCTCGATGAGAAGGTCTTGCGTGATCAACGCGATCGCGCAGAGAAGGATCTACGGAGATCGGAAGCGCGGTACCGAGCGTTGGTAGGAAATCTGAGCTATGGAATTTGCCGTTGCAGTCTCGACGGCGGGTTTCTAGAAGTAAATGAGGCGATGATAAAGATGCTCGGTTACGGGTCTAGAGAGGAAATCCTGAAGCTAGACCTTGCACGTGACACACTGCAAGACCCATACAAAAGAGCGCAATTATTAGGTCAGTCGGGCCCGAATGCCCTGGGCGACCCTATCGAGATAGAATGGCCGCGGAAAGACCACGCGACGCTCAAGGTTCGGCTCAGCGGACGAGAGGTTCTAACCGACCACGGTGAATTGGAAGCGTACGAGGTCATCGCAGAAGACATTACTCGACAGCGAGACCTTGAGGATCACCTCCGTCGCCAAGCCGCCAGTGATCCGCTGACGGGACTTTCCAACTACCGTCATTTCGTAGACGTGCTTGATTCGGAGATCAAGCGCAGCAAGCGCTCCAGCCGAGAATTTTCTTTGCTCTTCTTTGACTTGGATGGGTTGAAATTAGTCAACGACCGCTATGGACATGTGACGGGCTCCCAGGCGCTCTGCCGATTGGCGGACGTTTTGTGCTCATGTTGCCGAGACGTCGACACCCCCGCTCGTTTCGGTGGCGACGAGTTTGCTCTGATCTTGCCAGAAACCAACGCCCAAACGGCAAAGTTCGTGGCGAGACGGATCTGTGAAAGTGTTGCCAGCGACGGCAAAGGACCTCAGATTTCCGTCAGCGTGGGTGCCGCAACCTATCCCCAAGACGGTCAGACGATTGAGACCCTTTTGTCTGCGGCAGATTCGGCGGTTTACGCGATGAAACGGCAGAGAATTCGGACGCTCGAAATTCCAGATCAAGCCGCCGTTGAGCCACTGACCGAAAATGAGATCCTCTTTAGCTCCGAAGGGAAGAGCAAGAGCCTGGGGAACAGGCAATGAGTTCTGGCTCGCACGATACCGCTTTGCACCTCGGCAAGTTTAGACCCCACGTACTGATCGTCGATGACGACGAGCTTATTCGGCGGCTCTGTGCCGAAATAGTTCAAGGCTCTGAGATGTCTGTGGATACGGCTGCTACAACTGAGGAAGCTATTGACTGTCTTAGCCGCGCAAAAGTCGATCTAGTGATAACAGACATTCGAGTCCCAAAAATCGGTGGGATGGAACTTATTAAGCGCGTACGCGCGTCCCACCAGGATGTTGGGATCGTCGTCCTCACGGGCCACGGCACAATCGACATGGCCGTCGAGGCAATCTATGCTGGAGTTTTAGACTATATTACCAAGCCCTTTACAGTCGAGGCCTTCGAAAGAAAATTGAGGAAGGTCGCCTCCGTTGCGGAGTGCAATCGCAGTTGTCGGCCCATTAAAAGCTCGTCGTCGCCTCAGGCTGAGAAGCTAATAGGTGAAACACCCAGGATTAGTCAGCTGCGAAGACAGATCTTGAAGACCAGTAATCACGACTACCCCGTTTTGATCTTGGGCGAGACCGGCACAGGAAAGGAAGTGGTTGCAAGGGCCATTCACTGCTCGGGCTCGCGAGCCAGGGGTCCGTTCGTTCCGGTAGATTGCGCCTCTCTCACGCCGACCCTAATTGAATCTGAACTATTCGGCCACGAAAAAGGGGCATTTACGGGCGCGATTAATGCCAAGGTGGGTTTGTTTGAAGCCGCACACATGGGAACCTTGTTCTTGGACGAGATCGGTGACCTTCCAAAGGACCTTCAGAGCAAGCTTTTACGCGTTATACAGGAGCGAGAAATTCGTCGAGTGGGTTCCACTGCTCTGAAGCATGTGGATATTCGGATAATTGCCGCCACTAATCGGGACTTAAGGGCCGCAGTGTTGGCAGGAACGTTCAGGGAAGACCTTTTCTATAGACTGAACGTCTTGAACATCAAACTGCCCCCCTTGCGCGAACGAATGGCTGACCTTCCTCTTCTAATCAATGCGTTTCTCGGAAAGTTTGGAAGCGAGCGGCCCGGGCGTTCCTGCATATCTCCCAACGCATGGTCGAAACTATCGGACCATCATTGGCCTGGAAATATTCGCGAGCTCGAGAATGTCATCGAGCGGGCACTGGCACTTGGTTCGGGCTCGATCCTTCGCGAAAACGATGTTGTTGTCGGCTATGAAGCGGATGCTGCCACAAACCCCCAGGCCGCGGAACAGTTTCATTTGGAAACCGTGGAGAAGCGCACAATCTTGCGTGCACTCAGCCAAACAGATGGAGATAAATTGGGTGCCGCTCGCCTCCTTGGCATTGGAAGGACAACGCTGTACCGAAAATTGAAACGGTATGAATCTCATGAGTCGGCGCCACAAGCCCGTTGCATCTTGTAAAGAACGCCTAAAGCTGGGGAGATTTCGGCGCATGACTGAGCGCAGACAACAAATATGCTGGCTGTTAGATCCCCAGACGCTCGATGCGATCTATGTAAGTCCTGCTTTCGATGAAATACCCGGTCGCCACCTTGACCGTCTCGATCCAAAATCTTACCGGACGCTAATCCATCCAGATGACATGGGGAGAGTTCCGCGAGACCTGTGCGAATTGGAGTCGTCAGACCTGACGGAGAGGAAATTCCGGATTGTATGCCCGGGGAAAGGTACCACATGGGTATATGCATCTACATTCGTCGCGCGAAACGTCAGTGGCCAAATCATTGCGATCGTGGGCATGAGCGGTGCGACTGGCGAGCCGGAAACGGAGAAGCGAGGTCTGGTTGAGAGCGAAGATTGCCATCAAGACTTCGCCGGGCGCAACGGTGAACTAACCTGTGCGCACACTTTAAGCGGAATATTATTTTCAGTTAGTGAATCGATGTCATTAGCCTTGGGATATTCGCGAGACGAGATCGTGAATACCTCAATGAAAAAGTTTATTCCACCCGAGGCACACGGAGAATTCGATACGTACCTCTCGCGAATCACCACGACTGGCGCAGCGTCGGGTCTACTTTGCGTCGTTACAAAAGCGGGCGAACGGAGAGTGTTGCAATACCACAACACGCTTCGATCGCAGGGCGGACCCTTACCCATCGTCCGCGCCGTAGCTCGTGACGTCACCGACCAAAAGCGTACCGAGGTAGCGCTCCATATCGCCGAAAGAAACTTTTCGAAAGCATTCATGAACAGTCCGCTCGCGATTGCTATCACGACGCTAGAGGGTGGCGACTTTGTCGACGTTAATGAGGTGTTTCAGGTCCAAACAGGATTCAGTCGAACTGAGGTGATAGGAAAGAACGGAGTGGAGCTCGGAGTTTGGGTTGATTCCGGCCAGCGGTTAGATATCGCAGCTAAAATTAAAGCGGGTGGCCGGGTAAGAAATCAGGAGATCCAATTTCGCCACAGTTCAGGCAGGATTCAAACGACTTTGTATTCGGCAGAGTTGATCGAAGTCGGGGGGAAGCGATGTCTCCTCGCCGCGTACGAAGATATCACGCAACGCAAACTTGCTGAAGAGACGCTGAGGCAGTCCGAATCGAACTATCGATCTCTCTTTCTGACCAGCCCTTGTGGAATGTATCAAGTCGCACTCGACGGCAGCTTGACCTTTGTGAACAATGCTCTCGTCGAACTGCTAGGCTACGACTCGGTCGAGGAACTTCAGTCCAAAAACCTTGAAGAGGACATATACGCAAATCGTGACGACAGATACCCCATCCTTGATAAGGCGCAGCAAGTCAATCCGTTGAAGACCGTCGAGGTTCGTTGGCGACGTAAGGACGGCACCGTCATCCTCATTCGAGCACACGCCAGGGGCTGGATCAGCGATGAGTACGGGAAGATTGTCGGCTTGGAGACAATGGTCGAGGACGTGACCAAACAGAGGACCTTGGATGAAAAGATGCACCGGATGCAGAAAATAGAATCGCTGGCCCTGTTTGCGGGCGGAATAGCGCACGATTTCAACAACATCTTGACGGCGGTTCTTGGCTATGGTCAGTTGGCACTAAAGACTCTGGGGTGCCGTGAAGGTCACGCGAACGCTTCGGATCCCACGCCCGAATTCAAGCAGATGATGGATAAAACCAAAGCTCAACTGCAACACATTGTCGACGCAGCTTTTCACGGTCAGTCATTGACTAGCCAACTCCTGTCGGTCAGTCGCGATCAGTCGCTTCCCATCTACCCTCTTAACCTAGACGCCGAAATTAGGAACATAAGTGAAGTGATTCGACGGCTGCTCCGTGAGGACATTGCAGTCGAGGTGCACCTTGAATGTCAATCTCAGCAAATCCTCGGAGAACGCGGAGCTTTCGGTCAGGTCATTCTAAATCTTTGCGTGAACGCCAGAGACGCTATGCCCAAGGGAGGGCGACTCACAGTTCGGACCTTCCCCGTCGACATCAAGCCCCCATGTGAAGAGCACGCCGGTGTACCTGGCGGCAGCTATGTTGTTTTAGAGGTTGCTGACACAGGGTGCGGAATGCGCAAGGCGATCCAGGACCGCATCTTCGAACCATTTTTCACGACCAAATCAGCGAGTCGCGGCACAGGCCTAGGCTTGTACACAGTGTATGCGACCTTACATCGATGTGGAGGGCATATACGTATTGAAAGTGAACCCGGACGCGGGTCGACGTTCTGGCTTTATCTTCCAGTGGTGACCGCCGCGCCTACACAACTCCGGACCGGACCCAATGGTCGCGTCGAGGATCTCGGTAAAGGGACAGCTATTGTGGTCGAAGACGACGATAGCGTCCGAGAGCTAGTCGCGACTCATCTCGAGAATTGCGGCTTTCGAGTGTTGCGTCAAGCTAGCGCGACCGCCGCGATTCAGGAGTGTGAACAATTGAAAGAGGATATCGAGTTCCTTGTAACGGATGTTGCGATGCCGGAACTGAGCGGCCCGGAACTTGTCAGGAAACTGAAGGAAAGACAACCTCATCTAAGAGTTGTGTACATGACCGGCTGGGCTGCGGCGGACATCCTGCCCGCGGGGTTGCTAGGGCCGAGCGCAAAAATTCTCTATAAACCTTTTGATGAGCGCCAGCTTCACTCCACAATTCAGCAGCTTTTGTGCCGCCCTCGTTTGGTAAGAAAGGATGCCAAAGAACTCGCTTTCGCGGCTAAGGCCTAGCTCCAACAGGTCAAAGAACACGGAAAGCGGACAAATGGGGAGTTATCAAGTAGTCTTCTGTTAGGATTTTCGGCACGTTCGTTAAAGCCCTCAAGAGCGACGTGCCAGCGACGAGTAGTCGTCGGTCTTGCTCAGCTAACTTGTGTGGGTGCAGCCGACGTTGTGATGAGCCTTATAGGTGCGAATAAGCGCTTGACGGGGCTGATACAGCCCAACTTCTGACGACAAAATCGCACTCCTCGTAACTCTTGTCTCTCAGGCCTTTCGCTAGCTACTGCAGCACCCACGGTCCGATCTTCTCGAGAAAGCGGCATCCATAGTGCCGAATGGGGGCACCCTTCGAATCCGAATGTACGACTTGCGCTTTCCCCACGAGGACTTCGCCATAGGTGGTCATATAAACATCCACAATGGAATTTGTTGCGATGTCGGCCGTGCAGACGCACAGGAAGCCGCTCAGACTCACGTTCTCAGTAGTCGCGACCTCTTCGAACTTAACTCCTTTACTGTCGGTGCCGCACATCTTCAAAATGACACATAACCGAACCCGGACCTCGCTTCGCGGGATATGCCGGCGCGTCTTGGCGATTCGCCGTAGGCATGCTCGCAGCGCGTCAAAGTCAATCGGTTTCTCGAAATAGTCCGCAGCGCCAAGCTGTTTGCAATGCGCTTTTGTTTGTCCGCCTGCCTCGCCGCTTACGACAACGACGGGAATCATCTGGGTGCGACTGAACGAGGTAAACGTCTGTAGCAGTTCATATCCCGAGTATTTCGGCATTCTAAGATCGAGCAAGATAGTGGCAGGTCTATGTTCAAGCGCGAGCGCCAGACCTCGTTCTGGGTCTCCTGAGTCAATGATCTCGTAGCCCTCGCTAAGCTCGAGCCGCATCAGGCGTCGAAGCGCTTCATCGTCGTCCACAATCAGCAGTTTTTCCATCTGTTCTAATTCCTCCGATGGACCGGACCGGATGCCCTCTCCGAAAAGTCCGCTACGTCGCTCAAATTGGACACTGCCTTCTTACCGCCGTCGAGCGCCTCGCGGGTCTTCCGAATAAGGACATCCTCCGTAAATGGTTTTTGCAGGAGATGAGTGCCGGGCTCGAGGACTCCGTGTCCTGCGATAAAGCTATCGGTATACCCAGACATATAAAGGACCTTCATAGCCGGAAGGCGCCGCGACAGTTGCTCTGCCAACACGCGGCCATTCATCCCTGGCATTACGACGTCTGTCAACAAGAGATCAAAGGCTATCCCGGAATGCGCCGCCACTTCTACTGCTTCTTCACCGCTCCCGGCGGACAAGACTCGGAACCCCACGCCTGTCAGAAAGGCTTGCGCCAGCTTTCTCAATGGCTGTGCGTCTTCCACCAGAAGAATGCTTTCGGAACCGCGCAGCATTTGCGCAGAATCGTCACCTTCCGGCATTTCCGTGGTCACCTGGCCTAAAAAGCGCGGCAGGTAGATTTCGAAAGAGGTGCCTTTCCCGGGCGTGCTATCCACCCAGATGTAGCCATCGCTCTGCTTAACGATGCCGGATACAGTCGCGAGCCCGAGACCCGTCCCCTTGCCCCGCTCCTTGGTGGTGAAAAATGGTTCAAAGATATTCGAAACGGTTGCGGCGTCCATCCCAGTACCCGTGTCAGTCACCGACAAGAGGACATAATTCCCGATTCTGGAACCAGGATGATTTCGAGTGTATGTTTGGTCAAACTCCACATTTGCCGTCCCGATGCTCAATTTCCCGCCTGTGGGCATGGCGTCGCGGGCGTTTACGGCGAGATTCATGATCACCTGTTCGATCTGGCTCTGTGGTCAGCCTTGACGCTACTGAGTCCTTGGTCCAGCGCTAACGAGACCTCGATGTCTTCGCCCAAGAGCCGAGGAAGCATGGTTTCCATATCGGTCGCAAGCGCATTGAGATTGAGAACCGCAGGCGTCAAAACTTTTTGTCGGCTAAACGCAAGCAACTGCTTAGTTAAAGAAGCTGCTCTTTCCCCCGCCTTTTCGATTTCGTATGCGTGCTCATGTAGCGCGTTGGCCGGTCCTAAAGCCTTCTTCAATACCCTGCTGTAACCAATGATTACTCCCAAATGATTATTGAAGTCATGCGCGATTCCTCCCGATAGTCGTCCAATCGCTTCCATCTTCTGGGCCATTCTCAGTTGTCCTTCCAAGGCTCGTTTCTCTGTCACATCCTCTGCGAACATTTCAAAATACGACACATCACCGTTTACTCCGTTGATGCAGCGGCCCGAACATCGGACCGTTAGCCACCACTCCCTCCGCTCAATTCGACTGAAGTTTGCGCGAAGCGTCCTGATCTCGGAGGCCGGCGGCTCTTGGACAGCTCTTGCTTGACGCAAGCGCACAAATCACCCGTCAGCGTCCACGATTTGGGTTCTGGCCGTGCCTTCAAGACAAGTAGGTCGGTCCCTGGGGGCTCGCTGATCTTCCTAACTATCCCTGCACGAAACGCGCCAATACGGCCAATATTTCTATCCATCTCCTTTGCTCAAGGTGTTGAAATATCAGACGTTGCCGGAGCAACAGGAAGCTCGGAGGCAGGAGTTTTAGTCTGAGCGCAAGTTCCAAGTTCCTTTTTGAAACAGCCGCAAAGAGATTGATCCCAGAGTGACCTTGGAAAGCTCTAACAACATAACTACGATATCTAAGCAGCAGACTGAGGTGAGCGACGCTACACTGGGAAGATGGAGAGACTTCAAGCATTCCAGCTTGCTGCACGAGCCGATGGTTTCATAGAGGCTAGTGAAGTCGCCACACAGAGTGAAGTCGCCCCACAAGGTGAGAAATGGGTAGGTGATCAGGAGAATGCCTGTCCCCACGGGCTGATGTTCTTTCGTGCCAATGAATAGGAGGGCCCTTCGCAAAACCGCGAACAGCCGGAGCTTAAGGTGTCCAGGTCCGGCCCTGAGCGCAGTACGCTGATCCGTCACTGCCTGACGCAGCTAAGCGTTGAAGTTACCCAGAGGCAGCGATCGATCGAGCGGCGTCGACCCTACCACCAATCTGATAACCAACACCCCGAACCGTTTGAATCAGAGCCCGATCGTATCCGGTGTCAACTTTGCGGCGCAAATAGTTGATGTAGACATCTACGATGTTGGTCAGCGTGTCGAAGTTGAGGTTCCACACTTGTTCGACAATAGCGGAGCGCGTGACGGGCTGCCCGGCGTGTCGCATTAGGAATTCAAGTAGTGCGAATTCTTTGGGACTTAGGTCGATGGCATGGCCGCTGCGCCTCACCGAGTGCGAGACACGGTCGATGGTCAAATCATCTAAAACCAAGACCGCGTTGCCAGGTCGATTTCGCCGCCGGAGCACAGCGCGAATGCGGGCGGCAAGTTCGTCGAACGCAAAAGGCTTCGGAATATAGTCGTCGGCACCGGCGTCGAGTCCACGAACACGTTCTTCCACCAGCGACGTGGCAGCGACGATGAAAACGGGTAGATCTGGTTTTTTCAGACGGATGTTTCGGATCACGTCCAGGCCCGCAGTCTTGGAAACATTCAGATCCAGGATCACGATCGAAGGATTGATCGGAGGCTAGGCGCTGAGCTTCGGTGCCGTCGGCAACGACCTGCACAGTGAACTGTTCCTGGGCAAGGCGCTGATGGAGAGACTTCGCCAGCGGCGCGTCGTCTTCGGCGACAAGAATACGCATAGGCACGCTCTTTAAAACAAGATCTGGAAGGGGGTAAGGAGAGTGTGGGCGCGAGGCACAAAGGCGTCAAGTCTGGCCAACCGCTTGGTAGCGAAAACGCCATCATTCTCTTTCGAATGATAATCGAAGAGATCAAGTCTCAACGCTTCAAGTGCGTCCTCGCAGGAGCAGTCTACTACCGAGGCCAGCCGTATCACTCGGTATTATACGTCAACGCGTCACGAGGGAAACGACCTGGCCATCGACCTCAGTGCATCGGTTTTGTCAGTCAGTCGCAACTTCGGACGACCCAGTTTCCGCGTGTTCACCGGTTGTTTTCTAACAGTTTCCTAATGTCAATCTACGATTAATAATGTACTCGACTTCGCGCGAGGAGTAATCGGGTTTCCAACTGTTGTGATTATCGCGCCGTTCAGAACGGTCCGCTTTCTAACCTGGGCGGGTAATCGCCGCCTGTGTTTCCTGTCGGCAGCCCGGACATTCTCGGTAATAAGAGTCAAGTGAAGCGTTCTGCGAATTCAGCATCTGATGGAACCAGTCCTTTCGGCACTTTGGACATTGATGCCAACACTGTGTGAATTCAGAGTGTTTGGCTTTGGCGCCGCCTGAAGGAAAGCAAGCCGTGCGATGAAGTCCGCGCTCCACCCCCACAACCTACGCTTTCGATTGTGGTTGCACTGTTCTTTAATGCACACCCGAACAATCTCTCGATACTCGCCCACTTTCCACGGCCTGTGATTGGGAAGGCGTACCTTTGAGAAGGAATAGAATCACACCTCAGTGCGTGGGCGGCACATAGTCTCCTGCGATCCGTTGGCGGCTCTCTCTTGGCTGCAACCCCGCCAGATTCTTGTCACGCTCCGTTTCTATCACTGCCAGCAGGGCCGTACGAAGTGTGATATCATGTTCGTTACTCAACAAGCGATACATCCGATTTCTGAGCCGGTAGTACGGGGCATGATGCAGGACAGGTTATTAGGGCCAAGAGATAGCCGAAACCGTCGCGGCTGGAAACAAAACCCTCTGGAGCAAACAGTATGAGCAACACGAGGGAACTTGCTGGCCCGGCGCGCACACGTCGGGGATAGAATGACGAGCGAACAGAACAAAGCAGTCCGGTCCGTCTTGACGACAGTTGCCTGGGCCCTTAAGGTCGGTGTCACTAAGGAACAAATAATCAAAGCGATTCAAGACCTCGCTGGCGGCGCGCCCGCGAAAGCTGCCCGCGGAATCTGGCCGCCGTCCGATCGTCAAGGAAAAGAGCGGGGAGGGTAGCGCGACCTTGGTGCCCTAGCCGTACAGATGCCGTTCCTCTAAGTGTCGTTTGACGGGATCGACGACGAACTCAACGGTCGGTGCGAGGCCCCCAGAATGTGAAAGACACTCGGAAGTGATCAAGGTTGGCGGTGACTTGTGCGACCGAATTGCTCGATGGACAAGGTTTCAGGCCTTAGACCCTCACTGCGATGTTGAGGTTTACGAGCGCTACCCAGCATCACTCCACGTTTCACTTTGGTCCAACGATACCGTATTGAACCGTTTCACGCTCCTACCTGTTACTTGCGTGCCGATAAGTGCTTCATTCCTCGAGTTCAGAAAGGCCCGGCTCCGCTGGATTGTGGCGAGATGTGTGCAAGCTACCCTCAGAATACCTGTGACCAGAAAGGGCAGATCATGGAGGGACTACAGGCATTCCAAACTGTGGCTCGCGCGAGCGGCTTCATTGAAATTAATGACGCAACAAATAGTGACGTCTTGTGGCTCAAGAAAAACCCAAACGCCACGACGCGAGACACGCATCAGCTTATGTGCATCGACAGCCGGACAAAAAATGTAACGGTGTTCTGGATGACGGCGCCGGGTCACGTTAACTCAAAGACGTTTCGCGGCGTCCCTGCGCTGCAAAAATGGTTGTGCATCGATGGTTCGC
>Ga0182015_10004733_pt1 | contig 14500 bp, 12 predicted proteins | sample 712P3MmetaG_FD_120478 | JGI IMG/M metagenome (GOLD analysis project Ga0182015, IMG submission 120478) | Permafrost microbial communities from Stordalen Mire, Sweden - 712P3M metaG | ecosystem: Environmental > Terrestrial > Soil > Wetlands > Permafrost | place: Sweden: Stordalen | collected...
GCTGCATGTCTGGCCCACTCGTGTCCCCAATCACGGCACCTAGCCTGACCTTGGGTCGCGACCAACACCCGCGCCACCATATTCATAAGATAGGAATCATCCGAACCGGACGCTTCCTCAACGGGGTCATGCACCCAGCCGAATCGCTCCCCGATCTCCTCATAGGAGAGTCCCTCCGTCAACGACCCCACAGCATCGCCGACCAGCGCACCCAGTAGACAACCTTCGGCGCGCGCGCCAAGCACCTGGATCGTGTCCGTCCCCTCACCCTGCACACGCGCCCCCTATGCCCTACCGATTCGCCCAATGTATCGACTACCGCGAGTCTTCCAAATGGTCCGTTCGGGACCGATGATACGTCTAACCGCAGTCACTAATAAGTAAAGAATACCAGCCACTCTTTGCTTAACCTCACACCGCGCCAGCTGCCCAGTCGTTCTTCCCGTAGTTTGGCGCGAACACATCCCGTCGGGCGAGAAGGAGCCTTCGTTTCTTACAATCATTTAGGCGGCGGCTGCGCTCAGCATTGGCCGCTCGGCCTTGTACGAGATGATCGCGAGGGGAGAGCTGGACGTCGTCCATTTGGGCGAAGCCGTTCGAGTACCAGTCCGTGCTGTTGAGGAGCTGGCGGAAGGCTTGCGCGGCCGAACTGCCGCGACCTAAGGGCTCTTCAAGTCGACGGATGACCAGGAAAGTAATGGAGCGCCATTGCCTGCGGTTCATAAACTCCGTCGTCGTCACGTTCTCATCTCGAAACACCGCGATAGCCAATCCCTGCCATCAGACGACGTTGGAACACGATGAAACCGATCACCATCGGCACACATAGAACCGACAATCCGGCGAACACCGCTCCGATCGGTCCTCCGCCCTGCGAAGCTTGGAGTGTGTACAGTGCCAGCGGCGCTGTCGTGCGACCTTCGGAGATGATGAACAAGTTCGGCCAGAAGAAGTCGTTCCAGATGTACTGGCCCGTGATGATCATGACGGCGGAGATCGCGGGCCATGACAGAGGGATCATTACATGGCGGATAATAGCTAGGTGGCCGGCACCGTCGATGGTGGCGCTGTCCTCGAGGTCCTTCGGGATGGTGCGGAAATGCTGGCGTAATAAGAAGATCCCGAACACCTGGACCAGGGCAGGAAAGACAAGGCTGGCTTGAGTGTTCAACAAGTGTAGGTACTTCACAACGACGAACTCGGGGACCGCCTCAACCTGACTAGGCAGAGTCAGGGCGGCGAGGAACAGGACGAACAGCGCTTCTCTGCCGCGGAACTCGAGACGAGCAAAAGCGTACGCGGCCAGGACACTGGTAATGGCCGCGCCGACGACCACCGACGTCGTGACGAGGAGTGAGTTGAGGACGTTCATGACGAAAGGGACGTCAGTGAACAGCGTCCGGTAGCTCTGTAGCGTCATATCGTGCGGGAACCACACCGGTGGGACCTCGAACTGCTGACTGGCCGGCTCGACGGATTGGACAACCACCCAGGCGACCGGTGCCAGCATCAAGATCCCGACAACGACAAAGACAACTGCCAGCGCTGTCCTCAAAATCCGTGCTCGTGTCCAGAACCTTCGCCTATAGCCGGCGTGGGGCTCCGCGGGGACCGCGGTAGAGGCCACGGACCGTCGCTCGGTGTCCTCGCTGCGCCCCGCGGCCCGAAGGTTCTCGGCGGCGCGCGCCGGCAGGTTAGACGCGCTCATAGTGCACCCACCGTCTCGCCACCAAACTCATCACGATCACGAAGCTGACGAGAATGACGACGTTGAGCAGCGACACCACGGCGCTGTAGCCGAAGAGGTAATTCTGGAACGCTTCTCGATAGATGTAGAGCAAGACCGTCTGGGTGGCAATACCTGGGCCTCCATTCGTATCGACGAGCGGCCACGTGAAGATCTCGAAGGCGCCGATGAATGCTACGACCGAGGCGATAAAGGTAGAGGTCGACAGGAGTGGGAGCGTTATGTAACGGAACCGCGACGATGCACTGGCACCGTCGATCGACGCGGCCTCATGCAGCTCGTCAGGAATGCCTTGGAGCCCGACCAGGAAGATGATGAAAGTGAACCCGATCGTGGCCCACACGTCAATAATCACCAGCCCGGGTAGGGACCAAGTCCCTGACGCCAGCCAGTTCGGCGGCTGGAGGCCGATCTTGCGAAGGTAGTAGTTGAAAGGCCCTGTCTCGTCAGCCAGGAGGTAGGACCATACAAGCGCAACTACTCCAGCCGACAGGAGGAAAGGGGTCACGATGGCAGTCCGCGCCCAGTAACGGACGACACGCGACCGTATTGTCGTGACTCCCAGGGCGAGGCCCATCCCAAGTATCACGTGCAAGGTGGTCGTCATGATGTCGAACAAGAAGGTGTTCGCCAGCGTCCGACCGAGCTGGTTGTCGTGGACGAGGTGACGGTAATTGGCGAAGCCAACGAAATGAGGCGGGGAGATCAGGTCCCATTGGACAAAGGAAATGACCACGATCCCGACTACGGGGATGCCGACGAAGGCAATGTAGAGCACCAGCGCCGGGCTAAGCAGCAAATAGGCGATCAGCGGTTGGCGCCTCGTGGGGCGGGCGCGCTTCGGCTTCGACCTTGCCTTGGTGGGCGCGCTCAACATTCAGCTCGGCCCCCCGTCCTGGTGAGCGCTTAGTGTCCCCTCGACCTGGCTAACAACTACAACCCGCAGCCCATATGCAGTGGCGCTGCCCCAGGACGACGAAGCCGCCCTGGGGCAGGCCGCAGGCCCCAAGAACCGGGTAGCCTCTTTGTTCAGCGAAGTCACACTTGCTGGGCCATGAGCTGGTTGCAAGTGGTTTCCATCGCCTCCAGGCCCGCGGCCGGGCTCGTCGCTCCGGTGAGGATCTGTTCCCACGCTACGCCTATCTCGTTCTCCACAGCGCTCCCGTTCGGTACGCCAACGATCATGGTCGAATAAGTAAGCTCGTTCGAGAAGTTCTCGGTCCCGGGCGGGTACTGGCTGAGGAACTCCTTGCTTCTGGCGATCGACTGCCTCATTGGCATCCCTCCGGCGACGGCGACCTGATAATCGGCCTGGAACTCTTCCGACATCGTGTACTTGATCAGTTCCCAGGTCGCGGCTTTGTTCTTGGAGCTTTTGAAGATCCCGAGCCCGCCCAAGCCGACCGGTGTCGCGGGCTTTGGCATTTGCGGCCACGGCACAATGGCGAATTGTGAGTTGATGGTCTTTTGCGGGAGCCCGAAACTGATGTTCGGCCAAATCCCAGCCCCGAGCATTCCGAGCTTTCCACCAGGGGCTTCAGTGAACGGGTTGTACGAGCCTCCGGGGGCATTGACAAGCTGCTTCTTGATGAGCCCCACGACGAACTCTGCGGCCTGGATGGCCCCAGGGTTGTTGGCGACGCACTTTGTCTGGGCAGGGTTCATAATCTCACCTCCCGCTGTCAGGACCCAAGGGTACACGTCGGTGAACGGGGACGGTGGAGTGTAAATAGAGTACCCGTAACGGTTAGGAGGATCGGCGATCTTCGCCGCGATGCTCTCGAAATCGTCCCAAGTCCAATCCGGTGCCGGCTCAGCTATATTCAGTTGCTTGAACAGCTCCCGGTTGAACCAGATCCCCATGACGTTGTAGCCAAGGGGCATGAAGTAAGTGTGCCCATGAGGAGCGTCAAGCGCTCGGTACCTGGCTAGCAACTGGGGGTTGATGTCGTTGTAGAAGTTCTGGACAACGGCTTTATCGGCTGCGATGTAGCTATCCAGTGGCTCGAGAACCCCCTTGTTCTCGAAAAGCAACATCCCCTCGGTGGCAATTATGGCGGTATCGAGCGGTTCCCCGGCAGCGAGCCGAGTTGATATGGTCTGAAAGACTGAGACCCAGGTGTCTGACGCGCCTGCCTCTGAGAACACGTTAACCTTGATACCCGTTTTCTTCGTGAACGGGATCAGGGCCTTGGCCACGCCTGCAACGCCGGCCGCGTCATCGTCCACGCCCAGGGTGACAGTGCCACCTTCGGTACCCTTGGCGACGGCCGAATATCCCAACAGGCGGTTGATTGGGAGGGCAAGCGCTGCGGCGGTGGCTGCTGATCCCTTCAGCATCGTCCTGCGAGAAACCTCTGCTCCCAGGTCCATTGTATTTCCCCTTTCTATTTTGGTTACTTATGGATGGTGTTCTGAGACCTATTTTCCGTATGCCGGTCCCGAGGGAGAGTGGTGTGCACCAGGTCACGGCCTGGCGTCGGCCGACCGCCAGGAACAATGATCAGGCCCCAGCGGCAAGCCGTTATTCGTGGGGCGCTGATGCGAGGGAGCCCCGGGCCGTTCGCTCTGAGGCCCTGGATTTGACCACCGATAATGTGCGTTGGGCGAGGCTTGTGATGGTTGTCTTGTCGAACCCGGCAAGGGCGCTACGCACCGTGTCTTGAAGCGGTTGAGTCCAGTGTGGCGGAATGCCGGACGCGCCAACCATGGCACCAACTACGGACCCGGCGGTTGCTCCGTTGGAGTCAGTGTCCCATCCGCCTACGACGGTGAGCGCGATCGTGCTGGTGAAGTCGCCACCACCCCACAACAGTCCGGCGGTGACGATGGCCGCGTTGTTTACGGTGTGCACCCAGTTGTAGTGCCCGTAGACCTCATCGATGTGCCTCCGTCCTTCCTCCCAGGACTGGCCGGAGGCGTGAATGCGGACGACGGCACTGACGGTTTCGTAGAGACGCGATTGTGGCGGGATGTGGTCAAGCGAGCAGCGGACCGCAGATTCGGGATCCGGCGAGGTGAACGCTGCCGCCACCAGCGCGGCCGACCACATTTCACCATAGATACCGTTGGCCCGGTGCGATAAAGCTGCGTCTTGGTATGCCTCAGTGGCTGCCCGGCGTGGGTCGCCAGGGTTCACATAACCAAATACGTCGCCGCGGATCTGTGCCCCTATCCACTCCCGATAAGGGTTTTGGTGCTCTGCCGCCAACAGAGGGTCGCACCCGTTAACGAGGTTACGGTAGGTGGCGCGCTCCGCCGTGTAAGTAAGCATGTACGGGAGACGGCTGGTCCACGCCGAAGCCACGTGATCTGGGCGTAGGTCGGTGCCGTGCTGCTCGATGAGGTGGAGCGCTAGCAGTGAGTAGTCGATATCGTCATCCCTGGCGCTGCCGCGTATGTTGCCGAGCGTGGTCTCGGTCCAGCACTCCCGTAATTCGTAGCCGGGTGGCATTGGGTCTAGAGCAGGGATGTAGTCACTTAGAGGCCACGCTCCGGCGCATTGCAAGTAGCTCCGGATGCGCTCGCGGGTCCAGTACTCACCAAGCTCGACAGGCTTGCCAAGGTTGCACCCCACGCATCGCCCGAGCCAGGCGCCATGGATCTTGTCGCTCAGGTTCGTCGGGGCGCCGAAAGGCTCGGTCCCGGGCAGTGTTGAAATGATCTCGTCCAGTCGGTCGGGCTCCACATACGGCCAATCTCGAAGGCGCGGCGCGGCCAGTAGTTCTTCGTAAGCGCTAGCAAAGGCATCACGCGAGACCACCCGCTCACTAATGAGGCCCTCGATCAACGGCGACAGCGAGGTTACGTCGTAACCGGATTCACGGCGCTGCAAGTATTCGTACCTAAGCAAGTCAACTGGATCTGTTGTGAACACGGTGGCTGCTCCTAGGCCGACGCACGCCGGACCAGCGTCGTTGCCACACTGACCTCACGGGGGGCGCCCGTGTACCCGCCGCTGGTGCGGTCAAGCAATAATCGTCCGCAGATGTGGCCGATCTCGTGAGCGGGGTTCAATATGGTCGTTAGAGCCGGGGACACTAAGGAGGCCGCTTCGATATCATCGAATCCCACAACGGCAAGGTCTTCTGGTACCCGTAGCCCTCGGTAGCGTGCCGCGTCGAGGGCGCCGATCGCTATGAGGTCGTTCGCACAAACAACTGCCGTGGGCGGTTGTTGCAGGTCGAGAAGCCGTTGGGCCCCTTCGACGCCGCCGGCTCTATTGAAAGGTACGGTGGCAATAAGGTCTTCGTTCGGCTCGAGCCCCCGATTGCGCAATGCGTCGCTATAGCCGGCCCGTCGTCTTCCAGATGGCCCGGTGCCAAGAGGACCGTTGATAAACCCGACTCGAATGTGGCCCTGAGCCAAGAGATATTCGGTTGCCATGGTCATGCCGCCCTCGTCATCGCTGTGCACGTAATCCGTCAGAGCAAAGCTGGCACCCTTTGCTAGCTCGCCGAGGTCGGCGGCCATCTGGACAGCGGGGATCTGGGCTTGGAGGAGCTGAGTGATTGAGCCCGCGACGGGGGTGCGTACCGGCGAGTAGATGACGCCATCGACACGTCGATCGATGGCGTCCCTTAGGTAGGCGCTCTCGGCTGCGACGCTACCTTCGGTGTTGCAGATGAACAGCTGGTAACCGTGTTCGGTGATAAGGCTCTGCACCCCCCGAGCGAACTCGGGGTAGAAGGGGTTGGCAATATCGGGGATGACCAGCGCCACCGTCCAAGTCTTTTGGGTCCGCATGCTCCGGGCCACCAGGTTTGGTCTGTAGCCGAGCGTGGCGACCGCCGCCATCACCTTGTCCTTCGATTCCGTAGACACGGCGCGGCGCCCGCTCAGGGCGTGTGACACGGTCGCCAGGCTCACTTGAGCCTCCGCCGCCACATCGCTAATTGTCGGGGGTCGTGTTAAACGATTTAGAGGCACTGCGTGGAAACGTAGCAGGCACGCGCGTGCCAGTCAAGGGCGGTTGCTTGGGAGCACGCCACGATCGTTGTCAGGTCGCACACCTCAGACGACTGTTCACGCTGGCGACCCCGACGACAGCCGTCGGCTCAAGCTTTGGGCTGGTAAACCCGATTGTCAGCTCGCACACCCGCGGCGTTGATCGGGTCCGATCTGAGTCTGTGAGCTTCGCTAAGGGACGGGGGAACTCCGACTCCCGACGCGACCCGGGAGAATCAAGCATTCTCGTTTTCCGGTCCAGAGGTTGACGGCTCAAATGGGATTTAACCCAAAACGATTAGACACGAGCGGTCGCCTCTGACAGGATTAGCAATGTGCCTGGCATCGCCTCCATCTGGACGATCTCCGCTCATACCGGCCCACGAAGTGGCTCGAGTCAAACCTGAGGACGTTTGGGTGGGGACCTTAGCGAGCCCCGATCTCAGCCGACCGAACTGGTAGACAAGCGCGAGGGGCCGAAGCTGGCCCGTGTGACGGCACATGACGTCCGCATTACCGAGCTCGCGGACGGAGCCATGGGGAGCGTCGTCGAGGTGAGATGAAGATCACGTGACCGGGTACCTTACAACGAGTTCTCTCGGAATAATCTGTTCATCACTAGCCCAGCAGATGACTACACGCCTCGCTGTTTTCACAGACCAGTCGGCTGTTAGTGCTGGTTTTACAAGAGCGATTTTCATGGAGTTGTCGGTGTGTTCGCTGCCCATCCCGTTATCCCCTTTGTCACCTTGAAGGGGCCACGCACGACGGAGCCGATCGCTCTTCGACGCACATCAAAACAAGCAGCCGAGTGGTCAGGAGCATTTCGGACAGGATGATGAAAGTAGACAAATGCCATTGATGGATAGGGAGTCCAGTTGGCCGGTAGCGTGCCGCTATCAGGGAGACGATCGGGTACGCATTTCACTGCCGGTAGGCGGCATCGGGACCGGCACGGTGGGCTTCGGGGGACGAGGGCAGTTCCGCGACTGGGAGCTTGAGAACCATCCCTCCAAGGGACTTACGTCCGAGCTCACCTTTCTGGCTTGCCGGGTCAAGGGCTGCGGCTCGTTGCCTCAGGCGCGGGTCCTGGAGGGTGCGGTATTCGACGAGGAAGTAGAGGGAGCCCTGGGCTCGCGAGCATCCTTAGCGGGTTTGCCGCGTTTCGCAGAGTGCGAGTTCGAGACGACTTACCCGTTCGGGCGTGCCGTTGTCGCAGACACGCATTTTCCCGTCCGCGCCAGCGTGGAGGTCTTCAACCCCCTCGTGCCCGGCGATGAAGCGATGAGCGGTCTCCCGCTCGGGATAGTGACCGTTAGCCTCCAGTCCGTTGCCGACGCGCCCCTTGACTGCAGCGTCATGATGTAGGTAGAGGCGCTGGTCGGGCACTCACGTCGGCGCCAGGGATTGCCCAGCCAGCCATCGGCTACCAAACGGTCCGGGGCTGGGCTGCAGGGGTACCTGCTCGCCGATGAAGCTATGGAGGCAACGAGCGAGGAATGGGGCACCATAGCCGCAGTGGTACTGGGTGATGGCACCTGGGTGGGCCCAAGCTGGGAACTTGGTAAGTGGAACCAGGGCTTAGAGGCCATGTGGCGGGGGTACGTTGAAAGCGGCGCGCCGCAGCCAGCGGGGATGCTCGGCCTGGGTACCACGGTCCGGTCGGCCACGTACGGGTCCGCTGTTGCCGGTACACTCGGCGCCAGGCGGGTCGTAGGTCCTTACGGCCGGACTGAAGTCGTATTTTTGTTGGGCTGGCATTTCCCGAACCGCCGCTCGTGGCTGTGGGGCGGGGGCGGTCCGGGCGGGGTGGCCGGTCCGGACACAGTGGGGAACTTTTACAGCAATGGTTTTTCGAACGCCTGGGAAGTACTAAAGGCCTACGCGCACGCCTGAACGATATGAGAGAAGTCACCGAACGGTTTGTATCGCATTTTTGGTCCAGCGACCTGTCCCCGGCGGTAAAAGAGGCCGCCTTGTTCAACCTCAGTACCCTGAGGAGCCAAACCTTCTTCCGCATTTTGGACGGCAGCCCGCTGGGTTGGGAGGGATGCCTGGACGACACCGGTAGTTGTCTTGGGTCCTGGACCCATGTATGGAACTACGAGCTGGCCACGGCCTTTCTATTCGGCTCATTGGCTAAGAGGATGCGAGAGCTGGAGTACCTTCACGCCACAGCGGACGACGGCGCGATGAGCTTCCGCATCATGCTCCCACTGAGCAAGGCACAGGAATATACCCAGGTCGCGGCCGATGGCCAGTTCGGCTGCGTGCTTAAGCTCTACCGCGAGTGGCGGCTCTCCGGAGACGACGAATGGCTGAGGCAGTTGTGGCCCGCGTGCCGGCGTTCACTCGAATTTGCTTGGAGCGAAGGTGGATGGGATGCGGACCGGGACGGCTTGGCCGAGGGTGCTCAACACAACACCATGGATATCGAGTACTTCGGGCCCAACCCAGAAGTCCAGTCCTGGTACCTCGCCGCGCTAAAGGCAGCCGCGGAGATGGCCAATGCAGTTGGGGACGGCGAGTTCTCCAAGAGTTGCCAGGAGCTCCTCGCATCGGGCGCGGCCCTGACCGAAGCCATCCTCTTTAATGGCAGCTACTACCAACAAAAGGTTATTCCGCCAGGAGATTTTTCCAAAGTGGCTCCCAAACTGCGGCACCCGAACATGGGGGCCGAGAACCCAGACAAGCCCGAGTTCCAGATCGAGGACGGGTGCGTAATCGACCAGCTGCTGGGCGATACCTTTGCGCGCCTGGTCGGACTTGGCCCCATTCTCGACACCGAACACGTCGCCGTCGCCTTGCAGAGCATCCACCGCCTGAACTACGTGGAGGACCTTGGCGATTGGACGAACTACATGCGCACCTACGCCGTCCACGGCGAACGGGGGCACGTGGTGCTGTCCTACCCGAACGGGCTCCCCGAGCACCCCATGCCTTACTGGTCAGAGGTATGGACAGGACTGGAGTACATTTATGCCATCGGCTTGGCTCAGGCCGGGGAGCGACTGCTGGCCGAGGACGTCGTTAGCGCCGCCCGTGAGCGCTTTTCGGGCAGCCGGCGCAACCCCTTCGACGAGGCCGAGTGCGGCCACCACTACGCCCGCGCCATGTCGAGCTGGGGCCTCGTCGTGGCCCTGACAGGCTTCGACTACGACGGCCGCACCGGGGTTATGACATTGGCGGCCACGCGGGAGCCCACACGCTGGTTCTGGTCGACTGGTGATGCATGGGGTACGTTTCGGCAGGCGGGGGGGTCTTCGGGTGTCGTTAGAGCCCAACTGGAGGTTGTTCACGGGTCGCTCCGGGTTGAGCGAGTGCTGATCGGTGCAGCGCTTTTGTCCCCGGCCTTGCCCGGTCTGCTCGGTGCCGGCACCACCTGTGAACTCGAGCCGCTGGCTTGATCCATGACCGACAGCTTCGGTGAGGCAGGCCCCCTCCGCTCGGCTCTGGATAAAGCGATCCCGGGGGATGAGAGGGGCCTCGGGTTTGTATGTTTGGGTCCCTTTTTACGAAACGGGTCCATCGCCCATCTATCGCGCGAGGCTGATGCGCATGGTTGTCCACAGCGTCGGCGAGCATGGAAACTACACTGCTGCAGTTCGTGGAAGTCCAGGAAAGCCCAGCGCGGCGTCCTGGCTCCGCCGCGCCAAACGGGTCACACCGCCGGAGTCGAGCACGAGCACGCTCATGAGGCACGACGGTCAGGACGAGCGCGGCGTACCCGGCGGGAGAGCGCTTCTGCCCTTGCTATCGCGTCAGCGTCGGGAGCGCCGACCTCGGCGACGAGGTCGTGAAGGTAGCGGTCCGTCTCCTCGAGCAGCCCCTGACGGCGCAGTTCGGCCTGCACCGCCCGCTGCAGGAGGTCTGACGCGGGCAGCCCACGGTCCTTCACCGCACGGTAGAGGTCGTTTGGAAGGTACACCTGCATCCTCGGCATACGCATACTATACGCCTACCGCGCAGTTGTGTCATCCACCCGACGTCACTACACCTGGTTCCCGAGAATGTCGGCGGTTGGAGCTTGACGAACAGCGGGCAGAACTCGAGCACGGAACCCTGGCCAGGTAGTCGGTTCCCGCCGCGCCAGAACGGCCATCACCTTGGTGCGTGCCAGCTCCGCGGAGAATATCGCGCAATACCCTCGCGAGGAGGCACCGCGGGCGCGCCTAGTCGCTATGGTACATTTCGGGATAACGAACTCGGAGTACTCCCGCACCCGTGCGGCCACCTTCGGGTTCCAGGGAGGCAAGCCAGGGTGATGGGTGTTCACGTCCTCGGCTACGAACGCCCGCGAGCGAGCGCGAGGCGGGCAACGCTGCGAAGGGTGGTTGTACTTGTCTGTTCGTCGTGCATGCTGGGCAGTTTGTTGTACACGTTGCCGGCGGCCGCCGCGTCTGATGCCTACCTGCCAACGCTGACCCAGTACCCAGCTGGGGTCGGCCCCACGGCGGGCAACGGGGCACAGCCCCAAGAGCTAGCGGTGGGCCCGGACGGGAACCTGTGGTATACCGACGAGGCTTCGGGGGTGTTCAAGTTCTCGCCGAAGACCCTGGCTCCCCTGGCGTGCTCGTCTGCGTCGCCCGTCATTGGCTGCGAGGTCTCTGCCAACGCCGTATCCCCCAACGACATCGTGGCTGGCCCCGACGGGGCCATGTGGTTCACCCAGAGCGCCGGGGGTAACCCAAGAGGCGGCCAGTCCTACTTCCCAGCCAGCATCGGCCGCATAACCGCCGCCGGCTCCTACAGCTCCTACCCGGTGCCCGCCTCGGCCCGTTCGGTCCCGGACCTGGACGCCATCGCCCTCGGCCCTAACGGCAACTTGTGGTTCACCGAGACGGCGCTGGGCCGCATCGGTGAGATCACCCCCACGGTGGCCGGTCCCGTCACCCACGAGTTCGCCCTGCCCGCCGCCGACCGCCTGAAGGAGGGCGTAGGGTCCCCGGTTACCTCGGCCGACACCATCGCTGCTGGCCCGGGCGGCGACATCTGGTTCACCGAGCAGGGCTCAGACGCCGTCGGGGTCATGGCCCCCTCGGGGGTTTTGCTGCACAAGTTCACGGTGCCCAACCCCAGCTCCGAGCCCGTTCCCCTCGGCATCACCGAAGGCCCCGACCAGGCCATGTGGTTCACCGAGAACACTGCCAACCAGGTCGCCAGCATCACCGCGCAGGGAAAGGTCACCTTGTACGCCCTGCCCAGCGCCGCCGACGGGCCCGAAAGCATTATCTATGGGCCCGACGGCAACTTGTGGTTCACCGAGGACACCGGGGTCGCCAGCATCGACCCCGCCACCGGCAAGGTCATGGCCTACCGGGCGCACGCCGCCCTCCTGGCCCCGGCGGGCCTCACCATCGGGCCCGACTGCACCTCGGTCTGGTTCACCGAGCCCAGCGCCGACCGCCTGGGGAGGGTTTCCCCTGTCCCTAACACAACCGGCTGCAAGGCGGGGGCCGTGCCGGTCCCAGGCTCTCTCACCGACGCCCGCCTGGCGGCCAAGGCCGGCGAGCTACTGAAGGACGCTGGCTCGGTGGCCCGCCTGTGCGATGAGGTGGTCCGGGCGGAGGGTGGCAACGAGGCTTTCACAGCCGGTGCGATCGACATCGTTGACTACAGCGACCTGAGTTCTCCCACACTGAGTGAAGTCTGCAAGGCGCGAACGGCTCTCTCGGAGCACGAAGTCCTAGGTTTTCAAGCCCCCAATATGGAACTGTCGACTGTGGACAGCTTTGTTGGTTTCGAGCTACCAACAGGTACTGGAGTAATAGCGGCCGCACAAGTGCACCAAAAGGAGCAGGGGAAAGAGAAGGTACCTCATTTCAGCGGGCAAGCAGCTCCCAAGGCCCCCGCCACGGGTCCGACTTCACGACTGGTATACAGCTACATTGGTGTTGACGCTGCACCGGGCGGTGCATTTCACGTCTACGAAGGCTTGACCTCGCCCGATGGCTCAGCCAGCGGTGAGATCGCCTTTGAAAGGTGGGCTATCGCCCAGCGGACCAAGCTTTCTTCCGCCGGGTTGACCCAACAACTGAAAAGCTACGCTGCAACGGGGGGAAGGTCGGCTCGCCGTTCCCCGATGGCTGTTCAATCTTCGCCGACCAGCTGTCAATTTAGCGGCGTAACCACAGGTTTGAGTTGCTTCGAGGAGCTTACCGTTACCGCCACGGAGAGCGACGAGCTGGCTTGGAACTCCTCCATGACGCAGTCGCAGGCCCTCACCTGGGGCCAGTTGACCCAAAGCCTGCAGGGCTCCGGCAAGCCGATACCGTCGCTTCAGCAGTTCACCCTAGTTGCCGATCTGTTCCGGGCCGACGAACCTAACTCGGCTGCCGACACCTGGTACATCGTGGGCCAATGGCAGACCAATCCGGGGGGCACCTGCTACCCGGGTGGCGTAGCTAACCCGCTAACCACGAACTGGCAGAACTGTGGCCCTTACATTCAGACTCGGGCTCTGTCCATGCCCGCCCAAACGGTCGATACGAAGCTGCCTCAATTATCTGCGGTGGTGCCCTCGGCCAGCTCATTGCAACTAATCGGCAACGCTCCCGGCACGACGCAATGTAACCAGAGCAGTGGCGCCAGCGTGTCCTTGGGAGCGAGCAGCGCTCCCAGCATCACTGGTGGTGTCGGGTTTAGCGAAAGCACTTCGTGCCCCGACGTCAGGATTGTGGATAACACAGCTGGCCCGGGGATCCCGTCGGGCGTTGGGGACTGGGTCGAGCACTTCAGTGGGCAGGGTGTTTTCCAGGCTCCGGCCGACGACGCCATGGCAGCTTTAGGGGGCGGGCCCGGGAACGGCCCGGTTGAAGTCGCTGATTTTTCCATCCCGATATCCAACGAGCCCACTGGTGCGTCGGTGTTCGGTACAGCCTCGACGATGGACAACCTACTGCAATTGGGTTGTGGCAACGCTGTCGAGGCGGCTGTTGGTATTCCCCCGTGCCAAGACTTCCTCGCTGTAGACGTTCAGCTGAAAGTCACCTTCGACCCGCTGCAGAGCCCCGTATTCGCGCTGTGCAGCGGAAGTATCTTTGATGCCACGTGTGCGACCCCGAGCGCCCCCCTTACCTTGCAGGCTCCCCCGGGCGCACAATTGAGCGTCTGGGTACTGGCCACATTTCTCTTGCCGGGGTTCGCCCAGGCCCCGGCCTCGATCAATTGGGCCGCTACCGTCACTGGGGGGACAAGTTCGCTCGCCCTGATCACGACGAGTAACTCCAACACCAATTGTTCTTTGGGTTTCTGTAACCTATATTTCAACGTGCAACCGTCAGCTGTGAACGGGACGTACGGCGTGATATCGGTGAACACATCACCGGCCTTCGCAGCTGTTAATGCACCGTTGACGCTTGAGGTAGACGTTAGGCCCGCGCCGGTGGTGAACTCGGTGTCGCCGAGCTCCGAGCTTCTGTCTACGCCTGCTCCGGTCACCATCACGGGGACGAACCTGGCAGGCAGTTCGGTCGTCGTCAACTTCGGCAATCTTTCTGTTCGCGCCGCGTCTATCTCTTCGGGCGGAACGCAGGTTGTTGCCTCGCCGCCCCCGGTGGCGCAGCTGGGCGTTCTGCCCGTAGATGTGACGGTAACTGTAGACGGGGTCACGAGCGCCACAAGCCCTGCTGACCTATTTTCGTACTACGAGAACGCGGTGGCGATCTTGCACTGCAAACCAGGCCTGGGGGTTCCGACCGTCAGACCCGGCGCATGCAGTTTGTAGGCACCACCTGGATCAGGCGAAGGCTCCGGACAGGGCTTTCAGGTGCGGCCTAGCCATCAGTCCACGTTCCCACCCGGACC
>Ga0182015_10004735_pt1 | contig 14495 bp, 14 predicted proteins | sample 712P3MmetaG_FD_120478 | JGI IMG/M metagenome (GOLD analysis project Ga0182015, IMG submission 120478) | Permafrost microbial communities from Stordalen Mire, Sweden - 712P3M metaG | ecosystem: Environmental > Terrestrial > Soil > Wetlands > Permafrost | place: Sweden: Stordalen | collected...
ACCGCATTGGCTTTCAAAGTTAGCTTCTATCCAAATCGCTGCACCGCTTTCGACCGTTCCATCCTCGGGGTCCCTCAGACCCAAGGTCAAGAGGCTGTTCGCACGACTGACAAGAACAGCCTGCAAGTACTGATCTTGCTCGTGCGCGGATCGGCGGAGCTAGGCGTGCGTCACTCGTCTCCGGTTTAGCAAGCAGAGCCGGATTAACTCACCAACTGAGGAGTTGCCAAATGAAAAGCGTGAATAGCACTAGCGCAGAAGTGTGTCTCGGTATGAATGATCGATGCAGTTCTTCCCCCCGACCGGAACTCTGGTGTCTTCAACGTTCTCCAAGGCAATGGTCAATATGCACCGCCGCGGCACTCTTAACTTTGGGAGCGATGTTGATCACAGGCATGGCATTGGCTCAGACCGACCCCGGGGTTCAGAGCGGTAGCCGCGGCACTGGAGTCGCACTTCCCTCGGTATTGCAGAACGACAATGCAGGCATCCTGGCTTTTTTCAATGACGGGTTCGCGCGCTTCCAAGCCGTGGAGTCTGTTTCCAACAGCCCAAACGGCAACAATGGACTGGGACCAAGGTTCAACGCAAACCAGTGCAGTGCCTGTCATGCGCAACCTTCGGTGGGCGGCTCAGGTGCGCCCGTCAATCCGCAATCTCATTTCGTCAATAACGGAGTAGCGCCGGGCGATACCATGCCTTCGTTCATCAAGGCCAATGGGCCGACCATTGTAGTCCGGTTTCCGTTCTTCTTCAACGGTAACCGGAGCCCCAACCTCAACGATCCCAATGGCGGAGTGGAGGCCTTGTACACCGTTACGGGCCGTCCCGATGCCGGAACCTGCAGTCTAAAGCAGCCCAATTTTGCTGAAGCGCAGGCGGCGAATAACATGATCTTTCGCATTCCCACCCCAACCTATGGCACCGGTCTGATCGAAAATTTAGACGACTCAACCCTGATGGCCAATCGATTGGCCAATAACAACAACCAGCTCGGCATTTCCGGTTCTTTCAACTACAACGGCAACGACGGCACCATCACGCGCTACGGCTGGAAGGCACAGAACAAATCGCTGCACATTTTTGCCGGTGAGGCCTACAACGTTGAGATGGGCGTCAGCAACGAGTTGTTCCCTCAGGAGCGGCCGTCTCCCGGCGAAGACCAGCACGGTACTGGCTTGCCGGTGAACTGCCTCAACCTTTCGGGAAGCGGTTATCCCGAAGACACGTCCAACCCAGCGGCGTCGCCGAACGCGGCAGTTCTGGACGACGTCTCGGCATTTGCCAATTTCATGCGGTTTCTGGCGCCGCCGCAGCCTGGCGCCGTTCTGCTGAATGGACAGCAGGTCCCTGCAGGTACGATTTCCGCGGGTAGTGCTCTCTTTAATTCGATCGGCTGTGCGACCTGCCACAATCCTACTGTGGGCATAACACAGGTATCGAACTTCACTGGATCATTGAGCAACGCTCCGGTGAATGCCTACTCCGATATTGAGATCCACCACATGGGTACTGGCTTGGCGGACAATGTTTCACAAGGCTCCGCGGGCGGGGACCAGTTCCGCACCGCTCCTTTGTGGGGCTTGGGACAGCGCATTTTCCTCATGCACGACGGCCGCACTACGAACTTGCTCACTGCAATCAAGGCTCATGCCAGCCATGGCAGCGAAGCTAACTTTGTAGAAGAACAGTTCTTCAACCTCCGTCCCGTCCAGCAACAAGAAATACTGGATTTCTTGCGTTCGTTGTAATCCCGTACCCCAAATTCCTGGCGAGATGCATATCTCGCCAGGTATTTTCTATTAGAAAACGAACGCAAGACATCGCGCCGGCTCCGCGCGTATATCGGCGGGAAAATTGCCGGATTCGAAGGACAAATATGAACTCTCGATCCTTATGTTTCCTTTTTTCTATCGCCTTGACGGCCTCACTGATGGCGTGGGGACAAGACTCAAAGTCACAAAATGCTTCTCAGAACGATGGCAGCATGTTGGGTAAGATGCAGTCCGAATCAAAGGTGCCGAATGGAGTCATCTTGGTAAAGGGAGCTTGGTCAAGCTCGAGTGATTCCCTCACTCCGACGCCTGAAGGGGGCAATGTGACAAACGCCGCCGTCAACAATCCGTACTTCGCAATAACCTACCCGCTGCCGCCGAATTGGATTGAGAAATACAAAGGCCCGCCGCCCTCCGACAGCGGTCTCTACGTGCTCGCACAACTGAGTCCCGCAGACACGTTCGAAGGCCGGGCGCGAGGCAGCATCCTGATCACCGCGCAGGATATGTTTTTTTCGCCGACGCCCGCGGCAAATGCTTTGGAGTACGTCCATCGCTCAAATAGCCATTTGCAGACTGAGTACAAAGTGGAGGTTGCCCCTAAGGAAACCAGGATTGCCGGGCGTTCCTTTGCTACGTTTGAGTATTGGTCTCCGGTCGCAGAGTTGCATTGGTACGATCTGGCTACCGAGATTCGCTGTCACATAGTGGAATTCGTGCTGACCAGCCGGGACGAAAAACTCCTGCAAACTTTGATCCAAAACATGAGCAGCATGCAATTACCGCTCGAGGGCACTTCCGCGGCCAGAACGGGAAGTGGCGAGTCCCCTGTGTGCGTGAAAGATTACGCAAGCGACGAAAATGTAGTAGCACGGGTGGATCCGGTCTTTCCCCAGCACAGGTTCAACGCGGTTCCGGTCCGGATGATCATTGATAAAGAAGGCAAGGTAAAACATATTCATTTTCTCAGCGCATTTCCGGATCAGGAAAAGGCCATCTCCGAGGCCCTGAGACAGTGGAAATTCAAGCCCTATCTACAAAATGGGAAGGCGGTCGAGGTTGAAACCGGCGTTATGTTTGGACGTACTCAAGATCCGACCCCATCAGCAGTAGAAAATGCGAGCTCGGATTGACCACAAAACGGGGCGCATGTTTTCTGTTTTCGGAAATGGGAGAAGCCTTCTTCACTCTTCGGACTCGTGCGCAAATTGCTCACTCCTGAAACCGAGAGGCTCAAACACTTCGCGAAAAGGAGTTCGCTTCAGCGACCATCATCGTTGCGGTGACGCCCCTCGTGACAACCAAGAGAAGTCGCGACTTCGATACCGATGCCTTCCTCGCCACCATCGGCCATGGAGAGAAGATCCTCTCGGAGGCTAGAAAAAGACATCATCTTCGCCCAGGGAGAGAGATCGGATGCCGTTTTCTACGCTCAAAAAGGTAAAGTGTGGCTCAGCGACCATCCGAACGGAACCCAAATCCTACGCTTCCTGGGAAGCGGGCCTCTTCCACGGGTTCCGCCCGAATCAGGCGTTGTCCAGAAGTTGCCTGAACCGGCTCCGAATGCGGCTAACCAGCCCCTGACTGTTGTCGAACCGCGCTACGTTCTTGCTTGTGCGAACAGCCTTACCACTAACTAGCAATTCGGGCGTGCAGCGAGAGGCGGTGCGTTATCAAGTTCGGACTTTCTCGCCGTTTGCTTGGGAGCCAAGGATTCGCGACAGAGGTGCGCCGCTTGTCTGCAACGAGCCTGTCAGATGCCGGCGTACCAGGCATAGCCTCCATCTGAAGACGCGGAGCCCAGACCCTTGCCGAAACCTTTCAGACTGTCGGTGAGCGTCAGGTGGGTAATGAATTTCACGCTCTTGTAGCCGAGTTGTCGGGGGAGCCGCAGGCGTAGGGGCCCGCCATTGCCCACCGGGAGTTCGTCGCCATTCATCCCATAGGCCAGAAAAGTCTGCGGATGCATCGCATCGGCCATATCGATGCTTTCCCACCAGTCGGGGTCGATCGAGAAGTAGACAACGTATCTGGCTTGCGGGTGGACTTCCACGACTTGCAAGACGTGGGAGAGAGGCACGCCGTTCCACTCGGCTATATACGACCAGCCCTCTTCACACTGCAGCATCGTGATCTGGCTGTGAGATGGGTAGCTCTTAAGCTGGGCAAGCGAAAACGAGGCCGGCCGGGCGACAAGGCCGCTGACGGAGAGCCGCCAGTCAGCGAATCCTCCGGCCTGAAGGCGCTTGAACGCTTCATTCAAGGGCGGCATTTCGTTCGCGAACGGAGGCTTCGAAATCTGGCCGCGAGGGAACTCACGGGCTAACGAATGCGTGGTCAGTAGCCGCTGGGAAGCGTAGGTCAGCGTTTCGCCAAGGCCGAAGATTCCGCCGTGATCGGGCGGGACCAGTCCATACCTTTGCGCGATACGCGCTGCCACGCCCAGGGCCGATACCCCCGCCGTGGCCGCGATTCCGGTGGTGATCAGTTTGCGGCGTGACAGATCGCGAGGTGACGGTTCTCTCATGTGCGCTCCCTATGTGTGCCGGCGCGGCCCGTGATCATCGCTCGCATGCGGCTCCTGAATCCGGCAAGCCAAACCATCACCCCATGGACCAGCAGGAAGAGCAAGAGAGACAGGGAGACGAAGAAGTGAATCGTGCGCGCGGATTGCTGGCCGCCGAGTACAGTAACGGCCGCCGGAACCGCGGAAACAAAGGCGGGAGACATCGCCAGGCCCGTCCAGATTACTAGGGGGAACAGAACGAAGATCACGAACAGGTAGGTGAGCCGCTGGAGCACGTTATACGACCAGGCTTCCGCCTCACTCGGCCGCTCGAAGCGCAAATGGCTAGCGATCGCCGTCGAGAACGCCCGCCACGACAGATCGGTCTCACCCGGGAGCAAGTTTTTCCGCAAATGCCCAGTAAACAATCCGAAGATTGTATACAGTAAGCCGGTCAATACCACCACCCAGGCAGCTTGAAAGTGGAGATACCGGCTCCAGCCGTTCTGGTCCCGCAGCACGTACCCGTAGCCGGTCGGCACCAATGCCCTCGAGGCAGGGATCGGCAGTTTGAACAAAGGTGGAGTCAAATCGTTGCCAGTTTCACCCCAATAGAAGCGAGGGTGAGAGATCACAATTTCAACTCCGCTGACGAGCAGAGCAAAAAAGCATAGGGTGGTGATCCAGTGAGTGGCGCGGACGAGGGCAGGGTGCCGCGAAGTAACCGTCGTGGTTGGGACGGCCGAGGCAGCACTTGGGACGCAAGCGGAGTCGCCCACACTGGAATCCTATCATGTGGCGCGCTCAGTGCGAACCCTCGGCGGAATGCGGGGAATGCGGGTGAATAGTTGCGGGATCTTGCTTTCCTCGGCTGTTTGCGTCGGCGATCCCAAAGCTGAGGCGGATGGGGAATGGGAAGTCGACTTCGAGGAGATCGCCGTTGATCTCCTCCACGTCCGTTTCTCGGGAACCTCGCAGTTGATCTGCTGCGCTGCGAGTTGATGGCGTGATCGCTTGTCGGGTCGGAGGAGGCGGAGGAGGCGCGCGTGAAGCGCTGGTCAGCGTCCGCCGCCCAAACTGCCCGTACACATTTCGCGTAGGCAGCCATCCCATTCGTAATCCGCCCTGGACGAACGCAGGTTTTACAAACTGGATGGAGATAACGGGTGAAATCGCATTATGAGTATGCAAATGCGGTTGGCTTCCATCTTCTCAATCTGAGCGGAGTCAGAAGTAGCCGGAAGCCCTTTGCGTTTGGCGGCCCGAATCGCTTGCGCAATCTAACCCTCCTCAAAATAGTTTCTCGGAGACCACTCGGTAAAATCGCGGCCTCCCGCGTCCCGCTCAGAAAGCTTGGCGCTGGCCTCCCGTTCAGCTTCTTCAATCTGGCTCGCAGTCAAAGAGCTTGTTAGAAGCTCTTTGGCTTCAGCCGCCCGCTTCAAGCCCACAAGATACCAAGTGTACGCACGAACTGCGTCCTGTGGATCGCTTCGTCGAGCCATGTAGAGTTGCGCAAGAGCCAATTGCGCGGAAGCAACACCGGCTTCCGCGTCCTTCTTTAGTGCGGCCAACTCATCCTCAAACTTGCTTGGAATAGGGTCGCCCCATACCTCTTTCGCGGTCACCCCATTCGAATCAACTTGCCTCAGAGCCATGAACAACAGTTCAATGCGGTTGGAAACTCCCAGTTTGTCAAACACCCGAAACAAGTGATTCTTCACCGTGTGCTGGCTTAACTTCAGGCGTTTCGCAATTTCGCGATTGGTGAGGCCTTCCGCCAAACAATGAACAACCTCGAGTTCGCGTTTCGAAAGTAAGCTCATGCCGCCCACCTTGAGGCTTCCCGTGGGACCGCTGAGCAAAGAATCCAGTGCGATTGAGATCTCCCGTTTGTCGGCCCATATCTGCCCCTCGTGTACGGACCGAACACATTTGCTGAGCAGTTGGACTGGCTGGCTCTTGCCAAAGAGACCTCTCGCCCCGGCGCGAAATGCACTCAGAATGTCTTCATCGGTCAAAGACTCCATCAAAACCACAGTCCGCACATTAGGACTGGCGACGCGCACATAGCGCAAGACTTCTAAACCACGCGCAGGATGGCCATCTAGAGAAGTGCTGACAACCAGTACATCTGTTTCAAGATTGGCGGTTGCTGAAGCTAAACCACGGGAATCGGAGTCGAAGGCAGTAATTTCAAACGACGGCTCGTGCCCTAGCGCGCCCGCCAGAAGTTGTGTGTGGACGCTGGAATTGTCGGCAACAAGTACGCGGATTTTATTATGCCGAGACTTCGGATCACTCAACCGGTACCTCTCAAAGTCATGCCCCTCAAGACGTCGTCTGAATTTGGAAGAGAACCCAGAGGAGATCCGGCAACGATGTTATCGCTTCGAGAAAGTCAATGCAATAATCGAGGGATTTGGGTACGACGGTGTTCTCCAGCGAGGTCAATGTTGCAAAAGTATTCACTCGGTCCGGGAATAATATTCTCCAGGCCCAAGTCTACCGTTGGCATGCAGGGGCGAAGGACCACAATCAACTCTATCGATTTCGTATATACTATTAAAATAAATGACTTGAAAGGAATTAACAGAAACGGCCGTCAGCGCCCAAGTCACCGAGCAAACGAAGGCGAAGCGGGGTAGATAGTACTTATGTCTCAGAGCCAAAAGTACTGTATGCACTATTTTTTGCAGTCTATTGATCACTGGATTCTTATGGCACGATATACCCATTGCAATCCCCTGCAATGTGCTGTAGTGTACTGATCATCGGCAACGAGGGTCGTTTGTGACAGCCTCCGTTGCCCCTGGATTCAAGCAGGAAGCGACCTCTCCCCCCAGCTTTCTGTTCAAAGTTTTTCCCCCTGGATTCTGTAGGTGAGAGCACGAACTCAGTCGTTTTGTCTATTTTTTGGGTCATTCTGAAAAGCGTGACTTAGAGGGCGAAGCTATGGCCGTCAGCAGCTTATCGTTGGCAACTTCCACATCGCTACCACTCATCGGCACCGGGTGCGAGAACTGGTATGGACTTCACACTCGCCCCCGCCATGAAAAGATCGTTGTGCGACGGCTTGAAGAAAGAGGCGTGACCACGTTTCTTCCTCTCATCAACGAAGTGCACAGTTGGAGCGATCGCAAGAAGTCAGTCCAGCTACCTTTATTCAGCTGCTACGTCTTCGCGAAATTCGTATCCAATCGTTCCGATCGTCTGCGCGTTCTTCGCGTCGACGGGGTATTCGGACTGGTCGGTGCCGGCGGCGAGGGCACGCCTATTCCCGATGTCGAGATCGACACAGTTCGTAGCTTGGTAGAAACTCAATTGGCTTGGTCCTCTCATCCCTTTCTGAAGATTGGACAGCGAGTGCGAATCCGGAGCGGGGCTCTCAATGGCATGGAAGGCATACTCGTCTCGCGAAACGGAGACCGTACGCTCGTGATTTCCGTGGAAGCTATCCAGCGATCCTTGGCGGTACGCGTTGAAGGTTACGAAGTCGAACCTGCATGAAGCCTCTCCCCAAGATCTTCCCGTTCTTCTGAAAAAGGCCCATTTACCATGGCGGCACATACAATTGAAGCACTTCGACTTCTGGTGGTAAGCAGTGAAGCCTCGATTCTTCGTCTGCTTGGTTCCACGGCGCGATCCAATTCCTGGCATCTGGAAACATCCTCCAGCGGCTGGGATGCGATGGAGCGTGTGCAGTCCGGCGCCGCACCTGATTTGTTATTGCTCGATCTTCCTCAAGGCGACGCCGACGGCCTCCACCTCTTGCCCTGGCTGCGGAGGCTTCGCCCCGACCTTCCGATCGTCGTGCTTTGCGATCCGGAGGATGCGAGCCGGCAGAAGGAAGCGACCCGTCTCGGCGCTAAAGATGTCGCGGTCCGGCCGGTGAATGAGCGACAACTCGAACGTCTCATCCGCCGACAGTTTGGAGCTTGGACCGATGGTGCGGAAGTGGAGATGGCGAGCGAGAACATCGAGTGCCTGGGGGAGGATGAATTCTTTCTCAGCGTGAGTCCCGCGATGCAGCAACTACGCGCGCAGGCAGAGTTGCTCGCGCAGGCGGACGTTCCCGTGCTCATTCTTGGGGAGCCTGGGAGCGGAAAAGGTACAGTCGCCCGCCTGATTCACCAGAGGTCGGTCTACTCTGGATTTAAATTCCTCAGAGTCAATTGCGCGGAGATGCCGGCGGAATTGCTGGAGATCGAACTCTTCGGCAGGGAAACTGGTTCGTTCAATGGATTAGCAAAAGGGTTGGGCAAGCTCGAGATTGGTCAAAAGGGCACGCTTCTGCTTGATGAGATCACAGCGATGCCGCTAGGATTGCAATTGAGGATCCTGAAGGTTCTGCAGGACAGGCGATTCGCCCGTTCCGGCGAAGCTAGACCGGTCGAAGTTGAAGTCCGCATTCTCGCCGCGAGCAGCGATAAAGTCGAGGATGCACTCGCGGAAAAGCGGCTGAACGCCGATCTCTTTTACCGGCTGAGTGCATTCACCGTGAATGTTCCGCCATTGCGCCAGCGCAAGGAGGAAATCAAGATTCTTCTTCATTATTCCATGCGTAAGGTAGCCAAGTATTACGGGCTTCCTCCCCGCGAGTTTACTCAGTCGGCGCTGGATGCCTGCCAGAATCATTCCTGGCCCGGCAATTTGAAAGAACTGGAAACTTTCGTTAAGCGCTATCTGGTGGCGGCCGACGAGGAACTCACCGTCAGCGGGTTGAAAATGCCATTCAGCATCAACGGGAACCGTTCGAGCGAGGACGCGGAATCCGGCGAGATACGATCCACGCCGACCTCGCTGAAATCCATGATCCAGAGTGTTCGATGGGAAACCGAGAGAAATGCGATCGCAGCCGCGCTGGAAAAAACAGGGTGGAACCGGAAAGCAGCCGCGCGCTTGCTGGGGGTGAGCTATCGTACGATTCTGTATAAGATCGAGCAGTATGAAATGGCTGCTCCGGCACCTTACCTTTCGTCCTTCTCGGGAACGCGATTGGCGATTACGCTTCCGAGCAAAGGGAACGGAAAAGCAAGTTGACTGGAAAAGTCATCCCCATCGGCGAGGAGCTTAGAAGAGACGCGATGATAATGATAAACGACGGCAAATTCTGGAGAAGCGGGCTGTTCGCAACCGCAATGTGTTTCACGGTATTGACCGGGCTGTGGGGACAGGCAGCAACCGGGGCCGGTGTGCCTTCCCGCCAAGCGCAGCCCGCCCAGTCGGCCGACCCTTCCTCCGCCGCGAAGCCTCACAATGACACTTTCGTGATTGGCAATGACGATGTGTTGGCGATCAACGTATGGAAAGAGCCCGAGATTTCACGGCCGGCGACAGTACGGTCGGACGGGAAAATTTCCTTGCCGCTGGTGGGAGAGGTGCAAGCCACGGGACGCACTCCGCTTAGCCTGGAACGAGACATCGCCGCCCGGTTGAAGAGCTATATCGCCGAACCCGAAGTCACCGTGATCGTGCAGCAAATCAACAGTCAGAAATTCAACATCCTGGGACAAGTGACTCGGCCGGGCTCCTATCCTATCGCCAACGCGGCGACGGTGCTGGATGCAATCGCGATTGCTGGAGGTTTCCGGGATTTCGCCAAACAGAAGGCCATCTACGTTCTGCGGCAGAATGCCGACGGAACCCAGACAAGACTTCGTTTCAACTATAAGGACGTGGTCAAGGGCCAGGATCCGGCCCAGAACATCAAGCTTCAGCCCAACGATACGATTGTTGTTCCGTAGTAACGTTTCCGTAATATCGTTGTTCCGTAATGATGAAGAAGAATCCGTAATGATGAAAGCGTTACCGCAAATTTGTGCTGGGTTGCTATTGCTGCCGGCAGCCAGCCTCTGGTCGCAGGTGGACAACACTCCCACGGCGCCCTCGACTGCAAACGTTGGCGCGCAGAATGCGCCCGCTCCTCCCGTTCCTGCAGTTGTTGATCCTCAGGGCACCTCTGATCGGATGTTGACTCCGCCTCCGGTCAGCGGTCAGTCGTTCCCGAACTTGCCCACGTCCGAGGAGCGCTCCAACTACCTCCGCGGAGGGTTGGCATTCACCGGCGCTTACACGGACAACGCGTTAGGCTCGGTGACTCCCCAGCCGGTGAGCGATGTGAGCTATTCGGTAGCTCCTTTCGTAGCTCTTGACGAGACCACGCCACGCCTCCACGTTGTGACGACCTACGCACCCGGATTCACCTTCTATCAAAAATACAGTTCCAGGAATGAGCAGGACCAGAATGCATCGATCAATCTGCAGTACCGCCTGAGTCCTCATGTGACCTTCAGTGCAGTGGACGGCTTTCAGAAAAGCTCCAATGTATTCAACCAACTGGATCTGGCGGCGGCAGCGGCAGTTTCCGGTGCGACGCAACAGTCTAACTTTTCCGTGATTGCACCGATTGCGGATCTTCTCCGCAACACCGGGAATGTGGATATAACCTACCAATTTGCCGCGAATTCCATGGTCGGAGCGAGCGGAACCTTCACCAACCTGCACTACCCGAATCAGTCCGAGGTTCCCGGCCTGGTTGACGCAAGCTCGCAAGCCGGGTCGGTTTTCTACGCGTCTCGTATTTCGAAGATGCACTACGTCGGAGTTACCTATCAATACCAGCGCTTGCTATCGTACTTGCCCGAGGGGCAGGACGAGACCCAGACCCAGGCTGTGCTCTTGTTCTACACTCTTTATGCCTCATCGAGGTTCTCGATGTCCTTCTTCGGGGGCCCTCAATATTCGGATACGACGCTACCTCCTTTGTCTCCTACGCTGCCTCTAGCATCGTCGTCGCGGGCCTGGAACCCTGCGGCCGGCGCCAGCCTCGGTTGGCAAGGCCGCCTGACGAGCGTTGCGCTCAGCTACGCGCACACCATTGCCGGGGGCGGAGGACTGGCCGGGGCGGTTCATATGGATAATGCCGGCTTGTCGATACGCCAGCAGATGACGCGCAATTTCAGTGGGTCGCTCGCGGGTGGCTACACGCAGAACGATCTTCTGAACTCCGCACTCGTGGCGGGAATTAATGGACATACCGTCTCCGGCACGGCTTCACTGCAGCGGCAGCTTGGTCAGCATACGAATGTGCAACTTGGCTACACCCGGCTTCATCAGGATTACAGCGGTGTGGCCGTCCTGGCCGCAACGCCCAACACCAATCGCGAATTTGTTTCGATTTCCTACCAGTTCTCCAGACCGCTCGGAAGATAAATGGCGAAGATGAATACCATGGTTGACGAACTCGACGATAGCATTTCGGAAGGCTTTGACGTGCAGCGTTATCTGGGAGTGGTGCGGCGCCGCCACCTCCAATTCCTGATCCCGCTTTTGCTGGGATGGGCTGTGGTATGGGGAGCAAGCTGGGTTCTACCTCCCACCTATCGCTCGAGCACGCTGATTCTGGTGGAACAGCCCACCATGCCGAAGGATTATGTCACGCCCAACGTGAATGACGATCTGCAAGACCGCTTGCGCAGCATCACCGAACAGATCCTGAGCCGCACTCGTTTGCTGCACATCATCGATCAGATGAATCTGTATGCCGATTCGCACGGCCACCTTACCCCGGACGACAAAGTAGAGCAGATGCGCAAAAAGATTGAAATTGAACTGGTGCGCGATGCTCAGAACCGCGTAAGTGCGTTCAACGTCTATTATTCGGCGCATGATCCCGCCGTCGCCCAGCAGGTAACCAGCGAACTGACCAACCTTTTCATCAACGAAAATTTGGAAGTGCGCCAGGAGCAATCCGAGGGCACCACAAAGTTTCTAGAGAATCAATTGGAGACCGCCCGGCAAACCCTGTCCGAACAGGAAGAGAAGATTCGCCAGTTCAAGGGGCAGCATGTGGGAGAACTTCCGACCCAGGTGGGGAGCAATCTGCAGATTCTGGCCGGCCTGCAGGCGCAGTTGCAAACCGAAGAAGACGCGCTGAATACAGCGAGACAGCAACGCGTATATCTGGAAACCTTGGTGAATCAATACCGCTCGTTTGAGAGTACGCCAAAGCTTGCCGGTGGCACCACCTTGGGCCTACCCGCGATCGACGCGGAGTTGGAAAAACTCAGGGCGCAACTGGCGGATCTGAGCTCGCATTACACGGACCGTCATCCCGATGTTCGCAAGCTCAAAGAGCAGATCTCCGAAACTGAAAAGACGAGAATCCGCATCGTCGCTGACTTGAAGGCCAAGCAGTCCGCACCGCCGGACCAGAATGCGGCAAGCGCATCTTCGGAATCGTCCGATATCCGAGACGCCTCTTCCCCCCTTGTACAGTTGGAAGGACAGGTTCAGTCCAACCGAGTGGAGATGGCCAGTCGAGAGCGGACGGTCGCGGATCTAAAAGCTAAAGTTGTTGACTATCAGGCGAGGCTGAATCAGGAACCGGTGCGTGAGCAGCAACTTTCCGATCTGACGCGCGGCTACGAACAATCCAAAGCGAACTACGACGATCTGCTGAAGAAAAAGAATGAGTCGGCGATGGCGACCAGCATGGAATTGCTGCAGCAGGGTGAACGGTTCCGGATCATCGATCCGCCGAGCCTGCCATTAAAGCCGGACTTCCCCAACCGCTTGAAATTCTGTGGCTTTGGGCTGGGCTTTGGATTGATCCTGGGCCTGGTGGTGGCGGGCGCCTTCGAAGTGATGGATGACCGGATTCATGACGAAAAGCAGCTTCAGGATCTGCTGCCGGTGGACGTGATCTCGGAGATTCCAGCCCTCTCGGCCGAGGCAGATGAGCGCCGCGAGCACAAACGTCTTTGGCTGGGATGGGCCACGGCGGCATTTGTATCTGTTACGATTTTGCTGGGATCCGCGATCAGTTATCTGCGCGGGTAGAGAATTCCAAATGTACAAAGCCTTCTACAGCCTAAAGCGTAATCCGTTCGAAATTACACCTGATCCTTCGTTCCTGTTTCCAACCAGCAGGCACAATGAGGCTCTGGCGGCTCTTTACTACGGTGTCAGGCGGCATAAGGGGTTCGTGGTTCTCACCGGAGAGGTGGGGACTGGCAAGACTCTTCTGCTGCGCTCGCTGCTCCAGTTGCTGAAGCAGAGTAATGACGTCGCCTATGCCTATATATTCAACGGCCGTCTCTCCCCGGTGGAATTTCTGCAGTACTTTGCCAGTGATCTGGGACTTCCCGCCACCAGCAAGAATAAGGGAGAGTTGCTGATTCAGATTGCACATTATGTGATTGAGCGCAGCCAGAAGAAGCTGACCACGGCTCTTGTGGTCGACGAGGCCCATCACCTTTCGTCGGAAATTCTCGAAGAAATCCGGCTTTTGACGAATCTTGAAACCCCGCAGGAGAAATTGCTTCAGATTCTCCTGGTGGGACAACCCGAACTGGATGAAAAACTCGATTCCGTCAGCCTGCGGCAGTTGAAGCAGAGAGTCGCCCTGCGATCGCACCTTGTTCCTCTAACTTCGAATGAGACCAGGGGATATATCGAGCGCCGGCTTCAGCTTGCGGGCTCGCCGTATCCATCGGCGATGTTCCCTCCGGAAACCGTCGCCGCAGTGTACCAGCATTCGCAAGGACTCCCGCGGTTGATCAATACCATCTGCGAAAATGCTTTGATCGCAGCTTATGCCCGGCAGATGAAAAGCGTGAGTCCGGAGATCATCGACGACATCGCGAACGACTTCCGCCTGGGAGTTCAAACCCCTCCTCTCGAGAGCAAGAAAACGTCGAACGAACTCGATCCCCGAAAAGCAGCTCAGACATTGCTCGAGCTCTATGCCAACCTGAAGGCGGAGCAAAAGCGGAACGAGGAACTGAAAACGCGAGTGCGATTGCGAGTCGGTGAACAATGAGCAATATATTTGATGCGTTACAAAGAGCGGGATTAGAGAACGCCAAAGCCGGAAGTCCCAAGCTCTCCTTCGCCACGGAAGTTCTGGAGGCGGCCGAACAGAAGCTTCGCGAGTCGGGCACCATTGTCGAACAGCCACCTGTTTTCGAGCAGCCGTCTGTTTTCGAACAGCGTCCTGTTTTCGAACAGCCGGCCAGTGACGACTCCTTCGATTCTCATCCCACGGCTCCCTTCGATGACGTGAGTCAATGTCCCGTAATTCCGATGAGCATCCCGGAGGGAAGCCGCTTGGTATCGCTCGGGCAAGAGGGAAGCCTGGGTGCGGAGAAGTTCCGCTTTCTGGCGGTGCGCTTGCGTCAGCTTCGACAAAGCCGCCCTTTGAAGAAAATACT
>Ga0182015_10004736_pt1 | contig 14494 bp, 15 predicted proteins | sample 712P3MmetaG_FD_120478 | JGI IMG/M metagenome (GOLD analysis project Ga0182015, IMG submission 120478) | Permafrost microbial communities from Stordalen Mire, Sweden - 712P3M metaG | ecosystem: Environmental > Terrestrial > Soil > Wetlands > Permafrost | place: Sweden: Stordalen | collected...
ACAATGCATCGCCTCTTCGGCCGTCGGAACGCAAAGCAACCCGAACTAACCCTTCGAGATGCCATCAGAACTGTCTCGTCTCCCCCAATCGCCCTGAAAACACTCCCGCTGACATCGGTAGACCGAAAGCGCAATATCTGCGCTTGACAACGAGCTTAAAAGATTAGACTGTGAGCTTGCCACGCATTACGACCGCATGGCTAAGATGAATGATGGACCCGAAAAGACTGCTCTGATAGAGCGAGGTGTGAAAGTCTCACGTAGAAAAGGAATGTACGAGAGACATAGAGAACGCTTGCAGAGTTCCCGTTGCGCAATGGAAAAAGCGGCTATGACGATGGAGATGTTACAGAATTTGATGACGACGATGGATGCTATGAAATCTGCCAATAAGGAAATGAAGCGATTATATGGGAAGTTCGATCCTAACAAATTGGAGAGGTATCGTCCACGATGTTGCCGGAAGGGCTAATAGAAGTTTACACGAGGAGATGAATGATTTGGTTGAGATGTGGAATGACCGAGTATCCTAAACGAATGTCTTCTTTTACTACGGCATTCCCTAAAGAAATAGTGTAACGAACTAAGAATACTCAAGTTTTCCGTAAGTCGAACCACTTCAAACTTTGCGCTTGCCGACTTGGGCTCAATCTCTATGCATTGAGCAAAAGGACCCGGCAAGCCGATTCCACCATGACTAGTGGGTATCAGCGCAAACTGCCACGCCACATCCACCGCATACCTTGAAACCCGTAAGATCCTCAGTACCAACGGCCATTCCTGGTTGCCGGGAGACGCATGGTTGTCGATTTTCCAGTTCATGGATAACACAACTTTGAAGAGTTAGAAGTAGATTAAATAGACGCTCCCAGTGACGAATTTGCAATAATGAGGAAGTTCTCGAAGAAGAGCGGTGTCGGAATATATTTATATATATTTGCGGTCTATCATTACGGATGTGCCGCACATCTACGAGTGCGTTGATAATGTTTAAACAGTTTGCCAACTTTCCTGGTACTCCCGGAATATTTTGAACCCAGACTTCTCGTACCATTCTTTATGCGATATCTAAATTAGTAAGGATGTGGACGGCAATGTACCCAATCGACAAAACATGATGTCACTCCACGAAGTTTGAGTTGTTCGATTGCACCACATAACAATCCCAAACCAAGTCCTGGCATGGAAATATCCTGACTTACGCCGATACATGTTACTCCTCCCACCTTGTCACCTGACATTAGATTAGAGGGTGAGAGATGTGTACCGATGAGTCGAGGCCATGGTAATAGCCGAGCGATGGGGTTGTTCTCCATTGGGCTATAAGCGATTGCGCTTGCCAGATAGTGTCCATCCTTATCCACCGCAATCATCAAATCTCCAACATGATCCGTGTCTTTCAGTGCCTGATGAGCCTCGATCCACCCGGGATATTTAGTGAGATTCGCCGTCTCAAACTCCATCACCTTATCGAACTCCTCAGTCGTGCAAGGACGGAACGTAACGCCCGCTTCCTGATGAGGTCGCATAACTTCCACGGGCACCTTGAACGTCGCCAGATCACAATACACATCCGAACAGGTCCCTTGTCCGGCAGGAGGCAACTTCCACCCTCGATGACGAAACCAAGCTTGTTGACGCCGCGGTATATTCGTTGGCAACCCAGGGAAGAATCTCGGAAATATCGATCCTAGTTGTGCTTGTCGTAACGTCGGATCTACACCCGTTTTCAAAAACTTCATAACATGATCATGTAACGACAATCCAATCCCCAAATTGCGCCTTGAAGGTAACACCATTAAACAAGCCAAACTTCCAATTACGTATCGATCTTCCACTGCACCCGCCTGAATTGCATATGTCGCTGCGAAACCGAGGAGGGTATTTGTCTTTCCGTCTCGTACGACGAAATGTTTTGCCCAGGGTTGAGGACGGTCGAGCATTACACTCAGAGTATGTGCGTCCATTGGCCAGTTGTCACCGAGACATTCTTGCCAGAGGTCGACGGTGGGGTATAAGTCGCGTCGGGCATTCCAGTCTTCGACGCGCCATCTTCGTTGGTCACGTTCGACCATGGATCCGGGGACTGAGACGGGGAGAATGCCGTGGGCGTGGAGTTCACCAAACATGACCGCTACGGCTGTTTCGAGAGCTTTGGCAGTGTATTCGTATGTGCAGATGTACGTTCCAACTAGAGATTAGATTCATTTTCAAAAATGATGATACCAGAACGATCGGAAGCGAGATCGTATGGATTGCACACTGCGATAGCGATGAGTGGTTTATTTCCACTGACCTGGGCCACATGTCTGGCCATGGCGATTTGGTAAGGTAGTCTGTTACCGTTTGATGTTGCGATGATGATTGCGTTAGCTGTACGAATCAACTTTTCGTGCGTTGCCGTTAGACCGTGTGCCGTGTATGGAGCATGTCGCACACGAGGATGTCGTTGCGCAATTGCCTTGCCTAACGTCTCGAACGGATCCACTGGGTAATTTTGATCGATACTTCGATTGAGAGGTTTCACTACCGGCGTGAGAAGTAGGATATTATCGGACGCTTGAATGACACCGGACAACGGAATCAGGTTTTTATCGTCTCGTACAACCGTCAAAGATGCTTCGTATGAAATTCGCGATAAATCTGCGTGTTGAGCTACCAAGGCAGGAGGTAAAGTCGTATCTGGTTCCCGTAACGCAGTCTCCCATGACAAATACCGGTCTTTCATTTTTGCGACACGGGCAGCTGATTTGGCGACCTGTTCACGGGAAAATGATCCCTCTTTAATGGTTTCTAATAATGCATCGATTCCCTCCTTTTGTCGTTCGTAGGTATGACATATCATCATGATATCGCAGCCCGCTTTTGCTGCCATTGGCACAGATCGTTCCATTCCGACGGTTTTCAGAGTCGCTTGCATTTCGAGACAATCTGACACTGCGACACCTTCGAATCCCAGTTCAGTGCGGAGCATATCGTGCGCTATTCGCGGACTTAGACAGGAGGGCAATTCTTCGCCGGTGATGTCGGGTAATGCGATGTGTGCGACAATGACGGCATCGACGTTTGCGGCGAAGGCTCTTCGAAAGGGGACGAGTTCAGTTGCGTCGAGTTGTTGTCGTGTTTTACGAATGACAGGAACTCCTAGATGAGAGTCGACATCGGTCGCGCCATGACCGGGGAAATGTTTACAAGCGACTAAATATATTAGGTTACGGTTGCCAAAACGAGATAACCTGCTACACCTCCGGCGTTTAACCCTTCGGCGGTAGTGACTCCGAATCGGCCGACGTCTCTAGGATCGTCGCCAAAGGAGCGCACTCCGATGACGGGGTTACGCGGATCGGAATTCACGTCCAAGACGGGAGCAAGATTCCAGTTGAATCCAACGGCGCGCATTTCCTCTGCGGTCGCCTTTGCCACGTCAAAAACGAGGCTTGGAGATCGGGCTGCAGCAATAGCCATTGCACCGGGAAATTGGGTGGCCCGTTCACCATCGCCATATCGAGAGACCTGTCATCGGTTAAAATGTTCGCGAGGTTGGGTGACTACCATTCCGTGTTCCTGATCAAGGGCGATGAAGAGAGGTCGATCATGGCCTGCGGCTCGGGCAGCTTGTTGTAATTCATGGATTAGTTTAGCTGTTTGTAAAGAGTCTGATATTAGTTGGTATTTATTGGGTGAGTCACACCTGTGATATTCCGACGGGCAAAAATGATGTTTCCAATGTAATAGTGTTCGATTAGGTGACGTATTTCAGGGGAGAGAGTCAGGCCTTGAAAGCCGATGAGGAACATTTGGCCTATTTGTCTAGGAATGAGCACAAAAAAGACTGAAAATGGGAGATGATATTACTTTCGCGTTTCGAGATCGAGGTCATCATCCGCAGAGCTGTCCCCGTTCTTCATGACTTGATCTGTTTGCGCCTGAGCACCGGATTAGCTGGTGGCGGCCGTGGGGAAGTGTGTATACCATTTTGGAGGAGGGCGTGGGCTAGTTATAACGTGGAACGGAATAGCCGTTGTTGCGGACTGGAGTACCGAATATGATTTTTGTCTCTTGGTGGAAGCAGTTGACTCTGATTCAAAGGGGGACGTGGCCACAGTTTGGTTCTGTTTAGGTAACGGAAAGCGCGATTTAAAGCGAGCCGCTTGGCATGGATGGATATTCCCGAAGTGACTTGTGCGGCCGGAGAGGGGAGATGGCGGACTGGAGGAAGAGAAGGGTCCCGGATACACCTGGCTGAATAGGCAACCGGAGACTTTGCACCGAGTTTGACGTTGGCGGACCGGAGGGTGGGCTTAAAAAAAATGGGTTGCCAACGATTTCCGGATGTGGGCGAGGGGCGGAGCTGGGCAATATAAAATCTGTCGTCACCCAACAAACAAACAAAACGACCAACCAACCAATTCACAAGTCTCGTTTTATTTTCAAGTGAACAGTCTCGAGAGCTCGGGAAAAGTCAAAAACAAGAGGTTTAGCCCGAGTTCCCTCTTTTGGTTAGTGTGGCCGCGAAAGAAGGTTTGTGCGGCAACGCCTGATGTGCCTAAATCCACAAAAAAGGGTCCAAGTTTTGCAGCGCCAAGCCAGAAATTAATTTGGAGAGTATATTTAATAGGTGGATGCAAATCCCTTCCACTGGAACAATAGAGGGGGTGGCAGAAATCAAACTCAAGGGTTGTTGTTACTTACGTATCAACGGGCAAAAAATTACAATTGCACCACCACACGAACAGACGACGAGTCCCATTAACCGTTTTGCGCGGGATAACCTTTGTGTCACCATCCCACGCACTCCGCGAATCAGATTCTCCAGTTCCCACTGACGACGATCATCACATTCTAGGTTGTCGCTACCGCGCATCGGATGGTCCCTGTGTTTGAAACCAAATTTGTCCGTCGGCCATCATCATTTCCGATGAGGCGACACTTTTGCAAGTGCAAATTATAAGTGACCGATTTGTCAAGGCAACGCCCAAATACTACCAAGGAGGACCCTTTCCGACTCCATCGCCATTCTCTTAGTCGACGTCGCTCAAGCCGCCCTGCCATCACTGTCTGTACCCTGGGAGCCAACATTCTAGATAAATTGACGCATTCGCACGGTTGTTGAAGTTAGTCAGGCACAGCTGGCGCAATGTATTTTATCCTATTGGAGTTCATTTTTTTCTGTTTCAAGCGGGTACTAGAATTCCCTTTTCAGTAGATTGGAAGACCGGTTGAAATCCAATTGAGGATGGCAAGATCCGCTTCCAGAACGTCAGTCTCGCGATTTGCCTTTCAAGGTTTCCATTAAAGCCATGTAAATGGAATGCCTGAGCCGCCAGAAAACGGTGACGCGTTGTAAATAACCGGATGATCGGGTATCAAGGTAATCGCTATCGGGCTTCTGAATCCAGCGCAATTTCAGAGAATGAAAAATGTAACCAACCAATCACAATGACCCAGCCGCAACTCACGAAAAAAAGGGTCTAAGCGCGCGCTCTTAACCTCGGACAACCCTTTTCAAATTCGATCAAAGGATCGACATTGGTCAGGAGACGGTGTAACGCGGGGTTTTCCGTTCGGTGGCAACGTTCTGAGGATATCTGGTGTAGGGAATTTTGGTTGGTAGTGAAATTCATTTTTGAGTTTTGGATCGGCGCCTCAATGACGTCGTGCCGCTATATTTTGGCCTGTGACGCAAGGCCGCCCGAGTCGTTCGTGTGAAAATTTAACAATGGTAATACTATTGCAAGAAACGCCAGATTAAAGGGGCTTGAGGGACGAGAGCGGCGGAAGCAAAAAAAGGAAAATACAATTTTAGCGTTCGACGAATGCGTGTAAATAATAGAAAGGTCTGTGATTCGCTTCGCATTACGCCCGACATCGTCGTTGTTTCGCCTATCATTTATTTTCTTTTCCTTCGACAGTAACTACACTTGACAACCCGCAGCTCTCCATTCGTGTCCACCATCAACTCCACAACTTGAACCCGTCTTTCCAGTAACCAAACCTGAATTCTAGACTTAACCTCCTTGCACCAATAGGACAACCTGATATTGCGCCCATCTGCATAATTTATCCCACCAAATACACTTTTCCTTCCCCGATTCCCGTTTTAAGCGACATTCAATATCACCAACTCTTATTTTCCTCTAGGCGCTCAAGCCGAAACTCGAATGTATTCTCCGCTCTAAGACTCGGGTCCACTCGGGTCTCTGCGCTTTCTGCTCCCGGTGATGGAACGACATGGGTCCGAGTCTCCCTCTCGACAGGACACCGACACAGACGCACGCCTTGACCAATTACGAGAGGTACGTCATATCCAAACAATGACCAAGAAAGCATACTAATACTTGTTCTTTCAATAGGCTGTAAATGCGCAAATACTACGAGCCCATAGTTCTTCTGGGGTAGTTCGAAGACAGTCATCCTTGCTCAAGGACTCGTTCTCTTTGACTGGTGGCGAAGAAAGAGAAAATTCACCGTCATTGTCTCCACGATCGTCATCACCTCGAAGTACAACCACTTCCTCGTCCCAGCAACAGCGTCCACCACCCCGACGACCGAGTGTCTCAATAGCACCAAATGTAGACCCCGGCGACTATCCATTCCCTCCTATGGACTCGAGCTCTGGTAGTGGCGACTCCACCCATCCTCAACCATTACCCGTTCGAGCAGATTCCACGACATCAGACGTGACGGTACGCTTTCGTCCTTCAGTGGCGGGTTCCACGCCGACAACATCCCGGCGACCAACCTACAATTCATGGTCCGGTCCACGAGACTTTCCGTCACCGAATATTTACGACTTGACTCTGAAAATGAATGCTGATATCGGAATGGATTCCTTTTGGGAGAATTTGATCGAGATTTTCGTCCTCAACTTTTACGCGTCAAGAGTAACATTAAGTATGCCCTACGATCAGACCGATATCCATAACACGCCTTGGGGTTTAAAAGCGACGTATAACGGCTCAATCGATCGACAAGAAACTCGAATCAAATTGGAACGAAGACAAAGTACAGAAGCTCCAAGATCGTTACAGTCAGACTCGGATTCCAACCAATCCTCGGACTCGGACGACGTCACCCCGAGAGGCGAATTACCACCGCCGCCGGGAAAGCAAAAACCACCCGCTCGTCCCGTCACGGCGTCAATCGAGGAACAGTTGGATTCTATGCTTAATGTTGATCATCGTGGCAAAACCCATTCAAATCTGCAATCGTTGGACTCTGAGGACGAACCGCTGATCGAGAGTTACGGTGTCAAACGAGTTTTGGATCGAGGTTCAATAGTGATTCTATCTCGTGAATATCGTGACCCGCAGCAGATTCAACGTCATGAGGACGAAATACTTGCAACCCACGAGAAAGAATTGGACGACAATCAGACTACCGAGACGATAAAACCGGGGTCGGTAAAAAGTTCGGTCTTGGCCGCATGGGAACAAACCTTTTTCAAACCTCCCGAGACAGGAAACACCACGCGTCGCTATGAGGAATACGAACAACCATTCGCTTCACCTTGGTCCCAATCACCTGCACCATCTCCAGCGATCCTGAAAGAGTCGACTTACAGTCCGTTTTTCCAGTCTGTGGAATCCGCCTTCTCTCCAGAGGACGACTCGGATTACACCTCTACCGATGCTGTCTACGCCATTGGAATGGAGGACTATCGATCTATTATCCACATTCCGCTGGTCCATCCGCAAACGTCAAAGTCAATCACGTCGGAAAGTGAGAGCAGTGGATCAGGGGGTCCTCGAATCGTTCCTGTCGCTATAATGTCCTTCCTCTCGACCGTCGCACCGTATCCTCAACATCTGATCACCTCGTTGGCTGCATTCGCCCCATTACTCGCGACAAGTCTATCTCTAGCTATAAGACATTCTAATGTCCTCCATCAGCTCGCGCATGGGACGAATATTTCACTGCGACATCGCCTTCCACATAAGCCAGCGGAGTCTCAGGAAATGAAACGAACTCACCATGCTGATTTGCCTTCACCAGGCACTCAGTCCTCAGGCTCCGCCGAAAATACAAATTCAGACACCTCCACGCCAACGTGGGAATTGCATGGTCGCCTGTTCTCGCCGGCCGTTGCTCTTGCAGAAACTCCATCTCCATTCCGATCGACTCTGAGCACCGAAACAGACTATTTTTCGCATCGAAGTTATACAACCTCGCAGACTACGACTTTCCCTTCGTCAACTCATGGAGATTTCAAGGATTTCCGGTATAGTGAAGACGACGTTCCTCCTCAATCCTCGTCGTCTCATGGAACGGTTTCCACAGAACAGGAACCCATGGGAAAAGCTCCTTCGCCGACCAAATTCCGCCGCAAAATTCGTAAATTACCTCGAACGATTCATTCCCTTGGCGCAACGAGTCAATTTTCTGGCCCTCCTCGCTCATCGTCAAAGAAACGGACGCCGACCCATCGTTCAGAGTCGTTCGCAGATTCGTCAGATCCGTATCAAATGGATACACCGTCTTCAAGGCTTTTGAAAGTGGTTGTCGACTCGATCCCTGTTCATGTGTTCACTGCCGAACCAGGAACTGGTACTATAACTTGGGCTAATGGCCGAACTCTTGCATATCGTGGTGTAACGGCCGAGGCATACATCGCCGATCCTCACGCTTCGCTTCATCCTGACGACAGTTCCGAATATCTGCGACGTTGGAAGCGGATGCTGAAACACGAAACCGATGGAATCTCTCAGTCAGTCCGGATCAAACGTTTTGACGCACAATATCGATGGTTCGCAGCTCGAGTCGTTCCTCTTCGTGATGCCAGAGGTGGTGTGGTGCACTGGTTCGGAACATCGATGGATATTCATGATGCACGCGAAGCGGAAATCAATTCCGCGCGACAAGAAGAAATCAAGGCGTCCGAGATCAAGTATCGATCGCTTGCAGAAGCATCGCCGCAGATTGTATTTGCCGCGACTCCTGCTCTCGGGATTTCTTACGCGAATTCTCAATGGATGAGCTATTCCGGAGTGACGTATGATGAGACTTCGAAATTGGGATTTTTGTCGTTTGTCCATCCAGAGGATAGAGAGAGATGTACTTTACCGGCAAGGGGTAATGCTCAACAGTATTCGCTGGAGATTCGATTACAATCGGCGGATAAATCATATCGGTGGCATCTTGTCAAGTGTATTCGGATTGAGGAACGAGGGCCTGGAAAGGATGAAGTCTGGTTGGGGACTTGGTATGATCTCAAGTGGGAACGGCTTCTGATTTTAGTACGGATATCCACGATCACAAAATGCTGGAAATATCACTGAAAAAATCTCACGAGGCTGCCAAGGCTGCAGAGGCGGAACACAGAAAACGAGCCGAGGATGCACTGGAGACTCGAAGACAACAGGAATTCTTCATTGTATCGCACATAATTATCGATCTGACTCGTAGGACATGGTCTCTCATGAACTCCGAAATCCTCTGAGTGCCATTGTGCAAAGTTCTGATGTCGTTTTGAATTCCCTTAGAGGGATGTTTTCCGAGCCAACAATCTCTGCGGCAATGTCACACGAAGTTTCAGACGACATCGAGACGATGAAGAGCATCGGACTCTGTACAATGCACATGCGTCGTCTCATCGACGACACAATCAACGTACAAAATACCCTTAACTCAATTGACAATAGGTCTCTAAACTTGAAAGTGGGATGCTTCAAGTGACGCCTGTGGACTGCCAACCGACGACCATCGTCAAAGAAATCCAACTAATTTTCGACGCAGAACTACAAAGCAAGAAAATCGAAATGGACATCATCGAGGAAAAGTCATACGAAGACCTTGGCATAGAATATGTGAGAGCGGATCCAAGCCGAATCTCCCAGATACTAATCAACCTCCTTTCCAACGCAATCAAATTCCTCGAGAATCGTCCCGAACGACGAATCACACTTGTCCTCGGAGTATCGACAACCGCCCCGAAACTGGACGCAACCCCGCTGCACAGCCCTGACCTCGAGTCCGAGTTCGACTCACAAGATCTGTATCTGTTATTTTCCATCCACGATACCGGTCCCGGTCTGAAAAAGGCGGAGATGGCGGCGCTCTTCCAGCGATTCTCACAAGCAACGCCAAGGACGCATGTGACGTACGGCGGAAGTGGTCTCGGTCTATTCATCTCCAAACGACTTGTCGAATTGCAAGGGGGTCGAATTTACGTCGATTCGGTCGAGGGCAAGGGATCAACGTTTTCCTTCTTTATCAAAGTCGAGCGATCGACTATGGTTTCGAAACCAAAGACCTCCCCGCGAACTCACGCTACTGTCCCCGAGGCGGATGTGGTTTCCGATGGAATTCAGACTCATGTTCTTGTTGTGGAGGTATGTGGGAATAATCTTTCGAGGCTAACAGGTGCGCCACAGGATAACTTGATTAACCAACGGTTATTGAAGAAGCAGCTTGTTGGGTCGGGATATAGAGTTTCGGTTGCCAATCACGGTCGGGAAGCTGTTGATAAAGTTTTGGCGTCCCAGAATTCCCCGAAGGATCTGATCCATCTTGTATTAATGGACGTCGAGATGCCGATTCTGAACGTTTCATCCGTCTGTAATGCCGCTGATTTCAGGGGCTTCAAGCTACCAGGATACTTCGAGAAGCGGAAGCCAAGGGAGAACTTCGGAAGCATATCCCGGTTATTGCGGTACCTGATGCGGTTGCCTTTCTTACGTGTAGGTGTCGGCAAATGCGCGGGAAGAGCAGAAGAAGAGAATGTTTGATGCAGGGGCTGATGGTTATCTAACTAAACCATTTCAATTACCGGAATTGGTGGCCAAGTTGAGAGAACAAACCGAACCAAAATTATAAAGGCATTGCTACTGGGTTTGAGATTTGGGAAAGTCATTCATAGACGTTGAATTTTGTTTATTGGCTCAAGGCCCGGGCGAAGCGGAGATACCATGCCGGGAAGAGTCCAAAAGGGCAAGATGAAATAGTTATGAACTTGGGGATAAAATTTAATGGCTATTATGGGGCGATCTCTGGGTTCCTTGACGAACCTTTTCCAATTTCCACATGTATAACAATTGCTCAAGCAAAGACCGGCTTCGCCAGTTTATCCCATTCCTCCGACCATGTACCACAATCGAAATTTCTCACCCCCAAGCGCAAACGCTCCAGTTCGTGATTATTCGACAATAAATTCTTCGTTGGCCAGATTTTTTAGACGGGAAGATACCATTAAGATCTTATACAGATCATCAGAAGTTTTGAATATAACCCCATTCACCCCGTCTTGAACAACCTCCCCGACCCTGGACGTCAGAGAGCACACACAGGGGGTAAAACGCGTCAAACTGGACCGCACAAACCGGAATACCGCTCCCAAAGAGATCCACAATTTTCATGGGAAAATCCATCCCCGAACTGCTGGTATGTAAACTTATCCCCAAATCCGCGCATGCCAAAAGTCTAGGGTAGTCTTCAGGTTCCAACCACACCATTTTGACGGTACACCTGTCGTTCGGACCTTTTCCACTGAGGGAGGATTTTGCGATCATCTGTCGATAACCCTCTTGCATGGGTCCCCGACCAGTTATAAGCAAAAGAACGCGCGGTAGAACGACTGACGTTTCGGAATATTTCAGTAATGCTGAAAGGAGAGGAGTGAGAGGTTCGTCGGCGGTATAACTGGTACTAGTGACTAATATTTTGGTCTGACTTTGATCGATTCCAGCAGTTTCAGGTAAAGTTGTGAGGAATAGACTTTGTGCGCTTGCATTGAGAGGCGAGAATCTGTCCGGAGGTCGATCCATGAGAGTCGTCACGTTTTCGAGACCGTATTGGTTCATTAGATGACGACGCATTAAATCAGTGACACAAAAGTGCGCATAGGCACATTTGGAGAAATATTGCTCGTATAGACGGTGGAGTTGAACGAGCGGGTGATTTGGGGATAGTCGCAGAGCGAGAAGAGTGTACCCGAGATTATGCCAATCAATGACAAGTCTTGCGGAGCGGAAACTGCAAACCAGTCGAGCTACAACGATCGTAGGGATTGACGGAGGATTCTCATATAAGAAGGGTGCAAGTGGAAATGTACCTGGACAAGGATGTATGAAAATCGAGGGATAATGAGTAATAGCCGGAGCAATGAATATATCTGAAACAGAACTTTCAGAGGGCCAAACACAATGAAAAGTGCTTTTCCGCCGGTCGTAAGCGCTTTCGGTGTTGATGGCAAGTAATTGACATGAATCTTGTCCTTCAATTCCAATACATCTCCAAACAGATCCGCGCCTAAAAGTCAGCACAAATTCTGAAGTATGTCACCTTTGAATCCGATTAATTCGACTTTCCACCCGGCGTTCGCCAGTGCTACGGCATGGTTCTGCATTCGTGGGCTCCGTCCAATGTCTCCCAGTACCAGTACCGCAACGCACTTTGACTTGTTGTGACGGAGTGGAAGGATGTAGAGTAGCAGGTACGCTAGGCCAAGTCCCGACGAGAGACATGTGACTGCAAGGGCAACGACTTCCTTCACCACCATTTCGGAGTAATCGAATAGATCGTATCCTTTGCGAGGATATTGAAGCACAACAGCGGCAATATCACACTCTCTGTCGTTCTAGCTACTTCATCTGTACATCACGCAATTGGCGTCTTCGTGCACGAGAAAGATCAGCGAAATTTCAAAGACGTGGCGCACTGGCTTTGTGGTCGTCACGGCAACAAGATCTCCCCGGCCGCCATGATATTTAAGGGGCAAAAGATTTGCATGCATATAAACTTGCTCACTCTTCCTTTAAATCCTGATCATGACAATGACGGACGAAGTAAAGCCTGATCCTAAGGCTCCCGCTCCTGTGAATACTCCAGTCGTCGTGCTAGGGAAACCTATCTCGAGTACAAACGGTTCTCGCACTCCCCATCATTCATCTGATCATGCATGTCAGATATTATTGAATGAAGTCAATCTCCGGTTGGAAAGACTCAGCTTGGAAACAGAGGAAATCGAAGGACAATGAGAGATATGGATTTGGTGATATTGACCCCGCATCTAATCAGGATTTTTGTAGAATACATATATAAACGGGAATAAAAGCCATGAAACTCCCCCTACCATAATCCACCGTCCTGTTATCGTATGCCAGTTCGCAAATAATTTACTCCAGTATCACAAAATAAAAACCAGATTTCCAGTAACTACACAAGACACCATTCTCACTGTGACGCGGTGTTCAACCTTGCTTGAACTTGTTGTCGATGTTCATTGTTCAGAGATTCCTGTTTCCCTTTTTTAACGAGTTTATCCTGTCTCCTGAAGACATCTACCGTTAACTCTCTCTCCGCAAGGATGGGGGAATACCAGCAAGTAAATTCCCACTAACCAGTTGCCACAACTCGTCTTTTCCCTTCTTTGCATTGACATACACCATCAACCCCATCTTCTCGGCCTGTTCCGTCGACGTATTAATAAAATACCTCGACGTCATCACTCCCAGCGCCAACATCTGCAACTGTGTATTTGTCTGCTCAGAAGCCAAATGAAGCATTCGATCGAGACATGCCCTAACCATCAGATACCGATACAAGGTTGGGTGGGGGGGACTTTGAGGTTAGAAGTTCAGTGTTAGTGACTCCTCTGATGAGATGATAGGCTGCTTCGAGTTGAGGAGAGGGTTGTCGTTGCAAGATCCGTCGTTCAATTTCGTCGACGAATCTTTTTGCGTAGGATTGGTGGGTGGGTGTTCCTTGGCGGAGAATGAGCGTTGAGTTTAGGAGGGAAAGGACGTAGATATCGCCTGCTTCGGGTGGGATTTTAGAATTTGATTCGAGTGCTTGGGACAAATTGCCGCAGAATTGATGATATGCTCCGTCTAGGAGACGGACTAAATAGGAGAATGTTGGGTCGGGTGGGGAGTTGGTTTGTATTGTTTTGAGAGTGTTGATTCCGGTGCGTGCGTCTTGGATATTGGATCGTAATAGAGCGGCGAAACAACCGTATAATAAAGCATAGCGTTTCAGTCGTAAAAGTAACTCTCGTCGTCCCATGGTCTCACATAACCATCCCTCAGAATCATACATCTCACCACGCATCATACCTACTATTAACCCTCGAAAGGGGAGACGGGAGGTACTGTCAACAACACGATCCCCCTCAGAAAGAAACGAGGCAGCTTTTGGGACCCCGCTATCAGGCAGATTAACGATCCCACTGAGAAGATATCCAAACACAAACGACTCGACTTGAGTAAACCAATCAAACACGAGACGATGTTGTCCCCCACACACAAAGATCTCAAACTTGCCCGTCGACCGCCAATGATCCTTATCATTTGTAAACGCCGAGTCCATCATCTGATGATGTTCCCGTAACTTTGTCGCCGCAGCAATGCCGTTTCCAAGTCTTGTCAGATACAATATATGAAGTAACATTCTCATCAACGACAATTGCATATGTTCCGGTCTAATCTGGGCACTCGTTTGAGCGGCCTGAAGTAGGAGTTGGTCAATGTTGGTTGTGGGGAGATTGTGGAGGAGAGTG
>Ga0182015_10004737_pt1 | contig 14494 bp, 12 predicted proteins | sample 712P3MmetaG_FD_120478 | JGI IMG/M metagenome (GOLD analysis project Ga0182015, IMG submission 120478) | Permafrost microbial communities from Stordalen Mire, Sweden - 712P3M metaG | ecosystem: Environmental > Terrestrial > Soil > Wetlands > Permafrost | place: Sweden: Stordalen | collected...
AGGCGAGGGTGATGCCGACGGCTTCGGGGCCCTTGCGGCCTTCGGCGATGTCGACGACGACGCGCTGACCCTCGGCGAGGTTCATCAGCCCCGCCCGCTGCAGCGCCGAGGCATGGATGAACACGTCCTTGCCGCCGCCGTCTCGCACGATGAAGCCGAACCCCTTGGTCGCGTTGTACCACTTGACCGTCCCCTGCTCCTGCGAGCTGGCGACGAGCGGCGTCTGGTCGTAGCCGCCGCCACCGCCGACGCCCCCCGGGCGCGGACCCGAGCGCGCCGGCCGCGACGGCGCCGCAGTCGAACTGTCGACGTTCAACACCTCGGTCACCTGCGGGCCGCGCTGCCCTGGCGCCACCCGCACCTCCAGCGTCTCGCCGGTCTCCACCGCCTGCACCCCGAGCCGGCCCAACACGCTCGCGTGCAAAAACGCATCGCCCGACCCGTCCGCCATCTCGACAAAGCCAAACCCGCGATCGGCCCGAAACCACTTCACCACCGCCTGCACCGGCGGACCCGACGGCTGCTCCTCAAACCGCGGCTGGCTGAACCGCGGCGCCGGACTAAAACCGCCACCGCCGCCGTAATCCCGGCCGCCACCACCGCCGCCGCCGTCAAATCCGCCCTCGTCAAAATCGCGCCGCCGTCCCCGGTCGCGATGCCCTCTCCCGTTTTCCACGACGCTCTTCCCAATCCCGAGCCCGAGGCCAAAATGCCCCGCAAACACCATAATGCAGAATTATCCACCGCTCGTCATTCGCCAATAGAGAGAACTTCCCGCAACCGCCGCGATGGTTGGGTGTAGCCACGCCTGCCCTTGCCGCGATGCACCGGACATGGAAGGTTGCTGGCCATATTCCCGGGAGAAACGCTCCATGATCGAACAGACCCTCGACATCGCGACCAGGGACGGGGCGATGGAGACCTTTATCGTCCATCCCGAGCGCGGCGGCCCCTACCCCGCGGTGTTCCTGATGATGGATGCGCCGGGCATTCGCGAAGAGCTGCGCATGATGGCCCGACGGCTGGCGACGGTCGGGTATTATGTACTGCTGCCCAATCTCTACTACCGCGCCGGGCGCGACACGATCTACGGGCCCGACGTCCTGGAGAAGGGTTCGGCCGAGCAGGCGCGGATGCGCGCGGTTCGCACCAAGATGACAATCCCGCCGGTGATGTCGGATGTCGGCACGATGATGGAGTTCGTCGCCAAGCAGAGCGCGGCGACGAACGGACCCGCCGGCATCCATGGCTATTGCATGAGCGGCCCCTACGCGCTCGCCGCCGTGGCGCGGTACCCCGACAAGATCGCCGCGGCCGCGTCTTTCTACGGAACTTGGCTCGTAAACGACGCCGAGGAAAGCCCGCATCTCAATCTGGCCAAGATCAAGGGCGAGGTGCACATCGCCTGCGCCGAGCACGACGAGCTGGCGCCGTTGCCGATGATCGAGGAGCTAAAGAGCCTGTTCGAGCGCGCCGGCTCGCCGGGTGAGATCGAGATGTACATGGGGGTACACCATGGCTTCGCGTTCCCCGAGCGCTGGTGCTACGACAAGCTCGCCGCCGAGCGGCACTGGGAGCGGCTGATCTCGCTCTATCGCAAGAAATTGGGGTGAGTAGACCGCGGCCGTCCCGGCCGCATGCGGGCGAGATGCCCGCGGCCCGGTTACCGCGACGGATAGTGCGTGGTCAGCTTCTGGCCGGCCATCTCGACCGGCTCGGCGTCAATTAGCACGAAGGCGAACACCGCCGGCTCGCCGCCGTTGTTGACCCAGGCGTGCATCGTGCCGCGCTGGACGCAGATGTCGCCCGGCTTCATGTGCACCACCTTGCCGTCGTCCAATTCGAGGTCGCACTCGCCCGACAAAAGTATCGCGTAGTCGATCGTCTCGGTTCGGTGCATGAAGCCGGGCGAGCCGGGGGCAAACGCGGTAACCCGGACCACCGTGCCCTGGCCGCTGCCGACATAATTGTAGCGCTTGACGAACCCCGCGCGCTGCGCATCGTCCGCTGCGCCTTCGGAATTGTCGACCGGCATCGCGTCGGTCGACCAGACCTCCACCCGCGAGATACCCTGCCGCGTCGGGCTTTCGGCGGCGCTGAATGTCTCGTCGGTCGCAACGACCGCGCGGCCCTTTGCGTCATGGCCGGTGACGATGCGGCGCACTCTGAGTGGCATGGTGTCCTCCCGTTGTTGTGGCGGCGAAGCCGCATTATTGACCAGAGAGACAGTGAGCGACTGTCTTGTGTGTCAAGCAGTTTGCACGGGGACGCGGTCCTGATGACGGCGTTGAGGATGCCGAGGAGGCGCCGCATGTAACTGAGAGATACAAGGCAGTGAGATTCCGAGCCGTCGCAATCTCACTGCCCCACCATTTCTTTGGTTATTTTGGCGCTGCGCGCCGGTCAGCGGCGCAACCCCTGGGCGGTCTGGTTGAAGAGGATCGCGCGCTCGGCCTCGGTCGGCGGCGCGGAGCGGCGAAGTTCCTTGCCGAGATCGACGCCCCGCTGCACCGCCGGGCGCGATTTCACCGCCTCGCGCCAGCGCGCGACACAGGGAAAATCGTCGAGCGGCTGGCCCAAGGGCTTCGCGATCAACACCCAGGGAAACGAGATCATGTCGGCGATCGAGTAGTCGCCGAGAATGAACTCGCGCCCGTCCAACCGCCGCTCGAGCACACCGAGGCAGCGGTTGTATTCGTCGGCGTAACGCTTGTGCGAATAAGGGTGCTCACCTTGGGCGTAGTTGACGAAATGACTGAGCTGCCCGGCCATCGGCCCGAGATTGCCGACTTGCCAGAACAGCCACTCCATCATCTCCTTGCGGCCGCGCCGGTCGGTCGGCGCGAAACGCCCTGCCTTGTCGGCGAGATGCAGCAGGATCGCGCCGGATTCGAAGACGGGCAGCGGGCCGCCGGGTTCGTCATGGTCGGCGATGGCCGGCATGCGGTTGTTCGGGCTGATTGCGAGGAACTCGGGCCGGAACTGATCGCCCTTGCCGATATTCACCGGGACCATGCGGTAGTCGAGGCCACATTCCTCGAGCATGATCGACACCTTCCAGCCATTGGGCGTCGGCCAGTAGTAGAAATCGATCACACCTCTCCTCCGACAATGACGGCATCGGCCCGGAGACCGGCGATCTCGGCCGGGGTGTAGCCGATCTCGGCGAGGATCTCGTCGGAATGCTCGCCGAGCGCCGGAGCGCCGCGACGTAGCGAGGCGGGCGTGCCAAGGAAGCGCGCGGCGTTGCGCATCTGGCGCAGGCGTCCGGCGCCAGGGTGGTCGGTCTCGACAATCATGCCGAGCGCCGCGACCTGTGGCGCGCGGACCACCTGGGTGCGGGTCAGCACCGGCGCGCACGGCACGCCAGCCTCGGTCAGCCGCGCGAGCCAGTGCTCCGCGGAGCCGCCGCGCAGCGCCTCTTGCGTCAAGGCAAGTCGCGCCTCGACATTTCTATGGCGCAGCGCCGGGGTCTTGAAGCGCTCGTCGTTGAGCCATTCCGGCTTGCCGAGCGCCTGGGTCAAGGCCACCCACTGCGCGTTGGTCTGCACCGCTACGGTGATCCAGCCATCGCCCACCTCGTAGACAAGATCGGTGGCGCTGGCCTTTTCCTGGGTGGCCGGCTCGTCGCCGACAAAGGTCTGGTCGCCCATGTCGGAGGACCACAGGAAGGCAAGCACTGCCTCGAGCATCGACAGGCGGACATGCTGGCCCTCGCCGGTGCGCTCGCGCGCCAGCAGCGCCGCGGTGATCGCCTGCGACGCGGTGATCGCGGTCAGCTTGTCGGGCAGGATCGTGCGCAGCATGCGCGGGCGCGCGTCGTCGGCCCCGGCCTGCACCGTCGCCAGGCCCGAATAGGCCTGGATGATCGGGTCGTAGACCGGCTTCTGCGCGTAGGGGCCGACTTCGCCAAAGCCGCTGATCGAGACGTAAACGATCTTTGGCGCGACCGCGCGCACCGCTTCCTCGTCGAGGCCGAGCCGCTCGACGACGCCGGGGCGGAAATTCTGCACAAAGACATCGGCGCCTTCGCACAGGCGCAGAAGGGCGCGGCGGCCAGCGGCGGCCTTGAGGTCGAGCGCGATCGAGCGCTTGTTGCGGTTGTTGTTGACGAACGACGTCGAAAAGCCGCCGCGCTTTTGCGCCGAGAAGCGGGTAGCGTCGCCGCCCTCCAACGGTTCGACCTTGATCACGTCGGCGCCTTGGTCGCCAAGGATCATCGTCGCCAGCGGCCCCGCGACGTTCTGGGTCAAATCGACGATGCGGTAGCCGTGGAGCGGGCCGGGCACGGTCGCCTGCTACTCCGCCGCGACAGCGCGCTCGCCGGCGGGCTCAAAGAAGCGGCGGCTGGTCGTGCGCTGGTTCTCGTAGATCGAGCCCTGGTTTTCGGCGGGCGGCAGCGGCAGACGCACCGGCACCGACGCGAGGCGCGGCGCCAAGGTCGGCGCGCCGGCAAGGAGCAGCGAGTCAAATTTTTCGATTCCGTCCTTGAAGCCGAGGAGCGGCCAGGCATCGGCGGCGCGGTACTGGTACAAGAGGAAACGCCGCTCGCGGCCGGACAAATTTGTCGCCGAACCGTGCACCAGCCGGACATGGTGGATCGTGATCGAGCCGGCCTTGCCAAGGCACGGCACGGCGCTGGCGAAATCGACGCCGGTCGCTTGCGGGTCGATCGCGCCGCAGAATTTCCCGTCGGGCCCGTGATGATCGTGGACCGGTCCTTGATGGCTGCCGGGGATCATCAGCATCGGTCCGTTTTCCGGGGTGAAATCGTCGAGCATAATGCCGACCGCGGCGAGGTCGTCATTGGTGTGCGGGTAGAACGCCCAATCCTGGTGCCATTCGATCGGACTGCCGTAGCCGGCGGACTTCATGTTGAGCTTGCCGGTGTCGAAGCGGACGCTGCCCCACAGCTCCGCGAGGATCGCGACCACCGCCGAATGCCGGCTCGCCCGCGCGTAAATCGGGTGATGGTTGTGCGGCGCCTTGATGCGGCGCACCCGCGGGTCGGCGGCGGAGTGGGTTTCCTCGAGGTCGTAAATATCGTCGTTTGTCGCGACCTTGACCGCGTTGCCGACGAATTCGTCGGTAACCCCGCGCAATTCGGCAATCTCGGCTTCCGAGAAGACAGCGGGGATGACGATGAAGCCGTCGTTGCGGTAGGCGGCGAGTTGGCGTTCGGTCAGCATGTGCATCAGTCCTGCAGGATGGGTTCGCCGCGCATGTATTTGCCACGGCAGAAGAGGAGGGTCGGCCGGTCGGTGTAGGCGAAGCGCTCGACATGGCCGATGAAGATGATGTGGTCGCCGCCATAGTGGCGGAACTCGTTGCGGCAGTCGAAATGCGCCGCCGCGCCGATCATCACCGGCGCGCCGCTCTCGGCGATGATGTGGTCGACATCGATGAATTTATCCTCGCTCTGCTTGGCAAATTTGTTCGACAGCTCGATCTGGTCGAAGGCCAGGATGTTGACGACGAAATACGTGCTCTCCTGGAACGCCGGCAGGCTCTGCGCGTAGAGCGAGCTGCTCCACAGCACCAAAGGCGGGTTGAGCGATACCGAGGTGAACGAGTTGGCGGTCATGCCGTGCAGTTTGCCGTCGCGGTCGCGCGTGGTGATGATCGTGACGCCCGTCGCGAACGAGCCGAGCGCATTGCGCAATTCGCGCGAGTTGAAGCCTTCCGCCGAGGTGCTGTGCACCGTGGCGCTATGGCTGCCGGGTAGATCGTTAGGCACGCTTCTTTCCTCGATCTTTCGTTTGGAGCATCCGCTCGGAGCTTGGCGCCTAGAGCGTGGCATCGGGCGGCAGGCCCAGCGCGACGCGACCGTACATGGCTCCGTTGATGTCCCAGTTCAGCACGTAATGCGCGTTGGCGGCATGCACATCGCGGAAAGCGCGCTGTAGCGGGTTCCTCGCATAAATCGCGCCGCCGCCGGTCGCGGCGAACAGGATATCAACGGCTTTGGTGCACAGCGTCGCGGCAAAGGCGCCGTCGCGGCGATAGCGGGCGCGCTGTTCGAGGTCGGGGATCCTGCCCTCGGCGACGCTTTGGGTCGCCTCGTCGCAATCGCCGAGCATGATCGCGCGCGCCGCGTCGGCGAGCGCCGCCGCCTCGGCGACATGCACCTGAACCGTATTGAAGTCGGCGACGTTGCGGCCGCTATAGCTCGACAGGCGGGTGCGGGTCGCCTCGGTGAAATGCTCGACCGCGCCCTGCGCGATACCGAGCGACACGCCGGCGATGCAGAACGCGAAGAGGCTGATCGCCGGAAGCTGATAGAGCACCGACGGATTGACCTTGCTGCCCGGATTGGGGCCGCCGGCGATCTGATCGACCGCGAGCGTGCGGTACTCGGGGACGAACACGTCCTCGACCGTGACGTCGTTGCTGCCGGTGCCGCCAAGGCCGATGACGTGCCAGGTGTCGATGATTGTGTAGTCGCTTGCCGGCAGCAGGAAGATGCGCGGCTCCGCGGTGCCGCGCTCCTCGTCCTGGGCGATGCCGCCGATCAGGTTCCACGCGGCCGCATCAACACCGCTCGAAAACGGCCAGCGGCCGGTGAGGCGGTAGCCGCCCGCCGCCTTCTGCGCCCGGCCGCGCGGGAAAATGAGCGCCGAACCGATCAGATTTTTGGGCGATTGCCCCCAGACCTCGTCCTGCGCCTGTTTCGGCCACATGCCGAAGAGCCAGTGATGCGCCGCGAGATTGGCAAGCACCCAGCCGGTCGAGCCGCAGCCGCGAGAGATCACCGCGACCAGTTCGACCAGCGCGCGGAACGGCAACTCGCTGCCGCCGACGCGCTTCGGCTGAAGCACTCGGAACAGACCGCTCGCGTGCAGGTCGGCGATCGTCTCGTCGGGCAGCCGACGCAGCTCCTCGGCGCGCGCGGCGCGCTCGCGCAGCACCGGGATCAACGCCTCGGCGTGCGCCAACAGCTCGGCATAATTCGGTGCGGCTCCGCTGCGACCCATTTTGTCGGGCATCGCGCGATTTCCTTTCCCTCGACCCTTCCTTTCGCTGTCGCACTCTACTCGCTGCGCCCTCAATGACAAAGACGGCGTCATTGCACAGCTCGTCATTGCGGGGAGCAGAGCGAGGAAGCAATCTGCGACGGAAGGGCGCGGTCGGCACGAGATTGCGTCGCCGCGCTCGCAATGACGGGAAGGACGCGCCGTGATCTACATGGTCGAGATGGACATGCAACTGGGTGACCGCGAGGCCGAATGGCACGAGTGGTATCTCGCGCATATCAAGGTCCTGCTGAGCGTGCCCGGATTTCGCGCGTCGCAGCGTTTCCAGTCGATCCTGCCGGCGCCGGCGCCTTATCTGGCGCTGCACGAGGTCGATTCCGGCGGCGTCTTCGAAAGCCCCGAATACCGTTCGCGCGGCGGGCCGGGTTCGACCGGCGCATGGCGCGCGCTGCATCTCAACTGGCGGCGCAATCTGCTCGACGGGCTGATGCAAAGCCCGGAGGTGCCGGCCGACAAGCATCTGCTGCGGCTTGAAAACGCCCGCGACCTAACGTTGCCCGCGGCGATTGCGGTGACTTGGACCAGAGCGGTCGGCCTCGACCGCGACGCGGACGCGTTCGGCCTAGCGGTCATCGCCGACCACGCGCCGATGATAGACCTGGCCAAGACCGATCCGCGGGTCCGTCTCTACCGGCCGATCAGCGAGAAAATCCGCGAGGATGCTTAAGAATTGCTATCGATATCAATAAGTCGCTTCCTAAGGAGACCCGCCCCTGAGATGGCGCGCCACGGCGGCGAGATCGACAGGTTGGGCGGCGACCGCGCGGCTTTCCTCGATGACGATCCCGGCGGTCTCGCATAATTGCGCCTCGGTGTGGCCCGCGGTGATGAAGAACCTGAGACGCGCGGCGCGTTCGGGTACGGCCGGGTAAAGGATCGGCGCCACGTTGACGCTGCGGGCGAACAGCGACGCGGCAAGGCGGCCGGCCCGGATCGAGCTGCCCGTGATGACCGGCACGATCGCCGCGCCGATCGAACTTCCGGTATCGATCCCGCCCTCGCGCAACAGATCGCGGAATAGCCGCGCGTGGCGGTTGAGCCGGGCGACTCGCTCCGGCTCCGCCTCGATAATGTGCAGCGCCGCAAGCGCCGCCGCCGCGACCGGCGGCGCGATGCCGACCGAAAAGACAAACCCAGGCACGCGGCGCTTGAGGTATTCGATCAGCTTCCTGCCGCCGGCGATGTAGCCGCCGGAGGAGACGAGGCTTTTGCTGAGCGTTCCCATCAAGATATCGATATCTTTGGGATCGACGCCCCTGTATTCGGCCGACCCGCGGCCGGTCGCGCCAAGTACGCCGAGCCCATGTGCGTCATCGACCATCAACCAGGCGCGATGACGGCGCGCCACCGCGACGAAGGTGGCGAGGTCGGGCCGGTCGCCGTCCATGCTGTAATGACCTTCGATCGCGATCAGGGCGTGCCGCGCCCGTGCTTCGCCGAGGACCCTGTCGGCCGCGTCAGGGTCGTTGTGCGCGAAGGCCAGTCGCCGCGCTCCCGACAGGCGCGCGCCCTCGACGATGCTGTTATGAGCGAGCGCGTCATGGACGATCGCATCCTCGGGCCCGAGCAGCGCGCCGATCACCGAGACGTTGGTCGCATGGCCGCTCACCATGACCATCGCGTCCTCGGCGCCGTGGACCCGCGCCAGAGCCGCTTCGAGCTCGCGATGGAGCTCCCGCTCGCCGGAGACCGCGCGGCTCGCCGAAACCGTCGTGCCCCAGCGGTCGATCGCCGCCTTGGCGGCGTCGGCGATCCGCGTATCGCCATTGAGCGCGAGATAGTCGTAGGACGAGAAATTGGCGTAGCGTCGGCCGTCGATCACCGTCTCGGCGCCGGCGATGCCATCATGCTCGCGAAAGAACGGATCGGCGATGCCGAGGTAGTCGGCCGCCGCGGCGATCATGCCGATCTCGCGCGCGCCGGCGAGCGAGGCGGGGTCAAGCCGCCCGGCTTCGACCGGATGCTCCGGCGGCGCTGACAGCTTTTCGATCAGCCGCGCTCTCGCCTCCGCCGACAACCCGAAGAGGTTGCTGCGCCGCTCCATCGCCTCACGCCTCCGCCACGCGATCGGCGCCGCCCAGCGCGAACGGGTCGAGCGGCGCCTCGTAGCGAGCGGCAAGTTCAGCGACGGCTTCCGCTGGCGATGGTTTCGCCAGCAACTCCGCCAAGCGCGCGGCCATCGTCGCGACGCTCGTGCCGTCGGCCAGGGACATCAGCGGCAGGTCGATGCGCAGCCGCGCCTCGATCGCAAGCCGCAGCTCGATCGCCATCAGCGAATCCATGCCGAGCTCGGCGAGCGGAAGCTGTCGGTCGAGCGCGCCGTCGCCCAGACGCAGGACGCGCGCAATCTCTTCGGCGACAAGACTTTCGAGGACGCCGCGCCGTTTGACATCGTCGAGGTCGGCGAGCCGGTCGAGCAACGCATCGTCGCTTGCGGCTGCCGTCGATTCGCCCCTTACCTGATCGAACAGCGGCGCGGCGAGGATCGGCAAGTCATGCCGCGCCTCGCTCCATCTCGTGTCGACGAGGGCGACCACCGGGAGGCCGCTCGCGACCATCGCCGGGAGCGCCGATAGCGCTGTCGACGCCGGCATCGGCCGCGCCCCAAGGCGGCGGACGAGCGCGTGGCGTTCCTCGGGCCGTGCGGCGAGAATGCCGGCATCCGCAATCGGGCCCCAAGCGATCGCCAGGGCCGGCCGGCCCTCGGCGCAGCGTCGGCGCGCCAGGGCGTCGAGCGGCTGATTGGCGGCGACATAGGCGCCCTGCCCCGGCGCTCCGAGCAGCGTCGTCGCCGACGAAAAGAGCCAGAACAGGTCGAGCGGATCGTCGCGGGTCAGCCGGTCGAGCAGGATAGCGCCGCCGAGCTTGGCGTGGAATGCCGACGCGATGTCCGCGGACGTAAGCGCCCCGGCCATGCCATCGACAATCGCCGCCGCCGCGTGGATCACGCCGCGGATCGCCACGCCCCGGGCGCGGATCGCGGCGAGCGCCGCGCTGAGCGCCGCTTCGTCGCCGACATCGGCGGCGTGGACGCTGACGCTCGCACCCGATCCTTCGAGTTCGGCGACACGTTCGGCCGCGCCTGGCGTCGCGACGCCGCGCCGGCCGATCAGCGCGAGATGACCGGCGCCGTTTTCGGCAAGCCAGCGCGCCGTGGCGAAGCCGAAGCCGCCGATCCCGCCGGTCACGACATAGACGCCGTCGCGACGCAGCGCGAAATCCGGCGGCCGCGAGACGACGACGCCGCGATTGCCGTCCGGCACCAACACGATCTTGCCGATATGCTGCGCGGCCTGCATCAGCCGGAATGCGTCGGCGATTTCGGCGAAGGCAAAGCAGCGGTGCGCCAGCGGGCGTATCTCGCCGGCGGCGAGCGCGGCCGAGATGTCGGACAGCAGCCCTTTCGCCAGGTCCGGACGTTGCACCGGCAGCTGGTCCACATCGACCGCGAAGTAGGACACATTGCGGCGCAACAGCCGGGCTCGGATTTGGCAGCGACGCCGTTACCAGCACGGCGCCGCCGGCGACAAGGCCGGCGCGCACCTGCGAAAGCGCCGCGGCATCGGGATCGATGCACACCGCGATATCGCAGGGCTGCCCCGGCGCAACCCGCATCACCGCGGTTTCGGATCGTCGCAGCCGATCGGAGAAGCGCGTCGGCGCCGACTCGCAAATCCGCAGCGGACGGCCGCCCGGCCAGTCGGCGGCGATGGCGTCAAGCGCGGCGGCGATCACGGTCTTGCCGGCAGCGATCGGCGGGAACGCGGTGCGCAGGGCCGCGATCAGCGGCGGCGGGTCGTACGAACTGCCGTCGCGCAGCATCCCCGGCAGCTGATCGCGCAGTGTCGCGACCCGGCCCAGCTCGGCGGCCATCTCCGGCGCCTCGGCGAGAAGCGAGCGCCACAATTCGCCGGCGTTGGGCAGGTCATTCTCGACAAGGTGCCACAAGCCATCTTCAGTGGCGGCGGCGCCGAACCGCCGCAGCAATGCGAGCAGCCGCCCGAGCAACGGCGCGGCATGCGGCGACACCGCACGTAAATCGGCGAGCCCGCGCACCGCTTCCAGCGCGATCGCCGCGATCAGCGCCTCGAAGAGCAATGCCCTTTCCCCGTCGCGCGGCGGTTCGGCAAGGCTGCTCATGATGCCGCCAAGCCGGTCGAGCACGGCGGGCGGCGCCTCGAAGCCGAGCGGCGCGGGCATAAGTTCGACCCGCAGAAAATGCTCCGCGGCCTTCATTGCCCGCTTCGATTCGATCCTGGCAAACCAGCAATCGATCAGCTCGGCGACGGGTCCCCCGGTTTCGTCGTACAGCGCGATATCGGCGGCGACCGAACGCGCCCCGCGGTGCTTCAGGCAAAGTTCGGCACGGCGTGGCAGGCGTCCGAACGGCGCGAAAACTCGCGCCCGCCCCAGGCGACGCGGCAGAAACGCGGCCTCCGGCTCGTCGCCGAAAAGCGCGAGCAACCCCTGCAACGCGCCATCGAGCAGGGCCGGATGGATCAAATAATCGGCCGCCTCGTCGATCGGCGGAGCCAGCCCGATAGTCGCTCGTCCACCCTCCGCCACGATGACCTCGATCACCGTATGGAAGGACTCGCCGTAATCGAGACCGAGCCGGGCAGCCCGCCGATAGAGCATCGCGCCGGGCACGTTCCGACCATCCCCCGCACCGCCCCCGGAAGGCAACAGCGATTCCGGACCGGCGGCGACGAGGCTGCCGCTCGCGTGCAGCGTCATCGCCTCGTCCGCGAGACGCTTGCGGCTCGACAGCTGCCAATCGCCCTCGGGCGACACCAGCGCGAAACGCGTCTCGCGCGCTTCGCCCTCGGCGAACGCGAGGGGGCGCAACCACTCGACATCGGTCACGTCGAGCGCGGCGGCCACGGGGTGCCGAACACGAGCCGCGGCGAGCGCCATGTCGAGGATTGCCGCCGCGGGCAACACCGGCACGCCGTCGATACGGTGATCGCCGAGCATTGGGTGCAGCGCCACGTCGAGATGATTGACCCATGACGGTAGCGGGCCAGCCTGGCGAAAACCAAGCAGCCCATGGTCGAAGGGCGGATCGGCCAGCGCCACGGCCTCGACCGTGCGGCCGAACCAGTAGCGCTCACGCTGCCACGGATAGAGCGGCATTCCGCGTGGGTCGCTGGATCCATCGAACCAGGGCGCGCCGCTCAGATCACAGGCGGCGACATGGAGCTGCGCGGCGATAGCAGGAAACGGGTCGCTTGGCGCGCGATTGCGGTCGAGCGTCGAGATCACCCGGCCAGTGGCCTCCGCAGCGTGCAGCGCATCGCGCAAATAGGGCTGCAGCACCGGATGGGGGCCGATTTCTACGAAGATCCGATAGCCATCAGCGATCAGCGCCGTTGCCGCCTCGGCAAAGCGCACGGGGTCGCAGATGTTGCGCCACCAATGGTTCGCATCGAGCGCCGCCAAGCCGACGCGGGATCCGGTGACGGTGGAAACCAAGTCGCCGACCGGCGGCGTGGACCCGATCCCCGCGAGATCGGCGAGGATGCCATCGCGGATCGGCTCCATCGTCGCCGAATGAAAGGCGAAATCGAGATCGAGGACGCGGCAGGCGATGCGGCGGTGCGCCGCCTCGGCGCCGAGCCTCGCGATCCCCTCGCGATCACCGGCAACGGTCACCGAGCGCATGCTGTTAATCGCCGAGATTTCGAGCCCGTCCGCCAGGTCGGAGAGCAGCCTGCCGGTCTCGGCCTCGCCCAGCGCCAGCACCGCCATGGGCCGCGGCCGCGTATCCGCTCCTGATGCCGGCTGCGCGCGGCGACGACACGCGCCGCATCATCAAGCGAAAGCGCTCCGGCCGCCCAGGCGGCGGCGATCTCGCCGACGCTGTGTCCCACAAAGCCCGTCCCGACGATTCCCAGCCCGCGCAACACGGTGGTGACCGCCGCCTCGATCGCGAACAACATCGGCTGGGCGATATCGGCGCGGCCCATGTTTTCGGATTCGACACCGTTCGCGATGCCCTCGGCAACCGACCAGCCGAGATAGGGGGCGAGCGTGCAATCGACCTCGGCGACGGCAGCGCGAAATGCGGCGTTCGCGCCGTACGCCGCTCGACCCATGCCGAGAAACTGCGCGCCGTTGCCGGAATAGACGAAGGCGAGCCGGCCGTCGCGCAACGCCGTGCCAGTGACCGCCGCCGGGCTTTTGCGTCCGGCGAGGAAATCGTCGAGTCCGGCAGCCGGGTCATCGCCCACCACGACGAGGCGATGAACGTGCTGGTCGCGCCGGCGCGCCGAAGCGCGCAGCAGTGCCGCCCTCTGCTCAACCGGCGTCGCGGCGATCGTCTCGCGCCACTCCGCCGCGAGCGCCCGCAACGACCCTTCTCCGCGTGCCGAGATCAGCAGCAACGGCGGCTCGGTTTCCCGCGCCGTCTGAACCGCGCGCGGCGGCGACGCGGCGAGGATCGCGTGCGCATTGGTGCCGCCAAAGCCGAAGGAATTGACCCCGGCATAAGGCGTCTCGGCGTCGAGCGGTTCGGACGCAGTCGCCAGCCGCAGATTGAGGCGGTCGAACGGAATCGCCGGGTTCGGCGTCTCGCCATAGAGCGACCGCGGCAGGAACCCATGTTCAAGGGCCAGCGCCGCTTTCAGCAGGCCGGCCATGCTGGAGACCGGCTCAAGATGGCCGATATTGGTCTTGACCGAGCCGATCGGCAGCGGTTCCGCTCGGGCGGCGCCGAGAACCCTGCCGACCGCCCTGGCCTCGACCGGGTCGCCGACCTGGGTGCCGGTGCCGTGCATCTCCAAAAAGCCGAGCTCGTCGGGCGCGATGCCGGTTTTCGTGTAGACCGCGCGCAGCAGCTCGGCTTGCGCCTCCTCGCTGGGCAGCGACAGCCCGATCGTCCGCCCGCTGGAGCTGACCGCGGTGCCGCGGATCACCGCGCGGATCGCATCGCCGGCGGCGAGCGCGCGCTCCAGCCGCTTGAGCACAACAACCCCGCCGCCCTCGCCGCGCGCATAGCCGTCGGCCCGCGTGTCGAACGCAAAGCAGCGGCCGCGTCGCGACAACATCGCCGCCTGGGCAAAACCGACAAAGGGGTATCGCGACAAGAGGAGGTTGATGCCGCCGACCAGCGCGACCTCGATGCTCTCCGCCTTGAGCGCCTCGCAGGCATGATGGAGCGCGGCCAGCGACGACGAGCAGGCGGTATCGATGACGAGGCTCGGGCCGCGCAGGTCGAGTACGTGCGACACGCGGTTGGCGAGGATGCTCAGCGTCGAGCCGGTGACGAAATAGGCGTCGCCGCTCGCTGGGTCGCCGAGCCGCAGATCGCCGTAATCGGTCGAGGACGCCCCGATGTAGACCCCTGTCGCGCCGCCGGCGAGCCCCGCCACGGGGATGCCCGCGTCCTCCACGGCGTGCCACGCGAGTTCGAGCAACAAGCGCTGCTGCGGGTCCATCTGCGCCGCTTCGCGCGGCGA
>Ga0182015_10004739_pt1 | contig 14490 bp, 14 predicted proteins | sample 712P3MmetaG_FD_120478 | JGI IMG/M metagenome (GOLD analysis project Ga0182015, IMG submission 120478) | Permafrost microbial communities from Stordalen Mire, Sweden - 712P3M metaG | ecosystem: Environmental > Terrestrial > Soil > Wetlands > Permafrost | place: Sweden: Stordalen | collected...
CCACCAAGCTCCAAAACCACCAGCGGTGCCAACCGAGGTCTGGATCAACAAACCGCTCAACTCAAATGAAAATACTCACTAAATTCCATGAACACTGGTCTCAAACTCGTTGACACGCGCCGGAAGCCCCTTACCTTGCGGCAGTTCTCTGGAGTTATACTCCCATCTGGTGACATATGGGTCTTCTCGCCTCGGTCCTTCTGCGATTCTATAGGCATAGGCGACCGTTCGAAGCCGATATTGATTCTTGCCCTCACGTTTAGCTTGAAGTGTTTGTCCGAGGTACAGATAGTATCCGCGACCAACCTTGACGCACGGTTCACCGTCCGTGTTTCGGAATTCCATAGTGGCGGTGTTGTCGGGGAAAGCCACGTGCGTCAACGGAACGTCGGTAAGAAGTTTTGAGAGTAAATCGTTGACGTGGTCTTTGAAGTCGCGAAAAGCGAGTTCTGGGCTTCTGCTAAAATAAGCCTCAGGCACGCAGTGTTACCGCATGGCTGTGGCAAAAAGCGTGAGTTCGGACCACGCTAGGTCCGGGCCGCATTTTCCCTTACGAATGCGCTTAAGCGCCCTTTTGCCCGACATCTTGACGAGCTTGCGCGCACGGGCATCAAAGACCACTTCGGCCTGTTTGCGGGAGAGTTTGACGCTCCCGCGTTTCTCAAGTGCGATTTCGTACTTCTGAAGGGCAGTCATGATTCTTCTCCCGCTTGCTGTTAATTTTAACACCTTTGACCACTTTTGAATACTCCTGAACACTTTTGGTAGTGTCCTAATTTGGATTCTGCTAGTTGGAGTCATTGTATTTGGGCAGATAGCCTACACTTGCGGGCCCGTTAGCCATAAAGCCGAAGTTTTGACATCTCTTCTTGTCGGCTGGAGCCCTATTAAAAGCATCCCTGTACTCCAAGCGAATACGCAAGCAGAGGAAGAGTTTAGCCGCCTGAAGGCCATTGATCTCTTCCAATGCAAGCCTTCGCTCAAGGCCGATACTAAGCACAGTTGGACCGGGGGCGTTTGGATAAAGGGTCATCGGATACGGACCCTTGAAATACTTCGCTCCCGTAGTGAAGTCTACGAATGGTTCCGGCAAAATCTCCACCCACGACTCGTGAACGCACTCGTAAGCAGTAGTCAGTCCTCTGTTTACAACATCGAGTCGTACTATCGGAACAAGCCCAAGGCCGAGCCCTTCGATAGGGTATTTCACCCGAATGAGAAGTTGGGCCCGCTGAGCCTCAACCTGCAATTCAACGCTTTTTTGTGTGGCTCTAGCGGAGCGAGCCGTTTGCACGCTTTGATAGCCAATAACAATCAGCGTTGCAATTCCTACCAATACCAGCATCCCATCGGGCCGTTCGAAATCAGGCCGGTCACGCCCACCTGCACTGAATTTTTCCAGGCCAGAACCTCGATTGGGTAGATACCGGATTTCGTTGCTACAAGTTCAAACGGCGCCCAAGGTGAATTTCCCGTAATCGGTACGTCGATCTCGCGTTGAGTGCCGTCGTTGGCGCTGAAGCTGGGAGCGTAGATGGAAATTTTGAGCTTTCCTGAGACGTCGCCGGTTACCGCAGCGCCCGCCTGGCCGGCTGCGGACGAAAGATTCTCGCTGCTGATTCGGGAGGTGAGCGTAAACGGTACGCCGACCGCCACCCGTTCATCTGCCCTGGCCACCAGATATCTTCGAGGTGGAAGTGTGGTCCCTGGCGGTCCAAGGTAGGTTGGGGGGGGGGCGTCGGAGGTCCCTGGCGCGGTTGGGGGAGCCGTCCTATCTAGGGAGTCGGGGCACCAGGTGCTCGGTTTGGCGCGTTCGGATGCGGGCGCTAAAGCTCTTACGGCGGCTGGGGCCCAAGTGCACCGGGGAGATCTGGAAGACCTGGAAAGCTTGCGCAGCGGAGCAGCCAATTCGGACGCCGTGATTCATCTAGCTTTCAATCACGACTTCTCGAAGTTTGTGGCGAATTGTGAAGCCGACCGGCGTGTGATCGAGGCTTTGGGCTCAGTCCTTGCTGGCTCAGACAGACTCCTGATTGTGACCTCCGGGACAGCGGCCGGAAACTTCGGGCATGGAATAGCCATGGCAAGGCGCAAGAGTTTGCGGGCACCGCGGCGAAAAGATCCAAAGGATGGTCACCGTCGTACCGCGTATTTGTGGCGAGCTTGGCGAAAGCAGCGGAAAGCGCGGCGCGTTTTTCTACCAAACGATGGTCTTCTGTAACCAAATAGGGTACAATCGTACCCGAAATGAGTACAGGCCAAACTACGCTGTCTAACGTCTTGTTTGGGCAAAGCCGGCGCTCTGTTCTGGCGCTGCTCTACGGCCACGCCGACCAGGAGTTCTATTTGCGGGACCTTGCCCGCAAGGCTGGAACGGCCCTTGGGGCGACGCAGCGAGAGCTGAAACAACTCGCGGATGCGGGGATCGTGCGGCGGTTCCAGCGAGGACGGCAGGTTTTTTATCAGGCGAACCAGGACAATCCGATCTTTGCGGAACTCAAGAGCATTTTGACCAAGACCGCCGGAATGCACGACGTTCTCAGGCAAGCCCTTGTGCCGCTCGCCGATCACATCCGGCTGGCTTTCGTCTACGGTTCGGTTGCCCGCCAGGAGGAACGTGCTTCGAGTGACGTGGACCTGATGGTTGTCGGCGACGCCGGATTCAAAGAGGTTGTCTCGGTTTTCAGCGAGGCCGAGAAACGGTTGGGCCGGGAGATCAACCCGACCGTATATTCCGCCGAGGAATTTCGTGCCAAACGCAGAGCAAAGAACCACTTTCTTTCGACGGTATTGCGCCAGGAAAAGCTTTTTGTGATGGGGGACGAGCATGAGCTTGCCCGACTGGGTTAAGAACGGCTGGCTGGCGGCGCACAACAGCAGCCGCGACGAGATCCATAATCTTTTAGGAATTGTCGCGCGCGACCTAAAGGACAGCCGCGCGGAAGGCGTTTCGAACGATTGGCGATTCGCCATCGCCTATAACGCGGCGTTGCAGGCGGCCACGGCTGCGTTGGCTGCCGCGGGCTATCGCGCGTCCCGGGACAGCGCCCATTACCGCGTCATCCAGTCCCTCGAACTTACGATCGGAAAAGACGCGAAATTCATCCGCATCTTCGATGCGTTTCGCAAGAAACGAAACGTAAGCAATTACGACATTGGGGGCGGGATATCAAACCGCGAAGTGGAAGAGATAACTGCTGTCGCCGAGGCACTGTCCCATGAAGTGCCTGCATGGATTCACGCGAACCACCCAGCACTTCTCTAACTGCCGCTGCGGCAGTGGAGGGAATCGATGCCGAACAAGAAAGTCAGAAAGCGGACGCTACGGCTCGCATTCACCAACTTCCTGGCAAAGAGAAGCTAATTACCGTGGTGGTTGGCAACGCGTTAAGCAAGTCGAGCTGCAAGGGAATGGGCGGATGAAAGAATCCCGCCGGAAATCGCCGAGGTGGCCTAAATGCTGAAAGCACGGCGATTGCATACCCCCCAGACGCCATAGGTGCAATGCAATTCTTAGATCACACCCGCGATTCCCTCGCGCAGTCCAAATCTCCGTTAGCTCGCGTTTTTCCAAGACGCAGATTCGTGCCAGTTGCTCAAGGTCTTATCAATGGACGGAGGAAATTGCAGGATGCCTTTCTCGGGCTGGGAGGGGTCCCCGGAATTGAAGGATTTATGCCTCACCGATTTTGGTCACCGACCATGGCGGGAAGGACAGATGAACGCGGAAATTGCGAAACAGATCCTACTGCGAGCTTTCCCCTCGGATTCGGAAGTTGCGGCAGTGATCGCCGAACAGATCGCCCACGACAGATATCCATTTTCCGCCTCGCAAACGGAATTATGGAAGTTGGTTGTTGACATTTTTAAAAACAACACCACGGTCGTTCAACCTATCGACGATTGGGCCACAAAGGCGAAGCAGAATGAGATGGAATTGCGATATGCCGGGATGGTGGGACGAACCCCAACTATCTATGCGCGAATACCAAGTTCCAAATTTGCGAGGGTCCTGTCCGACCAGCTGGCTCATCCATCGATGAATGATTTTCATGTTCGAGAATCTATTCAAGGCCCTGTGCAACGCCGGATTAAGAGAGATTCCGAGGTTCGCAATGCGTTGGTCGAGGTTCTGCGTCGAGGAGAGTCAGCGGACGGCAAGGCGACGTTTCCGCGAGTCTTGGCTGGTGCGTCCGTGCTGGATGAACAACGCCTGGATTGAGTCAAAGCCGAGCTGAAGAGTCAGCTGGCGATGACGACTGGTGCCGAACTCGGTTTCGATCTGGTGGAGGGAACGGTTCGCTTTGTTCCGCAATGTTTGTTAGAGGTAACGGACTCCTGACGCGGAAATCGTTTGCGGCGGGAGCCAGAACAAAACGCCGCCCTGAGCGGCGGAAACCCTCGGAAGGAGAGTGCTGGGTTGATTACCGGCAAGTTCTGACTAAATGAGCTTCTTGGCTCTTAACGGAGGGGCTCGCTGGGAAATGGAATCGGAATTACTGCCCAAAAGGGGCAATGCAGACTTGTCCAAACTTGTCTATCTGAGAGCGGCCCGAAAAGTCGTAACTGACGCCAGGACAATGACTTATGTGTTAGCGATTAGTTCGGGACCAGGAGGTCGAAGGTTCAAATCCTTTCGCCCCGACCATTATTCCCAATCCTATCAAGAAGGTAGCGGCGTAGAGGTACGATCCGCGATTGCCGCAGTTTCCCCCAATGTGCCCAATTTTGTGCCCACCCAATCTCAATCGCCATTAACACAGCATCCTCAGAGGGGTGAACATATCGGGTCGACATCGCGACGGAACTGTGTCCTGCGATTCGCGCAAGCGTCCAGGCGGGCGTCGCAGCCGGATTCTCCAAGACGAGTCAAGAAAGTGTGTCGCAGCGAGTAGAGCAGCGACTTCTGTTCGCGCCGAATCAGGAAATTATCAAGCTACTTAGAAGAGCGACCGGCATGCCCTGCTACCTGATGGCGCATAGCGTAAGCATCGCGCGTTTCAGCCCGGAATTTCGGGATCGCCAGTCCGGACCGTTCCGAATAGGCTATGCGGGGCGGTTCACGGCTGAGCAGAACGTGTGGGCTCTCGCGAGGCTCGAGAAAGCGCTGTTCACCATGGGCCACCGCGACTTCCAGATCGTCATCGCGGGCGAAGGCGCGGCGAGAAAGTGGTTACGGAAGAACATGCAAAAAGCTGAATTCACGGGCGTTCTTACCGGGAAAGAATTGTCCGGGGCATTCGCCAACATGGACGTCTTGGCGTTCCCTTCGCAGACCGAAACATTCGGTCCGGTGGTTCGGGAAACGCTGGCTTCGGGCGTGCCTGCTATCGTCACTGTCGCAGGGGACCCAAGTTCACCGTGCAACATGGCAAGACGGGATTTGAAGGTTACGGCGTCATGAAAGCGAGGCTTACCGTTGATTGACGGACAGCGAATTCCAAGGCTTGAGAACCTCCTATAAGCGATCTCAAGCTGTGACAATTCTCCGGCCTTGGATCGCGGTGAAATTATAAAACGAACTTGGTCAAAAGCATCCGTCCGTTGTGCCTTCCAATCGGAAGGATGACGGAAGTTACGTCCTAGGATGGATTGAACTCAAAATTCGTACCGCAGTGCCACCTGCATGATGCGGGGGTTGGTCAGCAGGCCGGAGTAGTTGCCGAAGCTGCTGCCGCTTCCCAATCCTAGGGAATTGGATAGAAGGCTCGACTGTACGTCGAAACGCACGGAATTTGTGATGTTGAACACTTCCCAACGAAACTGCAGGCTTTGTTTTTCGCTCCAGGGCATGGTCCAGCGTTTCGCCAGACCCAAGTCGAGGCCGAAATAGCCGTCGCCGCGAATAGTGTTGCGCTGGCCGGACTGGCCGGCGTATGCGGGAGCAAACGAATTAATGGCTGCCGGGCCGTTGGCGAAAATATTCGGCGTGCCGGTGTTGAAGAAAACGCCGGTCTTTACTGGCGCAATCTGGTCGGCGTTGCCTTCCATCTCAAAGTTTGTGGGGAAATTGCTGAAGCCGTTGTCCACGGTGACCGGGAAGCCGCTGGTCAGGCGGAACAAGCCGGAGAGTTGCCAGCCCCCGATGGCAGCATCCAGGAAGCGATTGGAATCTTTTCCGATGGCGCGGCCCCGGCCGAACGGCAGTTCGAAAATCCAATTGGAGTTGAACTGATGAGTGGCGTCAAAGGACGAAACGCCCTTCTGTGCGTTGGGGTCCCACGCATTAATAATGTTGTTGTTCAATCCAAGGAGGCTGCCATTGCTTGCGGGGCCTACGCGTTCGGCATCGGAAGAAATGTCGATGGACTTTGAAAAGGTGTAGTTAAAGTCGAATTGGACTCCATGCGCCATGTGGTGGCGCAGGGAAACCTGCAAAGCGTTGTAGTTCGACCAGGCCATCGAGCGCCAGGCGTAGAGGGAGCTGAATTGCGGAGAGTAGTAGGAATATTGGCCGCCGGCAGTGAAATAACTCCGGCTGGGATCGTTGAAATCTGGAATACCGTTGTAGTCCAGATTGTAGAGCGCCAGAGAATCGTTGAAGCTCGTGCCGCAGAACACGTCGAAGGCGAAGACAACCGGGTTCGTTGTGGAGGTCACGTTGGGATTGCCCTGGGGGTTCGTGCCAGTGCAACCGCTGAGAGTGTAAGCGCCACCTGGAGCCAGCGGTTGAATCTGGTCTTTCCAGAACTGCTGCACGTTGGCGGGAAGCTGGTTGGGGTTGAAGCTCGCGGTGGGGCTGGCAGCTCCAGCCGTCAGTTGCGGACGGAAAACCTTCGCCAGAGCGGTCTCCGCGGTGAAGTAATCTATGCCTGCCTTCTTGTCAAAGATATCCAGGGGCATGGCGAGATCGTCCTGTGCCAGCAAACGATGTGACAAGCGGCCGACGTAAGCAACGTCGAGCGAAAAACCGGACGTGAGTTCGCGGCTGACGGCCAAATCAAGGGTGTAGGAATAGGGCGTTTTCAGGTTCTGGTCTACACCCCAGGTGATTGCGCCGGAACCTACGGGAAAAGTTTGCGGGAAACCGCCCGCGGGCGCTGCAGGAAGTACAGATGAGGGAATCTGGTTCATGTTCGTGAGGCGCGGAGCAGTCGCCGAGGTCAAGGCATCCGACGGATTGTTGAGCGACGTGGCCAGACCGAAAGAGCCATTCTGATCAAAGGTGTCTACCAGGCTTTCGCCGACTCGATCGTAAACAATGCCGAAGCCTGCGCGGATGCTGCTCTTACCCTTGCCACCGAATAGCGAGCCGAGCAGGCCGCTTGAATAGTCGGGAGACCAGGCTATGGCAAGACGAGGACCGAGGTTGTGATAGTCCCAGTTGTAGTAACCCGGTTTCCCATTCGCGGGACCTGCTAGGTCGTAACTGACCAGCGGCTGGGCATTCGACGGAAGTCCTTGGAGCATCCCCGCGCCACGCGCGTCGAACCAGTTGCCGAGATTGATGTTGGGACCAACTTGCAACCCATTGGTTTCCCACGGTGGCGAGAAAAGCGAATAGCGGAGGCCGAGGGTCACGGTCAGGTTGGATTTTATCTTCCATACGTCCTGCAAATACATTTCGTAGGCGTCCTCGGCAAAGTTACGGCCCACCGGCGCGCCCTGCGCGAGCGTGCTTCCTTGCCGGTTGTAGTTGTAGACGGCATCGCCCAGAGTGACCATGCCCAGCAAGCTGGTCATGGAGTAGTCGTAGTTGCTCACAAAGCTGGAGTCCACCTGCGGATAGCCATTTGCCTGATTGCTGGGATTGAGCGGAGAAGGATTTGCCGGACCGGACAAACCCGAGTTGAGCAGCCAGTCCGGATTGGCCTGACCAATACTGAAGGAATTGTTCTGGTTGTTTTCGCGGTCGCGCAGGAAGCCGAACTGGAAGCCGATTTGCCAGGTATGTTTTCCGTGGATCCAAGAAACGTCGTCGGTAAAATTGTTAATGGGACGCTGGAAAGACGAAGAATAGGTCACGCCCTGATCAAAAGCTTGGAGATAGTTCCAGGCCTGATTGGAATCGCCGATGGTACCGACGCTTTGGCGCACGAAACCGTAGCGGAAACTGTTCACCAGGGTGGAAGAGAGCGCCGCCGTATAGCCGGCCACAATTCCTTTGTTGTAGTTGACGATCTCCTGTTCCGGCGCGGAGCCGGGCAGAAAAGGCGCGCCCGCAGCATTTTCATTGGCCAACGACCCGCTTACCGAGAGCCGGTGCCTGCCGTCGGCGGTGATGTTGTAGTCGAGTTTCGCGATGTACCAATTCTTTGTGGTGTCGGTCGGCGCGCGGAAGCGGTATCCCGCGGTGTTCACGCCGTCGCCCACGGTCGCGTCGTTGGGCAGGGGATACGTGGAATTCATGTATTGAAGGACGGTTGGGTTGGGGCCGTGGGAACCGGTACTCGCGCTGTCCATGTTGGTAATCTGCGTCGGAGAGAGCGCGAAGTAACCCGCCGGAGCCGTGTAGGAAGCACCGCTGATTCCCTGGACGGTGTTGCCCGGGCACGTCGTGGTGTCCTGATTCAGGCACGCATATTGAATAACGCCGTCGCGCATCGCCGCGGTGGGAACGGTGCGAACTGCGCTGATCGCTTCGGCATCGCGATATCCTTCAAAATTGGCGAAAAAATAAAGGCGATTCTTGATGATAGGTCCGCCCACGGATCCGCCGAAAATATTGCGGTTCAGCTTTGGCGGCGAATTCGGATCTCCGCTTTCCAGTTGGGCGGACTTGATGAAATAGTCGTTGGCGCTGACCGCGGAATTGCGGTTGTACTCGTACGCCGATCCGTGAAATGCGTTCGTGCCGCTTTTCGTGACGAGCGCAACCTGCGCGCCTCCCGCAGCGCCCTCGTCCGCGCCGTAATTGGAGGTAGTCACGCGGAATTCCTGCACGGAATCGAGCGTCACGGGCAGAACGGAAGTGAAGGAGTGGCCGCCCTTGTCGTTCACCGATATGCCATCGAGTGTGATGTTGCTCTGGTCGCTTCGCGCCCCGTTGACGGCGCCGCTGCGGGTGTCCACGCTGGTATCGATGTCCGGCCGGTTTCCGGTGTAGACGACCCCGGTTTGCAAGCTGAGCAGATCGGGAACGTTGCGGCTTTCCAAGGGAAGCTGCTTGACCTGGTTTTCGTTGAAGGCGATACCGATGGAGGCGTCTGCGGTGTTGATCGTTTCCGTCTGCGCGGAGACTTCGACTTGCGTGTTGATGGACCCAATCTGGAGCGTGATGTTCAGGGAAGCCGGGACGCTCACGAGCAGCTGTAGGGCTTTCTGCTCGTATCTGCCAAAGCCGTCTTTCTCGACCGTGAGGATGTAGGTGGCGGGCGGGAGGGCAAGAAACTCAAATTCACCCGAGGAAGTTGTCGTGGCTTCGAGCTGAAGACCTTTGGCGGGGTCCAGCAGGGTGATTTTTGCTCCACCGATCGCGGAATGAGATTTGTCGAAGACGTTGCCACGCAGCGAGGTCGTGCCGACCTGTGCCGAGCTCATCGATGCCGCGAATAGAATTAGACCAAGAATCGCGAAAAACTTCCGCGCATCAAAAAGAAGAACCATGGGTACTCCTTTGGGACGCTAGCCGAAGGAACTAGTCCAGAAAAACGACGACCAATTCAGATGGCATCGGCCCTCGCAAGAAACACCTGATGCCAGGTGCAGTATGAATGCGTTTGGATTTCTCCCCAGAACATCTTTGCACTGTCGAGACTGCTCCAAACCTGCGGCAGCGTAATCTTCGCTGCGTAATTTTGTCAAGACGATTTCCACAAAATCGCAAGCAGTCCGCCGCAATTCTTTACATCCCCGGGCAAAAGCGGGAACATATTGCGCCACGCCTTGAGTAATAGACGCTGGAACGAAACATATGTTTCTAACACCCATCATTCTTTGCTTATTTGTTTTATTGAACGCCGGGGAAGGAACGGTTTCCGCTCCGCAAGTAACGACAGAATCGGGTGCATTGGAAGGGTCGCAAACCAGTTCATCGGCGGATGGCGCCGTTTTTCTGGGCATTCCCTTCGCCGAACCACCCACCGGTGGTCTCCGCTGGCAGCCGCCACAACGCGCGCATCGTTGGTCCGGCGTCCGGCCCGCGAAGCGATTCGCTCCCTCGTGCCCGCAACTTCCATCGCCCTGGTGGCCGGAAATGGCTGGCCGCGAACGTTTGGACACTAGTGAGGATTGTCTCTATTTGAACGTCTGGGCGCCGAATTTCCGCCGGCCAGAAAAAATACCGGTGATGGTCTGGATTCATGGCGGAGGCAACGTCGAGGGTTCGAGCGAGATTCCGCCGCTCGCTCCGGCACTCACGCGCAAAGGTGTTGTAGTGGTCAGCGTCGAGTATCGCCTCGGCATACTCGGCTTCCTGGCGCACCCAGCGTTGAGCGCGGAATCGCGGCGCCACACATCGGGCAACTACGGCTTGCTTGATCAGGTTGCCGCTCTTGCCTGGGTACAACGAAATATTGCCTCGTTTGGCGGTGATCCGCGCAAGGTAACCATATTTGGAGAGTCTTCTGGTGCGGAAGACGTTTGTCACCTGTTGGCGTCGCCGCTGGCTCACGGACTGTTTCAAGGTGCCATACTCGAGAGCGGCGTCTGCATGGATTCGCTCTACTCTGACTTCCGACAACCGCAAGGCTATTACCGCAACCACGGACCCGGCGAAAACCTAGGAATGCGCGTCTCCCGGGCGTTCGGCGTTCCCGACATTGCAAGCGGGCTGGCTTCACTGCGTTCGATTCCGGTCGAACGTCTCCTCGCATGGGCCCATGACGCCGAAGGTGCGAACTTCGGAGTGATTGTGGATGGATGGAGCGTGCCGCAACAACCGGCGCTTACTTTTGCACGGGGAAGCCAAGCGCGAGTTCCCGTGCTGGTCGGCAGTAACGCGAATGAAACTACGGTGTTCGGAAAGATATCACCGCTGGCCATTGAGGATTCTCGCCCGAAGACGGTTGCGGAATATCGCGGCTGGCTGAAAGACGAATTCAGCGAATTCGCTGAACTTGTCTGGGGAGTCTATCCGGCGACGGAGGATTCGCAGGTTCCGCACGTTTTCATAAGAATGCAAACCGATTACGATTTCGGATTTGGCGCAGACCGCCTGGCCCGCGCAACCGCCGAACAAGGCCAGCAGGCGTATCTGTACTACTTCACCTATGAGGGGCGCGGCAGATTCGCAGCACTGGGCGCTTTCCACAGCGAAGAGTTGATGTTCTTGGGAAACGCGTATTGGAAAAGTTGGATTTACGATACGGCGGATGAGCAGTTCGCCGAAACGATGAGCGATTACTGGACGCGCTTCGCACAGACCGGCAGTCCCAACCAGCCGGATCTGCCTGAGTGGCCTGTTTATCGGATCGGAAGCGAACTGTGCATGGAACTCGGACAAAATGTGAAAGCTCGCCGAACGCCGAACCGGACGGGCTACGCGGTCTTCGAACGAATCTTGAAAGCGAGACTCGCTGAAATTCCGTCACTCCCAAAATAAGATAAGGTATCAGGGGAGAGGGGGCAAAATCTCGTAAGGCCCCAATTTGGTTCCTGAAGGCAGTGGCATGAGTTGCGCGATTATAACCGGCCAATAAGTCCACTAAGTGAGCAAAAAATGCTCAAAGTCAAAATACCAAATTGAAGCGGCCCGCCTTCAGGGTCCAGGGTTGCGCCACCTGAAGCGAGCCGCGTTGAAGGGTCAATTCAAATGGCGGACTGCAACCAAAAATTCACGCGGCTTGAATCTTGTCGCGGCTTCCAATCGCGGTACAACGTACCCTGTTTGCCCGATTTCCCAGCAACGGGGCTTTCTCTTATGCTTTGTTGTGTAGTCAAGGCATGGAGGCGAAATGAACCGCAAGCCAAAAGTTCTAGTTTTCTCCACTGGCGACTCTACCCGCAGCCAAATGGCCGAAGGATTTCTCCGAGCCTACGCAGGAGATGACTTGGTGGCTGCCAGCACCGCAGTAGATTCCGTCGAGCCCGACCCGCTGACGGTAGAGGTAATGAAGGAAGTGGGGGTCGACATCTCCACCCAACGTCCCAAAAAGATCACCGAATTTTTCAAAGAGCATTTCACTTACGTAGTGACAGTATGCGACGCATCGAGGGAAAAATTTCCCTTGTGGCCGTTTACGCGGAACATCCGAAATTGGGACCTCGCTGATCCCGAACGAGCAACCGGCTCATTAGAACAAAAGCGCGAAGCCTTCCGCCGAGTACGCAACGAAATCCGTAGTCGAGTCCGCGATTTCCTGAAGGAATTAGCCGACTTTAGCGCCGTGCCAAAGAGCCCGGTAGCTAGCCGAACTTAGTTCGACATATAAAAACTCTCACTTCTCCTGGACTAACAAACTGGGCCGGTCAAGTGGCGGACGGATTGGAAAGCGACAACAGCGTGGGGGCTATTTTGCGGCCGCTGTAGAAGTAGTTGTTAGTATCGGGATAGCCTTCGTCTTCTTTCTTCGCGGTGACAGCAAATTTCCCTAACCACAGACGATTAATCTGGAGATGTCCCAGTTCATCCGTGTCGGCAGAAGGGACCTTTGCGGCCAACCTTCGGTCTAACGGGAAGGCAGCGGTTGCACCTTTGGCGGGGCTCCCGTCTTCATAGATGACAATCCCTTCGATTAGCCCAGGACCTTCAGCCGCCGCAACAACTCTCACAGATGGCTGGCAAGCGGATGAACTCACAACCACTGCCATAAAAAGCGAGAACGCCGGCACCTTACTGTTCATGATGCCATTCTGCCACAGGCTGACTTAGAGTCTGTGCAACCGCTCTACGCGATCTATCAGCAACGAATCAGTTTCGAGCGCACCAAGGCACTCTCGGTTTTCTGCAAACGTACCACGGTCTCGCGGCACAACCGCAACAGCGAACGCAGCCCTTCATCGATGTCCGGGTTGCTCGCGAGCAGTTCGCGAAAATATCCGGCTTTGTGCAGCCGCTGCTTGTTGTAGCTCACGCCCGCTTCCATCAGCAACCCGCTGATCTTGTTCTTCAGCTGTATCATCTGCCGGACCAGCAGGTTGCGATAGCGCAGCGTGCGCCGCCGTTCGCGAATGGCGGTGGAGGCCATGTAGCACTCCGGCAGAAAATCGCACCGCAGGCAGTCGCAAATCTTGCTCGCATCGATGCGATCGTTCTTCTTTTTCGCCGCAGCCGTGGACCGCAGCATCAGCGGATGCGCCACCTTTAGCGCCGCGGCGTGTGGTTTCAGATGATCGTAGATCCACCCGGTAAAAACTGCGGCTTCCATCGCTGCCGTCCACGGCTGCGGCAGCGCCTTCATCCCGTGGTCCAAATCGCAGCGTGTGGCGGGGATCGTGCCTTCGGCGTGAATCATGCCACCGCCATCTTTCACGCAGTAGCTGATCGTCCTCTTGTGAACATCCAGTCCGATGTAATACATAGTCTGCATAGGGGAGCCTCCTTGGCGTCTCTGAATCAGCATCCGCTGAGTTCAGCTTTTGTACACCAAGCGCTCCTCCTCTTACCTATGCATTCAAACTTATCGGGACTTAAGGCCGTTGCCGGAGGGTCCGTTCACTGATGCTTGGAATTTGCCGACTGGTTCGGTACGGTGCAAGTACGTGGTCGGGCTAAACGCCGGACGAAGCCCGTGCTGGTTTGAGCAGGGCCATTTTCTTAAGCCTTTGCTGCGTACGCTCAAAGATGGTATCCACACATAGGCCCGAGCCCCAGTCCGTTCGAGGAGGCACAGCCATGAAACTATTTGTTGCAGCGGCTGCTTGTACCCTTGCCCTTATTTCAGCTGCCGCGCGGTTTCCCGACGCACCCACCGGCTTTGACAACAAGACCAACGGCTTAGTCGATGATGCGACTCATCAAGCCGATCAAACCACTTTCGAGGAGGTCGAGCAACTAAGCGATGGCCTCGGACCTCTCTATAACGCGCAGTCCTGCCGCGAATGCCACCAGAGTCCGGTTTCAGGCGCGGCCTCACAGGTCACGGAATTACGCGTCGGCCACCAGGGGCCGGATGGACACTTCCGCAATCCGGAAATCCCGATCGCCCATGGAGCTGAAGTGATTGTTGGCCGGTCTCTGGTGAATGATCGCGCGATTTGCCCCAACGCGGCTTTCCCTAACGACGAGATTCAAGAGCGAGTTCCGCAGACAGAAACGATCCGGACGTTTCGCCTTTCTTTGAATCTCTTGGGCGATGGTTTCGTCGAGGCAGTTGCCGATCAATCCCTTATCGCTCTCGCCCGGCAACAATGCAAATCTTCGCATGGGAAAATCTGCGGCCAGGTCCTGCAGGTCCCCATCGTGGAAGCGCCGGGACAGATGAGCGTAGGCTAGTTCAGTTGGAAAGACCAGCACGCCAGCCTGTTATCGTTCGCCGCCGACGCTTACCTCAACGAGATGGGCATCACAAACCGCCTTCAACCGGATGAGGTAACCAAGCTTTGCAATACTGCTTCGGAGCCGAATGACACGCAAGGACCGGACGGCCTCTCCGACATTGATCACTTCGC
>Ga0182015_10004741_pt1 | contig 14486 bp, 12 predicted proteins | sample 712P3MmetaG_FD_120478 | JGI IMG/M metagenome (GOLD analysis project Ga0182015, IMG submission 120478) | Permafrost microbial communities from Stordalen Mire, Sweden - 712P3M metaG | ecosystem: Environmental > Terrestrial > Soil > Wetlands > Permafrost | place: Sweden: Stordalen | collected...
CGATCCGGCGAGCGATGCGCCGAAGTAACGTCAATCTCATAACCGATCCCAAACTCCTCCAGCGCTTTCCCGGCCTCGCGCATAATCTCAAGGTCAGAGTCACTCCCCATCACTATCGAAACCAGAGTCTTACTCATGAACCCCCTTAGTTTGTCATCCATTTGTCATCCTGAGCGGAGGGTGCGCGTCGCGAAACGAAGCACACCCGTAGTCGAAGGATCCCTTTTGCTACCCCAAGGCGGATCTTTGATGGTAATTTTCACCACCAGCTCCGCCTTTCAAGCTGCAAATCCCGAGCCGGATTCGTAACCTACTTCTTCAGCGCTCGCCCCGCAATATCCTTCCGGTAATGTGCCCCATCAAAACGAATCTTCTCGCAAGCCTCATATGCCCGCTCGACCGCGCTCCCTAACTCCGCAGCCCGCGCCGAAACTCCCAGCACCCGCCCGCCAGTCGTATAAAACGATCCATCACGCTTCGAAGTCCCCGCGTGAAACACTTTAACTCCATCCACCGCCGCGGCGTCTTCCAGCCCCACAATTTTTTTCCCCACTTCAAACGTCCCTGGATATCCTCCCGAAGCCATCACCACGCACACCGACGCATCCGCCGACCATTTGAAATCCCCCTCGCTAACCCGCCCCGCCACGGAAGCTTCCAGCGCATCCACCAGATCGCTCTCCAGCCGCATCAGAATCGGCTGCGTCTCCGGATCGCCAAACCGGCAATTAAACTCCAGCACCATCGGACCGCGAGCCGTCATCATCAGCCCGCAATACAGCACGCCCTTGAACTCCGCACCCTCCGCCTTCATCCCCTCAACCACGGGACGCGCAATGTGATGCACCAGCCAGTCCCGCATCTTGTCGTCGATAATGCTTTGCGTAGAGTAAGCGCCCATCCCACCCGTATTAGGCCCCGTGTCGCCATCGCCCACCCGCTTGTGATCCTGCGCCGCCACCAGCGGCGCAACCCGCTCCCCATCGCTCAGCACCAGAAACGAAAGTTCGTCGCCCTTCAAACACTCTTCCAGCACCACCCGCAACCCAGCCGCTCCCACCATCTTTCCACTGAACATCTCGGCGGCCACGCCCACAGCCTCTTCCTTGGTCGCGGCGATTACCACGCCCTTGCCCGCCGCCAATCCATCAGCTTTCACCACAACCGGCAAGTGAAAGTGCGTCAACGCTGCGCGCACTTCCTCCACCGAATCGCAGATCGCATACGGAGCCGTAGGAATACGATGCCGCTGCAGGAATTCTTTCGCGAAGCTCTTGCTCGCCTCCAGTTGCGCCGCCGCCTTGGTCGGCCCAAACGCCGGCCACCCCCGCCGCGTAAACTCATCCACTATCCCCAACGTGAGCGGCAATTCAGGACCCACCACCGTAAGATCCGGCCGCACCTGCTCACCCACAGCGACCATCGAATCCAGGTTCTTCAGGTCAACCGCCAGGCATTCCGCCTCGTCCGCAATGCCGCCGTTGCCCGGCGCGCAATAAAGCTTCGAAACGCGCGCAGACTGCCGCAGCTTCCATACCAAAGCATGCTCGCGTCCCCCGTTACCGAAAACCAGAACTTTCATAGCCAGAGAGAATCAAGGTTAGGTGCAGACAAGGAACGCTGTCAAACCGCACTAGCACTACCCTGTGTTCCTTTGTGTTAAAGCTTTTTTCTCCACCGCCAATTAACCATGCTTAATTCCCCGTCGTATAATCTTTCCAGATGATCACCGTCTCCAAGGAAGACTACCTAAAAGCAATCCTAGAGGCCGAAAGCGAAGGAGAATCGGTTATCTCGGCGCGACTGGCCGACTGGCTGACGGTGTCCCCGCCCGCCGTAACTATGGCTTTGCGCCGCCTGAAAAAAGACGGCCTGGTTCGCGTCCAGGCCGATGGCCACGTCCGTCTAACCGCCGCCGGCCGCAAGATCGCCCGCAAGCTAACCCTCCGCCACCACCTGATCGAACGCATGCTATCCGAACTTTTCGGCATGGAGTGGTGGAAGGTCCACGACGAAGCCGAGCGTCTCGAACACGCCGTCTCACCCGACTTCGAAGCCAAACTCCTGGCCAAACTAGGCAAGTCCGGCGCCTGTCCCCACGGCAATCTGAGCGAGATGGAAAGTCCCGCCAGCCGCCGCCATCGCGGACTCCTTCTGCTCGCCGACGCCGCCCCAGGAGCCGCCTACGCCGTCAGCGGAATTTATGAACGCGACCGCCGCCTGCTCGAGTTCCTCCAATCCCGCGGCATTCGCCCCGGAGCTAAGCTGCGCCTCCTCGAGCGCAATTACGACCAGACCCTCGCCCTGTCCACCGTCGCCGGCCGCGTCTCTCTGGGCCGCGCAGCCGCCGAGCGCGTCTGGGTTTCCCCCGCCAACCACCACTCCACCCGCTAAAGGCTCGCCCACGGGTTCGCGAAGGGCACAGCTCGAGAAGGGCAAGGCTTCAGCCATGCCGTCTTGTTACCCTTTTGATCTGGGCTTTAGCCCCTGAGGTCGTCGCGATTGGTTAACCATAGTTTATTTCATAGTGTATACTTGCGCTAATCTCTGCCGGAGAGAATCCCGCCGGACGCACGGCCAGAGATTACAAAGACCGCCTCAACCGATGAAGCCCGTCCTCACCCAAGCCGAAGACCAGGTAGTAATCACCCACGAAGACCTCGACCGCGCTCACGACCGTGTCCGCGTCTCCACCGCCCGCGCCCAGCACGGCTTTTCCTCCCGCGCCCGCCTGATGTGGTTGCTGCTCGGCCCCGGTGTTTTAGTCATGCTGGGAGAAAACGACGGCCCCAGCATGCTCTCCTACGCCGCCACCGGTGCAAAGTTCGGCATCGGATTCTTCCTCCCCTTCGTTGCCCTCACCTTCTGCATGGCGATCGTAGTCCAGGAAATGACCGTCCGCCTCGGCGCCGCCACCCATCGCGGACACGCCGAACTCATCTTCGAGCGCTTCGGCCCCTTCTGGGGATGGTTCTCCATGATCGACCTCGGCGTCGGCAACTTCCTCACTCTAATCACCGAGTTCATCGCCATCCGCGCCGGCCTCGGCTTCTTCGGCGTCCCTCCCTGGATAGCCGTCCTCATCGCTCTGGTAATCCTCTACGCCGCTCTGATGAGTCACCGCTATTGGACCTGGGAACGCCTCACCCTGGCCGCAGCCGCATTCAACCTGATCTTCATCCCGGTCGCCCTCATGACTCACCCGAGTTGGCCCTCGGTCGGCCACGCATTCCTCACCTGGCAGCCGCTTCCCGGCTTCAACAAAGACACTCTGCTTCTGGTTCTTGCTGACATCGGAGCCACCGTAACCCCGTGGATGCTTTTCTTCCAGCAGAGCGCAACCGTCGACAAAGGAATGACCACCAAAGACATCCGCTTCGGGCGGATCGATACGGTCTTAGGCGCAGCCCTCGCGACCGCCGCCGCTATCGCCACGATTCTGGCGACCGCACCGCTCCTCGCCCATCACATGACCGCCGATAATTTCCAGGCTGCCGAATTCGCCCAGGCTCTGCAGCCCATCATCGGTCGCTTTGGCGCATCGCTCTTCGCCCTCGGCATGGTCGAGGCCGGCATCGTTGCCGCCATCACCATTTCCGCTTCCTCGGCCTACGCCTTCGGCGAAGTAACCCACAAGCCCCACAGCCTCAACCTCCCCATGGGAGAAGGCAAATCGTTCTATGCCGTGCTCAGTTTGTGCTCCGTGGCCGCCGCCGCCATCGTTCTGATCCCAGGCCTGCCGCTCGTCTACGTGGTCCTCGTGGTAAACGTAGTCGCAGTCCTGGCCATGCCCCCGGCATTGGTATTCCTCTTCATGCTGGTGAATGACAAAGAAGTTATGGGCAACCTCGTCAGCCCACTGTGGGCGAACATGCTGGCTACAGCAGTGGTCTTCATCCTCACCGCCGCCGGCATACTCTTCGGCATCAGCATAATCGCCCCCAACATCTTCGCCGCCCTGGGAGGAACATAAGGAAGCGTTTTTACGGATCGCTCCGGGGAAATCTATGTGAGAACTGAATTCTCGGAAGAGGTAGGATGCGATGATTGCACCCAAGCCCCGAAGGGGCGGCATGTGAAAGCCCGGCACCGAAGTGCCGGGTAGAGCCGGAAAGCTGGAACGAGTCCCGGAAGGACGGCACCACCTTCAGTCCGAGGATAACTATTATGACAAAAAACGACCTGACACACACTCTGGCTTCCGATCAAACCTGGGTCCTCTCCTCGCTCGAACACGATCAACTGGTCAAAGCCAAAAAGCACCCCATCCCCCGCCGTTACCTCAAAGGCCCCGAACTCCTTGTCCTCTGGGCCCTTCGCCTCTACCTTATATTCATGATGGCAGTAGTCGCATACCAGGTGTGGATCGCCGCACACTAAGGCCCGTTATGATCAGACGTGAACGTTTCATTTATGCTGTCTCGGTGATCTCGTTGCCGTCGATCTTCCGCTCCTTACTCGTTGCCGGGCTGCTGCTCACGTCCTTGTCCGCTCGCTCGCAACTCGTTTCCGGATCAATGGACGTTCACTGGAACGAGGGCGCACCCGATTGCGCCACCAACTCCCAACCTCCCATTCAGGTACATCCCTATAATTCCCAAACCTTCATTCTTCGCGAAAACCCGTGCGCCACGGCCGAGGCCCCGTTCATTTATCTGCTGGTAGGCTCCACCAAAGCGTTACTGATCGATACTGGCGACGTCGCCGACCCGAAGCAGATGCCGCTGGCTCAGACCGTGATGGCCCTGCTCCCAGCACAAGGTCAGGCGAAAATACCTCTCATCGTAGTCCACACCCACGGCCACCTCGATCATCGACTAGGTGACTCGCAGTTCGGAACTCTATCGAATATCAAGGTTGTTCCCGCTGACCTGGCTCACGTAAGGGAATACTTTGGCTTTCAGGATTGGCCGGACGGTCTCGCTCAGGTCGATCTCGGCGATCGGATCGTCGACGTGATTCCAACCCCGGGGCATTACCCATCCCACGTCTCGTACTACGATCGCCAGACCGGACTATTCTTCTCAGGTGATTTCTTATTACCGGGACGCCTGATCATCGACGACGCCCACGCAGACCTGGCTAGCGCCCAGCGGGTTGCAGATTTCATCAGAAACCGTCCCGTCAGCTATGTCCTCGGCGGACATATCGAACTCGATACCGAGGGCAAGATGCAATATGTCGGATCTCATTACCATGCCCACGAGCACGTTCTGCAGTTGACCAAAGAGGATCTTCTAGCATTACCCGCCATCGTAACTAGCTTCAACGGTTTTTACAGCCGGAACGGCGTCTACGTGCTCTACAGTCAACCGCGGATTCTGCTCGGCTTGGCATCCGTCTTGATCGTTGTCCTCGTGGCGTGCGGAATGCTGCTGCGCTGGTATCTACGCCGCCGCAAGAGCCTCCGCCCTCGCTGATTAGTTGGAACCGATGCATCAAAAGCCAACCCGTCAGAGCTGGGGCGGTGAGATTTGAAAACCTTCAACGCTGCGCCTCTTGCGTCATCCCGAAGTCCCGCGTTTTCTCCAGCGGGACGAGGGATCTCCCGCGCGCACCCTTCGCCTCGAGTCAAACCGCACCGTCACCAGTCCTGCAAATGGTCCGCATCGAGCACCCACCGAGCCCAAATTCCTTACTTCGTCTTCTGCTCGCTGGCAGTCTCTTCCTTCTGCTCCTCAGCCTTTTGCCAACTGGAATTGGGATTGTATTCCTTCATCACCTTGGCGATGCTCTCCGTCTTCTTACCGAGATCCTTCTGATACACCACCCCATCCTCGCCAACGATGAACGTCATCACGCCCGAAGACCTGTATTCCGCCGGATACGCCACAAAAGCGAACCCGCCGGTCATTTTCCCGTTTACGCTGTAACTCTTCGTTCCGCCGACGCTATTTTTTCCCTGACGCACCAGGACGTGATAATAGTAACCGCGGTAAGGCGTTGGAGCACTGTCTCGGCTCGGACCATAGCTCTCCGTAACCGCCGCCGCCACTAGAGGTCCCACTGGGCTCAGGGGCTCGCCGGCCCCAGCTTTCCAATAAAGACCATTGCGCTGCCCTTCATCACTGAAGATTTTCTGCGCGTACTGTCCGTGCTGCGCGGAGTATTCTTTTTCCGCGGCCACCAGTTCCTGGCAAACCCGAATGCTCGACATCTCATTCCGCCCAACTCGCCGGTATAAGATCTCCTTCTTGCCCGCCTCCGTGTCGAAATACCACGACCCACCTTTGTTCACCAGCGGTATGGGCGTAGGCCAATTCTTAGCGCCGATATACAGGACGGTGCTTCCGTCCGCTTCTTTCGCCAGACGGTGCATTTCCTGATATTTCGTCGCGAAATTCGCGCGGCTCTCCGCATCCTCCGTCTCATCCCCCGAAGAGACCACCTGTTTCCCATCCGCTCCCAGGATATCGAGCATCGCCTTCTCGTCGTTGCCCTGCGCTGCCTTGAACAGCGCGTCGCTTGCCTCTTCCGCCGATGAAAAAGTCTTCTGCCCCGGTTGTTGTGCTACCAGGGTGCGGGCAAAGCACCCCATCAAAGCCAGAACCACCACTCCAGTAAGGGACCAATGAAACTTGTCGAACTTCACCTTCGCTCGCTGCATAAGGCATCTCTCCATTTCAAAATCCTGCAGATACCAGGAACGCTGAGTAATTTCGGTTATCGACGCCCGCCTCCGCCTCCGTGGCCGCCTCCGCCTCCGTGGCCGCCTCCGCCGCCATGAAACCCGCCACCGACGCTGGCGCTTCCACGCGATGAGAAGCCCCTGGTCTGTGCTCCATGGTCGTAGCCGCTGAAGGCCCCCGAGCGCACCCCGCTCTGGCCGCGCGGCGCAGCATATCCCCGTGCCGCCTGCCGGTTTCCATCAAAAGGCCTTGCCCCACCCGCACGGTCGAAACCGCCGCCACGAGCAAACCCGCCACGAGCATAGGCGCCGCGGTTATAAAACGTTCTGCTCCCGGAGTAGTACCTCCCGTGGTTAAACTCGGCGTAGTGGTTATGCCAGTTGAATCCCCAGTTGCCCCATCCCCATCCAAACCCGCCCCACCACCCAATCCCAAAGCCGAGTCCGAACGAGAGATAAGGGCCGCCAAACCAGATTCCAGGATACGGATACCATCCCGGCCACGCCACGATCGGATATCCGTAAACCAGCCACGGATCGTACGCAGGAACGTACACCTCATCGGGATCGGCCGGCGCAATATCAATATCCGAATCCTGATCCGTAACCGTTTGCTGCGGCGTGCTCTTAAGACTGCCGGCGCCCTGCGCCTTCCGGCGCATCACCTGCACCGCATCCATCACTTCCTGTTGCTGGTTGTAATAGGCGTCGCCCAGAGATGACGTCCACGAAAGGTTCTTGTCCATATTTCCCAGGACAGAAGGAAATACTGTGAGCGCCTTCACGCTCGGGTCCCAGGGTTGCCCGTCCACGGCATTACCCAAATCAGTACCCTTCAAATCAGGATGCGCCTGCACAAATCGGTCGGCCTCCACCACTTGCTCGGGAAATGTCGACCCCGCCAGAATCTGCGCCACCAGCGAATCCGGATACAACGCAATCGGCGCGACTAGGCGCTGCAACTCCTCAGGAGTCTGCTGCACGTACGGCGGTGCCGGAGCCGGCGCCCCCTGCGCCGGGGGCGGCGCGCCTTGATTGGGTGCGCCCTGATCTTGTACGGCCCACAGGTTCTGCGGCAAGGTCACAAACACCAGAGCCAGCGACAACAGGCAACCCAGACTCTGCTTGCCCAAACTTCCGATGCGTCCGAATATGTTCATATACTTTGAACCTCCCCCTGCACTTTCATCGCCTGAATCTTCACCTACTCACATAGATGACGACGCCGCAACTAAGGTTTCATCGGAACAGGCGCCGTCCTCCTGAGGAAGCGGAATCGCTCGCGGAGCGAGCGACTCCCGGCAAAGAACCCCGGAGAAATTCCTGTCCATATTTCCCGTGACGGAAGGAACACCCTTCAAATCGGGATGCGCCTCGCACTCACCGGTCCTTCGTTCTACGCTGCTGCCCGGCTACCCGGGCGCCGTTCGTCCGAACCTGGTGCGAACTTGTGCACTCGTTCGATGACCGGCACCAGCCGTTCTGGCAGTTCGCTCTTCATCACGTACTCATCCACCAGCCACAGAATTCGTTCCGGCAATTCGGAATACGCTGAAAGCAGGATGATCGGCACGTTAGGAAACCGTTGCTTGATGTGGCAGGCCACGGCTTCTGTGTCCAGCCCTTCCTGTCTGTACTCCAACAGAACAGCAGCTATCGATGCTTCCTCCAGCAACTTCATCGCGGTATAGCCGCTCCAGGCGACCTTGACACAATAACCTTGTGATTCCAGCGTCGCTTTTCGCAATTCCAGGGCTTGCGGAAGATCGTCGATGTACAACACTGATGTACAACACTGTGGAGCAGTCCATGGCTACATCTCCTCTGGATAGCACAAGCCTGGCTTCGCCTTAGCAAGGCCTGCAGAACGCTCAGGACACAACTCGCCACGACCTGACGACCCGTGCAAGATGAAACAGCCTTCAGTGAGGGAGCCGCCTGACCACAAAATAAGGAGCGTTCAGGATGCCTGTCTGTTCAAAATTGACCACTTTCCGGAAGCTGCCTCCCGCGCGAGCCCGCCCTGGAACGGAGATCGACACGAAGACGAAAACAATGAAGACGAAGAACAATAGAGCCAACGATAATGGACTCTAGGCCGCCGCCGTCCCCATCGACTCGAAACCGGGTTCTCCACGTTCGCTTTCTGTGTTTTGCTTTCTGGGCTGCGAAACCTGCAGCCCTCCCCTCCCAACTATCCTCCAGCCCCTCCCACGGCCGTCGACGAAAGGAATCTCACTCGGCTCCATTCCGCTCTACGCAATCCGCCACAGAACAGCTAGACTTATTAGTTCCGGTATTCTGCTTCAGCCCGCGCTGCTATTTTTCATCAGGAAGGCCATCATGTCGTTGAACAGTTTCAACAGTCGCTCCACCCTTAAAGTCGACAACAAAGAATACGAAATCTACCGCCTCGACGCCCTCGACCAGCAAGGCATCTCCACCAAGCATCTCCCGTACTGCCTGCGCATCCTTCTCGAGAACTTGCTGCGCACCGAAGACGGCCGAAACGTAACCGGGCAGGAAGTGCGTGCCTTAGCTGCGTGGAATAAGAACTCCCAGCCCGACAAAGAAATCGCCTTCACCCCCAGCCGTGTCCTGCTCCAGGATTTCACCGGCGTCCCCTGCGTAGTCGACCTCGCCGCCATGCGCGACGCCATGCAGCAACTAGGCGGTGACCCAGCCCTGATCAATCCTCTCCAGCCCGTGGAGCTGGTAATCGACCACTCCGTCCAGGTCGACGAATTCGGCACCGCCAGCGCCTTCGACGTAAACGCACTGCTCGAATTCCAACGCAACAAAGAGCGCTACTCTTTCCTCCGCTGGGGACAAACCGGCTTCTGCAATCTCGCAATAGTCCCCCCCGACACCGGAATCGTCCACCAGGTAAACCTCGAATACCTCGCCCGCGTAGTCTTCATCCACGAATCCAACAGCAAGCGCACAGCCTACCCCGACACCCTAGTAGGCACCGACAGTCATACCACTATGATTAACGGGTTAGGCGTGCTCGGATGGGGCGTCGGGGGCATTGAGGCTGAAGCTGCGATGCTGGGGCAGCCTGTCTCCATGCTGATTCCGCTTGTGGTCGGGGTGAAGCTTACGGGACGTCTGCGCGAGGGTGCGACCGCCACCGATCTTGTTCTCACCATCACCGAGATGTTGCGCAAGCACGGCGTGGTTGGAAAGTTTGTCGAGTACTTCGGGCCCGGACTGCGCGATCTGCCGCTTGCCGACCGGGCCACCATCGCTAACATGTCGCCTGAATACGGCGCCACCTGCGGCATCTTTCCTGTCGACAAAGAAAGCCTGAAGTATTTGAAACTCACAGGTCGCTCCGCAGAGCAGATCGCGCTGGTCGAGGCCTACAGCCGCGAGCAGGGACTCTTCCACGACGACAAAACTCCCGAAGCTGAGTACTCCGAACTCCTGACGCTCGATCTAGCCACGGTAGAGCCAAGCCTTGCCGGTCCAAAACGCCCGCAAGACCGCGTGATCCTCTCCCAGGCCGCCGACTCCTTTAACAAGGCTCTCCCGTCGCTAATCAAGCCGAAAGCCGGAACGAAAACCAACGGTTCGGGAGCCACCAACTCGGCCCGCTGGGAGCAGGAAGGCGGCAGCCCCGCCGCCATCGGAGTCGAAGATCCCAACGTCCACGAGCACGTCCCGCAGAGCGTAGGGGATTCACTAAAACACGGCAGCGTAGTAATTGCAGCCATCACGTCCTGCACCAACACCTCCAACCCCTCAGTAATGATCGGCGCAGGATTGCTGGCAAAGAAAGCAGTCGAAAAAGGTTTGTCAGTCCCGCCCTGGGTGAAGACGTCACTAGCGCCGGGCTCAAAAGTAGTCCGCGATTACCTGGAGAACGCCGGCCTCACCCCGTATCTGGAGAAGCTAAAATTCCACATCGTAGGCTACGGATGCACCACCTGCATCGGCAACTCCGGGCCGCTGCCGGAAGAAGTCTCTAAGGCGATCGACGAAAAAGACCTCGTGGTCGCTTCCGTTCTCTCCGGCAATCGCAACTTTGAGGGCCGCATTAACTCCGAAGTCCGCGCCAACTATTTAATGTCGCCGCCGCTGGTAGTCGCCTTCGCCCTCGCCGGACGCATCGACACCGACCTCCGCAAAGACGCCATCGGCAAAGGCAAAGACGGTAAGCCGGTCTATCTGGCCGACCTCTGGCCCACTCAGCGCGAAGTTGAAGAGGCTATTCAGAACTCTGTCACGTCCGATATGTTCTCGAAAAGCTATGCCGAAGTTTTTGAGGGAGACGAGCGCTGGCGCGGCCTCAATGTTCCTAAAGGCCAGACCTACGCCTGGGAAAAGGATTCCACCTACATCCGCCGCGCCCCCTACTTCGAAGGGATGAAGATAAAACCGTCCCCCGTAGAAGACATCAATAACGCGCGCGTGCTCGCCGTGCTCGGCGACAGCGTCACCACCGACCACATCTCCCCCGCCGGCTCCATCAAGAAAGATGGCCCCGCCGGAAAATATCTGCAGGAGCACGGCGTCAAGCCTGCCGACTTCAATTCCTACGGCTCGCGCCGCGGCAACCACGAGGTAATGGTCCGCGGAACTTTCGCGAACGTCCGTCTGCGCAACAAACTGGTCAATGTGGAAGGGGGCTTCACCCGCTACCTGCCGACCAACGAGGAAATGTCGATCTTCGACGCCTCCCAGAAATATCAGGCCGAAGGCACGCCGCTGATTATTCTGGCGGGAAAAGAATACGGGTCTGGCTCCTCCCGCGACTGGGCCGCCAAAGGCCCACGCTTGCTGGGCGTCGAAGCCGTAATCGCCGAAAGCTACGAACGCATCCACCGCTCGAACCTGGTAGGCATGGGAGTTTTGCCGCTGCAATTTCCTGCCGGCCAAAACGCGGAATCCCTCAAGCTGACCGGCGAGGAAGTCTTCGAAATCACCGGCATCCGCGACGTAGTAGAAAACTTTTCCGCGGGAAGCCAGGTAAAAGTTCGCGCCATAGCGAAAGGGAAGACCATCGAGTTCGACGCACTGGTCCGAATCGATACGCCGCAGGAATCGCTCTACTACGCCAACGGCGGGATTCTGCAGTATGTGCTGAGGCAGTTGCTCGCTGCGAGGGCGAGTGAGCAGACCGTGGGGGTCTAAAAGGGGCTCCCCGAGAATGGGGTTTAGGAGGAGCGCAGGTTCAGCCTGTGCCGAATCGCGATCAAGGCTTGTCCTTTTCCGCTTCCCGGCATCTCGTATAGAAAATTCTCCCTATGGTGTCGAGCGGCGGAAGGTTATACTCCTGCTTCCTGACCACCCCTTCTCTCTTCTTTTCCTCGTAGAATTCGCGCAAGCGTCGGAATTCAGGGTTGTCCGGTCCCTTTGAATCCGACTGGGCCAAGGCTTCCTTCATTTTCTCTTCGATAGTCATCGCCGGCTCCCCTTAGAACCACTTTCGCGTGTGCACGAAAGTCGGACTTCCAATCTTTGCAATCCACTCCGTTATCAAGTCGTTGTACGAACGAATAATCGGCTGAAGTTTAACATCACTTGAGTAGTCCTCGATCTTAATCCTAATGAGGGTTCTCAAAGTTCCAATGCCGATCATCCTGCCATGCGAATGCCAATACTTGTTGTCGCCAAGCAATTTGGCAACCTCCTCAGCCCGTGCCGTTTTCTCTTCAGGCGTAACGGGATGCCCGATCTTGCCAGGATTTGTTTGATGGGTGATCCAGTCCTTCCATTTGTACTCGACAAGCCATTTTTTTAGGAGCGTAACAGTCAGATTTCTGGCCTGTTCATACTGACTAAGCATCGCCAGATCTTGGTTCTGTAGTATCAAGAACTCAGCATTGGAGAGTGTCCCGGCCGCGGCCTTGGCGAACATGTCCTCCACCTTGTCTAGGTAACCGCGGGCGGGAACCCATTGTTTGCCGTTCCAAACTTGGGGGTCGATCGGCCCGAGGGATGAGGAATAGTCCATATAAATTCGGTTTCCCGACATGCAGAAAATAGTTCCGGCTGACATAGCAAAATCCGGGACCACAAAACTAACATCCGTGTAATGGTGGCGAATGATGTCCACCATCTTTTCAACCGCTTCTGCCGAACCGCCCGGCGTGTTCAGAATTATGACGAGTTTTTTCTGCTCGGGCTTGGACGGGTCCGAAGACTTCTTCAAATCTTCAACTAGGTCCCTGAAAGGCCTGATGATCGAGGTATGAATTTCCCCGTAGAAAAAAATTACGTCGGCAGCAAACTCTGCTTCAAGCTTGCCGAGCTTCTCATTCATTAATACCTTGAGCGAATCCTCGAATAAGTTCACTCTTTTTCACGACTCCAGCGAGTTTGCGCTGCGAACATGGCTATTTCCTTGCGCTTCTCCGGCGTCAGGGCGGCGGCTCGTGCTTTTCCGCCCTTTAGTCCGCCCCTCCGCCCCAGGGCAACGGCGGCTGGATTCTTTCCGTTCAGGTCTAGCCCCGCTGTAGCTCGGACCATTTCCGCAGCGATTTGGTTTACGTGCCTTATGCTTGAGCGCTTTTGCATGTCCCAGTATGGCATAGATGTTGGCGACAATGCAATCGGGGAATAACGTTACTACAGAAACTCTCACGTAACCATATGCTTGACCGATCTAGCAATTATTATTCCATCCTAAATGAGAAATCTCCCAAAATCAGCATTGGCTCGCCTTGCTGAGGCTGCCACGGTTCGCGCCCCCCGCATCTCTTCGGAGTTGGCTACCCCTGCAAAGGACTCGAGGGTAGCCAGCCTGGCCAGACGAAGGGCCAAGGTCGACAGTCAGAAGGCAGCGGACCAAGGGCGTCCGCTCTATGGGCTATCTTTTCCTGCTGGGGCGGAGTAGTGACCAGGCTTCGCGGTAGGCTTCGTAGCTGTAGCGATTTTTCTTCAGGGGCTGCATGGGGTAGAGCATCAGGCCCTGTTTGTTGCTGGGCCCTCCCAATAGGACTCGGGCTGGGATCAGGTACCAGGTGTTTTGCATGATTACGTAGGCGGCGAAGAGGTCTAGTTGGTCTAGGGTGTAGGGGTCGCTGAGATAGTTGGGCTTGAACTGGCAGAAGTATCCGGTGCCGGTGCGGCAGGAGGTGGATTTGACCTGGACTCTTACGATGCGGTTGCCGAAGGGGATGGCGACATCGAAGGGCGAGGAGTCTCCCCAGGGTCGAAGGACTTTGAAGCCGCGGCGCAGGGCTTCGGCCATGAAGCGGAGTTCGACCCACTCGCCGCGCTCCTTGAAGTTCTTGAAAACTTTGAACTCGTCCATACTGCTCCCCCCTGGGTTCGGCGCCAAAAGAAAAGGCGCGGCCCATGGGCCGCGCCTCGTTTTCCTGAATTTTTACTCTATACCTTCAGTATATCAATTTGGAATGGGTGGTTGGGACATGTTTTCCAGAAATATATCTCTGTGTGTGTGAGTCAGTTAAGAGCGATCGTGTAGTTTCTGGGTAAGTATCCCCGCTGGACAAGTAAGCAAGGGTTTGCGATAGTGGGATCGCCGTGACAGGGATTTTGGGGCCATGTACTGCTGTGGGAATCGTGTTGAAAAATACATGGAATGGCCCTTGATTTGGGCTAAAAATGGGGGGTAAACTCAAATGTAGTGGAAGTTAATTGAATCGTGGCACGGAGTATTGTACAATTCGCCGCGCAATGCGAGGCCCATCCATGAACGCATTCTATCGCTCTGGCCTCTCCCTCCTGATATGCATAACGTCCGTGGCCGTGTTTTCGCAGGACACCAAGACGCCGACAGACAAAGGTTCTGGCCTTGTTTCTTTTTCTGGCGTCACGACCAATGCTAAGGCTGGGTCTTGGGATGATCCGGTGTCGATTGATGGCCGCGTGGTACGCCTACGCG
>Ga0182015_10004743_pt1 | contig 14484 bp, 15 predicted proteins | sample 712P3MmetaG_FD_120478 | JGI IMG/M metagenome (GOLD analysis project Ga0182015, IMG submission 120478) | Permafrost microbial communities from Stordalen Mire, Sweden - 712P3M metaG | ecosystem: Environmental > Terrestrial > Soil > Wetlands > Permafrost | place: Sweden: Stordalen | collected...
CGCATCCGCGTGCAACGTGCTGCACAGACTATAATTACGCGCACGGATGGCTCTTACTCCTGGGACAAAACTCGGCGCCTACGAAATCCAGTCGCCGCTTGGCGCCGGTGGAATGGGCGAGGTGTATCGTGCCACCGACACGAAGCTCGGTCGCGACATCGCGCTTAAAGTGCTCCCCTCCGAGATGGCTCAAGATCCGGAGCGGCTGGGGCGCTTTCGTCGGGAAGCCAAGGCCCTCGCCCAACTCGACCATCCGAACATCGTCGCCATCCACTCTGTGGAGGAAAGCGGCGGCATCCATTTTCTGACGATGCAGCTCGTCGAAGGTCAGCCGCTTGACCGGCTCATCTGCGCAGGCGGGCTTCCCCTCGAACAGATCGTCGAGATAGCCAGTGCTCTGGGGGATGCGCTGGCGGCGGCACATGAGAAAGGCATCGTGCATCGCGACCTGAAGCCTGCCAATGTCATGGTCTCGAATGAAGGCCGGGTCAAGGTGCTCGACTTCGGCCTTGCCAAGGATGTTCGCGGCTCCAACCTCGGAGACGCCACGATGACCTCGGCCAGCCGTACGGAAGTGGGCGTGGTAATGGGGACGCCAGCCTACATGTCTCCTGAACAAACATCGGCCCGCCCGCTCGACCACCGCACCGATATTTTTTCTCTCGGAGTCATGCTTCACGAGATGGCGACCGGGCGCAGGCCGTTCGAAGGAACATCGTCGGCCGAGCTGGTCTCTTCGATTTTGCGCGATACTCCACCGTCGGTTACCGACGTGCGTCCTGATCTGCCCAGCGATTTGGCCCGCATCGTTCGGCGCTGTCTGGAGAAGGATCCTCGTCATCGTCTGCAGACTGCGCGCGACGTGAGCAACGAATTCCGCGATCTGGCGCGACAGACCTCTCAGAAAGTAACGCCGGCAAAGACTTCCACCCCGCGCACTGTAGCCGCGCCCGACTCCGGCTCCGTCCGCGCCGATGAAGGCTTCTGGGTCGCGGTGCTGCCCTTCAAATACAGCGGAGGAAACGCCGACCTTGCCGCGCTGGCTGACGGTTTGACTGATGACATTGTCACGAACATGTCGAAGTTCTCCTACTTGCGCGTTGTGGCGCGCGGATCGACCGCGCAATACGCGCAGCGCACGGTCGATGTGCGCACGGCCGCGAAGGAGCTGGGCGCCCGCTATGTGATGGAAGGCAGCATCCGGCAGGCGGGAGCTAAAGTTCGCATGGCGGTGCAACTGGTCGACGCCAACGCCGGCTCCAGTCTTTGGGCAGAAACCTACGACCGTCCGTTCACGCCAGAAGAGACGCTCGATGTGCTCGACGATGTCGTGCCGCGCATCGTGGCCACGGTCGGAGACGCACAGGGCATTCTGGCCCACAGCATGACCGAGGCGCTTCGCAATCGCGATCCGGAATCGCTCACACCCTACGAGGCGCTGCTGCGCAGCTTCGGATTTCATCAGCACGTGAGCGAGGACGAACACCTGGCGGGAATTACGGCACTGGAGGGCGCCGTGAAGAAAGCTCCAGAACACGCCGATTGCTGGGCGATGCTCTCGTGGCTCTATCGCGCCGAATACACGCATGGATATCACTCACGGCCCGATTCGATGGATCGCTCGCTGACGGCGGCGCGACGTGCCGTGAACCTTGCGCCTGCCAGTCAGTTGGCGCACGCCGCGTTGGCGTCAGCCCATTTCTTCCGTGGAGAACTGGGCGAGTTTCGCGCTGCGGCCGAGCGTGCCCTGGCTCTCAACCGCATGCAGGGATACACCACCGCTTTTCTTGGGCTGCACTTCGCCTATTCCGGGAACTGGGAACGCGGTTGCGCGCTGGCGGAACGTGCGACGGAACTCAATCCCAATCATCCCGGATCCTGCCGCGCAATGTAAACGGCTCATAATACACGAGTTAACAGCGTTCCTAAGGTAACATTAACCTGCAAATTGGGCTGCTCGATATGGTATACACACTTGAGTGAACAAGTTTGGTTTGACCAATCAAGAGGCGCTTGACCGGGCAGAAGCTAATTCCGTTTTGGTTCGCTCAACCTTACTCCAGCTTAACCCCTTGGGCGGAAATTTCGATTCAGAACATCTTAAGCAGTGGCATCTTTTTCGGGACGTGTACGACTGGGCTGGTGGCACACTTGGGCCACTCTCCTGGCCTCGAAAGCGTAATACAGTTCTTCGCGCCATGGTCCGCCTTATTCTCGTAGTGATCCTCGGATGTGTCTTGGACCATGAGGACAGGCTCGTCGGCGGGGGTAATTCCTTTCGATATTGGTTCGTCATAGCGGCTATGGTTGGAGTCTCCATCTACGTTAGCTAGCGCTGGTCTCACATTGAGACATACTTGCAGAGTTGGGAACACAAACTCTGGACGATATGCTGCTCGACGTCCCAGAAGCTGGGCTTTGAGATGAGTGCAAGTGGGAGCACTATGGCGTCTCCTGTCTTCGGCTTTATGGGCTTATGAGGTCGTCAGCCCTCGTGGCGAAATCGATCGATTTCACGGCCTGCCTGCGGCATGTGTTCGCCCCGAATTCCTCGACAGAGCTCCGCTAGCCGTCGAACCTCCGCTATCTCCCACGGCGTCGCTGTTCCGCTGCGCGCCTTTGAGGTCCCATCGGCAAAGAACGCAGCGCATTGCTACGGTGTAAACAAAGTGCGCATAAGCCGGACACTTGCTGTTCGTGCAAGCTTTCGTCATCATTTCGAACCGCCTCGTAAGGCCCGGCTTTCAAAGGGAACCGGACTCAGATCCAGCTGCGACGGTAGCACGCTTCTCGGGCACACCAACGCGCATTTTTGGCGGCAGATAATCGGATTTGTTTCTGAGGGGCTTACGGGAAAGGTGCTGGCGGACCGAACAAAGCGATTGAGGACCCGACTTACACGCCGGCTTCTGACCCAGAGGGGCCAGAACCGTCTAACTGCGCATCGTCTGAATCTTCAGACTCTCCTGCCGATCGGCCTTCTGCGCGGGTTTTACGGTAAAGCGGCGCCAGAATGCTGTTTTCCAGCACTAGGGACTCTGCTTCAACCCAGTCTTGCAGGGCAAGGCCTTCGGCCTGGCCGCGCTGGTCGTATAGATGCTGCGCGTGCAAACGTATCTTTCTTTCGAGCAACTCGGTCATCATTGCCTGCTGCTTTTTTCTACGGACATTGTGATCCACGACTACTCCTTGGGTCTAAATTAGCCTGTTTGCCTGACAACTCTATGATACGGGAGTGCCGTTAACAGAAGGTTACACCGGGGAGGGTTGGAGGTTACTTAAGTACAATCATACCACTTATCAGATGCGGTCTTCTTCTGTATAGTCGCAAACAATAGGTAAATGCCTTGTATTTAATAATATGGCGGATCCCTTTCAAACATCTTCTACGGAACTCCGAGCCCCGGCAGCCTAGGTCAAACGCTGGGATTGGCAAATCGAGAAGGGTTATCCTTGAAACGTCACCTAATCGAAAATCAGCACTGCCGAGGCAATCACCGTAGTCCATAACCCGCGCTTATCTCCGACGGCCGATTGCGTCACATTCGCGGTGCGGACGATTTTGTTCGACAGGCGATAGATTTGTTTCTTCTCGTCCCACGAGCGATCGGGATCGAACTCGACATTCAAGCTAGTGGCCAGCATCTCGGCGGCGAGTTCCTCCGCGTATTCTCCGGCGGCGTCTTCGGTCTCACCGAAGGAGTGGTGCTCGCTGAGATATCCGTAGGTGTTTTTGTCGGCGGGAATGGCCACGCCGATCGAAGAAGCGAGCAGGCGGTGAGCTTCGTGCGTGGAGTTTTCCGCCACCACCGCGAACACTACTTCGCCGGGGCTGAGATACTTCACGCCCTCTTTGCGAGCGAGCATCTTGCAGTTGGGAGGAAAGATCGAGGAGACGCGAACCAGATTCTGAGCTGCGATGCCAGCGTCGCGCAGGGCCAATTCGAATGATGTTAAACGCTCGCGGTGCTTCCCGACTCCTTTGGTGAAGAACATTCGCTTGGGAACCATGTCTTTGCCCAACTCTTTAGCCTCCCGGCAACAATATTTATGAGAGTGAGAATGCACAATCTAACACAAGGGTTTGTAAAGAAAGTGTGAATTTCATAGGAGAGCAAGAAAAGCGAGCAACCGGTGGCGAAGATCGATGGTTGGGCGGATGGGAAGCCGAAGCCCGTTTCGGCTGATCTTAATGAATCACTTCGCGATGACCGAACTCACTTCGATGGTGTCGTCGTTCAAGGTGCCAGTAACGCTGGCAGTTTTGCCCGCCTGCTGGTCCAAGGTGGCCAGCGCGGTTTTGTCGGAGGTCTCGAGAGTATAGACTTTGTCGCCTACGACGAGTGCGAACCTGGATCCATGCGCGACGCAGGCGCGAGTACATTCGGCTGCGGACTCGCCTTCCAGGTGCTTTCGTCCGCACATCGCGTCGCCAACCTCACCAGTAAACGTATGCATGCCGCCAGCCGCATAGACATTGAGAAATGCGGTGCTGCAAAAGATGAGTGCTGCCAGTGCGGGGAACCATCTCGAACCAGGATTCATGCCATGATCTCCTCTAAGACACTTAGTAGTTTATTCCAGACGGGCGATCTGCAGTTGCACAAACAGACATCGGCTTCGTGTGAGCTGAGATCAGGCTTACTGCGGGGCCTTGGCCGTGTATTGCAGGTCGACGTCGACCACTCTGTCGCGAGGTATAGCGGTCACATGCGGGGCGACGTCCCAGTCGACGGTGGCCGGCAACAGTTTCCGGGCGAGCGGGAGGAACTCCTTGAGATAAGTCGCGTCGTACACATCGCCGGGATGAATCTTCCATGCGGCGCGTAGCTTGGCGGTTAAATTATTGTCGATGCCGCGAAACTCCAGCTCTCCCATGTGATAGACCAGACCTTCGGTGACCACCAATTGGTACGAAACCGTGCTGGCCACGTCGTCAAACTCAGCGTTTGCCTTGATGGTGGCCGTGATGAACCCGCGCGAACCATATAACACCTGCACCGCGCGCAGATCATTTTCCAGTTGAACCGTATTGGCGGGCTCACCGGTCTTTGCATGAAGCAGCGACTGGAGACTTTCGCTAGGAATATTCTTGTTATCCAACCACGTCCCTCCGGGCCTTAGTTTGTATTGATTGCCGGAAGTTATGGGAACGGTAACGTCCACCAGGGTGACTGCCTGCTTCTCGTTGCCAGTCTCGGCGCCGGTTTCCGAAGCGGCTTCCTTGACGACCTTCGGCTGTGCCGCGTCGCACGATGCCTTCAGATAACCACGCTCGTGGTAGACGGGAAGCACAGAGTGCTCGACGAAAGCTTTAAGAAGCGCGCGGTAATAATCACGTCCAGAGAGCTTTTCGGCGGAGGCTTGAAGCATTGGCAATTCGGTGGGACCGGCACCGGTGAACTCGATGCGATGAATCCGGATGGTGACGTTGGCGATTGCGTAGTCGATTGCCTCCACGTGACCAGCGCCCGTGCGCGCGTATTCGACGTGGCCGGGGACGCCGTTCTCCACCAGCAGGGCTTGAAGAACATCGGAGACTTGGTCGGGTAAACGGCCAGTGGTAGGCAATTCTCCATTGAAAAGAGGAACGCGTTCGTGCACCTTCTGCAGCAGTTCCTGGTCAGTGAACCAGACAAAATCGGCAAAGTGTGCGGGCACAAACTTATCGGCGTCGGTCACCTGAAAAGCTAGCTTGGTGCCTGCGGAAGAGAAGCTGTAGGTATAAGAAATGTCCTTGAACGCACCGGTTTCGCCCAATTGGCGGGCGGCTTTGCGGAATAACTCATTGTCCACGGTGGCGCCCAGCGGAAGCCCGCACGCGGCGGCAACCTCAGCCTGAGTGAAGCGCTTGCTCCCGAGGACTTTTATCTCGACAAGCTTGGAGTCGGCAGCAGGGATGGACTGCGCGGCCGCTGCCGGGTTCTGTGCCGCAATGAGCCCCGCTGAGCATATGGCCGGCAAGCAAAGCAACGCGATCAGGAGTCGGCCGAGAGCGATCTTAAGGCGTGTCCGCATCTGCGTGGCTGATTGCATCTCTGGGTGCATGTTACGGCAGATAGGCGGGCCGGCCAACGTCCAGAGAATGAGAGGAAGGTATGGCCTGAGCAAGCGTGCTTGCGAACTATCGCTTCAGCTGTTGCTCGATCGCAGCCGTCATTTCCTTCGAATCCGGCGTAACCGCCGGTTCGAAACGCTGGACCACGTTTCCGTTGCGATCGACCAGAAACTTGGTGAAGTTCCATTGAATATCGCCGCGGATCCCCGGCCCGGTGTCTTTGGTCAAGTAGGTGTAGAGCGGCGCCTGGTCGGGCGCTTTCACCGAGATTTTCGCATAGATCGGGAAGGTTACGCTGTACTTGCGGGTGCAGAAAGTTTTGATTTCTTCATTCGTTCCAGGTTCCTGGGCCCCAAAATTGTTGGCAGGGAAGCCGACGACGACGAATCCCTGATCCTTGTATTTTTCGTAGATGGCTTCCAAAGCGCCGTACTGCGGAGTGTAGCCACACTGGCTGGCCACGTTGACGACCAGAATTACTTTGCCCTTGTAATCAGCGAGAGGCGCTGGTTTTCCATCGATCGAGTTCAGTGTGAAAGTGTAGATTCCCGACGCCGCGAATAGTGATCCGGCCATCATCAAAAACGCCCCACACAGGAGATAAGTTCGGACAGCGAGCAGAGCCTGAAGGTACGATTTCATTTCGAGATTCCTCTGGATTATTTTGCGGGCGTCGAGCCCGATATCGCCGTAATCAGTTGAATCGAGGATACCGGGGCGAATCGCAGGGATGCAAGCGAGACATTGTAAAATTCACGTCTCGTGGGCGAGACCTACGGATTAGGAGTCCGGGAGCCGCCCCCTACATGCTGCTGAAGGCAGCGGGCTTGCTAGTCTGCTTGACGACTCTCTCAACCAGCTTGAAACCTCTGGCGGACTCGCAAGGCCGAAACGCATCCCGATTGGTGGCGTCAGTCAGGCCCTCTTCGATGGCGTCCAGCGCCTGACATGAGCGTCCCAAGACAAGGACGAGATACTTCTGAGCGATTGGACGATCAGCTGGGTGAATGAGCTCCCACCAGCGACGAATCGACTCCTGTATGTCGACCTCCGACTTCTCCCCCACAACGAGAGTGTCAATCAGCCGGTAGACCTTGCTCTTGATAGCCTGATAGGAAACGGATACTTCTTGTGGCATGTGGCTCCAGGGCTTCTAATACTTAAAGACTAGCAATCCGCTATCCAAACGCTACGTGGTTGAGATTGCAAGCCTTTCGTCCCCGGTCTCCGAAAAGCGATTCTATGAATGGAATAAATCGATAAGTGAATATGAATTCTGGAAGCATCGGGCCGCCGATTCTCGACGGTAACCGGGCACAATCGAGTCCGAATCGAACTCGGGACGAATCTCCAAGCCGTCCTCCCGCAACAGGTTACAATGTTTCGCTCCCGTGGTGCCGAGTTGATCCTCTGCAAATCGTCGAAGAGGAAGGGCTATCGTTGTCCGTGGGAGATCGACTTTTCCTGAGTAGACATTTCCTTGGAGGCGGGATGAAAACGTTGGCGTGGATCCTTGCATTACCGATGGTGATTTGTCCGTTGAGCAGCGCGCAGAGTTCGTCGCCCGACCCCGGTCCTCAGAGCTCTGGCGAAGAGCGAATGTTCTTTCCGCGCGACACATTTTGGGGATGGGGGCAATTTGATCTGGCGCCTCCGCACAATGAGATCGATCCGAACATTTGCGCCGGCAACGCCGGGCAATATGGCGGAGTGAACGCTCCGTGCAGCATGTTCGCGCGCTACATGTTATCGGGGATGCTTGAGGTGCGGCCGTTTGGCCGTGGAGAGTTGCGGCGTTTCATGGTGTTTGGCGCGCCTACGTTTCTTTTCGGCAAGACCATTCCCCAAACGCTTTACACGTGGTCGCCGGATGCCATCGGCATTGAGCACTCCTGGGGAGTGGGAATCTTTATCGCCAAGGGATTCGAGTTCCGTGTAACACAGCACTTTTTATTTGACCGGCTGGGTGCCCGCGACACTCATCTGGGCATAGCCGACTTGGGCAATAACGGCCCTTGGGGACGCTACATGACTGTGGGGGTTCATAAATCGTTTGGGACGAGACGGTGGTGACGACCATCACACACGGCTGTGACGCGGGACTTCGCTAGAGTGCGGGTGAGGAGGTATTCTCTATGAATTAACGATTTTCCGGGGTGTCGCGGCAAAACTCTACAGGAGGCATGAATGGCAGGTTCTTACAATGGCGTGAATGTTCCGTCGGATGGGAAAAAAATTGGCTATGCGGGCGGGAAATATGATGTGCCCGACAATCCGGTCGTTCCATTTATCGAGGGCGACGGAACGGGGCGCGACATCTGGAAAGCATCGTTACGAGTCTTTGACGCTGCGGTCGAGAAAGCATACCAGGGCAAGCGCCGGGTCGCGTGGTTTGAAGTGTTTGCCGGGGAAAAGGCCAAGGCAAAATTCGATAACTGGTTGCCCGATGACACCGTGGATGCGGTCCGCGAATTCCGCGTCGCTATCAAAGGTCCTCTGACCACGCCGGTGGGCGGCGGAATTCGCTCGCTCAATGTGGCACTGCGGCAAATTCTGGACCTCTATTGCTGCGTGCGGCCGGTGAAGTACTACAAGGGAGTGCCTTCGCCGGTGAAGCATCCGGAACGCATGGATGTGATCATCTTCCGTGAGAATACGGAGGACGTTTACGCCGGCATCGAGTGGGAAGAGGGAACCGCGGAGTGCGCGAGGCTGATCGAGTTTCTGAACAAAGACATGCTCAAGGGTGGCAAGAAACAGATCCGGCTGGATTCCGGGGTCGGTATCAAACCGATTTCGGTGACCGGAACCAAGCGACTGGTGCGTATGGCGATTCGGCACGCGCTCGAGAGCGGCCGAAAGAGTGTAACGCTGGTCCATAAGGGAAACATTCAAAAATTTACTGAGGGTGCATTCCGCAAGTGGGGATACGAACTGGCCACCGAGGAATTTCGCGACAAGGTGGTGACCGAGCGCGAGAGTTGGATCGTCGACAACAAAGACAAGGATCCGAATCTGACGGTGGCGCAGAATGCGGAACTGGTTGAACCAGGAATGGAGTTCGCTCCTCCCGCGTTTCGCCAGGCAGTGGAGAAGGAGGTAAAAGAGGTGCTGGACCGCATTTACCTCACCCATGGCAACGGTCAGTGGAAGAAGAAGATCATGATCAACGATCGCATCGCTGATTCCATCTTCCAGCAAGTGGTGACGCGGGCTGACGAGTATTCCGTTTTGGCGACGCCGAACCTGAACGGCGACTACATCTCTGACGCTTGCGCGGCGCAGGTGGGTGGTCTGGGCATCGCGCCGGGGGCCAACATTGGCGATGGCTATGCAATCTTCGAGGCGACGCACGGTACGGCCCCGAAGTATGCCGACAAAGACGTGATCAATCCCGGTTCCGTCATGCTCTCGGGTGTGATGATGTTCCGCTTCCTCGGATGGAACGAAGCCGCGGAGCTGATCGAGCGCGGTATCGAACGTACGATTCTTCAGAAGAAAGTTACGTATGACTTTGAGCGCCTGATGGAGGGCGCGACGAAGCTGAAAACCAGCCAGTTCGCTGACGCGATCGTCGAGAACATGGGCGCGGCGGTGCTGGTATAGCAGATAAAGGCTTAAACACAGGGGACCCAGAGTAGCACCGGGCAAATATTCTTCTTGCCTGAGGTTTACCCGGTGCGACCCTGTGGCCTCTGGGTTAGCGATTTTAGGATTTTCCTTGAAAGGAATCATCCATGCGAAAGAAAGTGACCATCGTAGGTTCAGGAAACGTTGGTGCGACCGCGGCTCATTGGATCGCTTCGAAGGAACTGGCTGATGTCGTGCTGATCGACATCATTGAAGGCGTTCCGCAGGGCAAGGGCTTGGATCTGCTCGAGGCTATGCCCATCGAAAGACGCGACTCCTACATCACGGGCACGAACGACTACAAAGACACAGCGAACTCCGACATCGTCGTTATCACCGCAGGCATTCCGCGCAAGCCTGGCATGAGCCGTGACGATTTGCTCAATACCAACTTCGGCATCATGAAGGCGGTAGTGGGCGAGGCGGTAAAATATTCGCCGAACTGCATCCTGATTATTGTTTCAAACCCGTTGGATGCCATGGCGCAAGCCGCCTACAAGCTGAGCGGGTTTCCACGCGAGCGCGTGGTGGGCATGGCGGGGGTGCTGGATTCGGCGCGTTTCCGCGCGTTCATCGCCGATGAATTGAAGGTCAGCGTGGAGAACGTTACCGCATTCGTGCTCGGCGGACATGGCGACACGATGGTTCCTCTGCCGCGCTATTCCACGGTCGCGGGCATTCCGATCACGGAGTTGATTGAGAAATCGAGACTCGAAGCTCTGGTGCAGCGTACCCGCGATGGCGGAGCAGAAATCGTGAAATATCTGAAGACGGGCTCGGCGTATTACGCGCCATCGGCGGCGGCTACGGAAATGGTCGAGGCGATTCTCAAGGACAAGAAGAAGATTCTGCCATGCGCCGCATACTTGCAGGGCGAGTATGGAATCAATGGGCTCTACGTGGGCGTGCCCGTGAAGCTGGGCGCGAAGGGAATCGAGCAGATTATCGAGATCAAGTTAACTGCCGAAGAGAAGGCCGGGCTCGATAAGAGCGCGGCGGCGGTGAAGGAGTTGGTGGGCGTGATTGGAGTGTAAGCGCGAGGCATCCACCGCCCTGTTTGGTCGGAGACGGGAACACCCAGATTATTTGGTAGGCCTTGGGGTTGAGCTTCTGCATCCCTGGGTGATCCGATGTGAAGACGCGGTCGCCCAACACTTGGGACTGTTCCGCCTCGGGAACTCGGTCATCGTAAGGCGGATCAAGTCTCACGATAAGGCGGCCCTGTCCTCCATCGAGTTCTGCCGCGAGCGACCCGCGATCCCGGGACAAGACTGTTCCAGAGTAGTCCCACGCGAAACCCGCTAAGTGGAACGGCCGACCATCAAGGCGCTCTAACCCGAAGTTCCGAATAGGTTCGGACAGTATTCTGCTGATTCGCTGAGAGATAGTTCAAAATTCAGTTTCCATCTACTGGCAACAAATTCAGCAACTCATAGGCCTTTGCCTGCAGTGGTGTCGGCGGCGGCAGCTGCTGAAACGTGGGACCGGACTTATCCGTGTTCAAGCTGTAGGTCACATGCGCGCGGCCGGCTAAGTTCGAGAGCAGAGTGGCGAAGCTCTGTACCGGTAATCCGTCTGTCGTCTGATGGGTAAGTTTCTTGGCTTTTGCCGATTCCGAGCTGCTGGGAGGTAGAACCGGATCTCGTCGTTGCCGCTGTTGGGGAAGTTCCTCGTCCTCAAACAGCAGCGGTGCCCACACTCGTCGCAGATGCCACTCCACGTAATAGGCCAGCATGCGTAGGAAAATATGCGCCGGCACTCGCTCTTCGGTACGATGTCGAATCGGGCGAATTAACAGATCCAGGCTTTTCAAACTGCGGAAGGCGCGCTCCACCTGCGCCAGACTTTTGTAGCCGCGCACCGTATCGGCCGCCGACAACTGCTCCGCCGTCTCGCTGGTGCGAATCACATAAATCCCATCCAACTTCGCTTCCGGCTCGATGGTCTCCACCCGCCGCGACCAACTCAACTTGCTGTCCTCGATCTGGTAGGCGAAGTGTTTGCCCATCTTGTAATACCCCAGAACCTTGCCCACCTTCAAAGCAATCTCGGTCGCCGTCAACGGCTTCTTCTTGCGACGTTCCACTTCTTTCTCGATTCTTGTCAGCACTCTTTCGGTCGCCGGCAATAACTCCTCTCGCTTGCGTTTCCGCTCTTCTGCCAGTAAAGGGTTGTAGCAGACCATCAACCGCTCTCCGGGATATTCCGGCGATTGAATCTCGACCAGATTCTTCTCGTCTAACAACGAGAGTTGATGGTGCAAATATTGGGATGGTTTAACGCCGAGGCGGCCTGGGCCTCGCGTTCGAAACGGGCCAGTGCCTGCGGGTCTTCGGCGACCTCATCGGGTAGGAATTTCAGGGCCACGAAGCGCCGCAGCTTGAGGTCTTCGGCCTTATAGACCACGCCCATGCCGCCGCCGCCGAGCTTCTCAACGGTCCGGTAGTGGGTGATCGTTTGTCCGATCATGGGAGAAGAATCGTACGTGGGTGAGTCAGGCAAGTCACCGAAACGAAAGGGGTTGGAGCGATCATACCTTCTCGATCGTCACCTTGTTCACCACCACATCCTTCGCTGGCCGATCCTGCCGGTTGCGCGGGACTTCGGAGATCTTCGCAACCACGTCCTGCCCTTCAACGACTTCACCGAAAATTGTGTGCTTGCCGGTCAGCCACGTCGTGGGCGCGACGGTGATGAAGAACTGCGAACCGTTCGTGTTAGGGCCGGCATTCGCCATCGCCAACAAGCCTGGCTTGTCGAGCTGGTGGGGCGAGCCTTTCGTCTCATCTTCGAACTGATAGCCTGGACCTCCCATGCCGGTGCCTTGCGGATCGCCGCCCTGGATCATGAAGTCGGGAATCACGCGATGAAAAATTGTGCCCTCGTAGAGGCGGTCTTGGGATGTCTTGCGGGTCGAGGGATGAGTCCACTCGCGCTTGCCTTCGGCAAGTTCCACAAAGTTGGCTATGGTTTTAGGCGCTTCTTTTTCAAAGAGGCGGCAGACGATGGTTCCCTCGGACGTGTCAAAGATGGCGTAAGTACCCGCCGGACGGCTCATAAATATATTTTCTCCTTCGGTGGACGGACCTTGATTCTAACAGGGGGTCAAGAAAATGAGCTGCGCCGCGCGATCGCCATTCGCGCATCCATTGGTCGGATGCGAATCGAGTTGCAATTCTAACCAGGCATGCTCCGAGTAATGCTCAACCTATTTGAGATTCCCCGGCCGCAGGTATTGCGTGAAGAAGGCCTGCGTCTCAAGAGCCAGGCGCTTGCGCGCCTCAGGAGTCTGGTAGGTATGAGCATCTTCCACTTCCACCAACTTTACTGGAACTCCTGCCTGCCTCAGTTTGTCCGCGAGCGCCTCGGTCTGCGCAATCGGCACGTTTTCGTCGTGCGTGCCATGAACAATAAGGAAAGGCGATACATTTCTTCGAGACCTGAAATAGGGGCGATGCGTCTCGCCAGATTGCGGCGTGGTGGGCATAGTCGCCGCCAAGGAACTTCGCCAGAAAAGCCTGGCCTTCTGAGTCTCGAGGGATGGTGAAATCAGTGGGTCCGCTGACATCAACCACCCCCTGCACGGCGCTGGAATACCTGGCCAGGGCTGCGTCGGAATTGTCGCGAGTCGCTTCCATTCCCAGCAGAGCCGCCAGCTCCCGCGCCCGCAGAGTGCCCGAATGCGCCGATATGATCGGGCTCGACCTGGTACTTTGCGGCGTTGGCACGAACCCAACGAACCGCACGCTGCACGTCGTCCAATTGCGCCGGCCAGAGGTTCTCGTTCTCACGGAATAAACGGTAGTCGACCGCGAACGCGACGAAGCCGCAACGGGCAAGAAACATGCCCATGCTGCGCATGGTTCCCTTGTCAAAACTCGTCCACCCTCCGCCGTGGATGAGAACCACCGCTGGACGCAGATCGGGAGAGTGTTCGCCCGGCTGGTAAATGTCCAGCAACAGTGGATGCCCACCCGCGGTGCCGTAGGAGACGTCCCGTTGAACGGAAATCGGCGCACTCTCCGGCAAACTCGCTGGCCCCTGAGCATCCGTTGACGGCGGTATAATCCGGGGCGCTTGCGCGAGAGCGCCCAGCCAATTGCTGAGCATCACGATCGTTACGAAAAAAACACGCGTAGTCATCAGGAAAATGTTTCAGGTCTTGCTCAGCAGCGCTTCAATGAAGGTTGTAGCAGGCTAGTTTGAACTCGTTGGCGCCACGGGTGTCGTGCCTGCGGTCTTCTTTGCCGGAGACGCAGGCTTCGCAGCATGGGCTGCCTCGCCGCGATCAATCTTGATATGAATGATCTTCACCGGGCGAAAGGGACGATCATTCTGCGGGTCGGTGGCCATGCGCGCAATCTGTTTCACCAGTGCTACGCTGGCTTCATCACACTGACCAAAAATCGTGTAGTGACCGCTCAAGTGCTGGCTGTGCGCAACATCTTCGGTGATAAAGAACTGCGAGCCGTTGGTGTCCGGGCCGGAGTTGGCATAGGCCACGCGGCCCGGACGGTCAAACAAGAGGTCAGAGGACACTTCGTTCTTGAACTTATATCCAGGATCGCCCGTCCCATCGCCCGCAGGATCGCCACCCTGGATCATGAAACTGGGAATCACACGATGGAAAATAGTTCCGTCGTAAAGTGGAACGCCGTGCTTGGTGACTCCTCTCACCGTCTTCCAGTCTTTGGTTCCGGTGGCGAGGCCGATGAAGTTCTCCACTCCGATGGGTGCTTTGTCGGGAAACAGTGTGCAGGTCAGGTTGCCCACGCTGGTTTCAATGACCGCTGTAG
>Ga0182015_10004744_pt1 | contig 14482 bp, 13 predicted proteins | sample 712P3MmetaG_FD_120478 | JGI IMG/M metagenome (GOLD analysis project Ga0182015, IMG submission 120478) | Permafrost microbial communities from Stordalen Mire, Sweden - 712P3M metaG | ecosystem: Environmental > Terrestrial > Soil > Wetlands > Permafrost | place: Sweden: Stordalen | collected...
ACGAGGTCGACGAAGGGCTGTACGCCGACCTCGGTCCGGTGCGCGCCGCCGAGCTCGTCGTGGCCTGCGGTGACCTGCCGTTCGAGTACCTCGGCTACCTGATGAACGGCCTCGACGTGCCGCTGGTGTTCGTCCCCGGCAACCATGACCCCGATCTTTCCGGATACCGCCATTCGCGTGCGGGGCTGACGCTGCGGGCAGGGCTGCCCGCGGCGACGCCCTGGCCGGACGGCGCGGTCAACGCTGACGGCAGGATCGTCGATGTCGCGGGCCTTCGGTTTGCCGGCCTGGGCGGCTGCCGCCGGTACAGCAGCGGGCCGAACCAGTACAGCGACCACCAGCTGGCGAGACGGGCCAGATCGCTCCGCCGTCAGGCTCGGTGGCACCAGTTGCGTGGCAGGCCGCGCGTCGATGTGCTGCTGACCCACGCTCCGCCGCGGGGCGTCGGCGACGGCGACGACCCGCCGCACTGGGGATTCACGGCACTGCATGGAGTGGTCGCCGGGCTCCAGCCGACGGTGCTCCTGCACGGGCACGTGCTGAGTTACGACGCAGCGACCCCCGGGCGGCAGCTTGGCCGCACTGCGGTCCGGAACGTCGCCGGGCGGCACCTGCTCGACATCCGGCCGGGCGGCAGCGCCGCGCAGCCGCGACCTGGTCGCGACCATGCCCGCTGAGACCGGCTTCCCCCGCGCCGACGTCGAGAACGACTTCCTGCGCGCGCGGCGGCGGCAGGTCCTCTCCAGGCTCGCGCAGCGGCTGCGCAGGGTGCCGGACGATGTCAACCTGATCCTGCCCTTCGATGAGGTCATCGCCGCCCTCGGCATGCGGGGCGAGCGGGAACTCGGGCTGCGGACGATCCGGCTCGACACGGTCGTCGGCACTGTCGACTCCCGCCGCGACTTCGACCGCCGCTTCCGGCCGACCTCCGGCCGGGTCAGGGAACGGTGGGAGCGGCTCGCGCTGGCGCAGCGGCGCGGCGAGCCCATCCCCCCGATCGACGTCTACCGGGTCGGCGACCTGCATTTCGTCCAGGACGGCCACCACCGGGTGTCGATAGCCATCGCCACCGGCCTGACCACGATCGACGCCTACGTGACCGAGGTCAAGACCGTGGTCCCCGCGAGCGGCATCCGCAGCCGCCGCGACCTGATCATGAAGAGCCACGAGCGCATCTTCCGCGACCGGGTGCCGCTGCCGCCCGCGGCCTACGCCAAGATCACGTTCAGCGATCCATGGGCCTATGCCGAACTCAGCGAGAGCGTCGAGGCCTGGGGATTCCGGTACATGCAGGCCGAGGCGCGCTTCATCGACCGCGAGCAGACGGCGCGGCACTGGTTCGCCGAGGAGTTCACGCCGGTCGTGCGCATGCTGCGCACGGCTGACCTGATCGGCTCGGGCACCGAAGCCGAGGCCTATCAGCGGGTGGCACGCGAGCGGTACCGCCTCATCCGCACTCACGAATGGAGCGATGAGGTCATCGAGCGCCTGCGCCGCGAGATCAGGTAGCCGCCTGATCAGGTAGCCGCCGGGCCGGCCGCCTCCGCGGGCTCGGTGCCGAGTGACAGGTTCGCGCCGGTGTCCGGGTCGAAGATGTGCATCGTCCGGATGTCGGCCCATAGCTCGGCCGCGTCTCCCTCATGGATCTGGGTGGCCGGGTCCAGCCGGGCAGTCACCGTCTCCTCGCTCGCGCCGGTGTCGGCATCATCCGCGAGATCCGCTAGCTGGTCGGTAGTGCCCGACAGGCCGCTGTCCTGAGTGAAGTAGACGAAGACATCCGAGCCCATCGACTCCACGACCTCGACGTTGGCCTGGAAGGTGACGCCATGGCCGCGCATGTCCGGCTGGACGAGCGCGGCGTCCTCGAAGTTCTCCGGGCGGATGCCCACGATGACCTGGCGTCCCGTCTTGGCGCTTTCCAGCGACCGGCGCAGCTGCGCCGACAGCGGAAGGTCCCCGATACTGGTCCGCAGGGTGCCCTCCTCCAGCGTGCCCGCCATGAAATTCATCGCGGGCGAGCCGATGAAGCCGGCCACGAACAGGTTGACCGGATTCTCGTACAGCTCATGCGGCGAGCCGACCTGCTGCAGGATGCCGCTGCGCATGACCGCGAGCCGGTCGCCCAGGGTCATCGCCTCGGTCTGGTCGTGCGTGACGTACACCATGGTGGTGCCGAGCCGCCGCTGCAGCTTGGACACCTCGGTCCGGGTCTGCACCCGCAGCTTGGCGTCCAGGTTGGACAGCGGCTCGTCCATCAGGAACACCGAGGGATCGCGGACGATGGCCCGGCCCATGGCGACCCGCTGCCGCTGGCCGCCGGACAGGTTGGCTGGCCGGCGCTCCAGGTGCTGGGTCAGGTCCAGGATCCGCGCGGCCTCGTTGACCTTCTCGTCGATGGTGGCCTGCGGCGTCTTGGCCAGCTTGAGCGCGAAGCCCATGTTCTCCCTGACCGTCATGTGCGGGTAGAGCGCGTAGCTCTGGAAGACCATAGCGATGTCGCGGTCCTTGGGCGCCTTGTTGTTCACGACCTTGCCGCCGATCCGCAGTTCGCCCTCGGTGATGTCCTCCAGCCCGGCGATCATGTTCAGCGTGGTGGACTTGCCGCAGCCGGACGGGCCGACCAGGATGACGAACTCGCCGTCGGCGATGTCCAGGCTGATCTTGTCGACCGCCAGCGCCCCGTCGGGAAAGCGCTTGGTGACCTCGTCCAGGATGATTTCAGCCACTGTAACTCCCTTTGAATTCTCAGCTAGCCCTTGACCGCGCCTGATGTGAGCCCAGCGACGATCCGGCGCTGGAAGAAGAGCACGAAGATGATGATCGGGATGGTGATGACCACCGCGGCGGCCGCGATGGGGCCGGTCGGAACCGTGAACTGCGAGCTGCCGCTGAGGAAGGCAAGCGACGCAGGCGCCGTCCGGGATGCGATCGTCGAGGTGAACGAGATCGCGAAAATGAAGTCGTTCCAGCAGGCGAGGAAGACCAGGATCGCCGTGGTGACCATTCCCGGTGCCGCCAGCGGGGCGATCACCTTCGTGAATGCCTGGAATGGCGTGGCGCCGTCGATCTTGGCAGCCTTCTCAAGCTCCCAGGGGATCTCGCGGAAGAACGCCGACAGCGTGTAGATGCCCAGCGGCAGGCCGAAGGCCACGTACGGGATGATCAGCCCCGGCCAGGTGTTGAACAGGCCAAGCGCGCGCTCGATGTTGAACAACGGGGTCACCAGCGCGATCAGCGGGAACATCGCGATCAGCAGCGACATCCCGATGAGCACCGCCTTGCCGGGGAACCGCAGCCGCGCGACCGCGTAGGCCGCCATGGACGCCAGCACGACGGAGATGAACGTCGAAATCAGGCCGATGCCGATCGAGTTGACCAGCGGCCGGATGAACGTCGAGGTCTTCAGGATCCCGGTGTAGTTCCCCAAGGTCCACTGCTTGGGAATGAAGGAGGGATCGAGGACGGCCGTGGGCGTCTTGAAGGATAGCGAGACCATCCAGAGCACCGGGATCAGCGCCAGCGCCACGACGACGAAGTTCGTCGTCCCCCAGCCGACTTTCTGGCGGGACGTGGTGGTAACAGCAGCCATCAGCGGGTCACCTCTTTCCGATGTCCGTGCCCGGGGCCGCGGCGCCGAAGCCCTTGATGAACAAGAAGGCGATGATCGCCACGCAGATGAAGATCAGGATCGAGATCGCCGAACCGATCCCCAGGTTCAGCGCGTTGAACAGGTTGTCCCAGGCGAGGATCGAGACCGACCCGGTGTTGTTGCTGCCCTGGGTCAGGATGAAGATGTTGTCGAAGATCCGGAACGAGTCCAGCGTACGGAACAGCAGCGCGACCAGGATGGCCGGCTTCATCAGTGGCAGCGTGATCTTCGTGAAGCGCTGCCAGCCGGTTGCGCCGTCCACCATGGCGGCCTTCTGCAGGTCCTCGGGCACCAGGGACAGCCCGGCCAGCAGCAGCAGCCCCATGAACGGCGTGGTCTTCCAGACCTCCGCCAGGATGATCACGGCAATCGCCTTATATTCCGAGGTCAGCGGTGCGGAGTTGTTGAACAGCGCGGACAGGTAGCCCTCCATGGGCGTCCATGCATACTGCCAGCCGTACGCGGCGGCGACGGTCACGATCCCGTAGGGGATGAGCGCGGCGGTGCGGACCGTGCCCCGGCCGAACAGCGTCCGGTGCATGATCATGGCCAGCAGCATGCCGAGCACCAGGGTGATGCCAACCGAGAAGACCGTGATGATCAGGGTCACCTTCAGCGCCTGCCACCAGTACGGCGAGCTGAGCACCGCGGCGTAGTTGCTGAGCCCGACGAACTTGATGTCCTGCGGGACCTCCAGGTTGTAGCGCTCCAGCGACAGCCAGATGGCGTAGCCGACCGGGTAGCCGGTGACCGCCACCATCACGATGACGGCCGGGGCGATGAGCAGCCAGCCGAGCCGGCGCTCGGCCCGCGCGCCCTCCGACAGCTGCGGCTTGCCCTTCCTTGCCACCTGCCCGGCCGCGGTGCCGGCGGCCACCTGCGTATTCGTACTCATCGGCCCCTCCCTTCCCTCGTTGCCAGCCGGCCGCCTGCTGCGCGGCGGCTCACGGGACCAGGCCCTTCGATTGCAGGGCGTTGTTCATCTGAGTGACCATCGCCTTCTCCGTGCTCGCCGGGCTGATGCCGCTCGGCGGCGAGATCAGGTGCGAGATGCCGATGGACACGACCTGGTAGACGGGCGTCTTCGGGCGGACGCTCGCGTGCTCAAGTTCTTGCAGGATGTCGGCGTGGAACGGGTAGTCCTTGAACAGCGCCGGGTCGTTGTAGAGGCTGGCGATTGTGGGCGGGACGCCGCCGATGTTGGCGCCGATGATCTGGTTCGCCTTGTCGCGCAAGCACAGCGCGGCCTTGAAGGCGAGCGCCTTATGCAGTGAGTACGCGCTGACCGCGAGGTCCGTGCCGCCGATCGTCACCTTGGCCGGCACGCCGGGGGTGACCTGCGGGTAGAGCGCCCACTTGAACGTCTTGAACAGCTTCGGGTTATCTGCCTTCATGGCCGGATACACGAACGGGTAGTTCAGCTCGAAGGCGGCCGTGCCCGCTTCAAACGCGAGCCGGTTCTGGTTTTCCATCTGCACATCCAGCGACGGGTCAGCGCCGGGGCCGGTGGCGAGCTGCTTCATGATCGACAGGGCCTTGATCGCCGGCGCGCCGAGCGTCACCTTGGTCGCGGCGGGGTTCAGGATGGTGCCGCCCGCGCTGGCCACCATTGTGTTGAACCACACGGTCACGCCCTCGTACTGCGCACCCTGGATCTCGATAAGATGCGGCTTGCCCTCTTTCTTCAGCTTCGCCGCGTCGGCGAACATTTGGGCCCAGGTCTTGGGCGGGTTCGGCGTGAGCGCGGAGTTGTACCACAGCAGCTGGGTGTTGCTGTTGTCCGGTACCGCGACGAGCTTGCCCTTCCAGATCGCGGTGTCCAGGGCCGGCTTGAGCGTGCCATTCTCGGCCGCCGCCTTATTCGCACCAGTCCATGGCTCGATCCAGCCCGCCTGGGCGAACTCGGGCTCCCAGGTGACGTCGAGGCCCAGGATGTCCATGGAGTTGTCATGCGCGGCCAGCCGCCTGACCATCTCCAGGCGCTGGTTGCCGGAGGCGGCAGGCAGCACCTGGTAGGAGATCGTGTACTTGCCGTGGCTCTGCTCGCTGCAGTTCTTAACGGCCGTCACGGTGGCGGTAGAGGTGTCCGGGTAGAAGTAGAAGTTCAGCGTGACCGGGCCGCTGGACCCGCTGGCGGTCCCGCAGGCCGCGAGCCCGGACGCGGCCAGCGCCGCTGCGCCGAGGCCGATCGCCATGCGCCGGACGCCGCTACCCGGCCGGGCCCGCGCACGACGCTCAGATGTGCTCCGTCGGCGGTCGCCACTGCTCATCATTCCTCCAGCGCGTAGTCGACTCCGGTACACCACCGCCGGGCATGCGCCCGGCCGCGGCAGTGCCGGCGAATCCGTCAATACCCCCGCAGGCCCACGCCTAACACGCGACACAGATTTCCGCGCGCGCCGGGCCATTACGCGACCCAATCCATCCGGCGGGCGTCGCGCCTGCCGGGCCTGATTTCTGATACCCGCCGGAATGCGCGCGACGTTGACCTGCCGCGTTCATCCGGCGTGCGGTCAGCGCCTGCCGCGGCAAGATGCGCGGGTCCGCCGCCTGGCCCGGCGAGCCCTGGCCCGGCGGGGCCTGACCCGGCGAGTCGTGGCCCCGCGGGGCCTGACCCGGCGAGTCCTGGCCCGGCGGGTCCTGGCGCGGGGAGCCCTGGCCGGGCGGAGCTGGATCGCCGCACGATCCGCAGCGGGAGCAGCTGGCGGAGCGGCCGGACGGTGATTCCGTGCAGCAGGGCGCACAGCCGCCTGGCACCCTCGGCGCCGCTGCGCTCAAGCGGCTGGCGCACGGTGCTGAGGTTCAGCAGGGCAGCAGACTCGATGTCGTCGAAACCAACCACGGACAGCCGGCCCGGTACGCCGAAGCCACGGCGCTCGGCGGCGCTGAGCACGCCGATCGCCTGGGTGTCCGAGGCGGCGAAGATCGCTGTCGGCGGGTCGGGCAGCCGCAGCAGCTGATCGGCCAGCTCGGCTGCCACCGCCGGGCCGTGCGGCCCGAGCCGGACTAGCTCAGGGTCAAGATCGATGCCCGCGGCGGCCAGCTCCTGCCGGTATCCCCGCAGGCGGCGCCTGGACGAGCCGAAGCCGAGGTCATGCTCCCCGCGCCCGGTCGAGTCGCCGACGAACCCGATCCGGCGGTGGCCGAGTCCCAGCAGGTGCGACGTAGCCAGCCGGCCGCCGGCCACGTCGTCGATAATCGTCTGCGGCACGCCGACCGCGGTGGCATCGACAGTCACCAGCGGGACCCCGCCGCGGCTGAATGCCGCGAGATGCTGCCTGGCGAGGTGGACCGACACGACGATGACGCCATCGGCCCGGTGCCTGGCGGTCAGCGCGGCCAGGTGGTGGTCGCGCTGCTGCGGCGTATCGACGTTGCAGACGATCGTGTCGTAGCCCTGCTCGTCCAGCACCGCGAGGGCGCCGGCCAGCCGGGCCACGGTCGACGGCCTGGTCAGGTGCGGTACCAGGATGGCCACCGTGCGGGCGGTGCCGCGGGAAAGTGCTGCCGCCAGGTGGCTGGGCCGGTAACCCAGCCGCTCGATGACTTCCTGGACGTTCCGCTGGGTCGATTCGCGTACGTTCACGCCGCCATTGAGCACGCGCGAAACCGTGCCCACACCCACGCCCGCCGCTGCGGCAACATCAGCGATAGTCGGGCGATCCGGCGTGCGCACAGCCACCTCCCTGAACGGAATCGCGCGCTTTGGAAACGATTCCAATCTGGATTGGCTCATTGTCACTCCGCGCCGGGACCGCGTCAAGAGTGTCGTTTCACCGGCCGCCCGCAACGCCCCGCCCCGCCGCCAGGACGGCCGGGCCCGCGGCCGGAGACGCTCAGCCCTGGCCGGCTGCCGACGCTCAGGCGGCCGGCCCAGGCTCCCGGCTAGCGTGCATACGATCAACGTGCAGGCCAGGATGATCAGGGCGGCGCGCGCGCACCGCGCGCAGTGCCCCGGCCTGGAGCGGGCGGGCCGGTAGGCTGCGGATCCTGCGGCCGCGCATCCCGCGGGGCCCCGGCCCTACGGAGATTTCCATGCCCCTATTCGCCAAGCCGTCCGGCGCTTCCGCCACCTGGGAGCCACAGGCCGCCGATGGCCGGCTGGCGCAGACCGCCGGCGCGGACCCGGCCGGAGTGTTCACCTCGGACCTGTCGGTCTCCGAGTACGTCCTGCTCGGCGAGGCCGGCTTCGAGCCGCTGGGCTTCGTCGTCGGATCGTCGATCTACCACGTCGGGCTGCAGGTCGGCCGCTGGTCCCAGAATCAGGAACTGCAGGTTCTCACCCAGGCGATGTACAACGCCAGGGAACTGGCGATGGCCAGGATGCGCGCCGAGGCAGATCACCTGGGCGCCGACGGGATCGTCGGAGTGCAGCTCAAGATGCAGATGTACGCCTGGGGCCAGGATGTCCTGGAGTTCGTCGCCACCGGCACGGCGGTCAAGGCCATGGCCGGCACCGGCGCGCACCGTGCCCCGGATGGCCGGGCCTTCACCTCGGATCTGTCCGCGCAGGACTTCTTCCGCCTGCTGGCGGCCGGCGCCGTGCCGGTCGCCTTCGTGCTGGGCACGTGCGTTTACCACATCGCGCACCAGTCGGTCATGCAGACCCTCCGGCAGGCCGGCCAGAACCAGGAGATGGTGCAGTTCACCCAGGGCATCTACGAGGCACGCGAGCTGGCGCTGGTCAGGATGCAGTCCGAGGCGAGCGAGGCCAAGTCCTCGGGCATCGTCGGGGTCACGGTGGCCGTCGCCAACCACGTCTGGGGCGCGCACGCCACCGAGTTCCTCGCCACCGGCACCGCCATCCGCCGCCTGAGCGAGGAGCACCGGCTGCCGGAGACATCGCCCAAGCCCACCTTCACGCTGGGCCTCGACCGCTAACGCCCGGAACCCGGCCGCCAGCACCGGGACATCGCATGATCATGGAGGATCAGGCCGGTCAGGACCTGCCCAATCCTCCGTGATCATGGAAAGGCTCGTGCGCGGCCCGGCTTTGAGGGCCGTGCACGGGCCGCGCGCTGCACCTGGCCCGGACGCTGCCTACTCGCCGATCGGCGGCGGGTCGACGGCGGTGCTCTCGTCCCCTTCCAGCAGCGCGGGCGCCCGGTCGAGTACCTCGGGCCGCCGGGCGCTCAGCACCAGCGCGTAGATGACGCCCACCGCGACCAGGGCCAGCGTCAGCCAGGGCAGGGTGTCATACGGCCTGGGCTGGCCGGGCCGCAGGTCACCCCAGACCGGGATGGCCAGCACGACGACGCCGAAGACCGGGATGGCCAGCACGACGACGCCGATCACCGGGGTGACCACCCAGAGCCAGAAGTTCTTGGTGATGCCCCGGCGGCGGAATTTCGCCCACTCGACGACCAGGGCGACATTCGCCGCCAGGTACATGATGATCAGCCCGAGGATGCCGTAGGTGCCGAGGAACCCCGATGCGGTACCCGGGTCGGTGAACGCGGTGGACACGACGCCGATGAGGATGCTCGGGCGCGACGAACGCGACAGCCGCGGCGGCTGGCCTCCGGAACCGCGGGCTGATGCCGGCCAGTGCATGGCTCCACAGCCCGCCCCGTGCCCCGGCGAAGATCACCCGCGACGTCTGCGTGTTCGCCGCCACGTACGAGCTTGTCACGCTGGACAGGAAGACCCAGGTGATGAGCGGGGCGATGAACGGGACGAACGCCTTCGCCGCGGTGTGGAACGGATTGGCATCAGCGGCCAGCGCACCCGCGTGGCCTACGCCGAAGGCGGTCACTAGCGCGTACGAGCCGACCACGTAGATGATCCCGCTCACCACGACGGCGCCGAGCACGGCGATCGGCACGTTGCGCCTCGGATCGCGGGTCTCCGCGGCCAGCGGCGCGGCCGCCTCGAACCCGCCGAAGGCGAGCACGGCCAGGCTGAACGCCAGCAGCACATCGTGCCCGCTGCCGCCGCCAGGCCAGCGGAAGGGCGTCGCCGATAGCCCGCTCGCGCCGCCCCTGGCGAGAATCGTCACGCTGAGCACCAGCAGCAGCACAACCTCGAACACGTAGAGGGCCACCGTTACCCGCACGCCGAATTTCAGCCCCACTACTACCGGCGCCACTACCAGCACGCCGTACAGAATGGTAATGACCTGGGTGAAGCCCCAGATATGCGGGCTGCTGAACACGTTCTGCGCGATGTAACTCCCGACGAAGATATAGATACCGCCGAAAGCAATCATGTAACCGAGAATCGTTATGACGCCGATCGCCACGGCGACCTTGGTCCCGATAGCCCTGGTGATGTAGGTGATGAAGGAGGCGGCACTCGGGTAGACCCCGGCGAACTGGGCCAGGCTGCTCGCCGTCGCGCACATCCCCACCATGCTGATCAGGAAGATCAGCGGAGCCGAGGGGCCGGCCAGCGCGACCATGACGCCCGTGGTGAAAAACAGGTTGAACACGGGAGCAATCTGCGCCAGGCCTGGCATGATAACGCCGAAAAAGGCCTAGCTAACCGCGCTTCAGGCTCTCTCCGGCAGGTGCGGCAGTAGCCATTTAATTATCCTTTCCGTGCTGGCGCACGAACTGCAGGAAGGTCTCATTGAAGAGGGCCGGGTGCTCCCAGCAGCAGGCGTGCCCGCCCGGGGTGGTGGCCCACGCGGAGCCGGGGACGCCCTCGTGCAGCCGGCGCGACAGCGATACCGGGATGAGGATGTCCTCCTCGCCTGCCAGCACGAGCGTGGGCACGGTGAGCTGGCTCAGCCGGCTGGTCGTGTCGTGATCGAGGATGACGGCCAGTTGCGCCAGATAGGCGTGAACTGGCTGGTCCATGTAGCGCATGGCGGTATCGAACTCCGCGGCCTCCGCGCCGCGCTGCTCGAAGAAAGGCACCGTGAAGGCCCAGAGGCTGACGTCCCGCATGATGAAGGGGACGCCGAGGACTGGCGCCATGTCCGCCCACATGGCGAACATCCGCGTGCAGAACGGGCCGGGCGCCGCGTACGTGCAGCCGAAGGTCACCGACCGCAAGTCGGAGCCGTAGGCGAGCGCGTACTCCTGCGAGATCATCCCGCCCATGGAGACGCCCATCAGGTGGAAATCGGTAATGCCGAGCTCATCGACGAGCGCCTTCGCGTCGTCGGCGAGCATGCGGCTGGAATACGGTCCGGCGGGCTTCGAGCTCGCGCCGATTCCCCGGTTGTCGAACCGCAGCACCCGGTAGCCCGCCGCCAGCAGATCGTCCATCTGCAGAACCCAGGTTTCCAGATCGTCGGCAAGGCCATTGATGAGAACGATCGTCTCCGCGCCGTCTCCCTCCAGCCGGTAATTGATCTCGATATCGTTGACTCTGGCGATCGGCATCAGTTTTCCCTTACGCTCGGGCTGGATTCATATGCCCGCGGTGGCGGGAGCCGGCCGGCACGGGCCGCTCACGGCGCGGCCGATGCGGATCTCAGCCGGATGCGGGCGTGCAATTCCCTGAGCATCGTCTCGGTCAGCGAGAAGTGCCCGGCCGCCAGCTGCGCGGCGCGCTCCGGGTCGCCCGCAATGACCGCCTCGGCGAGTTCCGGGTGCTGCCGGACGGCGCGGTGGCGAACCTCGGGCGTATAAGGCTCGGCATCGAAGCCGAGGCTGACCTCCCGCCGGATCCGGGCGCTCAGCTCGACCAGGTGCCGGTTATGAGTGGCCGTGGCGATCGCCTGGTGCAGCGCATGATCAGCCATCCTGGAGGCGTCCCTGTCGGCCGCCTTCGCGTACGACTCGACGGCCCTGCGGATGGCCAGCACGTCCTGGTCGTCCCGCTGGCCGGCTGCGGTCCGTGCGATCAGCTGCTCGATCAGCTGGCGGAATTCGAGCAGCTCGGTAAGTTCCTGCCAGGCGGGCACCAGCGTCCGGCGGATCATCTCGTCGGAGTCGGGTCCCAGGTCGGCGCAGACGAACGTGCCGCCGCCGCGGCCCCGCCTGGTCCGCACGTAGCCGGACCGCTGCAGCCGCTGGATGGCCTCCCGCACGGTCGTCCGGCTCACCTCCAGCATGGCGGCGAGTTCCCGTTCGGTCGGCAGCCGCTGGCCGGAGACGAACTCGCCGAGCGCGATCGCGGTCACGAAACGCTCGGCGACGCGCTCGCCGGCGCTGCGCATGGGAATCGGCGTCAGCAGCGCGCCGAAGGGCTTGCCGGTAGCCGGCACCGTCATTAGTCCGCCTCTCTATCGGGAAGTTCGCTTCTATCGGGAAGTTCGCTGACGGGCTGCCCGTCACCCGGAAACGCGCCGCCCGGCTAGCCGCGCGCGGATGAATGCCGCCCGCTGGTCCGCCGCGCGGATGAGCGTCATCCGGCCGGCCGGCCCGCGCTAGGAATCCGGGCGATGCATCTGGCCAGCGGCGGCGCGCCTCGCCCGGCACTGGCGATCTCGGTCTAGGGCCTGATATTTAGACCATTTTTGTGAACTCCACGTTGCGTGTCAATAGGCACGTTCATGACGGATGTGATGAACCGCCCCGACTCGGGCGGGATCGCGGGGCTCGGCAACCGCAGGTAACGGCCCGGCGCTGCGCAGGCCGCCCCGCGCCGGGCAGGCGGGGCTCGCGCTGAGCGGGCGGGCTCGCGCTGGCAGGCGGGCCCGCCCCGGGCAGCCGGGCCCGCGGCGGGCAGCCGGGCTCAGTGCCGTCGGCTGGCAGCGCTGAGCCGGCGGGCGGCTGAGCTAATAGAGCGGCCAGGCATGCACGGGCTCATTGGAGTGCATGTGCTCGAGGTAGCGCAGCGTCATCAGCCGCAGGGCCTCGGGCCTGTCAAGATTGCCGGACTCCTCCAGCGCGTGCACCGCCCCCGCCTGCCAGGTGGCGCCGTTCCTGGCGGTCAGGCAGCGCTGCTCGATGATGCCGAGCAGCCGGTCCGCCTCGGCGTCGTCGGCACCCCACCGGCTGAGCCCCTCCCTGGCCAGCGGCAGCAGCCGGCGCAGCGTGAGCTCGGTGACCGGCACCTCGCCGAGGCCGGGCCAGTACAGCAGGGCCTCAATACCGCTCCTGGCGGCTTCCAGCAGGTTCTCATTGGCGGCGGCAAACGACATCTGAGTCCATACCGGCCGTTCCGCCTCGGCCAGCATCCGGATCAGGCCGTAGTAGAACGCGGCATTGGCGAACGTGTCGGCGACCGTCGGGCCGGCCGGCAGCACGCGGTTCTCGACCCGCAGATGCGGCTGGCCCTGTACCACCGCGTACACCGGGCGGTTCCACCGGTAGACGGTGCCGTTGTGCAGCGTCAGCTCGGCCAGCTGGGGCGCGCCGCCGTCGCCGTCCAGCGCGGCCGCCGGGTCCTCGTCGTCGACCAGCGGCAGCAGCGCGGGGAAGTAGCGCAGGTTCTCCTCGAACAGGTCGAAGACCGAGGTGATCCACCGCTCGCCGAACCAGACCCGCGGCCGTACCCCCTGGATTTTCAGCTCCTCCGGCCGGGTATCGGTCGCCTGCTGGAACAGCGTGATCCGGGTCTCCGCCCACAGTTCCCGGCCGAACAGGAAGGGCGAGTTCGCGCCGAGCGCGACCTGCACGCCGGCCAGCGCCTGGGCGGCATTCCAGTAGCTGCCGAACGTCTCCGGGCTGACCTGCAGGTGCAGTTGCATGCTGGTGCAGGCGGCCTCCGGGGCAATGGTGTCGATGTAGGTGTCCAGCCGGTCCTTGCCCTTGATCGAGATATCCATCTCTTCGCCGCGCGCGGCGAAGATCTGCTCGTTCAGCAGCCGGTACCGCGGGTTCGTCGAGATCGCCCGCTCGTCGACGTCGCTCTCCCGCAGCGTCGGCAGGATGCCGATCATCGCCAGCTTGCTGCCGGCCCGGCCGGCCTGCTGGTCAGCACGGTTCAGGCTGGCCCGGACCAGGTCCTCGAGCTCGCCCAGGGCGGTGCCGGCCAGCGGGCGCGGCGGCACGTTGATCTCCAGGTTGAACTGGCCGAGCTCGGTGTCCCAGGCCGGATCGGCGATCGCGCTGAGCACGTCGGTGTTCTTCATCGACGGCCAGCCGTCGTCGTCGACCAGGTTCAGCTCGATCTCGAGCCCTACCTGCTGCGGCTCGGTCTCGAACCTGGACTCGCGCAGCATCCGCGCCAGCACGTCCAGGCAGTGCCGTACCTTCTCGCGGTAGGCACGCCGGTCGGCCTGGCTGATGACGATTGCCGGGACATCCCTGCCCATCGGAGCCTCCCGCGGCGTCGCTGGGCAGAAGGCCCGATGCCCTAGCCTGGCTCGATCTAGCCTGGCACGATCTGCGCGCGGTGGCCAGGCCGGGCGGTCGCCCGGCCTGGCCAGCTGCCTGATTCCGCTGCCGCGGCCCGCCTTAGTGGCAGGCGGTGACGAGATACCGGATGAGCTGGCTGAACGCCGCGCCCGACTTGCCCACGCTGTCGACGTTCTTTGCCTCGTTCTTCAGCTGGATCAGCGATGCGCCGCTGCCCGCGGCACTCGCCAGCGTCTGGTACTCGGCCGCCAGCGTGTGCATGAAGGGGCCGACCTTGCCGGGCGCCTCGTTCGCGAGGCCGTTGAAGTCCGCTGCGGCCTGCTCAAGGAACGCCACCGCCTCCGGGCGATTCTGCTCGATGTTCTTGGACTGGGCCGGGGTGAGCTTGCCCAAAGTCGTCCCGAGATGGGTGAAGTCGGTGCAGAAATGCCCGGTCAGCAGGCCCTTTGCCGCAGATGCCGTGGAGACGGGCGCGGGCGACGACGAGGAGCTTGAAGTGGCGGACGCGGACGCGCCGGCCGAGTTGCCCGAAGCGGCGGAGCCGCCGATGGAGCCTCCGCCGCAGCCGCCGAGCATCAGGCAGGCGCCCGCGACCGCGGCAACGATCGCGGCGACCCGCGGAGTAGATCTGATGGCG
>Ga0182015_10004745_pt1 | contig 14481 bp, 6 predicted proteins | sample 712P3MmetaG_FD_120478 | JGI IMG/M metagenome (GOLD analysis project Ga0182015, IMG submission 120478) | Permafrost microbial communities from Stordalen Mire, Sweden - 712P3M metaG | ecosystem: Environmental > Terrestrial > Soil > Wetlands > Permafrost | place: Sweden: Stordalen | collected...
GGAAGCGGAGCGCTGGGCCAGAGCATGATCACCAGCAATGTGAACGTGACGTAGAAATCCAACGTCAAGAGCAAGCCGCCGAAAGACAAGCGCAGGCCATCGAGAGCGCTGCGCCATTCGGGCACGGTTTTGGGCACGTCCGCGCCGGTCGCGATGCCGTCCGCGGAAACAATTTCGGAAGCAGGCGCGGCGCCGCGCTTGGCCCAGAAGCGTTCGAGAAACTTATCGTCGAGGAGCAGAAACCCGAGAGCGAGGACGATGTAATTCAGGAATGCGTAATTTGCCGTGAGGATGATCGAGATTTGCATCGGCGTGATAATCAAAAACAACGCGATGCGAAATTTCCTGGGCAGGAACATCAGGAAGGCCAGCACCAATTCAACAGCGAGGATATAGACCACAACGGCGGCGTGAAATTTGTGCGGCAAATGCTGCACGTACCAGCCGATCCAGGATGGCAGCGGCCCGTTTTGGTAATACTGGTCCATGGCGGTGAGGCCGCGCCATTGCGGATCGTGGCTGAGAATTTTTGCGATGCCGGATTCAAAGTAGATGCGAAAATTCAGCCAAATCAGAAGGAACCAACTGGCGCGCGAGGGCGGATGCTCCGCGCCCAAGCCGGGGCGCAAACCCGGAGGCGCGAAAAAGAGGCACAAAAAACCGGCTTCGAGCAGCATGCCGTCGGATTGGTAGCTGGAAAAATCCTGGGCCGCGGCGGTAAAAGAAAGAAACATCACCAGGCAAATAAACGTTGTTACGCGCGGCCAGATATTCAGCGTGAGCAGTAGCGACGCGGCGATTCCGATCCAGCAGACCAAGAGTAGCGCGCGATCGCTGGAAGAAATCCAAAACAGCGTGGGCGCGAACCAGAAGCGGGCGATGCCGCCGAAATATTGCGTGACGTTAGGCAGGTAATCGTGCGCCGGCAAAAGACCGTCGGGACCGATCAAGCCTCGGATCTGAAATAGCAGCGAATAAAACGCGGAGAAACAAATCAAGCCGAGGGCGCGCAGAAAAATCCAGCGTGCTTTCAGAAATCCCGGGCGCCAGAGCGGGTCGGAAGCGAAGAGCCAGCGCGGAAGCTCGTATAAAGGCGGCATCGAGCGCGCATTATACCGGCGCGAGGCGCCTACCGTCGCAACCAATTGAGAACATCGTCGGCCGACCGGCCGGGCGGAAACACGGCATAGAATATGTGGCTCACAACTCCCGCGTCGATCACCATCGTCAAACGCTTCAGAAGCGTGAGGCCCGCGACTTGGAACAAGGGAAGCCGCATGGCTTGCGCGAGCTGCAGCCGCTCGTCGCTCAGAAGCGGAAACGGGAGATGCAGCCGCGCGGCGGCCTCGCGCTGGTATTCCGTCGCTTGAGTGCTCAATCCAAAGACGCGCGTTCCTAAGATTGCAAATGATTCGCTCAGATCGCGAAAGGTGCAAGCCTGCGCGGTGCACCCTCGGGCGCCGGGGATCAGGTCCCAGTCAGGAACGATCGGTTGGCCGCCAGGGCTTCCCGTGCGCGGATACGCGAAAACTACGGAGCGGCCCGGCAACGCAGCGAGATCTACTTCCGTGCCTTGCGTCGCGGGCAGCGGAACGTGCGGAATTCGCGTGCCTAAAAGGTGAGACGCGGCGCCATCATCCACCGGCGTGGGCCAATCGGGCGGGAATACTTCAACGTCGCTCATCGTTGTGCGGTTGCGGCCGGTTGGGAAGCCGATTGCGGCGCCCGCGGCTTGGCTTTCGCCACGAGCTGAGGATTTTTCGCCAGGCTCAGCAGATTGGCCATCAGGCGATAGCTGCCGGTAACGCCTTCGGGCAACTGACGATAAAGCGCGAAGGCAACATAGACGTAGGCGCCGCGACCGTAGCGCGCGAAGAGCAGGCCGCCTTTTTGCGCGGCTTGACCGGGATCGTGCATTTCAAACGGCGCGTCGTAGTGCGCATCCCATTGATCCATAAAACCGTGGCCGCGCTCTTCGTACCAGCCTTTGAAATCGCCGGCGGTGATTTGATTGGGCCAGGAGAGCGCGGGATCGTTGGGATTCAAAATTTGCACGCTGCTTTCTTCGTCGACGACGATCTCGGAACCTAGCGTCAAGGGAAACGGGCCGTAACTCGGCTTGAACTGGCCGGGGGCTTGATATTGAACGATGAGAACGCCGCCAGCTTTCACGTACTCGAGCAGACGATCATTGCTGGTGACGAGTTCGGGCCGCACGGAGTAGGCGCGCTCACCGATCACGATCACGTCGTATTTTTTCAAATCGGCCGTGGCGAGATCCGACGCGCTGAGAAAATGCACTTGCACTCCCAAATTGTCGAGCGCGGCCGGCACATCGTCTCCTGTGCCTTCGATGTAGCCGGCGTTCAATCCACTCACCATCTTCAAATTGACGCCGGTTGTCCGATACGTAGCCGGCGAATAGAGGTTGTAGGGCCGCAATCCCGGATATCCCGTGGTCACAAAGCCCGCGGTGTAGTCCTGGCCATCGTAAGTTGCGTCGGCCGTGATTTGATATGGCTGATCGGCGAGGCCGGCGGGCTGCACGCGAAATTGCACGCTCTGCTCCTGGCCTTCGATCGCGGTTGCAAACGGCGCGCTGGGCGGCGTGGCGCGCCAACCGTCGGGCAAATCAAGCTTCACGCTTCCTTGCGCGGGGCCTTTCACCTGGCTTTTCACCGTGACGCTTAGCGTGAATTGTTTTTGGCTGAGCGGCACAACGCCGGCATGCGGCGTGATCGCGACGGAAATCGCGGGCGCGACCATCAACGGATTTTTCACTGTGCCGAGTCCGGTCTGCCGCGAAGTTGTGTCAACAAGCTGGCCAATGCGGATTGTGGCACCGTCGTAAGTGAATTCGGCCCACGCGGAAAGCGGATACGGCGAGAAAGACAGATTGCGATAGCGCGCGTCGGTTAGATCGTAGTAGGGCTGCTCGATATTCGGGCGCGTGAAATAGGGAGCGGTGGGCGGCGCGTCGGGCGGAACCGTCACACTGAAGCGTTGATCGACCGCAGCCGCGCCAAGCAGCGCGCCGTTCTGCGTTTTGCCGTCCACTTCAATTTTCCAGTCATTGCCTGGCGCGCTGCCGGCCGATCCGGCCGGCGCGCCCTCGAGCCAGACACGATTGAGCTCGATCGTCTCCGGCCCTTGATTTGCGGCGTGTGCGCGAACGTAAAAATTCTGGCCGGGGATGGCGAATTGAAACGAGACTGCCGGGCCCAAGCCTCCAGCTTCGCTGCCGCCTGCCATGCCGGAGGATCCGCCTCCCGGGGCCGCGGGCGGCGGCGCGATTGTGGCGTCGAGCGCGAATCCGAGCGCGAGTGCGAGCGCGTCGTTGAATTGCGCTTGCTTGACACGCAGCTCGTGCAGCACATCGTACTTCGATTCGTCGGAGAGATTGCTGGCGTTCACCTGATCGATCAGGGCCGTTGTGGCTTTTAATCCCTCGGCAAGAATTGGCGCGATTTTCTCCGGATGGTCGGCTGAAAATCCGCCCATGGCTAGCTCAACCTGTGAATTGATGGCAGTGAGCGCGTCGCGCAGAAATGTTGCGTCCCCATCTTTCGCCAAATCGGCGATGCCTACGAGAGAGACGTCGATACCATCGAAAAAAGTTTGCTCGTCGTCGCTGCTTTGCACCAGCGAACCGAAGCGGTGATAGGGCACCGATGCCGGTCCAGCTTCGGGGAGGGCCGGGCCGCCGCTCTGCGTCTTCTGATATCCCAGGCCCGCGCGCGAGATTTGGCTGAACGACGCGCCGAGGACGGGATCGTATGTGCCTTCCGGAACACGCAAGTTGATCGAGGGCAGGCCTTCGATCCAAGTGCCGTTCACGTAGTCCTGAAAACGCGCGGGAGTCCATTCGCCATTCGCGTAATCGTAGATCCCTTGTGGGCGCACGGCGTTGGTCGGAACGCGCGCATAAACCTTCAGCGGAGACCACGGGCGGAGGCCTTCCTTGATCTGCTCGGGGAAAGCATTCGGATCGCCCGCGGTTTTGAAAACTTCCTGCGCGACTTCGCCGGAGACTTCGTGGTGGCCATGGCCGTCGCTGGGGCCGCCGACGAAGACGGCAGTGACGACGAGCGGGCGCGTCAAACGCACCACGCGCACGGCATCGCCCAGCACGCGTTCGTGCGACCACTTTTGCAGCGCCTCTTCTTTTGTCTTCGAGAAACCGTAGTCGATTTCCGTGCCCCAATATTGGTTCGCGCCGTAGTAGCGGTCGGCGGCGAGCAGTTCCATGGTGCGGTCCAGGCCCATCGCGTCCCAATAATCGTTATTCATCAAATTCTGGCCCCCTTCGCCGCGGTTGAGGGTCATCAAGGTGACGCGCGCGCCTTGGCCCCGCGATTCGTAGGTGAGCATGCCGCCGTCTTCGTCGTCCGGATGAGCCACGATTTGGATCAGGCTTGCGCGCGTGTGCAACTTCAGAAGCAACTGCCAAAGTCCGACGGCGCCACGATCGATTTCGAGAGCCTGCGCGTCCGGCGCCGGCTCAATGGCGACCTGCGCGGGGGCGGGCGTCTGCGCGACGACTCGATGTCCCCCCAGCGCCAGCGCGAAGGCCAGCGTCGCAGGCAGAAGCACGCGCATCCAATGAGAAAGCTGGCCGCGCGACGGCGGCTCGGGCCGCATCGATACTTGGCTGGATTCGCCGCGGCGATCTTTTTTTCGGGGCCTGGTTGCAGTCATGAAGCGTGTCCTCGGAGACGCGGCAGCGAATTTTTCGGGGCGATGCCGCCACCTCAGATATACCACAACCGCGACGAGGGCATCCCGAAGGGCATTAGGGACGGCGGGTAAGCGCGGTTTGCCGGGGCCCGCTGGGCGCTGCTAGAGTGAGGACGCGATGAAAATTGGCATCACATGCTATCCGACGTATGGCGGCTCGGGCGTTGTGGCCACCGAATTGGGCCTGGAACTCGCCGCGCGCGGGCACGAAATCCACTTCATCAGCTACGCGCCGCCGATCCGCATGGGTCCGCCCGGTGGTCATGTTTATTTCCACGAAGTCGAGGCCACGAACTACCCGCTGTTCAATCATCCGCCGTACACGCTGGCGCTGGCGGTGAAGATGCTGGAAGTGGCGGAAACGGCCGAGCTCGACCTGCTGCACGTGCACTATGCGATTCCGCATTCGGTGAGCGCGCTGCTGGCGCGCTTGATGGCTGAGCCGCGGCGCCTGCCGTTCATTACCACGCTGCACGGCACGGATATTACGCTGGTGGGAAACGACCGCAGTTACCTGCCGATCACGAAATTTTCGATCGAGCAGAGCGACGGCGTGACCGCGATCTCCAACTACCTGAAAGAACAGACGCTGGCCGAATTCAATATCAAGCGGCCGATCGAGGTGATTCCGAACTTTGTGAACTGCGATCTTTACCATCGCTCGGACGATAAGGAATTGCGTGCGAAGTGGGCGCCCGATGGCGAGCCGATTTTGATGCACCTATCGAATTTCCGGCCGGTGAAGCGCGTGACGGACGCGGTGGAGATATTCGCGTTGGTGCGCGAGAAGATTCCGGCGAAGCTGGTGCTGATCGGCGATGGACCAGACCGCGCGTCGGCGGAATGGCTGGTGCGGCAAAAGGGTTTGGGGCGCGACGTGCTGTTTCTGGGCAAGCAGGATCACGTGCAGGAATTGCTGGGGCTGGCGGATCTGTTTTTGCTGCCCTCGGATCTGGAATCGTTTGGGCTGGCGGCGCTGGAAGCGATGGCCTGCGAAGTGCCGGTGATCGCGACAAATGTCGGCGGCCTGCCTGAGGTTGTGGAGCACGGCGTGGATGGCTACCTTGTGGCGCCGCGCGACGTTGCGGCCGCGGCCGGATTTGCGCTGGAAATTCTGACCGGCCCCGATCGTGGGCGCGAAATGGGCGTGCGCGCGCGTGTGAACGCACGGAAAAAATACTGCGCCAACGACATCATTCCGATTTACGAAGCGTACTACCAGAGAGTTCTGGACTCCGTCGCCGCGGCCAAAGTCTAAGCGGCCCTTCTTCGATTCGGCATACCTTCACCACTCAACTTCGGCTAAGATTCGGAGCCGGAATATGCAGAAAATCCTAGCAGCCAACCGCAGCGAAATCGCGATTCGCATCCTGCGCGCCGCCGACGAACTCGGCTTGCGCACCGTAGCCATTTATTCCCAAGAAGACCGGCTGAGCTTGCATCGGTTCAAAGCCGACGAGGCGTATCCGATCGGCGAAGGAAAGGGGCCGGTCGAAGCGTATCTGGATATCGACGGAATCGTGGCGCTGGCGCTTGAAAAAGGCGTGGACGCGATTCATCCGGGATACGGATTTCTTTCCGAAAACCCGGCGTTCGCGCGCGCTTGCCAGAAGGCCGGGATCACCTTCATCGGACCTACGCCGGAATTGCTGGAAATGCTGGGCGACAAAACTGCGGCGCGGCGCTTGGCGGCTTCGGTGGGCGTGCCGGTGCTGCCGGGAACGGCGGAGCCGGTGACTTCGCCGCAAGAGGCGCGAGAGACCGCTGCGAAGCTCGGATTCCCGGTGATGCTGAAGGCCGCGATGGGCGGCGGCGGGCGCGGCATGCGCATCGTGCGCGCGGCCGGCGAACTCGATGCGCTGCTCGAGGAGGCGCAAGGCGAGGCGCTCGGCGCGTTTGGCGACGCTTCCATTTTCATTGAGAAATATTTGGCGCGCGCGCGGCACATCGAAGTGCAAATTTTGGCGGACGATCACGGCAGCGTGCTGCATTTGTGGGAGCGCGATTGCTCGGTGCAGCGGCGCCATCAAAAAGTGATCGAGGTCGCACCGGCCGCGAATCTCGATCCCGCAATTCGCAGCGAGCTATGCGCCGCGGCGGTGCGCCTGGCGCGCGGCGCCGGTTATCGCAATGCCGGAACGGTGGAATTTCTGGTGGATGCGGATGCGGGCAATTGGTATTTCATCGAAGTAAATCCGCGCATTCAGGTGGAACACACCGTCACCGAAGTTGTGACCGGAATCGATCTGGTGCGCTCGCAAATTCTGGTGGCGCAGGGGCATCGGCTGCACGAGGCGCCGCTCGGTCTGCCGCAACAGGATGCGATTCCGCTCTACGGTTCGGCGCTGCAATGCCGCGTTACAACCGAAGACCCCGGAAACAATTTCGCGCCGGATTACGGCAAGCTCACCACCTATCGCTCGCCCGCGGGATTCGGCATTCGCCTCGATGGCGGATCGGCATACGTCGGGGCGGCGCTTTCGCCCTACTACGATTCGCTGCTGGTGAAAGTCACCGCGTGGGGCATCACGCTGCCGGAAGCGTGCCAGCGCATGGACCGCGCGCTGCGCGAATTTCGCATTCGCGGCGTGAAGACCAACATTCCCTTCCTTGAAAATGTTGTGCACCATCCGCGCTTTCAATCCGGCGGCGTGACCACGCGGTTTCTGGATGAATCGCCGGAACTCTTTCACATGCCGCAACGCGCGGACCGCGCCACGAAAATGCTGGCGTACCTCGGCGACGTGATTCTGAACGGTAATCCGGAAGTGAAGGGGAAAGCGGCTCCCACGGTTTTCGAGCCGGCGCCGATTCCGCGCACACCGTCGTCGGCGCCGCCGCCGGGCTCGCGGCAGCTATTGCTTTCGCTGGGGCCGAAGCGCTTCGCCGAATGGGCGCGCAACGAAAAGCGCCTGCTGATCACGGACACAACGTTTCGCGACGCGCACCAATCGCTGCTGGCCACGCGCGTGCGCACGCGCGATTTGCTGGCCACGGCGCCGGCCATCGCGCACAGGCTATCGAATTTATTCAGTCTCGAGATGTGGGGCGGCGCGACGTTCGATACCGCGCTGCGATTTCTGCACGAAGATCCTTGGCAGCGCCTGCGCGAACTGCGCGCCAGCGTGCCCAATATTTGTCTGCAAATGCTGCTGCGCGGCGCGAATGCCGTTGGCTACACCTCCTATCCGGACAACGTGGTGGCCGCGTTCGTGCATGAAGCGCATCGCAAGGGAATGGATATTTTTCGCATTTTCGATTCGCTGAATTCGATCGAAAACATGCGCGTGGCCATCGACGCCGTGCTGGAAGTGGACGCGGTGTGCGAGCCGGCGATTTGCTACACGGGCGATATTTTGGATCCGGGCCGGCCGAAATATTCGCTGAGCTATTACGTGAAGATGGCCAAGGAGCTGGAAAAACTGGGCGCGCATTTTCTGGCCATCAAGGACATGGCCGGGCTGTGCAAGCCGTACGCGGCGTTCCAACTGGTGAAAGCGCTGCGCGAAGAGATCGGCATTCCGGTGCATTTTCACACGCACGATTCGAGCGGATTGGGCGGCGCGTCCGTGCTGATGGCTGCCGACGCGGGTGTGGACGTGGCCGACGCCGCGATTGCCGCGATGAGCGGCGGCACCAGCCAGCCGAATTTGAATTCGCTGGTGGCATCGCTGCGGCACACCGAGCGCGAAACCGGCTTGGACGTCGAAGCCCTGAACGAATGCTCGGATTATTGGGAAGTAGTGCGTCGCTATTATCTACCGTTCGATTCGGGGCCGAACACGAGTTCCGCGCGCGTGTACCAGCACGAAATTCCGGGCGGGCAATACACCAATTTTCGCGAGCAGGCCGAAGCCATGGGTCTGGGCAATCGCTGGCACGAAGTGGAGCGCGCCTACGCCGGCGTGAATCAACTGTTCGGCGACATTGTAAAGGTCACGCCATCGAGCAAAGTTGTGGGCGATATGGCGCTGTTTCTGGTGGCCAACGAAATGCAGCCAGAGGACATTCTGAAGCTGGACGTGAAACACAATTTGGCGCTGCCGAACTCGGTGGTGGAGATGTTTGCCGGCAGCCTGGGGACGCCGCCGGGCGGATGGCCGAAAAAAGTGCAGCAAATTATTCTGCGCGGGGAATCGCCGCAAAAGGGGCGGCCCGGTGCGAATCTGCAACCGGCGGATTTTGCGGCGGCGCAAGCCGCGCTCGAAAAACAGGTGGATCACAGCGTGCACATGGATGAGCTGCTGAGTTCGCTGCTCTATCCTGAAGTGTTCGCGCAGTACGACCTTTTCCGGCGCGCCTACGCCGACGTGAGCGTGTTGCCGACGCCGGCATTTTTTTACGGTCTGCGGCCCGGCGACGAAATCACGGCGGAGATTGAATCGGGGAAAGCGCTGATCATTAAATTTCTGGCCGTGGGCGATTCGCGGCCCGACGGCACGCGCCTGCTATTTTTTGAATTGAACGGCCAGCCGCGCGAAGTCACGGTGCGCGACCGCGCCTTGCGCGTCGCCGCGCGCACGCATCCGAAGGCCGATCCCGCCGAGCCCGGACAGATCGCGGCGCCCACTCCCGGCGTGATTTCCGGCATCGCGGTGCAGGTGAACCAACTCGTGGCGCGCGGCGCGAAGTTGATGACGCTCGAGGCGATGAAAATGCAATCCAACGTATACGCGCCCATCGCGGGGCGCATTGCGAAGATTTTGGTTTCGCCCGGATATCAAGTCGAGGCGAAGGACCTTTTACTTACGATCGTTCCCTGAAGCCGCTGGACCGCCGCTCGCGGCGGCCGCTTGCGCTGCCGTGAGCGTAAGCGTGCCGCGCAATTCGATCTGCTGCGACGAACTTCCCACCAGAATCTGGAATTGACCGGGATCGGCGCGCCATGCTTTTCCGGCTACATCCCAATAAGAAAGCGAACGCCGAGTGAGGCTCACGGTAACGCGGCGCGTTTCCTTCGGCTGCAAATCCACTTTCGCAAATCCTTCGAGCTGCTTCGGTGGACGCGGCACGCTCGCGTGCGTATCGCCGACGTAGACCTCGGCGACTTCTGCGCCTTCGCGCGCGCCGGTGTTGGTCACGTCAAAGGAAACGTCGCAACGGCCGTCGCTTGTGCTCGAAGGCGTGACGGCGAGGTTTGCAAAGGAAAACGTGGTGTAGGAAAGACCGAAGCCGAATGGGAATAGCGGCTTTCTGCCGGCGTGATCGTAACCGCGATAGCCGGAGAATATTCCTTCGCTGTATGCGACTTGGTTTGTTCCCGCGCCGGGGTAGTAGCTGTCGTGCACCGGGCTCTCTTCCCAGTTGCGATCGAATGTGACGGGCAGACGGCCGGACGGATTAACGTCCCCGAACAAGATTTCCGCAAGCGCCGTGCCGCCTTCTTGTCCCGGATACCAGGCCTCGATCAGCGCGGGAATCTTATCGATCCAGGCGCGCATGTCCACGCCGCCGCCGGAGGTCACGGCAACGACCGTATTCTTATTTGCCGCGGCCATGGCCTGAATCAAATCGTCTTGGCCCGGCGGCAAACCAAATGTGCGGTCGGAACCTTCGCTTTCGCTTTCACCGTCGAAACCTGCCGCCACAATGACCACGTCGGCGCTGGCCGCAAGTTGCTTGGCGTCGGCTTCCACGTAATTGCCGTGCGCAACGACGGCCATGCGAAAGCCGCCGCGCAGCCAGCCGGAGCGGCCATGCTGCTCGAGAACGATCTTGTGCGGTGCGGCCGTGAGATCCAGCGTCGCATAGTTGATCATGGCGGTCGAAAACTTCCATTGGTCCAGCACCAGCGCGTCGTCCACGTAGAGGCGGTAGAAGCCGCCATCTTCTCCGGTGGATTGCACGATCACATCATGCGGGCCCGCGCTCGCGGGGATGAAATATCCGGTCCAGCGCGCGGACAGAGTGTGTTCAGCAAGCTGCAGATTTGAACCGCTTCCAAAATTAATGCGCGAATCCACGCGCTCCACCGCTGCCGCTCCAGTGGGTTCCTCGCCGGCGAAATAATCGGCCTGCAAGCCGCGGGTGCTGCCGTCGGTCGTCGTCGATAATCGCGTGGCATCGGCCAACTCAGCCACCGTGGGCACGCCGCGCGCCGAGAAAACTTTCACGCCGGGGCCAAGGTAATTGCTGATTCCTTCGAGGAAGCTGATCGCGTGAAACGGCTCAACGTGCGCGCTGCCGCCTCCATCAGGGACGGCGGGATAGGCATCGGGCCCAATGATCGCGATGGAGTGAATGGTTTTCTTGTTGAGCGGCAGAATGCCGCGATCATTTTTCAGCAGCACCATGCCTTCGCGCGCCGCCTGCAACGCGATTTCGCGGCCCTGCTGGTTGTAGCGCGGAATCGAAAGATCCAGCTGATCGCGATCCAGCCAGCCGAAACGCACGGCATCGCGCAGAATGCGGCGAACTTTGTCGTCAATCGTAGCTTGCGAGACCAAACCTTGTTGCAAAGCAGGCTCAAGAGTTTGGCGATTCATGAAGCGCCCGGAGGGCATTTCGAGATCCAGGCCGGCATTGGCCGCGGCCACGCCGTCGTAGGTCGCATCCCAATCGGACATGAGCACGCCCTGAAATCCCCACTCCTTTTTCAAGATGTCGGTATCGAGAGTGGTGTTCTGCGTCATGTGCTCGCCGTTCGTTAGATTGTAGGAATCCATCACGGCGCCAACGTGCGCTTCCGTCACCGCGGCCTCAAAAATCGGCAAATACAATTCGCGCAGCGTGCGTTCATCGATCTGATCGTCCGTGTTGTGGCGATCGAATTCGGAATTGTTGCCCATGAAATGTTTGATCGTGGAGCTGACGCCCTGGCTCTGCATACCTTCGATATAGCCCACCGCGATGCGCGAGCCCAGGAAAGGATCTTCGCCCAGGTACTCGAAGTTTCGGCCGTTCATCGGCGCGCGATAAATATTCGCGCCCGGGCCCAGCACGAAGTTAACGCCCTTGGCGCGGGCGTCGCGGCCCATTTCCGTGCCCACGCGCACCGCCAGTTGCGGATCCCATGTGGCGGCAAGCGCGATGCCTCCGGCCATCGTCGTCGCGGGACCATAGTTGCGCACGCCGATTGGTCCATCGGCCATCTTCAGCGGCGGCACGCCGAGCCGCGGAACGCCGCGCACGTAGAAACCATTCACGCCGCTGATGAAATCTATTTTTTCTTCGGGCGTCATCTGGCTCAGGATGGATTCGACGCGAGCTTCGATTTCCGCCGGCGTGGGCGCAACGCTCTGCGCGACGGCCGCAACCGCGACAAGAAAAATTGCAAGAATCGCCCAAAATCCTCTGCGCATCGGTTTCACTCCCGCAACTATCTGAATGCTCAGCATCGTATGAAAGGCCGTAAGGCGAGCCACAGCATAGCGCCGAACGGGCACGAAACGGACTATTTTCGGAGCGGCCTTGCGTTGCGGAAGATCTGCGCGATCAGTGATCCGGAGCGGAATCTGAGCCGGGAATCGAAGGCGACGGTTTTCCGAGAGCATCTGGCGTGAAAAGATCGGGGCTCAAGCCGGTGTTGAAATGCGCTTCGTCAATCGTAAGGACCGTATGCGTGCCGTCCGCGACGGAACTGACGTCTAGTCGGCGGAAACCGGACACGCCCGATTCTTTCTTCAATTGGCTGCCATGCAGCGTGCGCACTTCATGACCGTCCTGATCGTACATTTCCTCGTGAATGATGCAGGAAACGTCCTGCAGCACCCAGTAGTAGATGAATTTATACTGCGAGCGGTCCGGTGAAATGGGCGTGGCTTCAATTTTGTAGGTCTTGCGGCCGTCGATGAGTTCGTTGCTGCTCAGCAGGCGATAGCTGAAATTATTGAGCGGGTTCTCGGCCAGATCTTCGTAGGTGAAGTCGCTGCCCAGGAAGTGCTCGGAGCGTTCCTGCGTCGCGACGCTGCGCACGCGGTCAGTGGCCGGAATGTAAATCCATTGAAGATCGTTCGAGCCTTGCTGATTGACGGAGAGCAGCTCGACGCCGCGAATTTCCTTGGGATCCGTAAAGCGCAGCAGCGTCTTGCTGCTGCCCAGCGAACCGATGCGCAGCAGGACGAAGCGCTTGCGCAGCATCTGGCCCTGCTTATCGTACAAGTCCAGCGAGGCCTTCAGCGTCATATCGCGGCTGGTGTTCTGCTGATAGACGTCTTGCATAATCGTCGCGGCGTCAGGTGCGTCCGCGGAGTTGGGCGCGGCAGCGGCGGGAAAGAAGAATGCGGTCGGGAGCAGGAGCGCGAACAGCAAAAATATTCTTCGTGGCATGGTCATATTTGTTTTCCAGTGAATGGCGCGAGAATTATTCACCGCCGATGGCCTCGATCACCTGCATGCGCACGGCGTTCCGTGCCGGCCACCATCCGGCCACCAGAGACGCCGCGATAACGATCGGCAGGGTCACCAAGATGAGAACCCATGGAAAATAAAACGGAACGGTATAGCCCACGGCGATCACGGATTGCGTGCGCGTCATGAACAGCGTGTCCAGCACGCCGGCGAAGCTTCCAACGATCACGCCGATGATCGATATCGCCACGGCCTCAAGCAGCACCATCTTGCGCACCTGCGAGCGCAATGCGCCGATGGCTCGCACGATTCCGATTTCCCGGCGCCGCTCAGACACGGAAATCACCAGCGTGTTTACGATCCCAATCATCGCCACCAGAACAGCCACAACCAATTGCATATAGTCGAGCGAGAAGAATTGGTCCACGAGTCCCGAAACCCACTTTTTGAATTCCACGTTGGTGTAAACAAACGCCTGCATGTTTCCCGCCGTAAGCTGTTCGATCGCTTGCTTCACCGTGGCTGGATCGGCGCCGGGTTCGATATCCACGTCGATAAAATCCACGGCGTCGTCTTTCCAGCGCTGCTTGTAGAGCGCGCGGTCGATGAAAATCGTGCCTTTTTCCGAACGATAGTCGTCCACCGTTCCCACGATCGGCAATTCGAGCGGGCCGGTGGGCGTGTCCAGATCCAAGCGGTCGCCCACGCCAAGTCCCCAGCGCGTGTCGAAATTCCGCGAGGTCAGCACGCCCTGCCCGCTGGTGAGTATGTTGCCCACGGTCTTCTGATTGGCATCTTCGATGGCGCCCTGCGCGCGCGCCATGAAATCGCCCATGCCGATCGCCACGAAGGCGGCGGAATCGCCGCGGAACGGTATGGAGCTGAAGCGCACGTCTTCGGCGCGTTTTACGCCGGGAATTTTCGCGATTTGCTCTCCCAAATCTTCGCTGAAATGGTACGTCGAGCTGCGCAACGTCGTCGAAGTGGCCACAAACAAATCCGAATTGATCATCTGATTCATCCAGCGATCCATAACGTGCCGAATGCTCTGGATGTAGGCCGCCGTCGCAAACACAAACATCAGCCCCACCATCAGCGCGCCCACCGTCGCCGAGCTGCGCCGCGGCGCCTGGATCAGCGAATCAACGGCCAGCGCGCCTTCAGAGCCGCCAGCCCAATCCATCAACGGCCGCAAAGCCCGCGCCAGTCCGCGAACCATAATCGGAAGCAGCGCCGTGAGACCCAGAAGGCCCAGCGCCGCGTAGGCAAACGGCAATAGCATGCCGACGCGCGGCGGGAAAAAGTGGATCAGCAGCACGCTGCCCGCGGCCAAAGCCAAGCCGAAGGCGATGCGGCCCCATCCCAGCACGCTTTCCTGGCCGCGCGTCTCCACGTTGTGCAGCGCCTGTATCGGATCCAAGTGCGACGCGGCGCGCGCCGGAAACCACGCTCCGA
>Ga0182015_10004748_pt1 | contig 14470 bp, 13 predicted proteins | sample 712P3MmetaG_FD_120478 | JGI IMG/M metagenome (GOLD analysis project Ga0182015, IMG submission 120478) | Permafrost microbial communities from Stordalen Mire, Sweden - 712P3M metaG | ecosystem: Environmental > Terrestrial > Soil > Wetlands > Permafrost | place: Sweden: Stordalen | collected...
CCAACGGCAAGGCGATCGCGCTCGGCGAACCCGAAGGCATGGTCAAGACGGTGTTCGACGGCAAGACCGGCGAGCTTCTGGGAGCGCACATGATCGGTGCCGAGGTTACCGAGCTGATCCAGGGCTACACCATCGCCAAGACGCTCGAAACCACCGAAAGCGAGCTGATGCGGACGATCTTCCCGCATCCGACCCTCTCCGAGATGATGCATGAGAGCGTGCTTGACGCTTATGGCCGCGCCCTCCACTTCTAAGGTTTCCGCTGTCATTGCGAGCAAAGCGACGCAATCTCGATGAAACTGCGCACCCGGCACGAGATTGCTTCGTCGCCTGAAGGCTCTCCGCAATGACAGCCGTCACGCTGCGTCATCCCGAGAAGGCCCGGCTGCCCGACCATCCGAGCCCGAAGAAGCCGCCGTGGATCCGCGTCAAGGCGCCGGTCTCGCCGGAGTATCATGCCACCCGCCGGCTCATCCGCGAGCACCAGCTCCACACCGTCTGCGAAGAGGCGGCCTGTCCCAATATCGGCGAATGCTGGAAGGAAAAGCACGCGACGGTGATGATTCTGGGCGCCACCTGCACCCGTGCCTGTACGTTTTGCAATGTCGCGACCGGGCGCCCCAACCTCGTTGATCCGCACGAGCCGGAGCGGGTCGGGGAAGCGGTCGGCAAACTGGGCCTCGCGCACATTGTCGTCACTTCGGTCGACCGCGACGATCTCGACGACGGCGGCGCCGGCCATTTCGCTCGCACCATCGCCGCGATCCGCGCCGCCGCGCCGGAGACGACGATCGAGGTGCTGGTCCCCGACTTTTTGCGCAAGGACGGCGCGATCGAGACTGTCGTCGCCGCGCGGCCGGACGTGCTCAACCACAACCTCGAAACCGTGCCGCGGCTCTATGGCGAGGTACGCCCCGGCGCGCGCTATTTCACCTCGCTGCGCCTGTTGGACGAGGTGAAGCGCATCGATCCGGCGATGTTCACCAAGTCGGGGATCATGGTTGGGCTCGGCGAGGACAAGGCCGAGGTGCTGCAGGTGATGGACGATCTGCGCGCGGCGCGGGTCGATTTCCTCACTATCGGCCAATATCTGCAGCCGACGCCGAAGCATCACGCGGTCGACCGCTTCGTGACGCCCGACGAGTTCGACGCCTATCGCCTCCAGGCGCAGGGCAAAGGGTTCCTGATGGTTTCGGCCTCGCCGCTGACCCGCTCGTCGTACCACGCCGGCGACGATTTCGCCCGATTGAAGGCGGCGCGCAAGGCGCTGTTGGTAAGTGACGCTGTGAAACTGTGATGATCAACACAGTTTCCGTGACGCCCTAGCGATGCCCACCCACGCCGAACAGCGCCTGCTCCCCTACACGCCGGAGCAGATGTATGCGCTGGTCGCCGACATCGAGCGCTACCCCGAGTTCCTGCCCTGGTGCGTCGCCGCGCGCATCAAGGAACGACGGGCCGATTTCATCAACGCCGACCTCGTCATCGGTTTCCGCATGTTTCGCGAGCGCTTCACCTCGCAGGTCCGGCTCGACCCGCCCGGCCGCATCGATGTCAGCTATACCGAGGGGCCGTTCCGCCACCTCGACAACCACTGGATATTCGAGCGCGCGCCGGGCGGCTGCCGGGTCGATTTCTTCGTCGACTTCGAATTCAAGTCGCGGGTGCTGCAAAAGGTCATCGAGCTGCTGTTCGGCGAAGCCGTCAAACGCATGGTCGCCGCGTTCGAAGGTCGCGCCCGCCAACTCTATGGCCCGCCCGCGCCGGATGGGGCAGGGGCGCCGGCCTAGCCCCGAGCCTTCAACAGCTCTACCGTCAGCATATCAGGGTCGAACACCGAGCACTCCCATGCCAATGGCGATCAGGATCAGAGCGTAGAGCGCCGCAGCCACATCGTCGAGCATGATGCCGAACCCGCCCTTGATATTTTGGTCGAGCCAGTTGGCCGGCCACGGTTTCCAGACATCGAACAGCCGGAACAGCAGGAAGGCCGCGAGGTAGAACCGCCAATCGAGCGGCGCGGCGGCGAGGATGAGGAGTTGCGCCGCGATCTCGTCGACGACGACAAAGCCGGGGTCACCGATGCCGCTCGCCTTTGCGACGCGCGCCGCCGCCCAGCATCCGGCGGCAAAGCAGATCGCGGCCGCGACCAGCAGACCGGCGATGCCGAAATGAGCGCGGATCACCCATCCGCAGGGCAGCGTGGCGAGCGAGGCCCAGGTCCCCGGAGCCACTGGCAACAGCCCGATGCCGCACCCGGTGGCAATCAGCGCTGCGGGATTGGACAGCTTCAGGCCGAGCCGGCTCAGAGCGGCAACCGCAGGGTCGCGACCGCCTGCGCGGCGATGCCTTCGCCGCGACCGGTGAAGCCGAGTTTCTCGGTCGTCGTCGCCTTGACGCTGACGCGATCCGCGGCGATGCCGACAATCGCCGCGACGCGCTCGACCATCGCGGCGCGGTGGGGGCCGATCCGCGGCCGCTCGCAGATGATCGTCACGTCGAGCGCGGCGATGCCGCCGCCGCGGGCGCGCACCAGGCCGACGGCGTGCGTGAGGAAACGGTCGGAGCTGGCGCCCTTCCATTGCGGATCGCTTGGCGGAAAGTGCGTGCCGATATCGCCGGCCCCGATCGCGCCGAGAATCGCGTCGGTCAGCGCATGCAGCCCGACATCGGCGTCGGAATGGCCGACGACCCCGGCGCCATGCGGGATTTCGACGCCACACACCATCAAGCGGTCGCCGAGCCCGAACGGGTGCACGTCGAAGCCCTGGCCGACGCGGATGTCGCCCAAGGGCTGCGAGGATCGCGCCGCGATCAGCCGCTCAGCGGTGACAAGGTCGTCTTCCGTCGTCACCTTCAAATTCGACTCGCTTCCGGTGACAATCAGCGGCCGAATGCCGGCGGCTTCGGCGACAGCGGCGTCGTCGGTCAGCACCCTCCCGGCGGCGGCGCGGTGCGCCTCCAGGATCGCCTCGTAATGGAAACCTTGCGGGGTCTGCACCCGCCAGAGACCGGTGCGATCGACCGTATCGACAATGGCCTCGCCGTCGACGCGCTTGATCGTGTCGCCCAGCGGCAAGCCGGGAATCGCCGCCGGCCCGCGGTCGAGCGCATCGATGACGCGGTCGATCAGCCCGGTATCGGGAAACGGCCGGGCGCCGTCATGGATCAAGACGCGCGAGGGGCGATACGCCGACAGCGCCTCCAGGCCACGCCGTACCGAATCTTGCCGCTCGGCGCCGCCCGGCACCGGCGGCAGCAGATCGAGACCCGCCATCGACGTGTCGTATGCACCCTGGTCCTCGGGGCGAATTGTCAGCATGACGCCATCGATCCGCCCGTGTGTCACGAAAGCATCGACCGCGTGGCGCAACACGGTGGCCCCCCCAAGCGGCAGATATTGTTTTGGCAGAGCGCCGCCGAACCGGGCGCCGCGCCCGGCGGCGAGAACAAGAGCGAAAATCGAAGCCATCGGCTAAACTAAACCACGACCTGCTCGCTCTGCCAGCCGTTCGGCTCGCGTTGCGGTTATGTTGCGGTGCAGCACGATTTGCCCTAGAATATATGCCTAGAATTTAGGCAAATTATAAAATTGAACATTCGATGAGCATCTCTATCGGTTCTCTCACGCTGAACGACCCGGTAATCCTGGCGCCGATGTCGGGCGTGACCGATCTGCCGTTCCGCCGCATCGTCAAGCAGCGGGGCGCCGCGCTCGTGGTTTCGGAAATGATCGCCAGCCAAGCGGCGATCCGCGAGACGCGGCAATCGCGGACGATGGCGAAGACCTGCCCCGAGGAGCAGCCGATGGCGGTGCAGCTTGCCGGCTGCGAGCCGTCGGTGATGGCCGAGGCGGCGAAGCTCAACGCCGATCGCGGCGCGGCGATCATCGACATCAATTTCGGCTGCCCGGTTAAAAAAGTGGTCAACGGCCACGCCGGCTCGGCGCTGATGCGCGACGAACTGCACGCGGCGCGAATCCTGGAGGCGACGGTGAAGGCGGTCGACTTGCCGGTTACCTTGAAAATGCGCACCGGGTGGGACGACCGCAACCGCAATGCGCCGCGTCTCGCAAAGATCGCCGAAGACTGCGGCATCCGAATGGTCACGGTGCATGGCCGCACCCGCTGCCAGATGTTCGGCGGCAGCGCCGATTGGCGCTTCATCCGCGAGGTGAAGGAGGCGGTGCGCATCCCGGTCATCGCCAATGGCGACATCAACAGCCTCGACGACGCAGAGCGGGCCCTTGCGGAGAGTGGCGCCGACGGGGTGATGGTCGGCCGCGGCGCGTACGGGCGGCCGTGGTTCGTCGCGCAGGTCATCGAGTGGCTTAAGAGCCGCCGGCGCGTCGACGATCCGCCACTTGACAGCCAGTATGCGACCGTTCGCGCCCACTATGACGACATGCTCTTGCACTATGGCAGCGATGTCGGAGTCAAGATCGCCCGCAAGCACATCGGCTGGTACTCGAAAGGCCTGCCGGGCTCGGCCGAATTTCGGGCTGCGGTCAACCAGACCGCCGATCCCGCCGCGGTGCGCGGTCTCCTGCGCGGCTTCTACGAACCGCTGATCGAGCGCGAGGCGGCGTGACGATGGCCGCTTCCTTCGCGGGCGCCGGCTTCGATCCCGCGCTGCTGCTCGCCGCTTTGCCCGATCCGATCATCGCGCTCGATCGTGGCGGGGCGGTGCGGTTTGTCAATCCGGCGGCGGAGCAATTCCTCGGCGCCGGCGCGCCGGCCCTGCGCGGCGCGCATCTTGCCGATTTCATCGTGCCGCACAGCCCGCTCTTCGGCCTGGTCGAGGCGGTATGGCGCGACGGCGGATCGATCGCAGAATACGACGTGTTGCTCGAAGGGCCGCGGCTGCCGAGCCGCCCGGTCACGATCCAGGCGGCGCTGGCCGGGGAGGGGGCGGATCTGCTGGTGCTGGCGCTGCATGAGCGCGCCATCGCCGAGCAGATGGACCGCCAGTTCGGCCATCGCAACGCCGCCCGATCGATGACCGCGATGGCGGCGATGCTGGCGCATGAGGTCAAGAACCCCCTCTCAGGCATTCGCGGCGCCGCGCAGCTGCTCGAACAGGACGCCGACGATTCCGCCCGTCAGCTCACCCAGCTGATCTGCGACGAGACCGACCGCATCGTCGCTCTGGTCGATCGCATGGAGGCTTTCTCGGATCACCAGCCGCTCGCCCGCGGCGCCGTCAACATCCACGAGGTGCTGGAGCGGGTCCGCCGTATCGCTCAGTCTGGTTTTGCGCGCCATGTCCGCTTCAGCGAAGACTACGACCCGTCGCTGCCGCCGGTGCACGGCAACCGCGACCTGTTGGTCCAGGTATTCCTCAACCTGGTCAAGAACGCCGCCGAGGCAGCCCCGATTTCCGGCGGCGAGATCATTCTGGCGACCGCCTATCGCCATGGCAGGCGCTTGTCGACAGTCGGCGGGGAGCGGCCGCGGCAGGTGCCGCTGCTGGTCTCGATCACTGACAACGGCGCCGGAATTCCGGATGACTTGAAGGAGCACCTCTTCGACCCCTTCGTCACGAGCAAGCGCAATGGAACTGGCCTTGGTCTTGCACTAGTCGCCAAGGTGATCGGCGACCACGGCGGCATTATCGAGTTCGACAGTCAGCCGCGGCGGACCGTCTTTCGGGTGTTTCTGCCGGTGGTCCCACGGGACAGTGTTGGCGATGAGCGCAACGATACTGGTAGCTGACGACGACCGCGCGATCCGCACGGTATTGAATCAAGCGCTGGCCCGGCTCGGCCACGACGTGCGGATGACCGGCAATGCGGCGACGCTGTGGCGCTGGATCGCCGACGGCGAGGGCGATCTTGTCATCACCGACGTCATCATGCCCGACGAAAACGGACTCGACCTCATTCCGCGCATCAAAAAATTACGGCCAGATTTGCGCGTCATCGTCATGAGCGCGCAGAACACGCTGTTGACCGCGGTCAAGGCGACCGAGCGTGGCGCGTTTGAATACCTGCCCAAGCCGTTCGATCTCCGCGAGTTGATCAGTGTCGTCGAGCGTGCGCTGAGCGCGCCGCTCAACGTGCCGGCCGACGAGGACGTCGACGACGAACAATTGCCCTTGATCGGCCGCTCGCCGGCGATGCAGGAGATTTACCGAGCAATCGCGCGGCTGATGGGCACCGACCTGTCGGTGCTGATCACCGGTGAAAGCGGCACCGGCAAGGAGCTGGTTGCCCGCGCACTACATGATTTCGGCAAGCGTCGCTCGGGCCCCTTCGTTGCGATCAACATGGCGGCGATCCCGCGCGAGCTGATCGAAAGCGAGCTGTTCGGCCACGAGCGCGGCGCGTTTACCGGCGCAGCGCAGCGTAGCGCCGGCCGCTTCGAGCAGGCGAAAGGCGGCACGCTGTTCCTCGACGAGATCGGCGACATGCCGTTCGAGGCGCAGACCCGGCTCCTGCGCGTACTGCAAGAGGGCGAATATACCTCGGTCGGCGGTCGCGCGCCGATTCGCGCCGATAGCCGCATCATCGCCGCGACCCATCGCGACCTGTCGCAGCTGATCCGCCAGGGCGTGTTCCGCGAGGATCTGTTTTACCGTCTCAATGTCGCGCCGATCCGCATCCCCCCGCTGCGCGAGCGGACCGCCGACATTCCGGCGCTGGCACGGCACTTTGCGGGAATTGCGGCGAAGGAGGGGCTGACCGCGAAAGCACTGGACGAGGGAGCGATGGAGCGGCTGCGCCGCTACCGTTGGCCGGGCAATGTGCGTGAACTTGAAAACCTGATCCGCCGACTGGCCGCGCTCTACTCGCAGGAGGTCATCGGCGTGGATGTCATCGAGAGCGAGCTGGCGGCGGCGCCGGTCGATGTGCCGGCCTCGGCCGAGGCGGCGGCCGGGGAGGGGCTCGGCAGCGCCGTCGAGCGCCATATTAACGACTATTTCGTCGCCCATAAGGGGACGATGCCTGCGGCGGGTCTCTATGATCGGGTGCTGCGCGAGATCGAGCGACCGCTGATCGTGGCGACGCTGGTCGCGACACGCGGCAACCAGATCAAGGCGGCCTACGTGCTCGGGCTCAATCGAAATACCCTGCGCAAGAAAATCCGCGAATTGGACATCCCGGTGGTGCGCGGCCTAAAATAAGGGGTCGCGGCGCCGGCCCCAGTGCTTGAGCCCAGGGCCCGGCACTTTGCTGCGATGTCTGGTGGGGAAAGCGGTATGAGCGTGGCGCAGCAGGTCGGGTCCTGGGCCGGCCGTATTGGTCTGCGGCGCAAGATCGCCATCACGCTCGCCGCCGCCGCGGTGGCCTCGGGCGTCGCGACCTATCTTGCGCTGACCGGAGCGCCGCCGATCGGGCCGCATCCGGTTGTCGTCCTGTCGCTCCTCAACCTCGATTTGGTGTTGCTGCTGGCTTTGGCCGCGCTAGTCACCAAGCGGCTCGTCGAGATGTGGGCGGAGCGCCGCCGCGGCCTTGCCGGCTCCCGCCTCCAGGTCCGGCTCGTCGTGCTGTTCAGCCTGATCGCTGTGATACCGACCATCGTCGTCGCGGTGTTTTCCTATCTCTTCTTCAGCTTTGGCATCGAGAGCTGGTTCAGCGACAAGGTACGCACCGCGATCTCGGAATCGGTTGAAGTCGCCAATGCCTACGTCAAGGAGCACCAGCAGGCGATCCGCGCCGACGCGCTGGGCATGGCGAACAGCCTCGACCAATACGCGGCGACGATGGTCATCAGCCCGCAAGATCTCGTGCAGGCGCTGACCATCCAGGCCTCCATGCGCGGGCTGACCGAGGCGGCGGTGCTCGACAGCAAGGGCAACATGGTGGCGCGCACCGGCCTCGCCTTCGCGCTGGGTTTCGAGGATGTCAGCGAGGACGCGCTGCGCCGAGCGAGGGACGGCGACGTCGTCATCATGACGGACGATCAGGAGGAGCGCGTCCGCGCCCTTGTCAGTCTCGGCGGGTTCAGCGGGCTCTACCTTTATGTCGGGCGGTTCATCGAGCCCAAGGTGCTCGCCCATCGCCGCGAGACCCAGCTCGCGGCAGCCCAGTACGAACAGCTCGAAGGCAAGCGAGCGGGCTTGCAGATAACGTTCTCGGTGATCTTCATTCTCGTGGCAATGCTGTTCCTCGCCGCCGCGGTGGCGATCGGCATCAGCATGGCCGCCCAACTTGCCGATCCGATTAGTCGCCTCATCGGGGCGGCGCAACAGGTCGGCGCCGGCGATCTGTCGGTACGTGTGCCCGAAGGCCGTAAGGATGACGAGATGGCCTCGCTCAGCCGCGCCTTCAACCGTATGACCGACCAGATTCAAAGCCAGCAACAGGAGCTGATCGAGGCCAACCGGCAACTCGACGAACGAAGGCGCTTCACCGAGACCGTGCTGACCGGCGTCACCGCCGGGGTGATCGGACTCGACCGCCACGGTCGCGTCCATCTGCCCAACCGCTCGGCTTCGGCGCTGCTCGGCGTCGATCTCGATCAGTCGGTCGGCGAGGATCTCGCCGAGGTCGCCCCGGCGATGGCGGCATTGCTCGAACAGGCTGCGCACCGTCCGGACCGGGTTGCCCAGGCGCAGTTGCAGATCGCCAGCGGAAATAGCACGCACACGCTGCTCGTGCGCATTGCCGCCGAGCGAGACGACGAGGGCATCGGCGGCTTTGTCGTCACCTTCGACGATATCACCGAGCTCTTGTCGGCGCAGCGCAAGGCTGCCTGGGCCGATGTCGCGCGACGCATCGCGCACGAGATCAAAAACCCGCTGACCCCAATCCAGCTCTCGGCCGAGCGGCTGCGCCGCAACTATTTGAAACAGATCAAGAACGACCCCGAAACTTTCCGCATCTGCACCGATACGATCGTGCGTCACGTCGAGGATATCGGCCGCATGGTCGACGAGTTCTCGTCGTTTGCGCGAATGCCCACGCCGGTGCTGAAACCCGAGGATCTGACCGCTATTGTCGAGCGCGCGGTGTTCCTCGAACGCACCGCGCATTCGGACGTCGCGTTCACGCTGAACTTCGCCACGCGCCCGGTGAACGTGCGGTGCGACGCGCGGCTGATCAGCCAAGCCGTGATCAATATCGTCAAGAACGCGGTCGAGGCGATCGAAGCGCGTCTTGTCGAAACCGGCCCCAATCCGCCGGGACAAATCGCCGTGTCGGTCGAGGAGGGTGGCGGGAAGATCGCCATCCTTGTCGCCGATAACGGCAAGGGTTTGCCGAAGCGGGGCCGCGAGCGCCTGACCGAGCCCTACGTGACGACGCGCGCCAAGGGCACTGGCTTAGGCCTCGCCATCGTCAAGAAGATAATGGAAGATCACCAGGGCGAGCTGCTGCTCGAAGACGGCGACAAGGGCGGGGCTCGCGTCAGGTTGGAGTTCGTCGTCGAATCCCGCGGCGCGGTTCGCGTCGTGCCGCCAGCAGAGCCGACGGATGCGAGTGTAGTCGTCCATGGCGCATGACATTCTGATCGTCGACGATGAAGCCGACATCCGCATGCTGATTGCGGGGGTGTTGAAGGACGAGGGCTACGCCACGCGCGAGGCTGCCGACAGCACCGAGGTGCTGCGGGAATTGCAGGCCCGGCAGCCGACGCTCGTCATTCTCGACATCTGGCTCCAGAACAGCGAGTTGGACGGGATCGGCATTCTGCGCCAGCTGCGGGCCGAGATGCCTTCGGTACCGGTGGTGATGATCAGCGGCCACGGCACGATCGAAACCGCGGTCGAGGCGATCAAGATCGGCGCTTACGACTTTATCGAGAAGCCGTTCAAATCCGACCGGCTGCTGCTCATTGTCGCGCGGGCGATCGAGACAGCGGTGTTGCGGCGCGAGAACGAAGAGCTGAGGCTGCGCGCCGGCGGCGAGCTCGACCTCGTGGGTTCCTCGCTTGCCACCAGCCAGCTGCGCCAGCAGATCGACCGGGTGGCGCCGACCGGAAGCCGAGTTCTGATCGCCGGTGCTCCGGGCGCCGGCAAGGAGGTCGTCGGTCGGCTGCTGCATGCCCGCTCGCGCCGCGCCAGGGGCCCCTTTGTCGCGGTCAACTGCGCGACGATGCACCCCGACCGGCTCGAACTTGAGCTGTTCGGTAGCGAGACCGCGGCCAATGGCTCGCCGCGCAAGATCGGCACGTTCGAGCGCGCGCACGGCGGCACCTTGTTCCTCGACGAGGTCGCCGATATGCCGATCGAAACCCAGGGCAAGATCGTGCGCGTGCTGCAGGAGCAGACCTTCGAGCGGGTCGGAGGGTCGAACCGGGTCGAGGTCGATGTCCGAGTCGTCGCCTCGACCAATCGCGAACTGTCGAGCGAGATCGCGGCGGGCCGGTTTCGCGAGGACCTGTTCTATCGGCTGAGCGTCGTGCCGATCCGCGTACCGGCCCTGCGCGAGCGGCGCGAGGATATTCCGCTGCTTGCCCGCCATTTCATGGAGCGCGGCGCCGAGGCGGCGCGTCTTCCGCCGCGCGTGTTCGGCGAGGACGCAATCGCCGCGATGCAGTCCTATACCTGGCCTGGCAATGTGCGGCAGCTGCGCAATGTCATCGACTGGCTCTTGATCATGGCGCCTGGTGACCAGCACGAGCCGGTCCACGCCGACCATCTGCCCAACGAGATCACCGCCATCGCCCCGAATGTCGTCAAATGGGATCGCGGCAGCGAGATCATGACGCTGCCGCTACGCGACGCGCGCGAGGTGTTCGAGCGCGAGTATCTCCTGGCCCAGGTGACCCGCTTTGCCGGCAATATCTCGCGCACCGCGGCCTTTGTCGGCATGGAGCGGTCCGCTTTGCACCGCAAGCTCAAGCTTCTCGGCGTGGCGATCGCCGAGCGCCCGCTCAAGACCGGCACCTGATGTCCCGGATAGCCTATGTCGACGGCGTCTATCGCCCGCATCGCGAAGCGGCGGTACACATCGAGGATCGCGGCTATCAGTTCGCCGACGGCGTCTACGAGGTGATCGCCGTCAGGGCGGGCAAGCTGGTCGACGAGGCGCTGCATTTCACGCGGCTGCATCGCTCTCTTGCCGAATTGCGCATCGCGGGCGCGCTCGCCGATGCCCCGCTTAAATTCGTCATGCGGGAGATCGTTCGCCGGAACGGCATCCTCAACGGCATCGTGTATTTGCAGATCACCCGCGGCGCCGCGCCGCGCGAGCATGCATTTCCCAAGGCGGCGCGCCCGGTGGTCGTCGTCACCGCGCGACGGTCTCGCGCGCCCGACCCGAACCTCGCCCGCGATGGCGTTTCGGTCATCACCATCCCCGACATCCGCTGGCAGCGCTGCGACATCAAGTCGGTGGCGCTGGTCGCCAACGTGCTCGGCAAGCAGCAGGCGAGAGAGGCGGGGGCCTACGAAGCGTGGCAGGTCGATGCCCGGGGTCGCGTCACCGAAGGCACCTCGACCAACGCCTGGATCGTGACGCTCGATAACGCCGTCGTCACCCGCGCCGCCGACAGCGCCATCCTCAACGGCGTGACCCGCCAGGCGCTGATCGAGATTATCCATCGCGAAGGCTGTCGCTTCGAGGAGCGGCCGTTCACCGTCGCCGAGGCGAAATCCGCGCGCGAGGCATTCCTCACCAGCACCACGGCCGATCTCCTGCCGGTCGTCGCGATCGATGGTCAGCCTATCGCCAACGGCGAGCCCGGCTCGCTCAGCGAGATGCTGCGCTCGGCCTATCTCACCCACATCTCGGAGAGCGCGTGAGCGCGATCTTCGATGTCCCGCGATTGCCGCGGCCGCGCGCAATCATCTTCGATTGGGACAACACGCTGGTCGATAGCTGGGGCACGATCCACGACGCGCTCAATTTTCTGATGGCGGCGATGGAAAAGCCGCTGTGGACGATCGAGGAGACGCGCGAGCGGGTGCGTCTGAGCCTGCGCGAGGCGTTTCCGCCGTTGTTCGGCGCGCGCTGGGAAGAGGCGCGGCAAATTTACATGGAGCGTTTCCGCGCGATCCATCTCGAGCGCCTGACCCCGCTGCCGGGCCGCGAGGCGATGCTGCGGACGCTCGCGACCGAAGGACATTATCTGGCTGTCGTCAGCAACAAGACCGGCACGGTGCTGCGCAACGAGGCGGAGCATCTCGGTTGGTCGGCGCTCTTCGGCAGCATTATCGGCGCCGGCGACGCGCATACCGACAAGCCGCATTGCGCGCCGGTCGAGTTGGCCTTGCAGCCGAGCGGCATCAAGCCCGGGCCGGATGTCTGGTTTATCGGCGACACCGCGGTCGACATGGAATGCGCGCTTGCGGCCGGCTGTCTGCCGGTTCTACTCGGCTCGGCCAAGCCGGGAGACGAGTTCGCGCAATTTCCGCCGACGCTCAGTCTCGCCGACGCCGCGGCATTGTTTCGCGCCTTGCGGGGGTTGTGATCGGGCACTGCGCGCCCATCTTCGTAGGGTGCAAGGGGAACCGTGCGCGCAGCTGGCTCGTTCTCGGTAATGGGCCGAAATGCTGCGATCCGAAGAGTGGAGCTAGGAGCCACCGTAATGACGACGGACAAGTCGCAGAACGTTCAGGACGTGTTTTTGAACCACGTCCGCAAGAACAAGACGCCGGTCACGGTGTTCCTGGTTAATGGCGTCAAGCTCCAGGGCATCATCACCTGGTTCGATAATTTCTGCGTGCTGCTGCGCCGCGATGCGCATTCGCAGCTGGTCTACAAGCACGCCATTTCGACAGTGATGCCGGCTCAGCCAATCCAGCTGTTCGAGGGTGGGCGCGAGGAAGATCAGCCCTGAGCGGCACAGGTCCCGGTCCGGTCGCCCCTGGTCTGACCGCGACGGGTCGCGCGCTCGTCGTTCATCCCGCCTTGAAAATCGCCCCCGGTCGCCGGCCGGTCAATGGCGCCGCGCGCTCGCTCGACGCCAGGCTCGACGAGGCTATCGGTCTCGCGCGGGCGATCAATCTCGATGTCGTCGGCAGCGAGATTATTCGCCTCAGCCGCCCGGTGCCCGGGACGCTCATCGGCAGCGGGGGCGTCGAGACGCTGGGCGCGACGATCGCTGAACAAAAGATCGGCCTCGTCGTGATCGATGGGGCCCTTTCGCCCGTGCAGCAGCGCAACCTCGAGCGGCGCTGGAAGACCAAGGTCATCGACCGCACCGGCCTCATCCTCGAGATCTTTGGGGCGCGCGCGCAAACTCACGAAGGGCGATTGCAGGTCGAGTTGGCGGCGCTTTCCTATCAGCGCTCGCGGCTGGTGAGGTCGTGGACCCATCTCGAACGCCAGCGCGGGGGCTTCGGCTTCCTCGGTGGTCCCGGCGAAAGCCAGCTGGAAATCGACCGCCGGCTCATCGGCGAGCGCATCGGCAAATTGAAACGCGAACTCGACGCCGTAAAGCGCACCCGGGGTCTGCACCGCGAGGCGCGCAAGCGCGTGCCTTATCCGGTCGTCGCATTGGTCGGATATACCAATGCCGGCAAGTCGACGCTGTTCAATCGGCTCACGCGATCGAGCGTCGGCGCCGAAAACATGCTGTTCGCGACGCTCGACCCGACGATGCGGCGGCTTGACCTGCCGTCCGGCAAGACGGTGATCCTGTCCGATACGGTCGGCTTCATCTCGGATCTGCCGACCCATCTTGTTGCCGCGTTCCGCGCCACGCTCGAAGAGGTCACCGAAGCCGACATCGTGGTCCATGTCCGCGACGCGCATCATCCCGACAGCGCCGCCCAACGGAGCGACGTGCTCACGGTGCTGCGAGATCTCGGCCTCGGCCATTTGGTCGAAGAAGGGCTGATCGAGGTGCTGAACAAGATCGATCTGCTCGACGCCGCCGCGTGCGAGACGTTGCTCAACCAGGCGCAGCGCAATGAGGAGGTCGTGGCGCTGTCGGCGCGGACGGGGGAGGGGTGCGACGGGCTTTTGGCGCTGATCGGCGCGCGGCTCGACAGCGTGATGCGGCCGGTGCGGATCGACGTACCGTTGTCCGATGGCAAGACGCTGGCCTGGATCTATTCGCGCGGCGAGGTCGTCGGCCGCCGCGACGACGGCGAAGCGGCGCACCTCTCGGTGCGGCTATCGGATGCCGATCTCGGCCGGCTCAGGCACAGGCAGCGCGTGCATTAACGCAGGATATGCGTGTAACCATCGCGCTGCTCCGAGACAAAACCCAGCGCCTCCCAGAATAACTCGCTGCCGGCGGCGGCATTTGCGGTGACTGGCTGCCCCATGCGACGTCGCGCGAGCAGGGCGCCGGCAAGCGCGCGGCCGACCCCGAACCGGTGGTAGGTCGCCCGGACGTAGAAGCGCCGCATGCGCAGCGCGCCAAGGATCGCCGGCTCCTGGGTCAGTCCACCAATGCCGGCCAAGTCATTGTCCGCATAGGCGGCGACGAGCGACTCGCCGTCGCGATCGAAGCGGTTCGCGCCAGATGCCCACTCCCGCGCAAGGGTATCGAGCATCGTATGGCCCTCGGCGCTCGCCTCGGCTTGCAGGATCTCGAAGCCGGGTGGCAGGGCGTCCGCCAGCTGGACGAGGCCG
>Ga0182015_10004750_pt1 | contig 14465 bp, 11 predicted proteins | sample 712P3MmetaG_FD_120478 | JGI IMG/M metagenome (GOLD analysis project Ga0182015, IMG submission 120478) | Permafrost microbial communities from Stordalen Mire, Sweden - 712P3M metaG | ecosystem: Environmental > Terrestrial > Soil > Wetlands > Permafrost | place: Sweden: Stordalen | collected...
CAGGCCATGGCCCTGGCGGCCCTGACCGGCGGCGTGCCCACCCCCGCGGACGTACGCCGGTACCGCGGCCGGTTCGGCGCAAGCGTGGACATTGAACAGCCCCTGACCAACGACCTCGGCGCCTTCGCACGCATCGGCAAGGCCGGCGGCAATGTGGAGGCGTACGAATTCACGGATGTCGATCGCTCGGTGTCGGCGGGATTGGCGCTGAAAGGCAACCGCTGGGCACGCGCCGACGACACCATTGGCCTGGCCGCCATCGACAACGGCATTTCCGCAGAGCGGGAGGCGTACTTGAACGCAGGGGGCCTCGGCATTCTGATCGGCGACGGCAGGTTGCCGCATCCCGGTGCGGAACAGATACTCGAGACCTATTACAGCTTCGCCGCCTTCCCGCATGCGCATCTCAGCCTCGATTATCAATACGTCAAGAACCCTGCGTATAACCTGGACCGCGGACCGGTATCAATCTTTGCCGTTCGGGTCCACGCGCAGTTTTGATCTCGACTGAGTGCGATCGGGCGCCGCGACCGGTAGTTTCTTCTAATGCTTGTCCGGTGGCGCCGCGACCGGCGTTATGGATCCACCCAATGCCTGGAACAGGGCGGCGGTATCGGCGTAGCGGTTGGCGCGGGCTTGCGCCAGCGAGATCGTCGCTTGCTGGTAGGTCTGCTCAGAATTGACCAGCGCCAGATAATTCACGGAGCCCAGGTCCAACTGGCGGCGTGCCACATTCAAGCTCTTCCGCGCGGCCTCTTCCGCGCGGCTCGCGGCACCCAGTGAGTCGGCGTCCGTCTCGAGCGCATGCAAGGCATCTGCAACGTTCTGAAATGCCGTCAGAACCGTGGATCGATACTGCGCGGCGGCCTCATCGGCCGCCGCCTCGGCCGCGCGTTTGCGGTGAATGAGCGTACCGCCGGCAAACAGGGTCTGAGTCGCGTTGGCTCCAATGCTCCAAAATCCAGTGCCGGGTTTGAAGAGATCGGCAAGCAGCGTCGCTGTGCTTCCGATGTCTCCGGTGATCGTTATTTGCGGCAGCATATTGGCGATCGCCACGCCGACCTGTGCGGTTGCCGCGTGCAGCTCCGCTTCGGCCGCGCGTATATCGGGACGGCGCTCGACGAGTTGCGAGGGCACACCGAGCGGCAGTTCCGCAGGCAAGATCAGTTGGTCAAGTTCCAGCCTCGTGGGTTTGAAATCGGCCGGTAGATGGCCTGTAAGTACGGCCAGTTGATCGCGCGCCTGGCGCAGCTGTTTGTTCAACGGCGGCAGCGTGCCTTCCAGCTGAGCCAGCACCGCATCCTGGGAGTATACGTCCGCCTCCGCGATGGCTCCGATTTCGAGTTCGCGGCGCATTATCGCAAGGGATTCTCGCTCGAGCGCAATAACTCGCTCGGTACCGGAAATCTGAGTTCTCAGCCCGGCTTCCAGAATCGCCGTCGCCACGACATTCGCTGTCAGCGTAAGATACGTCGCTTCGAGCTGGTAGCGGCTCGCCTCCGCTTGTGCGGCGAGCGACTCGACGGCCCTGCGGTTGGCTCCAAACACGTCGGGCACGTATGAAACGGTCAACTGGGGCGTGAACAGGTTGTAGAGAGCGCTTCCGGAATTCAGCGTCGGCTGCAGCACCCCGATGGCATCGCGATTACGGCTGGCATCGAACTGACCTTGCACCGAAGGGAAGTACGATCCCCGCTGCGCCGCCGCGTTTTCCAGGGCCTGCCGCAATGCTGCCTGCGCCGATGCTACGTCAGGATTCGCCCGCAATGCTTCCTCAACCAATGCGTTGAGGTCATCGGAGCCGAACAGTGTCCACCAGTTCCTCGGCACGTCTTGTTGCATCAAAAAACGCTGCGCCGCACCGCCGGGGCCCGCCGAGGCAACGGTTGCCGGCGTCAGCGGGTCGATGGTGTAGCGGTCGACCTCAGGCGCGGACGGACGGTGAAAATTCGGACCCACGCATGCGCCTGCGGAAATTGCAACGACGGCGAGCATTGCGCGCGCCCGCGCAATCCCGGGATTGGCCCCGACGCCGATCGAGACCCCCGAGTTGCAAACGGCGGCCCGGTTCATCCGCCTGCGTCCGGTGTGGGCCCGCCGAGTCCGCCGGCCGGCGCGTCCCGATCGGGCTCGGGCGGAATCTCCTGCGCTCTCGAAAATCTCAAAATGAGCACAGGCAGGACGAGAAGAATCAATATCGGGGCCAGCAGCATGCCGCCGACCACAACCAGTGCCAGCGGCCGTTGAACTTGCGAGCCGATCCCCGTGGAGAAAGCTGCCGGGATCAATCCCACACACGCCACGGTACAGGTCATGATCACCGGGCGAAGCTGCGTGCGGCAGGTCTCCAGCATGGCGGTGGGCCGGTCGTGACCCAGATCCAGACACAGATGGTAGTAGGACAACACCAGAATGCCGTCCATCGCTGCGATTCCGAACAGCGCAACGAAACCGATTGCCGAAGAAACACTGAAGGCCGTGCTGGTCGCCCAGAGCGCGAGAATCCCCCCAAGCAAGGCCATCGGGATGACGCTCGCCGCCAACAGCGCATCGCGCAGGCTGCCGAAATTCAAGTACAACAACAGCACGATCAGCGCGATGGATAACGGCACGGCGACGCTCAAGCGGGCGATTGCGTCCTGCAGGTTGCCGAATTCGCCCACCCACTCCAGACGATAGCCGCCCGGCAGCACGACCTGCGTATCCACGGCGTGCTGCGCCTCGAGAACAGCGCCGCCAAGGTCGCGGCCACGCACGCTGAATTTGATCGGCACGTAGCGCTGTTGTTGCTCGCGGTAAATGAATGCCGCGCCCGACACCAGCCGTATGTCGGCGACATCCTCCAAGGGAACCTGAATAACCCCGTTGCCCGTGCTCGCCGTCGCGGCGACCGGGATATGGCGGATCGCGTCCAGATCTTGCCGGTAGGGCCGGCTGAGCCGCACCATCATCGGAAAGTGACGATCGCTGCTGCCTTCGTACAGGTCGCCGGCGCTCTGGCCTCCGATGGCAGCCTGGACCACCGCATTGACGTCGCCGGGCGCCAAACCATAGCGCGCGGCGCGCACCCGATCGACATCGATGCGAATGGTCGGCTGCCCGAGCGAACGCAGCACGGCGAGATCGGTGATTCCCGGCACCTTGGCGAGCAATGCGGCGATTTCGTTTGCCTTCTTCTCCAGGGTATCGAGATCGCTTCCGTAGACCTTGACGGAATTCTCGCCCTTCACCCCTGAAGCGGCTTCTTCGACGTTATCCTGGATATATTGCGAGAAATTGAAGTCGACGCCGGGAAACTTCTGTTCCAACGCGTGCGTCATGTCCAGGGTAAGTCTCTCCTTGTTCATGCCGCTCGGCCACGTATCGAAGGGTTTCAGCGGCACGAAGAATTCGGCGTTGAAGAACCCGGTGGCGTCGGTGCCGTCGTCGGGCCTGCCATGCTGCGAAACCACGGTTTGAACCTCCGGGTACTTGCTCATCAGCACCCGCATTCGATTCACGTAGGCATCGCTGTCCTCCAGCGAAACCGACTGGGGAAAAGTCGCGCGGATCCACAGGTTGCCCTCCTCGAGTTTGGGCAGGAACTCGAGTCCCAAGGAGCGCACGGCGAACACGGCCACGAGCGCAAGCAGAGCGACCCCGGTGAAGGTGATGATGCGATTGGCGAGGACGAATTCGAGCACCGGCTGATAGACGCGGCGCAATCCGCGGACGACGGGCGTTTCACGCTCGTCGAGTTCCTGCGGAAACAACAGAAGGCTGAGCGCAGGCGCGATCGTGAAGGTGGCGATCAAACCGCCCGCGATCGCATACGCATAGGTTTTCGCCATCGGGCCGAAAATATGGCCCTCGATTCCGGACAGCGTGAACAGCGGCACGAATCCCGCGATTATGATTGCTGCGGCGAAGAAGATCGATTGGCTCACCTCGGCCGCTGCGACGGACACCGTGTTCATCTTGCCGTGAAAACCACTGGGCGTGCGCATGCGGTGCAAGGGGCTGGGACCCATCCCCCGGCGGGTCGACGCTTCAGCAAGATGCCTGAAGATGTTCTCGACCATGATCACGGTGGCGTCGACCACCAATCCGAAATCGATGGCTCCAACCGACAACAGATTGGCGGACTCGCCGCGCAACACCATCAGGCCGATGGCAAACGAGAGTGCGAACGGAATTGTCATCGCAACGATTACCGCGCTGCGCAGATTGCCGAGAAACGCCCATTGAACGAGAAATATGAGCACGACGCCGGCGACCATGTTGTGCAGCACGGTGCGGGTCGTGATGTGAATCAGGTCGCTGCGATCGTAGATGCGCTCGATGCGGACGCCGGGCGGCAGGATGCCGCTGCTGTTTACCTTGTCGACTTCGGCTTCTACGCGCTTGATCGTCGGTACGCTTTCCGCACCACGCCGCATCAGCACGATGCCTTGAACGATGTCGTTGATATCGTTGTAGCCTGCGATTCCGAGGCGCGGCAGGTTGCCGATGCTCACGTCGGCGACGTCGCCGATGACGACCGGCGCCCCCTGGTTGTTCGTGATGAGAGTATGGCGGATCTCATCCGCCGAGTGGATCAACCCCACCCCTCGAACCACCGCCGTCTGCTCGCCGAAATTGACCGTCTGACCGCCGACGTTGATATTGGCATTGCCTAGTGCCGTCAACACCTGCGGTACCGACAGTCCATAGCCGATCAACTTGCGCTGATCTATCGCAATGTCATAGGTCTTGGTCTTGCCACCCCATCCGGTTACATCGATGACTCCGGGTACGGCCTTGAAACGGCGCTCGAGCACCCAGTCCTCGAGCGTTTTTAAATCGGTGACCGAGTAGTTTGACGGCCCCACCACGCGATACCGATAAATTTCACCAATCGGACTGGTGGGAGAGACCTGCGGCTGAGCGCCGTTCGGCAATGGGGCAAGCTGGGACAAACGGTTGATGACCCATTGTTCGGCCTCGTAGTAGGTGAAGTCATAGGTGAATTGCACCTTCACATCGGACAATCCGAACAGGGATATGGTGCGAATGATTTGAACGTTTGGAATGCCCGCCATTTGGATCTCGAGCGGAATGGTGATGTAGCGCTCAATTTCCTCGGCGGATTGCCCGGTGCTTTGAGTCACCACATCGACCAGCGGCGGTACCGGATCGGGGTAGGCCTCGATATTGAGGCTCAGAAAGCCCGCTACGCCGGCGCCCAGCATCATGACCAGCAGCACGACGATCAACACCCGCTGACGCAGCGCGAAGGTGACGATAGCGTTCATTAGGAGGAGGGAACCGCCACTTGGTCGATAAATAGGCCGCCTTTGGTCACTATCCGTTCGCCCGGTTTGAGGCCGTCGAGCACCTCAATCAACCCATCGTTGTTCCGACCAGTGCGTATCGCGCGGTACGCCAAGAGTCCTCCGTCGGACAAAACCCATACGTGGGCAAGATTCCCCTCATACACCACCGCCGATTCAGGCACCGCGGGGGCATCGACGGGATCGCCCGTCACAATTCGGAAGGTCGCGAACATCTCGGGTTTGAGCGCAGCATCGAGATTGTCGATTTCTGCGCGCACGGGCAGGCGGTGCGTGACCGGGTCGACCAAGGCTGCGACGTAGCTTACTCGCGCCTTGAATACGCGGTGCGGGTAGGCCAGCACGTGCACGTCCACGGGTTGTCCCGGGTGGACCAGCCCCGAGTCGGCTTCGCGCACGTTCGCGAGCAACCAGACGATCGACGGATCGGCGATGGTAAACACCGGATTCCCGCTGCCGGCCTGCAGGAACTGCCCGGGGCCGACTTGGCGGTCAACCACCACGCCGCTGATCGGCGCGGCAATGATGGCTGTCGGATTCATGGCGTGTGATGCTTCCAGCGCAGTGATCTCGGCATCGGACCTGCCGAGAATCTTGAGGCGGTTCCGGACCGCGTCCAGCGCGGTTTCCGCGGCGGTGAGATCGGCCTGGGATTGTTGCCAATCCTGCATGCTGCCGCCCTTGGCTTCGTACAATGCATGCTTGCGTGCTTCGTTGATGCGCGCGATCTTGACCTGCGACGCCACCGTGGCCAAATCGTTTTGTGCTTGGACGAACTCCGATGCTTCCACCGCCGCGAGCGGTGCGCCGGACTTCACCGTGTCGCCCAATGCGGCAATGACGCGGGTTACCCGCCCCGAATAGGGAGAAAACACCGGGGTTGCACGGTCGGCGTTGACGGCTATTTTGCCCTCGGTCAATTCCTCGCTGACGAACCCATGCAAACCCACGGATTCCATGGTCAACGTCTTCAGCTGTTGGGCCGTCGCGCGGAACGTTCCCGGGGGGGACGGGGCTTCGGCGACGGGCCCCTCCTTGCTGCCGAAGAGACCGCCGCCCAGCCAGACCAGCACAATCGCCGCCACGACGATGGCCGATGCAACGATTGCGGCCCGAATCTGGCGCCCCTTGGCCCATGCGCGTTTGTCGATCGCGTCCTGACCCCTGGGAGTCGCCCCGGTATCATTTGGCCCTTCGCTCATACATGAATCCAGAATTGTCGGACGGCGCGACGCGGACGATCGGGGTGGCAGTTTGCCATAGTTCCGCTTAACCCCAAACCCAAACGGGCGAGATATGGACCATGGCATCGGCCACGATGCGCAGCTGGATGCCACGCTACCCGCCGCCGTATCAAAACAGTGTTGCCGTCGATGGCCATCGTAGAAAAATCCTGTTGAGAGAGCCCGATCAGAATTGCGCTGCGGACCGGGTTTCCGAGCGCCGCCGGATCAGGTTTTCTTCGGATTCAGCGCCTCGTCGATCACCGCCTGTTTTTCGCTCTCGGTCAGCGCACCCGTGCGGGTCCAGTGATCGATGGTGGTCTGCCGCGCGCGCGTGAACGTGAGCTTGCCGTCGGCGGTGCTCTCGGTGATGGTCGAGCCGGCGCCTATGGTCGCTCCCGCACCGATGCGAACGGGCGCCACCAGCATGCTGCCGCTGCCGATGAAGGCTCCGTCTCCGATGACGGTCGGCCATTTGTTGGCGCCGTCATAATTGCAGGTGATGGTGCCGGCGCCGATGTTCACCGACTCGCCGACGGTCGTGTCGCCGACGTAACTCAGATGATTCACCTTGCTGCCGGCCCCGATCCGGGAATTCTTCACTTCGACGAAATTCCCGACGTGTACATCCCGGTCCAATACCGTATCGGGCCGCAGACGGGCGAATGGTCCGACCCTGCAGTTCTCCCCGACGACTGCCTGGTCGATGACGCAATTCCCGTTGATTTCGCTTCCGGACCCAATCACTGAATTGCAGATCAGGCAGTTGGGCCCGATTTTGACCCGATTGCCCAAGTGCACGCGCCCGACCAGGACGGCATTGACGTCGATGAACACGTCCCGCTCCACGGTGACCGTGCCGCGCACGTCGACCCGCAGAGGGTCGGCCAGCGTCGCTCCGGCCAGCATCAGCTCAAGGGTCCGCAGACGCCGGTACCCGGCCTCGACCTCGGCGAGCTGAATTCTGTCGTTGACGCCCATGACTTCGACCGCGTCAGGCACCGGTATCGCGGCAACCGGATGGCCGGCCTTGACGGCTCCCACGACGACGTCGGTCAGGAAATACTCGCGCTGCGTGTTGGCCCTGCCGAGGCCGAGCAGCCATTCTTCCAGACGGCCCGCGGGAGCGGCCATGAGACCGGAGTTGGCCTCGCGTATTTGCAGCTGTTCCGGGCTGGCATCCTTGTCCTCGACGATGGCGGTTACGCCTCCGTCGGATCCCCGGACGATTCGCCCATACCCCGACGCCTCATCGAGATTTACCGTGAGCAGCGCGAGCGCACCCTGCTCGGATGCGCTCACCAGCCGTTTCAGGCACTCGGGACGAACCAACGGCACGTCGCCGTACAAGACCAGCACCGTGTGATCATCGGGGATCACGCACATGGCCTGCATCACCGCATGGCCGGTTCCCAACTGGTCCGCTTGCAGCACCCACTCCAGGTCGTCGTCCTTGTCGAACGCCTTTTGCACTTCCGCGCCGCCGTGGCCATACACCACGTAGATGTGGGCCGGGTGCAGCGCGCGCGCAGAGCGGATCACGTGTTTGAGCAGCGGTTCGCCGGCCAACGGCTGCAACACCTTCGGCAAATCGGAGTTCATCCGCTTGCCCTGGCCCGCGGCGAGAATCACGACGGAAAGCGGCATGACGGCTCCCGAATGCAAGGCGTATCAGCGCTTTTTGCGCAGGCGCTCTATGGCTCTCAATTGGGCCACGGCGCGCGCGAGTTCGGCTTGCGCCTCGGCGAGTTCGAGCTTGTCCGTGCGCTCATGCACGGCTTCCTCAGCCCGCTGTTTGGCGGCCATCGCCGCGGCTTCATCGAGGTCCCGCGCCCGCGCCGCGGTATCGGCGAGCACCGACACGAGATGGGGTTGAACCTCGAGGGCGCCGCCGCCGACGTAGAACGACTGTTCTTCCTGTCCCTCCGCCTGCACGCGAACCTCGCCCGCTTTCAGGGTGGTCAAAAGCGGCGCGTGTCGGGGCGCAATGCCGAGCTCGCCCTGCGAGCCGGGTGCGAACACCATGCTCGCCTCGCCCGAGAAGATCTGTCCTTCGGCGCTGACGATGTCGACATGAATGGTATTGGCCATGAAATTGTGACCTTACGCCAGTGTCTTCGCTTTTTCGACCGCTTCTTCGATGGCGCCGATCATGTAGAACGCCTGTTCCGGGAGGTGATCGAATTCGCCGGCGATGATCGCCTTGAAGCCGCGGATGGTGTCCTTGAGGGAAACGATCTTGCCGTCCTGCCCGGTGAACACCTTGGCCACATTGAAGGGCTGCGACAGGAACCGTTGGATCTTGCGCGCACGATACACCGTGAGCTTGTCCTCCTCCGACAGTTCGTCCATGCCGAGAATCGCAATGATGTCCTGCAGCTCCTTGTAGCGCTGCAATACGGCCTGCACGCCGCGCGCCGTATCGTAGTGCTCCTCGCCCACGACCAGGGGATCGAGCTGCCGGCTGGTGGAATCCAGCGGATCGACCGCGGGATAAATGCCGAGCGATGCGATTTGGCGCGACAGCACCACCGTGGCGTCCAAGTGCGCAAAGGTGGTCGCCGGCGACGGGTCGGTCAAATCGTCCGCGGGGACGTAGACTGCCTGAATCGAGGTGATCGAGCCGGTCTTGGTCGACGTGATGCGTTCCTGAAGCACGCCCATTTCCTCCGCGAGCGTCGGCTGGTAGCCCACCGCCGACGGCATGCGCCCCAGCAACGCCGATACTTCGGTGCCCGCCAAGGTGTAACGGTAGATGTTGTCGACGAAGAACAGCACGTCGCGGCCCTTGCCCGACGCTTGTTTCTCGTCGCGGAAGAATTCCGCCATGGTGAGCCCCGTGAGCGCCACCCGCAGCCGATTGCCCGGCGGTTCGTTCATCTGCCCGTAAACCATGGCCACTTTCGAATTGGCGAGATTGTCCTTGTCGATGACGCCCGACTCGATCATCTCGTGATAGAAGTCGTTGCCTTCACGGGTGCGCTCGCCGACGCCCGCGAACACCGACAGGCCGCTGTACTGCTTGGCGATGTTGTTGATGAGTTCCAGCATGTTCACCGTCTTGCCGACGCCCGCGCCGCCGAACAGCCCGACCTTGCCGCCCTTGGCGAAGGGCACCAGCAAATCGATGACCTTGATGCCCGTGACCAGCAGATCCTGGCCGCCCGCCTGTTCGTCGTAAGCCGGCGCGGGCCGATGGATGGGCAGGAACTGCGTGGCTTGCACCGGACCCCTCTCGTCCTGCGGTTTGCCCAGCACGTCCATGATACGGCCGAGCGTTCCCGCGCCCACCGGCACCGAAATGCCCTTGCCTGTGCCGTTCACGGAGAGGCCGCGGCGCAATCCCTCGGAAGGACCCATCGCAATGGTGCGCACGATGCCGTCGCCAAGCTGCTGCTGCACCTCGAGAGTGAGATCCACGTCATCGAGCTTGAGCGCGTCGTAGACCTTGGGGATCTGATCGCGCGGAAATTCCACATCGATGACCGCGCCGATGATTTGCACGATTTTGCCGCTGGACATGTACTTACCTCATGGCCTGACGGCCAACTGTCAACGGGGTTGCTGCGCAACCCCGTACGTGTGGCGGCGCTGCGCGCCGCTTAGAATTAACCATTCGCATCCTAAACTTGACCCGTATATCCGACCCGGTCCTAAACCGCTGCCGCGCCGCCGACGATTTCAGACAGTTCCTTCGTGATCGCCGCCTGGCGGGCTTTGTTGTAAATGAGCTGCAGCTCGTCAATGAGCTTGCCGGCGTTGTCCGATGCGCTTTTCATCGCGACCATGCGCGCCGCCATCTCGCAGGCGACGTTCTCGACGGCGCCCTGGAAGACCTGGGATTCGATGTAGCGCATCAGGATACCGTCGAGAATCTCGATCGCATCCGGCTCGTAGATATAGTCCCAGCGCTCCTGGAGCTCGTCCTTGTCGATGGTCTGAAGCGGCAACAGCTGCGAGACGGTGCCCTTTTGCGTCATCGTATTGACGAAGATGTTGTGCACCAACAGCAGCCGGTCGATCTTGGCCTCGCGGTACTGGTCGAGCATGACCTTCACGGTGCCGATTAGATCGTTGACGTGCGGCCGGTCCCCCAAATGCGTGATCGACGAGTCTATTTGCACACCGGTCAACCGCCGGAAGAATCCCAGCGCCTTCGAACCGATGACGCACAAATGGATTTCCGAGTTCTGCGACTGCGCCTCGCGGACGGCTCCCAAAGTGGCCTTGAACAGGTTCAAATTGAGCGAACCGCACAGGCCGCGATCGGTGCTGATCACCACGATGCCCACGGACCGCACCGGCCGCTCCAGGGTGAACGGGTGCTTGTAGTCGAGATTCACTTGGCGTAAATGACCGATGATCTTGCGAATCTTTTCCGCGTATGGGCGCGCCGCGCGCATGCGCTCCTGCGCCTTGCGCATCTTGCTCGCGGCCACCATTTCCATGGCCTTGGTGATCTTCTGAGTATTCTTGATACTCGCGATCTTGCCGCGGATTTCCTTCGCGCCTGCCATTGCGTTCCCTTTGCCCCGGGGCCTATAGCGTCGCGAAGAAGTCGTCGCAGCACTTTTTCAGTGCGGCTTCGACTTCCTTCGACAAATCCGGCTTGGTATTGATGCCCTTCATCAGGTCGGCGCACGTGCTGCGCGCAAACGACTGCAACGCGGCTTCGGTTTCCACCACCTTGCGGCGGTCTACCTTGTCGAAATAGCCGTTGTTCGCGGCGTACAGCGACAGCGCCATTTCCGCCACAGACATGGGGGCGTATTGCTTCTGCTTCATCAGCTCGGTGACTCGCTGGCCGCGTTCGAGCTGTTTGCGCGTGGCTTCGTCCAAATCCGAGGCGAATTGCGAGAAGGCTGCGAGCTCACGGTATTGAGCGAGCGCCAGGCGGACGCCGCCGCCCAGCTTCTTGATGATGTTCGTTTGCGCCGCGCCGCCGACGCGCGACACCGAGATTCCCGCATTGATGGCCGGCCGCATGCCTGCGTTGAACAGATCGGTCTCCAGGAAGATCTGGCCGTCGGTGATGGATATCACGTTGGTCGGAACGAAGGCCGTCACGTCGCCCGCCTGGGTTTCGATGATGGGGAGACCCGTCAGCGAGCCGGTCTTTCCCTTCACCCGGCCGTTGGTGATTTTCTCCACGTATTCCTCGCTGACCCGCGCCGAGCGCTCGAGCAGTCGCGAGTGCAGATAGAACACGTCGCCGGGATACGCCTCACGGCCCGGCGGGCGGCGCAGCAGCAGCGAAATCTGGCGATACGCGACCGCCTGCTTGGAGAGGTCGTCATAGACGATCAGCGCATCCTCGCCGTTGTCCATGAAATACTCGCCCATGGCGCAGCCGCCGTAAGGTGCAAGGTACTGCATGGCCGCGGGCATCGAGGCGGATGCCGCGACGATGATGGTGTGGCCCATGGCGCCGTGCTCGTCGAGCTTGCGCACCACGTTCGCGATCGAACTTTGTTTCTGGCCGACTGCGACATAGACGCATTTAACGCCCGTGCCCTTCTGGTTGATGATGGTGTCGATGGCCACGGCGGTCTTTCCGGTCTGGCGGTCGCCGATGATGAGTTCGCGTTGGCCGCGGCCGATGGGCACCATGGAATCGATGGCCTTGAGGCCGGTTTGAACCGGCTGCGACACGCTTTTGCGGAATATGACGCCCGGGGCGACGCGCTCCAGGGGAGATTTCAACTTCGCGTTCACCGGACCCTTGCCGTCGATGGGCAGGCCCAGCGCGTCGACGACGCGGCCCAGGAGCTCCGGGCCCACCGGCACTTCGAGGATGCGGCCGGTGGTCTTGACCGTGGAGCCTTCGGAGATGTGCTTGTAGTCGCCGAGCACCACGGCACCTACCGAATCCTGTTCGAGGTTCAAGGCCAGGCCGAAGGTGTTGCCGACGAACTCCAGCATTTCGCCGTAGCGCGCGTCGGCGAGGCCGTGGATGCGAACAATGCCGTCGGTGACGCTGACCACCGTGCCGACGTTGCGCGCCTCCGTGGCCGACTGGAATTTTTCGATGCGCGCCTTGATGAGGTCGCTGATTTCCGATGCCTTGATGGACATATCGATCCTCTTGCTGCGGGCCATTGGGCCCGCGCCTTACTTTCCGTTCTAGCTTGTCAATTCCGTGGCGAGTCTTTGCAGGCGGCCTCTCAGGGACCCGTCGATGACCAGATCGCCGGCGCGCACCAGCGCCCCGCCGAGGAGGGCCGGATCGACCAGGTTGCTCATTCGCACCTGGCGCTTGAGCCGCGTGCGCAGCGCCGCCGAGAGCTTTTCCTGCTGCCCGCGGTCGAGCGCCACGGCGGAGATCACCTCGACGTCCACGGTGTTTTCAACCGCCGCTCGAAGCGCCTCGTAACGCGCCGAGATTTCGGGCAACAGCAACAAGCGGCGATTCTCCGCCAATACGCGCACGAAATTTTGCATGCCCGCATCGAGTTTGGCGCCCGCGACATCGGCGATGAGATTCGCGACCTCCGCCGCCGCCCATTGTGGATTCTTGGTGAGCGGGGCGACGCGCGGATCGGCGACGATCTGCGCGGCGGCCAGGAGTCCCTGCGACCAAGCCTCGAAGGCATTGGCGTCGCGCGCATACTCGAACGCGGCTTTCCCGTAGGGTCGCGCGATTGTGGCCCGCTCAGCCACGTGCTACCTCTGCAGCCAGCTTGTCCAGCAGCTCGGCGTGAGTCTTGGGGTCGATCTCGCGTTCCAGGAGGCGCGAAGCGCCATCAACGGCGAGCCGGCCGATTTCCCGCCGCAGACCCTCACGGGCTCGCGTGGTTTCGCGCGCCACTTCGTCGTGAGCCTGCGCCACGAGCCGCTGCGCCTCGCCCGAGGCCGTGCCCTTGGCCTCCTCCACCATTTCAATCGACCGCTTGCCCGCTTGATCGATGATCTGCGCGGCGCGGTCGCGCGCTTCGCGGATGATTTCCTTCGAACGCGCCTCGGCCTCGCCGAGTTCCTTCTCGGCCTTGCTGGCCGCGGCCAGGCCGTCGGCGATTTTCTTTTGCCGTGTTTCGATGGCTTCCATGAGCCACGGCCAAAAGAATTTCATGACGGCCCATGCGACCAGGAAAAAAACGACCCCTTGGATGACCAGCGTAAGTGCTAAGTTCATTGCGTACTCCTTGCGAGGCGCCTTTCATGCGCCCCGGGGCGCTCTTTTACTTGAGACCGAGCGCGCCCAGGAACGGATTGGCATACAGCAGCAAGAAGCCGACGGCCACGCCGATGATCGGCACCGCGTCCAACAATCCCGCGACGATGAACATCTTCGTCTGCAGCATGTTGGTCAGTTCCGGCTGGCGCGCCGAACTCTCGAGGAACTTGCCGCCCAGAAGACCGAAGCCGATGGCGGCGCCCGCGCCGCCCAGGCCGATCACCAGGCCCGCTGCGATCACGGTGGAGCTCATGAGCTGAGCGATTTGGGTCACGTTGTCCATTATGTCTCCCGTCTTGAATGTCTTGAAGGAATCGAATCTAGGAGCCTGTGTGCGTAATCTGCGTGAGCCGCGTTGGCAGGAGGAGGGAGCGGATGCAAGGCGCGTGGCGCCGCCCATAGTTCGCACTATGGGCAAGCCACGCAACGCCGCAGACGCCCCTCCTCCTGCCAACCCTCCGGGAGCGGGCAGATTTCCCTTCACTCGTCGTTGTCGCCTCCTCATTGGGTCTCGACCCAACTGCGTCGGCTCCGCCTCGATTGAAGGGAAATCTGCCGCGCTCGCGGCCACGTAGATTACGCACACAGGCTCCTAATGTTTCTCGGCCGCAATGCCCACATACACGATGGTCAGCACTCCGAATATGAACGCCTGCAAAGTGATGATGAGGTAGTGAAACACCGTCCAGATGACTCCGGCGATGAACTGGACGGCGCCAAGAAAATACGTGGAAACATGGTCGAGTGTCGCGCCCA
>Ga0182015_10004751_pt1 | contig 14464 bp, 11 predicted proteins | sample 712P3MmetaG_FD_120478 | JGI IMG/M metagenome (GOLD analysis project Ga0182015, IMG submission 120478) | Permafrost microbial communities from Stordalen Mire, Sweden - 712P3M metaG | ecosystem: Environmental > Terrestrial > Soil > Wetlands > Permafrost | place: Sweden: Stordalen | collected...
CGGCACGATCACGGGCGAGCACGGCGTCGGCCTCGCGAAGAAGGCCTTCCTCAGGGAGCAGGTCGGGGACGCGAGCTATGCGCTCCTGAAGCAGGTGAAGCGGACCCTGGACCCCGGCAACATGCTCAACCCCGGGAAGATCTTCGACCTGTGAGCTCCGGACCAAGCCTCCTCAAGGAGCTGGACTACTCCGTCCTGCAGCAGTGCATGCACTGCGGGCTCTGCCTCCCCTCGTGCCCCACCTACCTCGAGACCGGCCGCGAGCGGAACTCGCCGCGCGGGAGGATCTCCCTCATGCGGGCCATCGCCGACGACGAGATGGCTGCGACCCGGGGCTTCGCGGACGAGATGGCGTACTGCCTCGGGTGCCTCGCGTGCACGACGGCGTGCCCGGCCGGGGTCGACTATGGCACCCTCTTCGAGTCGGCGAGGGCCGAGGCCGAGCTGGGGGGCGCCGCCGCGAGCCCGTGGCGCTCATTTATCCGGTTCTACACGCTTCGCTTCCTCCTCTTCCGGCCCTGGGCGCTTCGCGCCCAGGCCAGGATCCTGCGGTTCTACGAGGCGAGCGGGCTCCGGGGGCTCGCCCGGAAGTCCGGGATCCTTTCCCTCCTCCCGGCGAGGATCGGCGAGCTGGACAGGCAGGCGCTCCCCATCCGGCGGGAGTTTTCCGACGCGATCATCGCGGCTGTCGAGAGGCCGGGCGGAGCGGCGCGCCACCGCGTCCTTGTCCTGACGGGATGCATCCAGGACATCGCGTTCTCGGACGTGAACCGCGCGACCGTGGACGTGCTCCTCGCGAACGGCTGCGAGGTGGCGACCCCGCGCGGCCAGTCCTGCTGCGGCTCGCTCCACGTGCACAACGGCGACCTTGAGACGGCAAGGGCGCTTGCGCGCCGCCAACTCGATGCGGTCGACCCGGCGGGATATGACGCCATCATCTCGAACTCGGCCGGCTGCGGATCGCACCTGAAGCGCTACGGACACCTCCTGGCGGACGACCCGGCCTACGCGGCTCGGGCCGCGCAGTGGTCGTCAAGGATGAGGGACATATCCGAGTGGCTCGTGGAGATCGCCTTCCGCAGGCCCGCGGCCCCGCCGTCGGGGGCGGTCCCTGTCTCCCTCACCTATCATGAGGCCTGCCACCTCTGTCACGGCCAGAAGATAACGGCGCAGCCGCGTGAGATCCTGAGGGCGATTCCCGGGGTCGACCTCCGGGAATGCCCCGAGGCGACGATGTGCTGCGGCAGCGCGGGTGTATACTCGCTCACCCAGCCGGCAACGGCGACTTGGCTTCGGGACCGGAAGGTGGGGCACATCCGCTCGACCGGTGCCTCCATTGTCGCCACCGCGAACCCCGGCTGCCAGCAGCAGATTGAGCAGGGCTTCAAAAGTGGCCAGGGGGCCGTACGGGTGACCCACCCCGTTGTCCTCTTGGCAGAGGCTTATACTGCTGAAGCAAAGCGAGTTTTAAGTTAAGGCTTGTGAACGCCAGTTGATTGCAAGAGGCTTTCGGCGCATGAAGATCCGGCTCTTTTTTGCCTTCATCGGCATCGCGTTGCTTGTATCACCCCGGGTAAAAGCGCAGACGACCACGTTTGTCTCTGGCGCCGGGAACTGGTCGGTCGGCGCCAACTGGAGCAACGGTACGCCAGTTGCCGCAGGTAATGTGGACTTCATCACGAGTTCCTCGTCGACGGTCGACAACGCGTTTTCGATGACATTTCTGAATTTTGAGAGCGGGATTCAGACACTGACCAGCGCGGGCGGCTCGCTCAATGTGTCGGGCACGACCAGCTTTACCGATGCATCTTCGGTCGCCCTCAATGTCCCGATTATCGGCACCGGCAACTTGTGGCTGAACGGTGGTACCGGAACATTGACGCTGAATCCTGGTGGTGCCGGCCTAAATACTTACTCGGGAAGCACGCAGGTCTTTGCCGGTGGAACTCTCACCGACGGCGCCGCAAACTCATTTTCGCCGAACAGCCTGCTCTATGTGGGGGGCGGCGGGACTCCCGGCACCGTAAATGTCAACTTCAACGAGACGGTAGCGGGTCTGGGCGACGTGGCGGGGGGCAATGGCCTCTTGAACGTCGCGAGCGGAGCGACGCTCCTCATGAACGGCCCCTTTACGACGACTTACTCGGGCGTCATCGCAGGCGCCGGTGGGATCGAGAAGGACAACCCTGGAACGCTCATCCTCGAGGGAGCAAACACCTATACGGGCACCACCGTCGCCGGTCCAGGAGGCACCATCGAGATTGGGGGCGGCAGCACCACGGGTAGCATCTCGAACAGCAGCAACATATCCGGAACGGGTTCGGTTGAGTTCAGTCGCTCCAACGCATATACCTATTCAGGGGTCATTTCCGGAGGGGTTGGCGTGGTTCAGTTCGGGGCCGGAACCATGACGCTTTCAGGCAATAATTCGTACACAGGCACCACTTCGGTCGAGCTCGGAACTCTGCAGGCGGGCTCGACGAGCGCGTTCGGAGGAGCGACGGGCTTGTCTCCAGTCATCATGAACAGCAGCAGCGTGCTCGATCTGAACAATTTCAGCAACACGATCGGCTCGCTCTCGGGTGCCGGCACAAACTCGGTCACGCTCGGATCGGGCACCCTCACGGTCGGCACCGGCTCCAGCAACACGGTCTTTGCGGGCGTCATTTCCGGCACGGGCATCCTCAACTCGGTCGGATACGTGCTGGATCTCACCGGCAACAACACCTACTCGGGCGGAACGACGATCAGCAATGGCACGCTCCTCGCCGACAACGCATCCGGCACGGCGACGGGATCCGGGACGATCACCATCGCCCCAACGGGCACGCTGCAGCTTGGAAATTCCGAGGACTCGAGCGGAATCATAAATGGGACGGCCAGCATAGTTGACAACGGGTCACTGTCCTCGTCTCGCGGCGACAATTTCACGGTTGCAAACAACATCAGCGGCACCGGTGGCGTCGGCCAGTATGGCAACGGCATTTTCACCTTGTCGGGAACGAACACCTATTCCGGGCCGACAACCGTCTTCAGGGGCACCCTTCAGGCTGGTTCGACGAGCGCGTTCGGAGGCCCAGGGGGATTAAGCGCGGTGAGCTTCCCCAATGCGGGGACGCTCGATCTAAACAACTTCAGCAACACGGTTGGATCCATCAGCGGCAGTCCGGGGAACCTCATCACCCTGGGCACGGCAACCCTCACAATTGGCGATTCCACGAGCAACACCCTCTTCGGCGGCGTCATCTCCGGGACGGGCGGCTCCGTGATCTTCGGGGAAAGCAGCCTGATCCTTTCCGGCAGCAACACCTACACAGGAGGAACCACCATCAATTCCGGGACCATTCTCTCCATAGGGGACGGATCCACGGTGGGCGCGTCGATCGCAAGCAGCATGGGCATCCAGGACAACGGCACGCTCACGTTCGCGCCGGCCCCCTCGGACAACATCAGCTACAGCAACGGCATATCGGGCTCGGGAGTCGTCAATGTCCAGGGCGTCGGCACGATCACCCTTAGGGGGGGCGCTAACACCTACACCGGCCCGACAGACATCACCGGCGGGACGCTGGCCGACGGCTCCACAAACACCTTTTCTGCGGGCAGCCGGATGATCATCGACACGGGCGGAAACCTCGCGGTCAACTTCAACGAGACGGTGGGCGACCTGGAGAATGGCAGCGGCGCCGGAACGGTGTCGATCGCCTCCGGGAAGACGTTGACGACGAATGGGATCCTCGCCGCGAGCCCCTTCATGGGGATCATCAGCGGGGCAGGCAGCCTCGCCATCAACACGGGCGGCAGCAGCCAGGGCCTCGGCGGCGCCAGCACGTTCAGCGGCGGGACGACGATCCTGGGAGGCGAGCTCTTCGTCGCCGGCTCGACGGTCGGCGCGCCGGGAAGCGTCGTCTCCGGCCCGGTCGGCACCGGGACGCTGAACTTCGCCGCCGACTCCCAGATGTCGTCCATCAACATCGACGTCACACTCGCGAACGACATCGTCCTCAACGGCACGATGGACAATGACGACGCCACCACCAACCTCACGCTCTCGGGGCCGATCTCGGGGCCGGGCGGCATAACGTGGTGCACCCCGAACCTGCTCGAGCTCCTGAACGCCAACTCGTTCACGGGGGGGGTCGACATGCGGGAGGGCGTCCTTCTCGTGGGCACCGACACGGCGGCCGGCTCCGGGATGATGACGCTCGAGAGCGCGGCGCTCGCCGGGTACGGCACCGGGATGTCCTATACGATCTCAAACGCCATCAACATCACTGGCAGCGCGGTGCTCGGGAACATGGACGACAACAACCTGACCCTCACCGGGCCGATGACCGGGGCGCAGAACCAGGTGACCTACAACGGCGGCCCGAGCGGGACGCTGACCCTCGCGGCCGACAACAACGGCCTCAGCCTCGACACCGGCTTCATCATCAGCAGCGGGACCGTGATCGCGGCGAACAACAACGCCTTCGGGACCAACTACGTGTACCTGACCGGGAGCGCGGGCCTCAACGTCATGAACGGGATCACGGTCGCCAACCCCATCAACTTCTCAGGCGCCCCCAACGTCCTGAGCGGCAATGGCACGATCGGCGCGTCCGTGACCGTCGACAACACGGTTGTCCTTGCCCCTAGCGCCTCGCCGGGCAATGGCCCGGGGAACCTCACGTTCACGAGCCCGCTGACGCTCGCCTCGGGGGGCGCCCTCCACTTCCTGCTCTTCGACGCGACCGGCGCCGCGGGAACCGGCTACAGCCTCGTCTCGGCCCCCGGCGGCCTGTCCCTCACGGCGAGCCCCAACACGTTCACGTTCAATGTCCTGACGACCGACGCCTCGGGGAACGCGGCCAACGCGATCAATTTCAACTCTTCAACCGCCTATAACTGGACGTTCGCGAACTCCGGGAGCGCCATATCGGGATTCAGCCCCAACCAGTTCAACATCCTGACGGGAGGGTTCCTGAACCCCGTTGGCGGGGGAACCTTCAGCGTCATCGAGGTGGGCAACAGCCTGGAACTCAATTTCACTCCCGCGCCCGAGCCCTCGACCTGGGCGATGCTGGCGGCTGGGGTTTTCGTCCTCGTGCCGTTCGCCGCTCGGCGGCGGCGTCTGTTCCGCGTCCAAAAGCCTTGATTCACCCGGGAGGCTGGGGCAAAAAGCTCCCTCCCTAGGCGGACGCTTAGCTCAGTTGGTTAGAGCACGTGCTTCACACGCACGGGGTCACAGGTTCGAGTCCTGTAGCGTCCACCATCTAAATTCCCAGCGACAGAGAGAGTTAGACAGTTTTGGGGGTCTAGTTCAAAGTTTGGAGTCAGGGTGAGGTTGCATTTGGAATCGGAGTCTATCTAAAACATGAATCGCCAAAGACCCGAATAGTTGCAGTACAGGCTCAGGGCGCGCCCGCCATGCTCCCGTGATATTCGGGGAAACCTATTAGTCCGTTCGTAGAGCCGGATTCGTGCACATGGTCAATTCCTCAATCGTCAAGGGCCTCGCCGAGATGCCGGTCTTCAGGCTTGGGCGCACCGACAGGGAGTCGTTCGAAGCCTTTCAGAACGATCCCATAACCTTTCATCTGCGCGCCTTCCGCAAGCTCGGTCCGGCCTACCGGACCTGGTTCGGGGACCGCATGCAGGTGGTGCTCGCGGGCCCCGAGGCAAATGACTTTATCTGGAAGAACGGCCACCTTTGGAGCTACGCGGTGGCGAACGCGCTCCTATTGGACGAGATGGGCGACGACCATGTCCCGGCGCTAGACGGCGCGCATCACCTGCAGAAGCGGACCGTCCTCAAGGCCGCTTTTGACCAAGCGCCTGCCCGGCGCTTCCTTCCTCAGTTTAACGCGGGCTTTCGGGAGGCGCTCGACGACGCCGCGGCGAAGGGCTCGCCGGTGGACCTGATTCTCTTCTGGACCCACACCATCACGCGCATCAATACGCGCACCGTGGCGCGCGCGGACATGCCGGACGACGCCATCCCCCCTTTGATGCGCTGGCAGCATCAAATGCTTCGCGGACAATTCCTCGATGACGCGTCCAGACCCTGCGTCGAGCGCGAGGAATACCGAGTGCTGAAGGCGCACGCCTTCTCCTGGCTCTACCGCATCGTCGACGAGCGGCTTGCCAATCCGGGCGCGCACGACGACAACTTTGAGGCGACTCTCCGGGCCCGCTCCGAACTCGAGGGCGGCAAGCCGGACCGGGATCGGCTGGCGAATGACCTGTACCTCATTCTGGTCGCCGGCACCGAGAACACCGCGAACTTCATCCGGTGGGCGACCGTCTTCGCTTACACGTCTCCCAAATGGCTCGGGGCACTGCGCGCCGAGCTCCAGGGCTGGGACGGCGCCGACATCCAGGTGCTGGCGAAGTTGCCGGTTCTGAAAGCGATCCTCATGGAAACCCTCCGGGTGGGCCCTCGCAGCGGCGGCCTCACCAAACACTGTGTGCGGGACTTCGAGTTCGGTGGGTACACGATCCCAGCGGGAACCGACATCACCTATCCCCACGTGCTCGGGCATTTCATGGAGGAATTCTATCCCGAGCCTTTCACGTTCAATCCTGCGCGGTTCCTGGATTCCGGCCGGTTCGTTCCCCGCACCCAAGGGATCTTCGGAGGGGGAACGCACATCTGCCTCGGGCGCAACCACACTCTGATGCAGAGCCCGCTCGCGCTGGCGCAGCTGGTGAAGCACTTCGATCTCGAGTTCGCCCGGCCGCCTGTGTTCGACGTACGCGTCGGCAATGCGAGCAGCCGCCTCGACGAGGAAGTGAGCGCGCGCCTCATCCCGTGCCGCGGCTGAGTTCGCGGATACGCGAGCCGAGTCACGCCAGGACCACCGAGGACGCGTGTTCGCCCGCCGAATGAAGCGTTGCCTCATCGGCAAACCCCACATTCCGATGGGCGTGCGATCGAATTCGCCCAAGGACCCGCGGGAACGGGACCGGATTTTCGCGCAGGCCGGTCAATTCCGTCCCGCCACACGATCCGTCCGGCTCCGCCTCCGCCGGGCCCTATTTCCACCCGGCGAGCGAGTGGCGGAATGCACAGTTCACGGATCCGTAGCACCGCCGCCAAACACTCAAAGATTTGATGCTGCTAACGGGTGGGTATAGCTACATAAAAGACCAACCTTCAAGGCAATCGCCATGAAAACACCCTCAATCCGAGAATTTCCGCAACTGTCCCCAACCGCCAAGGTGGCGGCCCCCGCGCCGTCACCCTCAATTTCAGCTCCCGGGTCGTCGCAGGGAAAAGGGCGGCGGCCGCGCCGAGCTCACATTACTGACGGCCCGGGAGCGCCCGCATGAGCACCCGACCAAGGAGCGCTGGCGCGGCGACCCGGCCGCAGCATCCCAGCATCAAGTCGGGCGCGAAGGTCGTTGACCCCCGCCTCAGTCCCGAACAGGTCGGCCATTTCCGAAAGGAGGGTTATCTTCTCTACCTGGAAAACGTCTTCACCCCGAGGAAATTTGCCCGACTGAAGGACCATTTCGAGCGCCTGCTCGCAGCCCTGCCGGCGGAAAAGCGCCCCGAGGCGATGGACGTCCCGCACTTCTCCGACCTCGAGCTCTTTGATTGGCTTTTCGACGACGAAGTGCTCGATCTGGTGGAGCCCCTGCTCGGGCCGGACATCGCTCTGTACTCCAGCCATTTTATCTGCAAACCGAAGGGCGACGGGCGACGGGTCCCCTGGCACGAGGACTCGGCGTATTGGGGATCGGCCAGCCAGCGCCGGGACGCCCTGATCGACCCAATGGAGCTGGTGACGGTCTGGTTGGCCATCGACCCGTCGACGAAGAAGAACGGCTGCATGTACGTCATCCCCCGTACCCACAACACCGGCCGGAGGGGATATTCGAATTATCACCAGGTGGATCCGGGAAAGAATGTGTTCATGGTCGAGATCGATCCCGCCCAGCGAGAGGAGTCGCGGGCCGTTCCCTGCATCCTCGAGCCCAACCAGTGCAGCCTCCACGACAGCCGGCTGATCCACGGGAGCCCGCCGAACCGCAGCGCTCTGCGCCGCTGCGGATACACCATGAGGTACATTCGCTCCTCTACCCGCCTGAGCGACGAGGCGCGCACGTTTCACCAAATCTATCTCGCGCGCGGCCGCGATTTGGCCGGCCAAGCCTACGCGGATCCGACGAAGCGTTACGAAGAGCTGTTTCAGCAGCGCACCTCCGCCGGCCGAAAGGGTCATTGAGCCGACGGTCACCAGCGCGCCTTAAGGCTCGGCGGAGGTTGAGTATGGGGACGCGGCTCAATCAGCAGAGGCGCTTCTTCGAGGCGATTGCGGCCTTCGAGGAGGCTCGGGCGCTGGAGCCGGGTTCCGCAGCGGCCTCCATCGGACTGGGGATCGCGCAGTTCGGGGTCGGGCGATTGGCCGCGGCCGCGGCCGCCTATCGCCGGGCCCTGCGGATCGAACCGGGGCATGCAGAGGCGCACCACAGCCTCGGGAAGGTCCATCTGGCCCGAAACGCCGCCGGCCCGGCGATCGCGGCCTTCCGCCGGGCGACCGCGCACGCCCCGGACAATCCTAGGTTCCGCGTCGCTCTGGGCCTCGCCCAGATCCTCGGTGGCTACCTTCGCGCAGGATTGGGCAACTACGAGTACCGGTGGGCCCCCGGACCGAGTCTGCGCCGGCGCGCGTATTCGCGCCGCTCCTGGGACGGGGCCCGCCCGCTCCAGGGCCGGTCCATCCTCCTCAACTCCGAACTCGGCTTCGGCGACATGATCCAGTTTGCGCGCTTTGTCCCCCTGGTGGCGAGGCTGGGCGCCCGGGTTCATCTGGAGGCCAAGCTCCCGCTGCTGCGGCTCTTTCGGGCGTCGTTCCCGCAAATCGAGGGACTCCACGTCCAAGGCGGCCCGTTGCCCCGGTGCGAAGAATTCTGTACCGTGCCGGGCCTGCCGTTCGCCTTTGGCACAACGTTGGCGACGATTCCCGCCGAGGTCCCATACCTCAAGACTCCGATGAGCTGGCCGCGTGCGGACCTCGGGAGCGACCGCCGGGCGCGCCTAATCGGAATCGCGTGGTCGGGGAGCGCCGGGCACGCCAATGACCGCAACCGGTCGATTCCGTTCGGACGCTTCCGAGAAATCTTCCGAAACTGCGGTGCCTCGCTCGTGAGCCTGCAAGAAGATATGCGGGCGAGTGACCGCGCCGATTTCGACGCCCACCCCGGCCTCGTGAGGGTGATCGATGGGATCCGCGACTTTGCCGACACGGCCTCCGTGATTCAGGCGCTCGATCTGGTCATCTCCGTGGACACGTCCGTGGCCCACCTCGCGGGCGCGCTCGGCAAGCCGGTCTGGCTTCTGCTCCCGTTCTCGGCCGATTGCCGCTGGATGATCAATCGCTCAGACAGCCCATGGTATCCGACGATGCGGCTTTTCCGGCAGCCTCGCCCCGGCGAGTGGGACAGCGTTTTCCACGAGGTGCGGGCGCAGATTAGATTATTTCTCGGGACCCCTGCAGTGGGGGTTTCAGCGCGTCAGTGATTATTTTTACCGGATAAAAACCACCCAATTGAAACCGCAAGCAATTTGCATCCGGTAATTTAGGGGAATACCCAGATCCCCCCGTTACCTCGGCCCAACCAGCTTGGAGCCTCATTTCACTCGACCCCATGCAAGCGCAATTGGTACTACTTGGAGCGTGAAGGACCTCGGCCTCCACGCCAGACGTAAAGCCTTGTTCCCGGATAGGTAAGCTTACCAGATCTCGTCCGAATCCAATAAACGCAAAAACGCAAAATACCATGGCCTCCCAGAAAAAAAGCAAGAAGCCCGCTGCCAAGTTCAGCGTCAAAGACCTCAAGCCCTCGAAGTCGGTCAAGGGTGGCGGGATGATTTTCGCCAGCGCCAAAGGGGCGCCCAAGACGCTAGAAAACGGCTACGCCTGAAGGCGAAGGTGACTGTTGGGGCGGCGGCGCAGAAGACCGCCGCCAGATTCGCTTCTGAACCAAGTTCCGGCTCTTCAAACCGGAGGCGGTGGTTGCGCGAGCTTTTGTTCTAGGGCCAAGACGTTTTTTTTCCGCTTTTGCACGACGCGGGGCGCCGGGCTCGCCCAGATGCTCCACTCGGACAGGCTATGGCGCACGAAGGTGAGCGGCGAAACCAACGCCCCTTCACGCACCGTGACGCCGGGCATGATCACGACGCCGGCGCCCAGGCCGGAATGCCGCTTCAGGATAACGGGGGCTTTGGTCACCCCCCGCAACAATGCGGGCAGGGTGGGATTGATCAGGCTCTCGCCCGAAGAGTCGTCGCCGACCGAAAAAATCCTCACCCCGTGCGAGAGGGTGGCAAAGTCCTCGATGACGATGCCGCCGCCCCCGATAAGGCTGCAGTGGGCGCCGACGTGGATATAGCTGCCGAGCTTAATGCCGCCCTCGGCGGTGAGGACGCAGAATGGGTCGATCCGCACATGGTCACCGAGTTCCAGGCGCTCTGGGCAGACGATGACCACCGAGGTATGAACCCGGACGTCGTCGCCGCCGCAGACGACGCCCAGGGCCTCGAGATCGGTCCGCTTCAGGAAATCCGCGTTGTAGGTTCGCATGGCGATCAGGTTCTGAGTTGCGGGTTGCCGGTACGATTTACGCCGGGTGCAGGCTGATTCCGGCCAGAGAGGCATCGACGATGCCGATAATGGTGGAGATTTCCCGCTCGGTGATGTCCGAATAAACGGGAATGCAGGCCATCCTCTGCGATAGTGAGGACGACACGGGGCACGGCCCCGTCTTGGTTGCGCCGGGCCAGTCCTCCAGGGTGGGGCGATGGCAATTCCGGATCTCCAGGCCGGCCGCTGCCGCGCGCGCGATGAATTCGTCCAGCATTTCGGCCGACGGAAGCAGGACCGGAAAGGTCTGCCACGGCGAACGGTCCAGTTCGTCCACGTAGGCGAGCCCGGAGTGGGCACGCATCGCTGCGATGTAGCGGCTGACCGCGCGGCGACGGGCGGCCAGCATGGCGCCGAAGTCCTCCAGAACCGCCAGGCCGACAGCGGCGGAAATTTCGGGCATCTTGCCGTTGATCCCCCAGGTGCCGTTGGGGGGGGCGCCGCGCAGCAGGCCGAAATTGAGCGCCCGGCGCAGGAGCTCGCTTTCGCCGCGATGGGCGCGGATCGCACCCCCTTCGCCGATGGCGAAGGGCTTGGTGGCGTGCAGCGAGTAGACCTCCATGAATCGGCCTGCAGGCAGCGGCGCGGCGGCGGCGCCGAGGCCCGGTGCGTTGTCCACCACCAGGGCGGCGCCGTAGCGCGTGCAGGCCTCGAAATGCCGGCGCAGATCGATCCTCACGCCAAACGGGACGACGACGAGCGCGGCTTCATAGTTCCCGGTGCGCAGCGCCTGCTCGAGCGCGTCTGCGGAAATGCCCCAGGTTTCAGTATCCACATCCAGCACCCAAGGCCGCGCCCCGGCCATCACCACGGCCGAGAGTGTTGCGGGAAAGGTGAAGGCGGGGATGAGGACATTGCCCTTCACGCCGAGGGCGATGAGGGCGGCGGCGATCCCCGCCGTGGCGTTGGCCGCCAAGGTAATCGCCTCGCCTGGGGCGCAGTACCGCTCCGTCAGGGCGTTCTCGAACTGCACGGAGACAGGTCCGAAATTGGTGTACCAGCCCGATTCGTAGCTGGGGGTCAGGTAGCGCCCCCACCGGGACAGCGGCGGCAGGACCGGACGAATCGCGGGGAAGCGGTAATCTCGGCGGCTCGTAGTGATCGAACTACACCCCTGGCGCCCCGATGAGACAAGCGGCAAAAAGGCCCGGCTGCGGCGTCCGGAAATCCGATGCCGAAGGCTGCCCCGGATTCAGGATTTGCTGCCGCCGCCCGTCTTTGATTTAAATTGTGTCCCGATGCCAAGAATACCTGCGGGTTACGCTGTCGTTTCCGGGGGCAAGCTCACCCGGGGACTCCTGCTGCGCCTGTCGACCGACCACTGGCTGGCCACCGCCTCCTCGCCCGGCACCGGCGAAAAGGTCGTCCCGTTGGCCCGGAGGCCGGCGCAATGGGAAAGGATCAGGAAGGCCGGCTGGGCGGGGCGGCTTTGCCGGGTCTACGGCCCGGTTACGCCCGAGACCGAGGGCCCCCGAACCTACCAGGTCACCCTCTCCAGGTCCCTGCTCCTGGGGCTCAGGGAGGGAGTGGAGGTCTACACGACCTCGGTACCTTTTCGCAAGGAGCGGATGGTTTCCCCTGCCGGGCGAATGGCGCAGTGGCGGCGCTTCAGGGAGGCGGGCCTGACCGGGAAAACGGGCGTGGTTCACGGTCCGGCCTGAGGGGGCCTTCGCCCCTGGCTTCTGGCCGAAACCGGCCGCTCCGAGCGCTCTATTCGTAAAGGGCGCGCAAGGCGCGCGGCACCCATTCGTCGGATTCGCGCATCTCCACGAGGCCGGCGATCAGACAGTCGATGGTCTTCTGGGTCTGCCGCTTGAACTCCGCGGCCGGACGCCGGCCTTCCGCCGGCGACAGGCGGGGGAGCGGCCGCCGCAGCTCCTCGCTCCGGGAGGCGCGGCGCCCCGACTCCTGCTGGACCAAGTCGACATAGCGGGCCCCCAGGTACTCAAACGCGAGGTTAAGCGCGAGGCAGACGGTCTTGGCGCGTGCGCGGTGGAGGGCACCGGGCGGAAGGGCCAGGAGGTCGCCGGGGGCCATCACCACGCGCTTGAGCCGGACGGAGCGGAAGGCGCTATTCGGCGCGAGCGATTCGTTGGGGGAGTTGCGCTCCGGAAAGCGGACGACCGGCTTTTCGCTGTACCACCACTCCTTCTCCCCGGCGAGGTGAAGGGTAGTGACCGCGCAGGCATCGTAGTGAAGGTCGAATCCGCTCCCCGGCGGGGAGGCGTAGGCCCGGAGCGAGAGCCTGCCCGGGAAATTGAGTTCCCGCTTGATCGTTTCCAGGTGACGTTGCACCTTGGGGTGGGCGGATTCCAGCCCGGTCACGCACACAGTGGCCCCGGCCGACACCATGTCGGGTATCTCGTCTGGCTGGATCCGGGCCCGCCGGAACCCGGGAAAGACAGCCCGGATGATGTCGACCCGATCGAGATTGTCCCGAAAATCCCGGGCGGAGAAGAGGAAATCAAACTTCCGGGCGTGGCCCGGGACGTACACGGACCGTTCCATGAAGGAACGGTCCAGGTATTTCTGCGGAGAAAGGGGCGCAAAGATGCGCTGGAAGACTTTCATGACGTACGATGATGGCTTCAAAAATGCCGGTCAAGTCCGCCGCCGCGGGACGCTCGTCGGCTGCTTCCCGGGCCGCCTCCGGTCATTTTGGGACTGCAATCCCGCTTCCGCTGGCCCATGGTCCGGCGACCCGTTGGGCCGCGCGTGACGGGCCGGAACTACCCACTTGTGACCTCCGTCGAAAACCGCCTTCGGGAGCTGGAATACCAGATCGCCTTTGAACGCTTCCGGCTCGACTACGTCCTGGCAGCGCAGGAGGGCATCCTCAGGGAAGCGGAATCCTTCCACCGCGCCCGCGAGACCCGGAAATACCAGGCCGCCTTCACCGCCGGCAACCCGCTGGTCTCGGTCTGCGTATCCACCGCCAACCGGCCCGACCTCCTGGTCAGCCGGTGCCTCGCGTCGCTGCGGCAGCAGACCCATCAAAACCTCCAGGTCATCGTCGTCGGCGACCATTGTGTCGACGACACGGCGGCCCGCGTCGCCGCGCTCAAGGACGAGCGGATAAGCTTCCACAACCTCGCGCGGCGCGGGCCCTACCCCCGGCCGGGACGGGAGCGATGGTGCGTGGCTGGGACCTATCCGGCGAACAGGGCTCTGGCCTTGTGCCGGGGCGCATTCGTGACCCACCTCGACGATGACGACCGCTTCGAGCCCGAGCGGATCGAAGTGATGGTGCGGGCGGCGCAGGAGTCGCGCGCGGACCTCTGCTGGCACCCGTGGTGGTATGAGCGCAAGGACGGTTCCTGGTACATCCGGGGCAACGGGGAGTTCGAGAGCGGTCAGGCCGGGACCGACACCGTTTTCTACCACCACTACCTGGCGCGCATCCCCGGAGACGTTTACAGCTACCGGATGGGCGAGCCGGGCGACTGGAACCGGCTGCGGAAGTTTGCCATCATGCGGGCGCGCCTGCATTTCGTCAACCGGCCGCTGACCCATCATTATTTTGGCGGCTCGAGCCAACCTTTCGTCCCGCAGCCCGGCGAGCGTTTCCTCCCTTGACGCAGCGACTCACTGGTTCGAGTCCAGTAGCGTCCACCATTCCACCCGATCAGTCCTTGACCCAAACACAAATGGGACTAGATTGAGCACATGGCAAAGACTACCCTTCTTCGTGCTCGCGTAGACATTGGACGGAAAAATCGCGCTGAAAAGATACTCGGACGTTATGGCCTGACGCCCGCCCAGGCCATCAATGTCTTTTATGCGAAGGTATCCGAGACCAACGGCCTGCCATTCGATTTGCGACCGAGCGAAAC
>Ga0182015_10004752_pt1 | contig 14462 bp, 7 predicted proteins | sample 712P3MmetaG_FD_120478 | JGI IMG/M metagenome (GOLD analysis project Ga0182015, IMG submission 120478) | Permafrost microbial communities from Stordalen Mire, Sweden - 712P3M metaG | ecosystem: Environmental > Terrestrial > Soil > Wetlands > Permafrost | place: Sweden: Stordalen | collected...
GAGCAGGAGGCGTTGGCCGCACCTCACTGGGGAAGTGAGAGTGATGAGTCCACCGCCGGCGTTCACTCGGAGCGCTTCGGTTCCTTCGTGAAAAGGCTCACTTTCAGTTGTTCGGCCATAAACCAATACGGGCAGGTACACCCATTGACGCTCGCCGTGGCGACGCTCGGCGGCGCGCGCGATTATCGTTATGTCCTCGCGCTCAGCGGCTATATTCGCGGGCGGTTCCGGTTCGTGCAAGAAATGCCAAAGCTTACTCACATCTTTCCTCGGACTTCGTTGGTTCGATTGTAACCCTAGCATGGGTTAAGAGGGTGTCGCGCGCCACATCAGAAACGGATTCGTGTGTCGTGAAACTCATATTAATTTCTCTAGTAGTTGCAGACAAGTGTGGGATGCCGGATAATCAAACGTTTGGAGTGTGTTCGAGCCGCCCTGGCCGCTTGCTATGATGAATTGTCCGCACTGCAGCACTGCCAATCCGGACTTCGCCACTTCCTGCAAAGAATGCAGCACCCCGCTTCTCTCCATCAATGATTCAGATTCAGAAACGATACAGATGGTGGATCCTTCGGCCATCGCTCTGGGCAGCGATTTCGGCACGCGCTATCGGATTGAGTCTTTATTAGGCCAGGGCGGCATGGGTCGCGTGTACAAAGCCTATGACAAAGAACTCGATCGCACCGTGGCGATCAAGGTGGTCCGCGAGGGAGCCATCGGACAGGCTGACGCGCTAAAACGTTTTAAGCAGGAGCTCGTTCTAGCCAGCAAGATTTCCCATAAAAATATTTTGCGCATTCACGACATGGGCGACGTGGCTGGCGTGCGGTTTATTTCCATGGCATACATCCAGGGCCAGGATCTGCAGCACGTCATTAAAGAAAATCCAAAAATGCCGCTGGAGCGCGTGCTGAAATTTGCGCAACAAATTGCGGAAGCGCTGGCTGCGGCGCATGCCGAAGGCGTCGTGCACCGCGATCTGAAGCCGCAGAACTTGTTGATTGGCAACGACGATCAAGTTTTCGTCTGCGATTTTGGCCTGGCGAAATCTTTTGAAGAGAGTGCAATCGGGATGACGCGTACCGGAGCGTTTATGGGCACGCCGCGTTACATGTCTCCGGAGCAAGTGGAAGGGAAGCCCGCGGACCAGCGCGCTGATTTGTATGCATTCGGTTTGATCCTGTATGAAATGGTGACGGGCGACGTACCGTTTGTAGGCGAATCCACGCTGAAGGTGATGTACCAAAGGATTCAGGAAAAACCCAAAAGCCCGAAACTGATCAATGCGGACCTGCCGAATTGGCTGGTGCGCATCATAATGCGCTGCCTGGAAAAGGAGACGGCGGACCGTTATCAAAGCGCTTACGAAATTCTCGCCGATTTACAGGGCGCCAAGGGGCAATCGTCTGGAGGCGGCAACGGTAGTGGATCGCGAGGCGGCATTTCGCGCAGCGGCGACAGCATACAAATCCAGCTTCCGGAATTTGCCGGCCGGCGCTCGGTATGGATCCCCAGCGCAGTTGCTGTTGTGTTGCTCATCGTTGGCGCTGTCTTCCTGATACGCCACTTTGCTCAGAAGGGTGGTGGAGGAGGAGGTGGAGGCGGCGGAGATACCAGCATTACCGGAATTCCGCCTCTGTCGACTGGGAGATTCGTCGCCATTTTGCCCATTCAGGTGCTTGGGGATGCTTCGCAGATTGGATATCTGGCGCAAGGCGTGCAAGAAGCGCTTTCGACCAAACTTTTTCAGGTGAAAGACGTTCGCGTCACTTCCAGTGATGAAGCCGACAAGATCGATCAGAAGCAGTCATCGGCAAAAATCGCGCGCGCTTTGGGTGCAAACTATCTGGTTCAAGGGACGTTGCAGGGATCCGGAGACCGCATACGCGTGACCATGCGCCTGCAGGACGCGCTGCATGACAAGCGTGTGTGGAGCAAGGAGTTCGACGGCGTTTCGTCAGATCTCTTCACGCTGGAAGATCAGATTTACGGCGAGCTTGTTTCGGCATTGAACGTGAATCTCACTACGGAGGAGGTTGCGAGTTCTAAAGCGCGGCCGACCGAGAATGCCGCGGCCTACGATCTGTACGTTCGAGGACGCAATTCTTTGCGCGGCCACGACGCCAAAGGCATTCAGTCCGCTCTCGATTATTTCGAGGAGGCTTTGAAGGCAGATCCCAAGTTTGCTCTTGCCTTTACCGGCGTGGCGGATGCCAGCCTGCGTATGAACGGTATCAAGAAGGATAATTTCTGGGCTCAGAAAGCGCTGACGGCCGCGCAGGCAGCAGAACAGATCAATGACAAGCTGCCCGAAGTTCATACAGTTCTCGGCAGCGCTTACATCGAAACGGGAAAATACCCCGAAGCCATCACCGAACTTAAACGTGCAATTGTATTGGCGCCCAGTTCCGACGAAGCCTATAGGACTCTCGGCGAAGCTTATCAGTCAAGTGGCGATTACGCGCACGCGATCGAAGCTTATCAGAAGGCCGTTAGTCTAAACTCCTACTTCTGGGTAAATCAGAATGCGCTCGGCGCCGCCTATCTCAGTTTGCCGGACTATCCGAAGGCCCTGCAAGCATTCCAGCAGGTTATCGTTTTAGCTCCTGATATCGATGCCGGTTACGAGAATGTTGGCAATTTCTACGCGATGCAGGGCAAATATCAAGATGCGGTCCCGTATTATAAGAAGGCGCTGGAAATTGAGCCGTATTATACGACTTACTCGAATTTGGGCAGTTCTTACTTCTTCCTGAAGCAGTACGCGCAAGCGGTGCCAATGTTTGAAAAGGCCGTCGAACTCAATCCAAACGACACTGGCATGATGACAAATTTGGCCGACTCTTATCGCGGGGTCGGACAGAAAGACAAGGCTCGTGATACCTATCAGAAAGCTGTCTCGCTGGGATATAAGGAGCTTCAATCCAACCCCCAAAACGCCGGGGTAATGGCGACGATTGCGTTGTGTTATGCCAACTTGGGGGATTCGCAGCAAGCCGAGACGTTCATCAAAAAGGCGCGTGCAGTTGATAAAACAAGTCTTGACTTCGTTTACGACCAAGTGGAAATTTATGCTCTCCTTGGAAAGACGAAGGAATCGTTGGATGCCCTGCGCGAAGCGCTCGAGAAACATTATCCCGCTGACGCGGTAGCGGCGGATCCGAATGTCGATAGCCTCCATAGCAGCCCTGAATTCAACGACCTCATCAAGAAGTACTCCACGAAAAAACCGTAAGGAATCTTGTGTTGCCCATGCGCGCCATTCTTCGAACCTGTCGTGGACGGAAAGTCCAAAACGAGTCCAACCGCTCGGCGGTTCGCGAGTCTCCTTGGCTAAAATTCTCAACCATGAAGCCTTCTGTGACAGGTGGTGCAAAGAGTTAGAAGATTTTTCTCTGAATCATCGCCAGAGCGACTCCGAAATTGAATATGGTGAATCTGCAGTTCGCTCGTTACTCCGCAGTTCTGGCATCTCCAGTTGTCTCTTTCGAGGATTTGGCGACATAGGCGAACGTAGCTAGCTCTTTGCAACTTAACTCGGGAACGTTTAGGTTGAATGCGATTCACGCGGATCTCTTTAGTTCTTCTATAAGTTTGAGTTTCTCGGACTCAGGAAGGAATTCGACTAACCGTCGCACCGAGACCGAGAAAGTTTCGGGATCAACTTTGTCGAATGTCGCTCCCGCAAGAAAGTCGGCGCAGATCATCTCCATGCAATTCAGCTGCTTTCGCACGAAGACCACGAGTGCAACATCAGGAGCGCCGCTGATCCAGGAATAGCAAATCAGTTGAGGATCCAAAGTGAGGAGGTCTTCGCGCTCCTCGGGATAACGGCTCGTAGTCGTCTTCCAATCGATCAAACACTCTGTGCCATCAACCACACCGAGAGCATCAACGTAAGAAACGAACTCATTGTGTCCTGGGAGAGATCGAATGATCTTTACCTGCAGATTCTTCTTCGGACAGCGAATGCGAACGAGATCGTCCTGAGCAAATTTCTGAAGCAAATGAACTCTGATCATCAAATATTTGCAAACGCATTACACTCTGGAAACGCGCAAACCTTGATTTCCTAAACGCTGTTCTGGCTCCGGCGAGACGTGGTTTAGTCATTTGTCTTCTACAACTTCTGTTTTAGATCAGAACCAGTTAGAAGTGGGCGATCACTTTGCTAAAACGCCTCATTTTCCCGCGTCGGAGGCTCGGTATTTTCGGAGTCAGATCCGGCAATGTCGCGATTGTGTGAACCGGACCGGATCGCGTCTTATGCGATGCACCGGGCCGGCGCGATGGTATTAGTGAACGTCATGCGGATCCCGTGCTTCGGCCGCAGAATGACCATCGGACGAGCTTCGATCATCTGGCCCGGAGCCAGCTGAAAATCGTATTTTCTGAGCAGATCGCTCAAAATCATGAGGATCTGCAGCATCGCGTAATTTCCACCGATACAGCCTCGCGGTCCGCCCCCGAAGGGAAGGAAGGTGAAGGGCGTGCGCAGCTTCTCGTTCGCTTTGGTGAAACGCTCCGTATCGAAATTCTCCGGATTCTGCCAGTAGCGCGGAGCATGGTGCGCACCGTACACATACACAATGACCACGGATCCGCGGGGTATGGCGATGTCGCCTGCGCGGTCGTCCGCGACAGCCATGCGGTCGATCATCCAAAACGGCGGGTAGAGGCGGAGCGCCTCCTGAATGACCTGAGTCGCAAATTCGAATTTGGGAACGTCGCTGTGGCTCAGAGGCGCTTCGCCGAGCACGGAATCAAATTCCTGCCTCACCCTTTCGAGACAATCCGGACGCGAGCTCAAAAGATAAAGAAGCCACGATAGCGCATTCGACGATGTTTCATGGCCGGCGACCAGAAGTTGCATGCTCTCACTCAGGATGAGCTCATCGGTCATGCCTTCGCCATCGCTGTAACGCGCATCCATCAAAGTCTGCAGCAGATCGTGGCCGGGCGGTTCGTTGCGGCGCTTCCTGATGTATTCGAGCAGAATGGCGTCCGCGCGGGTTCGCATGTCTTCGTGTCTGCGCAGTTCTCCCGAGACGGCGAACAAGGGATTTAGATAGGGCTGAAGGGTTTGCCGAACAATGAATTCCTGGACGGTGCAGATGGTATGGCTGACAAGATCGATGTCTTCGTCCTTCAACCGCGCGCCAAATAGCGATCGGGAGACCATCGCGAAGGTGATTTTCATCAGGTGGGGGTAGATATCGACAGGGCCGCGACGGACCTGTCTGTCGAAATCCCGCAGCGACTCGGCGAGGGAGTCCTGCATGATTGACGACAGCGCATCGAGTTGCGTTCGATCGAAGCCCTTCTGGATGAGACGCCGCTGCGTGCGCCAGGCTTCTCCGTGGGTCGTGAGAAGACCTTTCCCCAGGAAGTGACCCATCCGCTTTACTTGAATTTCGGATTTTTGGTAGTTCTCCGCATTGGTCTTTAACACGTGCTGAATGACAGAGGGATCGATCGTAACGATCGCCTCCTTGAGACCACCCAAATAGAGCCGGAATGTGTCGCCAAATATATTGTTGTACCTGGACAAAACCTGCGCGGGATTGCGGAACATTGCGCGAGAATCCGCAAAGCAGCGAAATCGGGAAACAACGGGGACAGGCCTGGATGAGGTCATACCCAGCCGTCCTGATAATCGCTTCGAACCGCAGGTGATTTCATGTCACTTGTAGGAAGTGGTAGCGGGGCCATAGGTAAAAGATAAAATGCTCAGAATCAGTTTTCGTTCCCCAGTTGCTTCAAGAGTATCAGATGATGCCGGATTGCCCGGGTCATGGTGGGGTGCTGCCGATAGGGAACCCCAAACTCTTCGGCGGTCTCCTTCACGATCCTGGTTAGCGGAGGATAGTGGGTGTGGCACACGAAAGGGCACAGATGGTGGACGATGTGATGGTTGAGCCCGCCCGCGAGCCAACCGACGAGCGGGTTTTCCGTCGCATAATCGGCCGTTGTCGCGAAGATGTGATACACGCCATTGTCAAAATCACCGCGGTCCGAGGGAAAGTAGGTGCTGTCGATGGTGTGCGTCGTCTGGAATACAAGCGTTACGGCTAAACCGATGAACAAATGGACCAGGAGGAACGCCCCGGCGACCAGCAGAGGTGACTCTCCCAGCACCATCACCGGCAAGACAAGCATATAAGCGAGGTAGAAGCCCTTGCCGGCAACGAGAATGGCATATTCGCGCAGAGAATGTTTGGCGCGTTTCAGATATTCGTGGGACGAGAAGAAAAAGCTTTCGAAGTCCCTGAAGAACACATAGTCGAGAGAGAACAGTGCATAAAAGAACAGCGCATAGATGTGCTGGAACCGGTGCCATGGCGCGCGGGATTCATAGGGAGTAAAGCGAAAGATGCCGCGTCCCGAAAGCGCATCATCTTCGCCGTGGAGATTGATGCAGGAGTGATGGCCCCGATGATGGAGGATACGCCACATGTACGAGCTGATTCCGCACAAATCGAAGACATAGTTCAGAGTTTTGTTGACGCGCGGCCGGGACGAGATGGCGTTGTGATTGCTGTCATGGGCGATGTTCAGCAAAAGGAATGTCTGCGCGAGGCCGCCTAAAAGGTAGAGGCCAACAAACTTCCATGAACCGGGCCTCAGCGCATACAGAGCAATCCAGGTGCCCACGAGGACTGCCAGACCCACGGCGATCTTGACCCACATCGCACGGTCCGCTTTGGGAGTAATGTTATGGTCGGCAAAAAACCTATCCAGGCGGCGACGTAAGACTTTCGGAAAGGAAGATGCACCGACCGGTTCGATAATCGACGCCGCTGAGGTTTCCGATGGTACAAGATCCGCCGTCTCCGGCTCTTGAGTGATCACCGCTTCGGTTTCGAACGTCACCGGCGCCTCCGCGATCATGCTAATTGGGCCCGACGCCTTCCATACGTCGCATCCGTGGTTCTGAATCTCAGCGAAATTGGTGCCGCGCCGCCGACAGCCTCGCAGAAGATTTTAATGCGAGCCCGTAAAGACAATCAAGTACATTCGGAACGGACGATGCCTGGGTGCGGCGCATAAATACTGGAAGCGATGACACATGGCATTGTCCAAAATGCTTTGCTAACATACAACCACCAATGAACCATAACGAGCGGGGCTTCCTGCGAGGGACCATAGAAGGTCGGCGGAGTTCCGCAAGTCCCCTTCGTGTCCCTGTGCGGCAAAAAGTTCCCCAGAGCGTCGAGCGACGCTGATGCTGAGAAAAAATTACGCGTACATTCTCACAGTCGGCCTACATTTCAGGTTTGCACTTTCAAAACTCAATCGCGGTTCACCTCGCTTGCTGGGGAGGGATGTTTCGTTTACTGACTTGCGTTCTGTTCAACATTGGAGGATCGCTGATTGATGACGGCGTCAATTTTAGACCACCTGGATAGGCTGGCGGATGAGCACCCAGACAAACTCCTTTATTCGTACCTGGATGTAAACGGCGATCCGATCGAAAGCTACACCTACGCGTCGTTTCTCCACCGAGCGCAGGCGATCACCGGACATTTGTGGAAAGAGGGTCGTTTCGCGGCGGGTGACCGGCTCTTGCTTGCCTACCCGCCGGGGCTCGAAATGATCTGCGCATTCTTTGGCTGCGTGCGCGCCGGATTGATCCCCGTGCCGGTCTATCCCCCCAGTTCTCGTGGCTTCCAGAGCGCCCTATACAAGATGGTCCACATCGCAAAGGATTGCCAGGCGGCTGGGATCTTAACGAGCAGAGACTACCACGCATCCCTCAAGACGAATCTCGCCAGAAGCGGAGTCTCGGCGTGCGGCGTTGACGTAGATTACATTTCCGGTCTTCCGTGGATCGCCACGGAAGAGTTCGTGGACACGATTTCGGACCGATCGGCTGTCGATCCTTCGAAGATCTTGTTTCTCCAGTACACGTCGGGTTCGACGATGGAGCCCAAGGGCGTGATCGTGACGCACGAAAACATTCTGAATACGTGTCCGCTCGTGATCGACCATCCCGCGCCGGTCGTCGTTTCTTGGCTTCCGCAGTATCACGATATGGGACTGATCGGGTGCTACCTATATCCAGCACTGAAAGCTGGCACGACGTACGGGTTCGCTCCCATGGACTTCATTCAGCGGCCGATCCTGTGGTTCGATGCGATGACGACCTACCACGCCACCGCGACGGCTGCCCCCAACTTCGCCTACGACTATTGCCTTCGCGCCGGGAGGCTTTCCAAGAAGAGCCTTGAGGCTTGTGATCTCAGCTCGCTTCGCGTTTTGATGTGCGCCGCGGAACCCGTAAAGCCGGATACCTACACCCGGTTTCTAGAAGCGTTTCAGTCCTATGGACTCAAGTCCGAGAGTTTCTATGTCGCCTACGGGCTGGCCGAGAATACTCTGGCGGTCTCACTGGGCGGTCGCAACATCGTTTCGGTCAACAAGCGTGCCCTCGCCCTGGGGACGGCCCGCATGACTACGGAGGTCTCTGAAATCGGCGGGGCCACGCAGATTGTCAGTTGTGGAACGCCGCTGCCGGGTCTCGACGTTAAGATCGTGGACCCCGAAGGGCATTTCGCTCTTAAGCCAGAGCGCACCGGCGAAATTTGGGTCGCCGGAAGCGGCAAGTGCCGAGGTTATTGGAATAATCCCGAGTTGACTCTGAAGCAGTTTCGTGCGCGGCTTGTGGACGATACTCCCTATGACGACGGCTACCTTCGGACCGGCGACATAGGATTCTTCCACGACGGCGAACTCTACGTCTGCGGCCGCATCAAGGATATGATTATTCTCCGCGGGCAAAACTATTACCCGCACGACATTGAGAACGTTGTGGAGAAATCATCCGGTCTGATCCGGCACAACTGCGTCGCCGCGTTCCAGATTCAGGAAGACAGCGAACCTGCGCTGGCAATCGTCGCCGAAGTCAAAAATCCTAGGGCGCTTCCCGACGCCCGAAAGATTGCCGCCGCGGTCCGGAATTATCTCAACGCGGAAGTGGCGGTGATTTCCCTCATCGCGTCCCGTGCGATCCCGAGAACGAGTTCGGGGAAGATTATGCGCCATAAGACCAAGCAGATGTGGCTGCAAGGTCAGTTCACCGTTCTTTCCAACTTTTCGCGGGAGAAGGACGCCGGGAACTCGTCGTCCGATTCCGACATGCATTCCTCCTTCGCTGGATTGAAAGCCAGGTACAGCCTGACAGGCCTGGAATCGTACAACCTCGTCGAAGCCGGACTGGATTCCCTGGATCTTGTTGTATTCATGCATGAGCTCAAGGAACTCCTGAAAGATAAGGGCGCCGAGATGCTGGCGAGGCGGGTGGATATTGGTGTCATTCAGCGTGTCGGCATAGCCGAGCTGTTTGGACTAGCCGAACAGTTGAAGCGCGCTCCCGAAGAGGCACTCGTTCATCTGCGTCATTCCCTGGCGGCTTTCCGTGATCAGCAGTGCGCCGCTGAGAAGCAGATGATGAGCAACGACAGAAAGCTCATCTTCGAGCCCCCGGTGCCTTTGCCCATGCCGGAGATACCAATGCTGAATCAGGTGCTGCTCACGGGCGGGACCGGCTTCATAGGGCCATTCCTCATGAAAAGCTTGCTGGAACAAACACGGGCGAAGATCTATGTTCTCGTCAGGTCTTCTGACGAAAAGCAGGGTAGGCAAAGACTGAGAGTTGCGATGGAGTCAATGGGACCCTGTGGGGTAGGTCTGATGGAGATGTTCGAAGCTCGGGTGATCCCCGTCTGCGGCGATCTAGGGCAGCCAAAGCTGGGCTTGACGCAGGATGTGTGGGATTTCCTCGCGGGTGAAATCGACACGGTGTTTCACAACGGTGCAACCGTGAACTACCTGTTCAACTACGGCCTGATGCGTGACGCGAACGTGCTGGGAACCAATGAGGTCGTAAGATTGGCGTTCGAGGGAAGGCCCAAAGAGTTCAATTATGTCTCGACGACCTTCGTGTTTGGCTGGGCGGTCAAATCAGTCCTGAATGAGACCGACCTGAACGAGAATATGGAGCTGCTCGATTTTGGGTACAGCCAATCGAAATGGGTAGCGGAACAGGTGGTTGTCGACGCGCGCAGCCGGGGACTTTCCGCGCGGATTTTCCGGCCTGCTCTCGTGAGTCCTTCCGTCACGGGCGGAGGTAACAACTTCGATATCGCCGTTCGCTTAGTTGCCTTCATGGTAAATCACGGCATTGGCGTTGATACTCTCAACCAGGTTAGCTTTGTTCCGGCGGACATTGTGGCGAACAACATCGTTGCGATCTCTACTACTCCCGGTACAGCGAATAAGACTTACCATGTCACGCGGGACGATTATTCGAACATGATGGATATTACCGGGCTTATTACCAAAGCGACTGGCCGGCAATTCGAAACATTCAGGCTTCCCGACTTCGTTCCCGAGCTGATCCGGAGATGCCGGAAGGAAGATCTTCTCTTTCCACTGCTGGATTTTTTGGTGGGCTCTGTCGACAACATCTCCGCGATGGAGTTCAAGCGCTATGACAGCTCTTCTTATCAAATGGCCCGCGATGCCTCCGTGTGGGGCAAAGCAGATCCGTCTCTGGAAGATACGGTCAACGGCATTCTGAAATTCATGTATCGCAAGGGGATCATTTCGGTGGTGGCTCGTGAGGTCAAGGCGGTGTCACCGAGCGATCGGCTTCTGGACTGCACAGATGCAATATCCGCTACTGCTTCTTAAACGAGAGCTTCTCCGTTACCCGCTGGCCCGTTTCCAACGTGCCTGTGGTGGATAGTGTCATCTGCTGCCCTTCCGCGGAAACCACCCACCTATCCTTTTGAGTGACTTGATCGTCCCGCTGGTAGCTCGCATCCACCGTGTGAGGATCGACAAGTTCAAGGGTCACGGTATCGTTGCGCGAGTTCTTTAGATCGTATTGCTTTCCGTCAAAACGGGCGGTATAGCTAAAGTCACCCAGAAAACGGATCCCACCGCTTCCGTCCGTCTCGATTTTGAGCACCAAACCTTGCCGCAAGCGGGTCTTGCTGAGATCCTGCGTCCATTCGCCTGCGAATAGGTCACGGGCGACCTTCGTACCTCCGCTTCGCGTCCACACGGTGATCTGATCGGCGTGGCGCCCGGTCGCAGTCGTGGTCGTTAGCTCGTTCCCATCATTCGAAAGTTTTTCGCGAACCGTCGCCACAACAGTTCCATCCTTTTCCTCCTTGACCTCCGCCTGCCTTTTATCGATCCTGCGCAGCTCGATTTGATTGAACGCGAGATTGCCTGGTGCGGACGATTCGTGTCCGTTCCAATTCGCAGTGAAATCGAGATGGGTTTCGCCTGACATGACTACATGCACCCCGTCATGAAGAGGTGTTATGGAGAGCCGGTTCGGAGGATCCAGACTAGACTGCGCAGAGATGAGCGTCCACGAGCCAAGGCGAGGGTCTGCCACTCCAGGTTGGATGGCGGCAAGCAGTCCGAGCAAGAGTAACGTACGAATTGATCCTCCTAAATCGATGGGGCAGAGTTTAGCAGATTCAGATAGCTCCGTACGTGAGTCCTGCGCAATTGTAAACTCGCGAAACTAAACGCAAACGTACGAAGTGGTTCCGGACGGAGCACCTCTTTCGCCCCTGTGGTTCTTAGGATCCCACCGGAGAGTCTTGGTGACGACGATCTTGTGTGATATGACATGATGATAGCTATGTATGTGCGCCGTTTTTGGGTGTCAGGGATTGTCCTCGCAGCAGTCATCGCACTTCTTCCATTCTCTTTTCACGCGGAGCGCCGCCTGGAGACCGCAACCCGTGTCGAAGGGAGCGAAGCTGAAACTGTCCGGGAGGAGCTAGCCAGTCGTTTTCGGTCGCCGTTTGTGGACCGCGTTGTCCTGGTGATCGAGGGACTCCCACCTGCGGATTCGGAGGAAGGCGGGAAAGCGTTAGAGACTATCGCGGCAGCACTGAGAGAGCAACCCGGGGTGTCAGGAGTGGTGTCCTATCTCGAGTTGCGCGATCCAATTTTTCTGGGCCGGGGAGGGGGAACGTTTGTTCTCGTGGGACTCACGTCGACCGGCGGCCCAGTCGAGTCGCTTGTTCCGGAGCTTCACCAGCTGGCAAGCTCACTTGAAAATCAACTGCGGGGCCGTTATCCGGCGGTGAAGATCGAACTCACAGGCGAGATTCCTCTGAATTTCGATATTCGGAAAGCGAGCGCCGCCGACGTGCATCGCGGCGAAAGCCTGGTGATCCCCGCGACCCTCGCACTTCTGCTGGTGGCTTTTGGAAGCCTGATCGCCGCCCTGATTCCATTGGCGGTTGGCCAACTTGCCATCGCGACCACCCTGGCGATTACGGGATTCCTGGCCCAGCGTTGGCACTTGTCCATTCTGGTTCAGAATTTGGCCACCATGCTTGGACTGGGCCTGGGAATCGACTACGCGCTACTTATGATCAGCCGCTTCCGGGAAGCGATTTCCGCCGGGCACGACGGACCCGCGGCTTCGGCTATCGCGGCACGTCAGGCAGGTCGCACGCTCTTGATTTCAGCCTCAACGGTAGCCATCGGATTTCTAGCCCTCTTGACGGTTCCGATCAGCGAAATCCGTTCCATCGGTGTCGCCGGATTCCTGGTGACGGGAATGAGTGTGTTGCTTACAAATACCCTCGTTCCGGCAGCGCTGGTGTTGCTCGGTCCGCGGATTGATCTTGGCCGATTGCCCTTTACTCCAAAGTTGGATGCGCATCGGGCCTCACGTACGGGAAATCGCTGGCGGCAATGGGGAAAGGTGATTGTCGCGTATCCCTGGCTTGCCCTCTTTGTGGCAGGTACTCCTTTGCTTCTGCTCGCCTGGCAGGTCAGACGACTGGATACCAGTCTCCCCCGAGGGGATTGGCTTCCGCAGGCGGCGGAATCAGTCCATGCGCTCCATACCCTTGAACGGATGGATCGGGGTGGCGTTGTTGAATCGTTGCGCGTCATTGTCGAACTTCCAACGGATTCCGTCGCGCAAACCGACGCGGGGTGGAATGCGCTGGATCGTCTCACCAAGCGCCTTGCGAGCGACCCTCGCTGTGACCGCGTGATTTCTATCACTACACTTGCAGAGAGCAACCGGTCTTCCCTCCCTGACCTCTCGCGGGAGACGCGTCGAACTTTCCTGAGTAGTGACGGACGAGCGGCGCTGCTTGAGGTGTTACCCGCGAGTTCGGTCTCCCTGCGCGACCAGGTCAACTGGGTGCGGGAGCTCCGTAAGAGCGGCGCGCCGGCTCTCACCGGAGTGCCTGGCGCAACCCTTCTCGTCGGAGGCATCCCGGCACTCAACGCGGATTATGAAACGATTATCAGAGATCGCTTTCCGTCCGTAATGGCGCTGGTAGTGGGGGGGACGCTCCTTGCTCTGCTCTGCGGGTTCCGATCGATCTTTGCCGCCGTGAAGGCCATCGCACTCAACCTGTTCTCGGTCGCGGCGTCCTTCGGAGCATTGGTTTTCGTTATCCAAGACGGACACGGAAGCAGCTTCCTGGGAGTTCCTGGGGGAACCGGTAGCGTGTTTCCCCTCGTTCCGATCGTCGCCTTTGCCATCGTCTTCGGATTAAGCATGGATTACGAGGTATTTCTGGTTGCACGCGTTCTCGAAGCCAGAAGGAGCGGGTTGAGTGAAATGGATGCGATTCCGGAGGGTCTGGCCAGAACCGCAGGCCTGATCACGAGCGCCGCCGCGATCATGATCGTGGTGTTTGCGGCATTCACCTTCGGAGATTTCCTGGTGGTCAAGATGATCGGATTTACGTTGGCGGTCGCCGTGTTGATTGACGCGACACTCGTTCGTATTGTGATCGGTCCGGCGCTCCTTCGTATTGCAGGCGATTGGAACTGGTGGCCTGGCGGGCTCGTCACAGCGCGCAGGGCGCCCGTGATGGCGAGTCGCAAATGATATCTTTATGCGATGACACAAAACATCGACGAGCCGTTGTCTGAGCTTCGTTCCAGCACGACGAACTGCTACTCGTAGGACTGATTGGGATAGTTACGTCACTCACTACTGCTGCGGGAGCGTTGCGCAGCACCTACACATATGATTCGTTTGGCAACTTGACTGGCGGGTGGACCAGCGTTTGACGAGGAGGGTGCCGGTCCCGACGACTAACCACCAGACTGCGCCGGAAGAACCTAAAGTTAGTAATACGCGCTGCAAGAAATTCCAATGTCCGGTTATCCGGGTGATCTCAACCGGTCGATGCAACACCATCTGATATAAATCTGCTCTCGAAAGGTGGTGTTGTATGAGACCTGGGAAACGGTTTGGGCTTTCTGCGATCGAGAAGAGCGATATCTGGAGCCGATGGAAGGCGGGACAGTCGCCGCATGAGATTGGGCGTGCCTTTGACAAGCCACATAGCTCTATCCGGTGTTTGTTGTTGCCTCGCGGAGGGATTCCTCCCGCCGCTCGTCGTCGCTCGCGCTTAGCGCTCACCCTGGGTGAGCGAGAAAATATATCTCGA
>Ga0182015_10004754_pt1 | contig 14457 bp, 12 predicted proteins | sample 712P3MmetaG_FD_120478 | JGI IMG/M metagenome (GOLD analysis project Ga0182015, IMG submission 120478) | Permafrost microbial communities from Stordalen Mire, Sweden - 712P3M metaG | ecosystem: Environmental > Terrestrial > Soil > Wetlands > Permafrost | place: Sweden: Stordalen | collected...
CCGCTGAAACCCGTAGCGTTCCAGCTCTCGTTCCCAGGGCTCACTGCACCATTCGATCCAGACGGATTCGGCCGGTACCCGCAAAAGATCCGCGCACGCCAGGGTGCGTGCCCCCTTCGAATAGGCGAGCGCCGTACACAGACGGGTGAGATCGTCGCTGAGCACGAACCGGATCGGCGCTCCGGCAACTTCCGCCGCACACTCGGCCGCATTGTTGAGGCGGACCACATCCCCGGTGGCGAAACGTCGGATCACGAACGGCGTGCGGCAGCAAGCGACTTGGTCGGCGAGCTTCATGCCGCCAAGCTAGCAGCGGGCCCCGGTCACGTTGAGTGGGCGTGCGGCGGATTCGTCCCGGCAAGCGACGGGTTCGTCCCACGGTCAGCCTTGCACAGCCGATCAGGGAATGGTGGAGAGGCTCGCCTGCACCTGCCGTCGAAATTCGAGCGGATCGGAGATCATGCGGAACGATTCCTTGGTGCCACCCACGCCGGACACGGTGATCGTTCCATAGCCGAGAATGCGTCCCAGCACGCTTTGATCGACCCCGATGCCCTCCACTTTCTGCAGCAGCAGCTCGAGCGAGTGGCGGCGGACCAGGCCCACCTTGACCAGGACGCGCTTGTTGGTTATCGCAAACTCCGAACTGGTCGATCGGATCCACGGCGGAATGAACAGCACCACGCCGATGGCCGCGACGATTCCCGCCGCAATCCAGCCGCCGCCGCCGAGGCCCACGAGAACCGCGACCACCAAAATACAATCGGGAAGGAAGTAAATGATGCGGTGGAGTCTTGCCCGATAGGTAATCTGCTCGTTCGGCAATAGATTGCTTTCCACGTAACTCATCGGCCCCTCTCCGTGTGCAGAGTTTCGATCCGCGATCGCTGGGTGTATAAGCGGTTAGATTACCGCGAACTCGGGGTTTCGCGTGAGGAACAACGGCATGTCAAAGCGAATCAACCTTCAAGAGGTGGCCACGATCGCCGGCGCCGGGTATCCGGCACCCTTCGACCGTCCGTGCTCCGGCCGCAGGCGGCAGCGAATCGGGGATGCCGCCCGACTGACCGACTTCGGTGTGAATCTCTTGCGTTTGCAGCCCGGCGCCTGGTCCAGCCAGAGGCACTGGCATTCCGCGGAAGATGAGTTCATCTACGTCCTCGAGGGTGAGGTCGTGCTGGTCACGGACGCGGGAGAGGAGGTTCTTCGGGGCGGCGATTGCGCCGGGTTCAAATCAGGAATCCATGACGGGCATCATCTGCAGAACCGAACGGACCGCGATGCCGTCGTTCTCGAGATAGGCTCGCGCAAAACCGAGGAAGACGAAGGCGACTACCCGGACATCGACCTCCGTTTCCTCAAAGGTCAAGGCGGGTACGTGCACAAGGACGGCACGCCCTACCCTCGCCGATAAAGCGGCGTCGGCGGCCATGTCGTTCCAGCACCCAGCCAGTCCGGCGCTGGAGGCCATCTGGGACGTCGTCTCGCGAATCCCGCAAGGACAAGTCTCTACCTATGGTGCGGTGGCGCGGGCTGCAGGGCTCCCGGGTCGTGCGCGTCAGACAGGGTTCGCATTGAAAGTGGCACCGGATGGCATGAACCTTCCATGGCACCGGGTCGTCGGCGCCGGCGGCCGAATCGTATTTCCGAAAACGTCCCGTCAGTATAGGGACCAGGTTCGACTGCTCAGGGCGGAAGGCGTTGCGATTCGCGAGGGCCGCGTGGAAGCGTGCGCCGTCGTCGATCCGGCCCCGTGACGAGAGTCCGACTCAAGTGTCCCCGGCCGGCTTTCGCCGATTGAGAAACGCGTCGATCCCTTCGACGGCGTCGCCTTCCATCAGATTTCGAGCCATGACCTCTCCGGCATAGGCGTAGGCATCCGCCAGCGGCATGCCCTGCTGACGGTAGAACATCGCCTTGCCGTGACGAATCGCCGACGGACTCTTGGCCGCGATCTCGGCGCTCTTTCGGGCGACCGCCGCGTCCAGATCCGCGGCGGGGACGACTTCATTGATGAGACCCCAGTCGAGCGCGGTCGCTGCATCGATGAATTTCCCCGTGACCAGCATGTCGAACGCCCGCTTCGTCGAGACATTGCGCGACAGCGCGACCGCCGGTGTCGAGCAAAACAATCCCACATTGATGCCCGAGACGGCGAAGCGTGCTTCCTCGGACGCGATCGCCAGATCGCAGCTTCCCACCAGCTGGCAGCCGGCCGCAGTCGCGATTCCTTGCACTCGCGCAATGACCGGTACAGGGAGCGCTCGGATGCCTTGCATGATCCGGCTGCAGCGGGCGAACAATGACTGGTAATACTCGAGAGACGGCGTGCGGCGCATCTCCTCGAGATCGTGTCCCGCACAGAATGCGCGGCCGGAGGCCGCCAGTATCACGCAGCGCAGACTGGGCTCGCTTGACAATTCGTTGAGCTGGCGCTGCAAAGCCTCCAGCACCGACTCCGACAGCGCGTTCAGCTGCTGTGGGCGATTGAGCTGAAGGGTCGCTATTCCGGCGCGCAGGTCGGTGACGAGCGCCGATGGTGGGTCGCAAAGCATGTCATTAAGGTACTCCAGTTCGGGGTCTGCGCGCGATAACCAGGCAGGCAAGAACCCCGAGACCGAGCCAATCGAGCGAACCGCCGCCGCCTTTGGGTGCGGTCGGCGTTGCCTCCGCTGAAGCGGAGGCAGGAGAATTGCCTCCGGCGTTGACCGCCGCGACGGTAAAGTAGTAAGTCGTTCCATTGGTCAATCCGGAGATGCTGGCGCTGGTGCCCGTGACGCCCGTCAGCACCGGCTGTGAGCCCACCCCGCCCGAGGACGTTCCGTCGTAGACATCGTAGCTCGCCGCGCCCGCACCGGCAGTCCACGTCAGAGACGCTGCGCCATTGCCACCGGTGGCGTGCAGCCCGCTCGGCGCCGCCGGCAGCACGGTCCCGCTCGCTTCCATGGATTGAGCCGAGTCGCCGCCCGCGCCGATCGCCGCGACCGTGAAGAAGTACTGCTTGCCCGGCGTCAGTGAGCTGACCGTGAGCGATGTGCCTGAGTATCCGGCCACGGACGGCGTCGTGCCCTCTGCGCCCGAGCTCGGCGCTTCAAAGATGTCGTACGTGCCCTCCGCCCCGGTGCTCGCCGCCCACGTCAGGCTGAGCGCACCGGCGCCGTTGGCGCTGACCATCAAGCCGGCGGGGGCAGCGGGAACGATGGTGACACTCACCTGGCCCGAGAGGGCGGACACCGCGGTGGAGGATACGGCCGCGATCGCAAACACATAGCTTTGCCCAAACTGCAGGCCCGTGATCGTCGCGGTCGTACCGGTTACGTTGAGCTGAACCGGCGTCGATGACACGGCTCCCGGAGCCGTACCCTGATAGATGTCATAGCCCTGGGTCGCGTTGGGATCCGCGGTCCAGGTCAGCGTCACCGTTTGGCTGGATGCGCTTGCGGCGAGACCTGTGGGCGCCGATGCCTTTTGGAAAGCGGCGATGAGATTGGCCGCGTTGAGGCTGCCGAGCCCCGTGGCGAGGTCGAATCCGGCGCCCGCCGGATAGTCTTGTGTGCCGCCCACGGCCATGATGCCGGTCGATTCGCCCGAGTCATGAACGCAGGTGCTGGCCGGGAGACTGCCCGCCGCGTCCGTGGTGTAATTCGAGACGCTGCAAGGCTGCGCGTTCGAGCCCTCGGTGACATCGTAAAACACACACGCTGAGTTGGTGATCGCACCCTGACTTGCGTTGCAGGCCGCGAGGGTTGCCGTCGAGGAATACTCGCTCGCTGCCAGGCTGTAGAGCGCGGGGTTCACGAGTCCCTGGCGACCATCGCTCGCGGTCGATGAGATTTGCGATTGATCCACCAACGCCAGGATCGCAGCGACGGAGGGCGCAGCCGCAGAAGTGCCGTCGAGAACCTTGATCGTGCCGGTCCCGGCGGTAAATGTCGGAGCCTGGGTCGGATCGCAGGGAGTGGTGTCGTAAGAACACACCAGCCAAAGCGTCGCGATCATCGAGACGTCCGGAAGCGCGCGTGCACCGAAGCTGCCGATGCCGAGCACCCCCTGTTGCCAGCTGGGTTGCGGATAGCCGCCGGAGCAGTCTTGGTTGTTGCCCACGGTCGTGCAACTGCTGAGACCCCCACCCCCGCCGAGAATATCGATGTAGGGGTTGGCCGAACTGCCCAGCTTTGTCGTGTTACAGAACGCCAGCGGGTCGGCGGCGCCGTAATACGACGCCAGGACGGGATTGGCGCAGGAGTCGTTCCATACCATCTCCGGGATGTGCGATGTGGCGCTCTGCAGCGTGCCCGGTTGATTGGTATTCGCCCAGTAGCTTTGCTCGGAATTCGGGTTGAAGTCGGTGCCGCCCACGGCAAGATCGTACGGCGTCGAAGCGAGCCCATTGACCGCAAAGCCCAAGGAATTCACGTCGTTGGTGTTACCGATATCCGCCTCGGCGGTGCACATGGCGCCGCCGGCGTCCCCGGCGGACACGGTGATGGTGATGCCCTCGCTCGCGCCCTGTGCCCACAGCGCATTGATCGCCGAGTTATACGCCGGATCCGCGCCTTCGCACGCGCCGAACGAGAGATTGAGCACCGCGGCCAGGTTTTGATCGATGACGTACTCAGCGGCAGTCGTGGCGTTTTCGTCGCGCACCAGTAGGAGCTTCGCACCCGGCGCGAGGGCACCCACGATCTCGGTGTCGAGATAGGCTTCGTCCTCGTTCCCGTCGTTCGTTTGGCCGGGGTCGTTGCCGCCGACATTGACCGGCACGGGTATCGAGCTGAACTGCTGCGCCGGCAAGCCGAAATTGGAGCCGGATACGCCGAAGGCCGCCCAGAATGTGGTGAGGACGCTGGCGTCGATGTCGCTCTGCGCCGCGATGGCGACGGTCACGCCGGCGCCCGTGATGCCTTGCTGGTAGGCCGGCAGAAGGTTGTAGATGGTCGCAAAGTCGGTGGGCCCGATGTAGCCTGGGTATTGATCCGATCCCGGGTAGTAGGTGTCGGGAGACGCGGAAACGCGCGCGCTCTGGCCGGCGAGCTCCGGCAGCACGGCACGGGACAGCGGCCTCGCCGGCTTGACGCCCGCCCTCGGATAAAAATCATTCAATCCGCGAATCGCCGTAACGGCAGATTGAAAAGCAGCGGGAATCATCGGATCGGAGACATTCGCGAAATGCCGCTCGCCGTTCACCTGGAAGAGATGGATGCTGGCGTGAAAGGCGGTCTCGACCTGCGCCTTGCTGCCGAAGAATGCCAGATGCCCGCGGGCAGCGGGCACCGTCCCCACGTCGAATCCATGGGACTTAAGCCAATTCGCCATCGAAGCGATGGTCGCATCCGCGGCGCCGAAACGTGCCCCATATTGCGCAGGCGTCAGGAAGCGATGGTACTGCGCGGATTTTCGATTTTGCTGATCGAGCAGAAGCTGACCGAGCGCCTGCTCCTGTGCCGGCGTCTTGGCAAAGACGATTTCGAGGCCGCCCATGCGGAGCGAGTCCGGCGCCTCGCCCGCATCGAAGCGAGCCAGGGCGAATTTGTGTAGATGTCCGGGCAAGGCGACGAGTTCCGGACCGGGAAGGATGGTGGAGGGTCGAGCCGGCGCGGCGCCGATGGTTGCTTCAGGCCCCAGGCCGAGCGCGGCCGGCAAGGCAATGATCAGGGCGACGACGCGCGCCGAGGCCGCCCGGCGAAGCCGGCTCTTCAGGTTTTGCATCCCTCGACTCACTTGTGCGGCGGACGGAACGTGCCTGTTCAAACGCCGGCATGCGCCGGCGATATTTCCCTAATGTAGCGCCCTGGACGGCTTCAGATAGAGAACCCGCCCACACTCTGGGTCACTTGGCAGCTGACATATTCCCCATCTCAGCCACAAGTTTTTTCAAATCACGGATTTCCGCCGCCTGGCTTTGGATTTGGTCGGAGAGACTCTTGACGGTCGCCTGCTGTCTTTGAACTTCCCCCAAGAGCATCGGCCCGAGCTCTTCATAACGAACGCCTTGAATTTTTCCCGCTTCATCGCGGATCACGAGTTCCGGGTAAACCTTCTCCACCTCTTCCGCAATCAGGCCGTACTGCAGCACCCGGGCGGAGTCGTGCTTGTAGTGAAAGATCACGGGCCGCAACCGGCTCAACTTCGCGGACACTTCGGGCATGGTGGCCACGTCGGTTTTGTATCGCTCGGATGAACCCATCACACCGAGTTGGCCCGAGGAAGTTACATAGATCGCGCTCCCCGTCACCTGGGCACCCGAAATTCCGGCCATATAGGCCTTGGTTTGCGTGCCCTGACTGCCGATACGAATCAGGCCGCTATCCGCATAGGCGCCGGGACTCCCGATCTCGATATTATTGCTCCCATTGAGGACGTAATAGCCGCCCTGATAACCCATCGCGATATTGTTCGAGCCCGTGGCGTTCGAATACAGCGCTTGATAGCCGAAGCCGATATTGTTGCTGCCGGTCGTTATGAACCTGAGGCCGGCATAGCCAAAGGCCGTATTGCCGCTGCCCGTCGTGTTGTCCACGAGGGCGTAGGCACCGAAGGCCGTGTCGTAGCCGCCCGTCTTGTTGGCCTGAAGCGCATACGCGCCCATGGCGGTCGTGTACGCTCCAATCACATTGGAGGTGAGGGCTTCATAGCCCATCGCCGTGTTGTAGTTGCCGGTGGTGTTGTTGTAAAGCGTGACGTAGCCCGCCGCCGTGTTGTAGTTGCCGGTGGTGTTGCTGTAGAGCGCCAGATAGCCCGTCGCCGTATTGCCAGCGCCGCTTGCATCCGAATAAAGAGCGCTGGCACCGGTGGCTGTGTTGTCGGCTCCCGACGCGCTCGTAAGCGCGGACGTCCCCACCGCGGTGTTCTGGTTGCCGTCGCTACACACAAAGCATTGTCCCGGCGCCCGATCTGCCAGCGCCATCAAGCCGCCGATCAAGATGACGTAGAACTTAAATCCATGGCTCATGGCGGGTTCTCGGCTGTGTCAGTTCTGCGAAGGGTATACACCTTGAAGGGCGATGCACGGATGAAGGGCGCCGCCATTGACGGCGTATATCGGACCCCATTTCGGCAGCGCAAATGTGGTCACGCCGTCTCCGCCATAAGTGGTTCCGATCAAGGAGAACAACGCCACATTTTGATTGATCGGCAGCAATTGGCCGTCCAACGCCGCCCAGCCGCTGGGACAGAAATTGAAAGCGAAGGTTTGAATCTCGCCGATAAAAGGCTCGTTGGCTTGAGCTACCGACAGACGCGGAGTCAGCGCGCCTATCAGTACACATAGCGCACCGCTGCAGATGAGTTGCTTCATGGGTATTGCCTTCTTCGTTGCACTTCCCTAATCAGCGATCCGCAAGGTACCCGCACGGGTCGGCAAAAGCAAGCATTGAAAAGTCTTCGAGGCCGAGCGCAACGGCCGGCACGATGGCAGTGCAACACCCTCATCCGGGACTGGTAGGCTTGGTGTTCGTTACAGCGCGACCTACGGAAATCTCGCAGGGAGCACGCCCTTCAGGCTTGCATCCAAAGCGAATCTTGAAGCTCAACGACTGACTACGCTCCCCGAAATCACAACGATGGCAGGCGATGCGGCGTTTGGCGCCGTGAAAGCCAAACCGTTCGTCCCCCAGCGGACAATAGGGCCTCCAAGCGACGGGAACCGAACTCAATGGCAACTCTTGGGGCCGGCTGCTCTCCAAATCAGGGTGCCGTCGCGGTGGCAGCCGTTGCTGACCAAGAGGGCTGCATCACATGACCCTTGCGGCGGGCGGCGGCCAATAACAAAAGCCCGGCAGCCGTACACACCACCACCGCAACCATGGAAGCCTCCGCGCCGAAGGCACCACCGGTCAGCCACACGGGGCCGACAAGCTTAGCCTCGAGCAGGCCGTTGGTTGCCCCGCCAGAAACGGCGGCCGAGAAGATTCCCCCTTGCGTAAAGTTCCAGGCGAAGTGAATCCCGATACAGAGCCATAGGCGCCGGGTGAGCATGTAGGCGGCCGCCAGTAGAATACCCGCCTCCAGCATGACGGCGCAGGCGTTCAGCAGAGTGACTCCGGGATTGAGCAAGTGTAGTAGGCCGAAGAGAACCGCGGAGGTCGCCAGGGCGATCCAGCTTCCGAGCCACTGCTCCAATATCCGAAAAACAATGCCGCGCATGACGACCTCTTCCAGAACGGCCCCCATGATGAACGCAGGCACAGTCGCAAGCATTGATCTCCACCCATGGATACCGGTCACGCGGTAAACGCCGAGTGCGGCCAGAACGCCGATCGTGCAGGACAATAGCAGCGCCCCCAAGAGTAATCCCGAGCTCAATTCACGAGCGGCGCGCGTGCCGGAGAGTTCGGTAGCCACTCGCTTCTCGATGACCTTTACGTACGCTCGATAGGCCACGAGAATGACTGCGGTCAGCAACAAGGCGCCGACCTTCTTCAGTGTCTTGTCCGCAACGTAGAGATTAAACGGGATGGCCACGACCGCGAATGGAACGGCGATCGAGAGGAGTGCCAGCACGATTCGGATGATCGGGTTCCCAAGAAGGCGCGCACCGACGCGACCAGCAGGCCTAGGAGCATCAGCTGGGCTAGGCATCATCTCAAGGCGCCGGCCGGCTCTGGCGTTGGCGTGGCTGCGTAGGGTCTAAAGGTCGATGCGATCAAGAAGGCGCCAATACCTATACCCCAGGCCCCAATGTAGAGCCATCCGTAACTGGCGAACGTGTCGTAAATCCAGCCTCCCGCCAGCGGCCCAGTCGCCATGCCCAGACTACCAGCCATTGTGGTGCCGCCGATGATCGTCCCCATCATCCGCAATGGAAAGTTTTCCCGCGCGAGTACTGCATAAAGAGGCATTACACCGGCGTAGATAAAGCCAAAGAGAGCCGCCACGGCGTAAAACGCGCTCAGCTCACGCACGAAGAAATATGCCAGGGCGCCGAACGCCTGCAGCAGCAGGCCGGAGACCAGAACGCGTTTTGCGCCAAACCGGTCTCCGAGAAAACCGAACGCGACACGACCGCCTAGTCCTGCCAGCCCTTCCACGCTGTAGATTGAAACAGCAGCAGTCAGCGGGATCCCGCAACTGATGGCGTAGCTCACCGTATGGAAAATCGGACCGGAGTGCGTGGCACAACAAAAGAAATTCGTCAGCAGCAGCGTGATGAATTGCGGTGATCCAATCGCCTGCCTTAAAGTGATCCCTGATTGCGGCTCTTCGAAGGCGGCAAGGGCGACATCTTCGGATTGCAAAACCGGCGGCCGACGCACCAGCAACGCTACTGGAATCATAATGAGGGCGGCAAGCGCGGCGAGGATTTGGAGAGACGTTCTCCAATCGTGGTTGGAAACGAGCCGCGCCGCCAATGGAGACATGGTCATCGGCGCCATGCCGATGCCGGCCACCCATCATGGGCGCGAAGATGGCCGCTATCGCACCGCCGGCCACCAAGCCGAAGATCAGCTGAAACTCGATAAGCGATGTCGCCCGGCTCGCCAGCGCCAGGGCTGCGGCCAAGACACTGGATCCTATCAGCACGATCAGGCGCGGACCGAAGCGGTCCGACAGGTTTCCCCAGGTAATGCTTCCCAATGCCATGGCGAGAAAACCGAAGGTCATGGCGCTGGATACGCCGGTAATGGACCATCCGGTATCCCGTGAGATGGGCCGAAGAAAAACAGGCAATGAAAACATGGTGCCTATTGCGACGCAGCCCAAGAGGCCGCCGGCGGCAACTATCACCCAGCGATAGTGGGAACTTCTCATTCTGTGCTTACCATCCAACCGTTCCAGCCAACAACGCGAGTTGCTCTCCTAATTGACGGAGAAGCGGATCGTACTGGTACCCGTACCGCCCCGACGTGGTGACCGGGATCGGGCCGCTCACAGCGCCGGTGGGGACTTTAGCGTCCACCGTGGCGGCGGAGGCGAGACCCGGGACGCCGTCAGTCACGTTGCCTGCTTCGAGGCAATACCTGAGCCTGCAGCCAGTTGCGGATCTCGAGAAGACGCAGCGCTTCGGTCTGCATCGCGGGGCCCAGGCTGTGTTTCCAGAGCAATGTCGTATCCGACGGGTTTGCCTCTAGGGTGCGAAGGTCGGCGGCGAAGGCGTCAAGCGCCGGACGGTCGCGGAACATGCCTTCGGAGACGAGGGTGTCGCCGTAGCGCTCGGTCGTGGCGGCTACATCGACATAGTCGTATTCAGGATGGTACTGCACGCCCCAGAAAGTACCGCGCCCAAAAGTGAACGCCGCCGCCTGTACCCCAAAATCGTTGCTGGCCAGAATCTCTGCACTACTCGGCAGAGCAGCGATGCTGTCGCGGTGAACCGTCGGCGCTTCGAACACGAGCGGCTTGCCGGCAAACAATGGATGTTCGCGCCCGACCTCGGTGAGCAGAATGCGCCGAGCAAAACCGAACTCGCGGCCTTGCGGATTGGCATGCACTTCCCCGCCGGCGGCAGTAACCGCAACCTGCAGTCCCCAGCAGCTTCCAAAGAACGGTTTCCCGGCGGCAAACACCGCCTTCGCGAGTTCGATCTGACGCGTCACCGGCGGTCCGCCATTGTAGATATTGAGGGCTGACCCGGTCATGGTGACGCCATCGTAATCATCGAGGCCCACGCCGGTCGGAAATTCGGCGGCGCCGTCCGCCGCGAGCACGATGTCGATCTGCAGCGATGGCTCGATGCGATGTAATACCCGCCGGTAGCCCACTCCGGAATCGTACCCAAGGGCCGCTGCTTGACGTGCGCGCACCTGCGCGACATTGCCGTCGATGACCAGGAGGCGCGCGGCAGTCACGTGGCGCTGACCACCGCCCCGATTTGTCCCTCCACCGCGGCGCGGAAGATGTGTTCCAGTTGCGCCGCGTTGATCGGTATTGGATTGCCGCCCGCCGATGGATCGAGTGATGCCTCACTGCCGATAACCGCGGCATTGCCGGTGCTGACGCCTATTTCGGCCAAAGAATGCGGTACTCCGAGCTCACGGCGCATTTGCAGCACCCACGCAAGGAAACCGTCGAAGCCGCGTTCGGGGAGATTCAAGACCCGGGAGATGATTTCCGTCTTCTCGGTGATGGCATGGCGGTTGTAGGTCATGACGTACGGAAGAATGACGGCATTGGTAAGGCCGTGATGCGTATTGAACCATGAGCCCACGGGGTGCGCGATGGCATGCACGCCGCCCAAACCCTTCTGAAACGCCGTTGCGCCCATCGACGCAGCAGCCAGCATCTGCGCACGCGCCTCGATGTCCTTGCCATCGGCACAGGCGCGTGGCAGGTAACGGTGAATGAGGCGCATGCCCTCCAGGGCAACGCCATCCGCCAGGGGATGAAACCCCGGCGCACAGAATGCTTCGAAGCAATGGACGAAGGCATCGATGCCGGTGGCGGCGGTCACGGCGCGCGGCAATCCAACGGTAAGCTCAGCGTCCAAAATGACGATGCGCGGCATCATCTGCGGATGGAAGATGATCTTTTTTTGATGGGTTTCCTCATTAAGGATGACACTCGCCCGGCCCACTTCAGAGCCCGTGCCCGCGGTCGTGGGCACGGCGACCACCGGCGCTATGCCGGCAGGAATAGCCCGGGTCCACCAATCGCCAATGTCTTCGAAATCCCACAGCGGGCGGCTTTGTCCCGACATGAATGCCACGGCCTTGCCGGCATCGAGCGCCGATCCGCCGCCAAACGCAACGACGCCGTCATGTCCGCCGGCGCGGTAGGCTCGAAGGCCCGCTTCGACGTGGCTGCTGGCAGGATTTCCCCTGACGGCGCCGAACAGCACCGCGTCCTTCAAAGATGAGACGGCGCGCTCAATCATCGGGCTCTTGACCAAGCCTTCATCAGTAACGATCAGCGGCCGTTTGATGCCGGCTCTGGTACAAGCTTCTCCCAGTTCGGCGATACGGCCGGGACCAGCCCAGATGGTCGTCGGATAGTTCCAGTTGCCGCGCAGCGTGCTGTTCATGTCGTTATCCTGAAGTGATAGGACTTCGGCCGCGTCAACTGCTCGAAGCCCACGCGCGACAAGGTGCAGCCGCGCCCCGAATTCTTCACGCCTGTCCAGGCAAGCGCCGGATCGAGATAGTCGCACCGATTAAGGAAAACCGTACCCGTCTCGAGCGAGTCGCCGAGGGTCTCGGCACGCGCCGCGTCCGCCGAGAAAATCGCGGCCGTCAATCCGAACGCGCTGTCGTTCATCAACCGCACCGCTTGCTCGTCCGAGCCCACACTCATGATACCGACCGCCGGCCCGAAGGTCTCTTCGCGCATGATCGCGATCGAGTGATTAACGTCGACGAGCACTTGCGGCGCGAGATAAGGTGTTCCGACCGAGCTCGACGCAAACAATTTCTCGTCGATCAACTGCCGCGCGCCATGCGCCACGGCCTCCTGCACCTGCGAGCGGACAGCATCCGCCGCGGCGGCGCGCACCACCGGTCCGATGGTCGTATCCGGATCGAGCGGCGATCCCAAGCGGTACTTGCGGGTGAGATCGACCACGCCGTCGACGAATTCTTGATAACGCGATTCTGCCACGTAGATGCGCTTGATGCCGCAGCAGGATTGGCCGGAATTGAAGAATGCTCCATCGGTCAAAGTTTCAATCGCATGCCCGAGATTGGCATCCGCCCGGACATAGGCAGGATCCTTGCCGCCCAGCTCAAGACCTGCTGTCGCAAAGCCCGCCGCCGTGGCCGCAACCACGGCGCGTCCGCCCGATACCGAGCCGGTGAAACAGACGCTGGCTACCCGAGGATCGCCCATGAGTCGCGCAGTGTCGGCATGCGACAAATGCAAGTATTGGAACACGCCGGCCGGAACGCCTGCGTTGACGAACGCTTCGAGAAAGCGCTCGGCGCACAAGGGCGTTTGGTGCGAGTGTTTGAGTACCACCGTGTTGCCCGCGATCAGTGCCGGTATGACGGCATTGACCGCCGTCAGGTAAGGGTAATTCCAAGGAGCAACGACGACGATGACGCCAAGCGGAACACGCTTGATTTGGCGACTAAAGCCGGCCTTTTCAGCGGGTTGAATCGCCACCAGGGCCTGCGGCGCCGCATTCAGCATGTAGCGTGCGCGCTCTTCGAAGCCGCGCACTTCGCCCGGCGTGTAACGGATAGGCCGCCCCATCTGCCACGTGATCTCGGCGGCGATGTCATCCGTCTTGGCGACGAAGGCGTCGATGGCTTTGGTCAGAATCGCACAGCGCGTGGCGAGCGGCAAAGCCGCCCATGGAGCCTCTGCGCGTTGCGCGGAATCAAGTGCTCGATCGACTCCGGCTGCGGTTTCCAACGGACGCTCGACATAGATGCGGCCGTCCACCGGGCTGATGGTCTTTACTGTCTCAGTCATGCATGTACTCAAATGATTTCAAAGTATCGGGCGAGTTCCCAATCGGTGATCGCCTTGCGGAATTCCCGCTCTTCCCACTGCCGGGTCGCGGCGTAATGCTCGACGAACTCGTCCCCAAAAAGCGCTCGAGCAGGCTTCGACGCGAGCAGCCGTTCGGCTGCCACTCTGGTAAACGGCTTGATTGTACGAGATTGTGGGCGGCGCGACCTAGGCATCGACATGCATCGGCGGCTCCGCCTACCCTAAGAATATGGCCTGCCACTGCTATAGGGTTGTGGAATGGTAGGCGGGCGGACTGCCCTCCCCACCTCCGTTGCACTGGCCCATGACTGGTCGTAGACTCCGATACACATATGATGTGTATCGGAGTCTCGTGACGCAGTCCATGTCGCACTCGAGCACTACGTGCGTAGTCGCGACTACTCGGGAGTTCTCGCACTGCGCGGCACGGGCGGCGTTTCAGAAGGCTACGATCCCAAGACGGCAAGCCCGCCCCGGTGAGGCGACATGCTCGTCGACTCTTCGGTGTGGATCGCGTACCTACGCGGTGACAATCTGATCGAAGTTGCGCTGCTTACCGAAGCCCTGGAAAAGAGAGAGCCGGTCTGGCTCGCGCCGCCGATCCTGCAGGAAGTTCTCCAGGGCGCTGATAGCCCTGACCGATTCACTCGCTGGAATCGGGTGCTCGGCGAGTTACCAATGGTGATCGCGCCCGACTCTCGGGAAGCAGCACGTAGCACAGCGCATTTGTACGCGCGATGTCGATGGGCGGGCGCGACTCCACGTTCCGCCAATGATTGCCTGATAGCGACGCACGCTATTTTTGCAAACTTGCCGCTTCTGCATCGTGATCGAGATTTTGGGTTGATTGCCGGCGTTGAGCCGAAACTCATGCTCGTGGCCGTGAGGCAATGACCGGCCATAGTCACATTCACCCTACGGGCGTTGGCGACAGACCGCCGTTCGCTGTAATGGACGATGAACCGAGCCGTCGCGTCCAAGGACGATGAACAGTAGGTCAAGGAGATAATTCTCATGGCAATTAGCAGACGTACTTTTTCAGCCGCCCTCGTTGCAGGAGCCGCCGCTTCGTTGACATCCAACCGCGGC
>Ga0182015_10004756_pt1 | contig 14454 bp, 13 predicted proteins | sample 712P3MmetaG_FD_120478 | JGI IMG/M metagenome (GOLD analysis project Ga0182015, IMG submission 120478) | Permafrost microbial communities from Stordalen Mire, Sweden - 712P3M metaG | ecosystem: Environmental > Terrestrial > Soil > Wetlands > Permafrost | place: Sweden: Stordalen | collected...
AGCGTGCGCAGCACTTCGGCCAGCGCGCCTCCGATGCGCGCGCTTTCGTTGTAAGCCGGAATCACGATGCTGTACTGAGGGTTCACTGGATGCTCAATCGTTTCAGTTTTTCACAAACCGCTGACTATTCGACAGCTTTCGACCATACTCGGTCGCAAAATCATACAGGGTGGCAGGGGAATGTAACCAGTATCATACCCGGTTTCCGGGTTGCAACGCCAGCGCTCCCCCTTTGCGGGGTGCTAAACTCGCCCTTATGGAAGAGCCACTTACACCAGCGGCTGGCACTCCTCAACCCGATCCATCCGGCTACCCACCAGCACCATCTGGCTATCCGCCCGCTCCTTCCGGGTATCCACCAACAGCCTCGGGCTATCCACCCGCTCCTCCCAGCTATACAAACCCGCCTCGCCGGAAAAAAGTGTGGCCCTGGTTTGTCGGCGGCGGCGTCGTCGTGCTCGGCTTCATCACCGTCATCTCGGTCCTGCTCTATTCAGCGGCTCGCTCCTTCGGCGGATCCGACGACGGCTTCTCCTCCCTCGGCGACAACATCGGCGTCATCGACATCGACGGTGAGATCCTGTCCGCCGAATCGACAGTCGACCAGCTCCGCAGATACGACCAGGACAGCTCCATCAAGGCCATCCTCCTCCACATCAACTCGCCCGGCGGAGCCGCCGCGCCCGCGCAGGAGATCTACCACGAAGTCCTCAAAATTCGAGACGAGAAAAAGAAGCCCATCGTCGTATCGATCGAAAGCGTCGGAGCCAGCGGAGCCTACTACATTGCCTCAGGAGCCAACAAGATCTACGCCAACGACGCCAGCGTCGTCGGATCCATCGGCGTGATCATGGAATGGACCAACTATGGCGACCTCCTCACCTGGGCCAAAATGAAACCCGAGGTCATCCACGCCGGATCGCTGAAAGATGCCGGCGATCCAACCCACGCCATAACACCCGAAGAGCGGGTCTACTTCCAGGGCCTCGTCGACAATATGTACGGCCAGTTCGTCACCGACGTTGCCAACGGCCGCCATATTCCAGCCGACCAGGTCAAGGCCCTCGCCACAGGCCAGGTATGGACCGGCGAACAGGCTCTTCCATTGCACCTTATCGACAAGCAGGGCGGCTTCCGTGACGCGCTGCTCGACACAGCGAAATCGGTCGGCATCACCGACGAGCCCAATGTGGTCAAGCCTTTCATTCGCCGCAAAAGTATCTGGGACCTGATCTCCAATGCCGACGACCTGGTCCACCAGCCAACCAAACTGATCGAGCGTCGCCCGGGCTTCTACTTCCTCTGGCGCTGAACCTTGCCGGCGGACGGGGTTCCTGGCCCAGGCCAAAAATCCCGCAAATGATTGACTTTGCAAGCTCAACAGATTGCATCTACTATGGTGAGCAGAGGGCTAACCCAAATCGGAGCCAACCCCACCATGACGAAAGCTGACCTTGTCGAGGAAGTGACCAAACTGGGCGACCTGACGCGTCGCGACAGTGAGACCATTGTCGAGACCATCTTCGATTCCGTCATCGGAGCCCTTCGCTCCGGCGACAAGATCGAGATTCGCGGCTTCGGCAGCTTCCGCATCCGTCAGCGCAAGCCCCGCATCGGACGCAATCCGAAAACCGGCACCAAGGTCGAAGTCCCAGCCAAAAAAGTCCCGTACTTCAAGCCCAGCAAAGAGCTGCGCGACCTCGTGAATCCAGGCGCCAAAACAGCGGAGCCGCCAGCCGCACCCGCCGCCCCAACCGCCTGATCGTCGCGCTGCAACAGCGCCAACATCGCATCACTTGTAAATCAGCCTGATGTTGACTTGCGTCGAAGGGCATCCGACCGCCACAGTAGCCGCTTGAAACGAAGGCGCCGAAACGGCCACGCGAGGATTGTTCGAGAATCCAAAGCCTTCCTTCGGAATGCCAAAGAAATCGCGGTCCAGCTTCATGTTCGAATTCTCATCGTGAATCACCACGACGCCATAGCGTCCCGGCGGCACTTGAAAAACCTCCTGGGCCCGTCTATCGGCGATAGGAAACCCGCCTTGCACTACGGCCTTCGTGCGAACATCCGGCCATCCCGCAGCAGAAGAAAAGACAACACCACCCGCGGTCCCTTTGCTATCGCGGAACCCAGTCACCTGAACCTGCAACGTGCACAAGGGCTGGCCTGAGGCCGGTGCAGAGTAGTGCCCTCTGGGATCCCGCTGCGGCGACGCGGGCAGAACCAGAATCGAAAGAATCAGGAATGTACCAATGCGAAGAGTCACAGTAGTTTGGACGCCTGGCTGAGCCGCGGGACAGTCTCAGTTTTGTTCTTCAATTGTCATTTCATGTTCAGCCCGTCGTTCTCCATCGCTGTCGAAATGAGAGCTACAATCCGATTCCGAGGAAACCCATCGAATGAAACTCGCCACCTGTTGGCTGCTGCCCGGCCTGGCACTTTGCATCGCGCCATCGATCCTGCGCGCACAAGCTACCGCGACAGCTCCGCAAGCCCCGGACTGGGCCCAGCCCGGTTCAGCAACCCACGCGCAGGTCGCTCCGCCGGCAGACTTTCATCGCCCCGCAACGAACTTCAAAACGCCCATCGGCATCTTCGAAGGCCAGTCCGACATCGGTAGCGCGCTCGTTCCCGGCAGCGCTACCTACGATGCGTCCGCGAGCGCATACACCATCAACTCCGCCGGCTATAACATCTGGTACACCCGCGACGAGTTCCGCTACCTCTGGAAGAAAATGTCCGGCGACGTCTCGCTCGCAGCCGACATCGCTTTCCCCGACCCCAAAGGCTACGGCGACCGCAAGGCCGTCCTCGTCATCCGCCAAAGTCTCGACGACGACTCCAAAGAAGCCATCGTCGCGCTCCACGGCCTCGGCATGATCCATCTCGCCGAGCGTCCGGAGAAAGACGTCCGCGTCAAAGACATGGAGTATCGCATCGGAGGCCGCGGCCGTCCCGGCGGCGTCAGTCCGGACAGCATCGTGACAGTCATCGCCAAACGCATCGGGATCGAAAAACACGGCGACTCCTTCGCACTCTTCGTCAGCCTTGAAGGCGAGCCGATGCACCAGTTCGGTCCGCCCATCCAACTCCATCTCGATGCCCCCTTCTATGTCGGCATCGGCTTCTGCTCACACCTGCCCACAACCTCCGACACCGCAGTGCTCTCGAATGTCGTACTGGAAAATGCTGCCGGTGAGGTCCACTAAACTCCATCCCAAATTCACACCCCACTCCACGCCAACCACTCTCCGAATCGTCTAGTGTTAGGTTGATCAGTTTCACTTTGAGAGAATTCTCCTATGAATACCTCATCCGTCGCTGAAGTGGCGCAGACCAGTCCCTCACACACCGTGGCCTGGCCCATCCGTCGCATCGCCGTGCTCGGCGCCGGCACGATGGGCTCGCGCATCGCGGCGCACATGGCGAACGCCGGCCTCCCGGTCCTTCTCCTCGACATACCACAGCCCGGCGAGCCCAACCGACTCGCCGCTCAGGCTCTCGAAGCCTTGAAGAAATCCAAACCCGCCGCCCTCGCCTCTCCTGACTTCGCGGCCCGCATCGTCATCGGCAATTTCGACGCCGACCTCCACAAACTCAAAGACTGCGACTGGATCATCGAGGCCGTCGCCGAAAACCTCGAGATCAAGCACAACCTCCTGGCCCGCGCCGTGCCGTATCTCCGCCCCGACGCAATCCTCACGACCAACACCAGCGGCCTGCCCGTCGCCGACATCGCGCAAACCCTGCCGCAGGATGTGCGCACCCGCTTCTTCGGCACACACTTCTTCAATCCGCCGCGCTACATGCAACTGGTTGAAATCATCGCAACTCCCGCCAGCGATCCGGCCGCCATCGTATCCGTCGCCCGATTCGCCGAAATCCACCTCGGCAAATCCGTCGTCCCTGCCAAGGACCGGCCCAACTTCATCGCGAACCGCATCGGCGCATTCGCCATGCTCAACACGATTCGCGTAATGCAGCAACTCGGTCTCACCATCGAAGAAGTCGACGTCCTGACTGGCAAGCCGATGGGCTGGCCTAAAACCGGAACCTTCCGCCTCGCTGATATGGTGGGCCTCGACGTCCTCGGCAGCGTCGTGCGCAACTTCGCCGCCAACACCAAAGACGAGCGCTCCGACGTCCAGCTTCCCACGTTCCTGGAGCAAATGCTGGAGCGCAAATGGTTCGGAGACAAAACAGGACAGGGCTTCTACCGCAAACAAAAGGGATCGGAAGGTGAAGACCGTCTCGTCCTCGACCTCGCCACCCTCGAGTACCGTCCAGCAACGAAACAAAAAATCCCTGCCCTCGACCTCGCGAAGCAAATCGAGTCCCTCCCCGAGCGCATTCGCACGCTCCTCAGCGGCAATCCCGAGAAGGACAAAGCCGCAGCATTCTACTGGCAGATCCTCCCCGACCTCTGGCTCTACGCCGCCAACCGCATCGGCGAAATCAGCGACAGCGTCGCCGACATCGACCGCGCCATGCGTACCGGATTCAACTGGGAACTCGGCCCCTTCGAGATGTGGGACGTCGCAGGCGTCGCCGACACAAGCGCAAAGCTCCGCGCCCAAGGCCGCACGCTACCCCCCGCACTCGAAAAGCTCCTGACCGCGGGCGGATCCTCCTGGTATCGGAATGACGGCGCAGAATACTTCGACCCTCGCTCCGGCTCTTATCTCCCCGTCGAACCGCCGTCCGCCGTCATCACCCTCACCCGCGCCAAACGTTACGGCGGAGTCGTTGCAGAAAATCCGGGCGCCTCGCTCATCGACATCGGCGACGGCATCGCCTGCGTCGAGTTCCACACCAAAATGAACGCCCTCGGCGGCGACATCGTCAGCTTCGTCCGCCAAACACTGCATCCCGATAGCGAAGCCGTCCGCAACTTCCGCGGCTTCGTCATCACCAACGACTCCACCAATTTCTCCGCGGGCGCCAACCTCGTCCAGCTTCTCCTCGCCGCGCAGGACCAAGAGTGGGACGAGATCGACCTCTACATCCGCGCCTTCCAGGAGATGACGCAGGCCATCAAATTCTGCCCCAGCCCAGTCGTTGTCGCACCCTTCGGCCTCGCACTCGGCGGCGGTTGCGAGGTCACGCTCCATGGAGCCGCGCGCCAGCCGCACCTCGAGCTCTACATGGGCCTTGTCGAAACCGGGGTCGGCCTCATCCCCGCCGGCGGCGGCTGCAAGGAGATGACTCTCCGCGCCATCGAACTCGCCACCGCCGCAGCGCCCCAAGCCTCGCGCAGCGACTCGGTCGAATTGCACCATGTCATGCGGACCATGTTCGAAAGCATCGCCCTGGCCAAAGTCTCCACCTCGGCTTTCGAAGCCCGCGACCTCCGCCTCCTGCGTCCCTCCGACGCCATCACGATGAATCGTGATCGGGTGCTGCACGACGCGAAATCCCGCGCCATAGCCCTCGCCGATGTAGGCTATCGCCTGCCGCTTCCCATCACTGATATTCCCGCGCCAGGCGAAAGCGTTCTGGCCGCCCTCCGCCTCGGCATCCACATGCTGCGGCAGGGCGAATACGCCTCCGACCACGATGTCACCGTCGCCACGCACCTCGCCGAAATCCTCTGCGGCGGCAACATCACTCCCGGCACGCCAGTCAGCGAGCAATATCTTCTCGACCTCGAGCGTCTGCATTTCCTCTCCCTCTGCGGCGAACGCAAAACGCAGGAGCGCATCGCACACACCCTCAAAACCGGCAGGCCGCTCAGGAACTAGGATCCGTCATGAGAGAAGCCATCATCGTAAGCGCCGTTCGCACCGCCGTCGGCAAGGCTCCCCGCGGAGCCCTCCGCTCCACCCGTCCCGACGACCTCGGCGCCATTGCCGTTCGCGGCGCGCTTGATCGCCTGCCGCAACTCGATCCCAAAGAGATCGACGACGTCATCATCGGCTGCGCCATGCCCGAAGCCGAGCAAGGCATGAACCTCGCCCGCGTCATCGCGTTTCGCGCCGGTCTCCCCAACGAATCCGCAGCCATGACCGTCAACCGTTATTGCGCGTCAGGTCTGCAGGCCATCGCCCTCGCTGCCGAACGCATCCGCGGCGGAGGAGCCGACGTCATCGTCGCCGGCGGCGCGGAGTCGATGTCCTTTGTTCCCATGGGCGGCAATAAAATCGCGGTCAATCCCTGGCTGGTCGAAAATCATCCGGGCTCCTATCTCACCATGGGCCTGACCGCCGAACGTGTGGCAAAGCACTACAACATCTCGCGGGAAGACTCCGACCAATTCTCCCTGGAAAGTCATCGCAAAGCCGTGGCCGCCATCGAGGCAGGCAAATTCCAGGACGAAATTGTGCCCGTCCCCGTGACAATTACCATCCCCAACGGCAGCACCAAACCTGAATCCTCAACCACCAACTTCCGCACCGACGAAGGTCCCCGCGCCGACACCACCGCCGAGGCTCTGGCAAAGCTCCCCGCCGTCTTCCACGCGAAAGGCATCGTCACCGCGGGCAATTCCTCGCAAACGTCCGACGGAGCCGCAGCTGCCGTCGTCATGTCCGCTGATCGGGCTGCCCAACTCGGCATTCAGCCCCTGGCCCGCTTCGTTTCCTACGCCTACGCCGGCTGCGATCCCGAAGAAATGGGCGTGGGCCCGGTCTACGCTGTCCCCAAAGCCCTCAAGCTCGCCGGCCTGACCCTCGATCAAATCGACGTCATCGAGCTCAACGAAGCCTTCGCCGCGCAAGCCCTCGCCGTCATCCGTCAGCTCTCGCTCGACCCCGCGAAGACCAACGTCAACGGCGGAGCCATCGCCCTCGGCCATCCCCTAGGCTGCACCGGCGCGAAGCTCACAGCCACCATCCTGCGCGAACTCCCCCGCCGCAAGGCCCGCTACGGCCTCGTCACCATGTGCGTCGGTGGAGGCATGGGCGCAGCGGGAATCTTCGAATCGCTGAACTAACACCCGATTAACGTCGACCCAGCGCCGTCGGCGTAGGATGGTCTCTCAGAGACTCAGCCATGGCAACGTTATCTCTACCCAAGGTCATCCCCGGCGGCTCCTTCCTCATCGAGAACGCCGCCCCCGAAGACGTCTTCACCCCAGAAGACTTCTCCGAAGAGCAGCAGGAAATCGCCCGCACCACGGCGGAATTTGCCGAGAAGTCCATCCTGCCCCGCAGCCCCGAAATCGAAGCCAAGAACTTCGCCGTCACCCGTGAGCTTCTTCTCGAAGCAGGCAAACTCGGTCTCATGGCGGTCGATGTGCCCGAACAATACGGCGGCCTCGCGCTTGACAAGGTGACCTCCGCACTCGTCTCTGACCGCATCGCCGTCTCCGCTAGCTTCTCCGTCAGCTTCAGCGCGCATACCGGCATCGGAACCCTGCCTGTCATCTGGTATGGCACGCCCGCGCAAAAAGAAAAGTACCTGCCCAAACTCGCTTCAGGCGAATGGATCGCAGCCTACGCGCTTTCAGAATCCTCCTCCGGCTCCGACGCGATGAACGTCCGCACCCACGCGCGCCTCTCCCCTGATGGCAAACAATACATCCTCAACGGCGAGAAGATGTGGATCTCCAACGCTGGTTTCGCCGACCTCTTCATCATCTTCGCCAAAATCGTCAGCGAAAACGGCAGCCCCGACCAGTTCTCCGCCTTCCTCGTCGAACGCAATACTCCCGGCCTCGCCATCGGCGCGGAGGAACACAAGCTCGGCATCCGCGGCTCCTCCACCTGTCCGCTTGTGCTTTCTGACTGCGCCATTCCCGCCGACAATCTCCTCGGGCAGGCCGGAAAAGGCCACCACATCGCCTTCAATATTCTGAATGTCGGCCGTTACAAATTAGGCGCTGCCACACTGGGCGGAGCGCGCCACACGCTTCGCAGTGCCGTGCGCTATGGCAAGCAGCGTCTTGCCTTCGGCAAACCAATCACCTCGTTCGGACTCATCCAGGAGAAAATCGCCGCTACCGCCGCCGGCATTTTCGCCGGAGAAGCCCTCGTCTACCGCGTCGTGGGCTCGATCGACGCGGCACTCTCCACGCTTCCGCAGGACGCCTCATCCACAGAAATGCAAAAGCGCATCGAGGACTATGCCGTGGAGTGCTCCATCGTGAAGGTCTGGTGTTCTGAGATGTTGGACCGCGCCGTCGATCAAGCCCTGCAAATCTATGGCGGCTACGGCTACGTCGAAGAGTATCCCGCCGAGCGCAACTACCGCGACGCGCGCATCAATCGTATCTTCGAGGGCACCAACGAAATCAACCGTCTCATCATCACGGGCTTCATGCTGAAGCGCGCCATGCAGGGGCGGCTCGCGCTGCTTCCCGCCATTGCCAAAGTCATGGATGAAGTCATGGCGGGTCCCTCGCCCCGCAAGGAAGCCACCGGGCCACTAGCCGCAGAAAAGGCGCTCCTCGCCAGCGCAAAGAAACTCGGCCTCTTTTGCTCCGGCGCTGCCAGCCAGAAATATCCCACCAACCTGCCAGACCAGCAGGAGATCATGGGCGCCCTCGCCGACATCCTCACCGAGATTCTCGTCATGGAGTCGGCGATCCTGCGCGCCGAAAAATTCCGCGGCAGCAGCCCCATCGCGATTCAGCTCGCCCAGCTAAGCGCCGCCCGATCTTTCCGCATCATTCAGGATTCTGCCGAGCGTGTTCTGGGCGCTATCGCTGAAGGCGACATGCTCCGCACCCAGATGGCAATCTTCCGCCGTCTGTCGAAGCACGATCCCATCAATACCGTCGCCATCGGCCGCGCGGTCGCGGAGGAAGTCATCGCCGCCGAACGCTACACGCTGTAGTCAATTCACGGCGCCGGAGGACCCTGTAGCAGCAAGCCCTCCACCAACGCCTGCCACTCCTCTTTCAGAACGGCGCGGTAATACATACGCCCCGCGCGTCGATACCAATAGTCTGCATTCGACAGCGAACCTTCCCGGCGATGCAGATACGCGTGAACCGCCATGCCCTCGGTGCTCTCCAGCGCATCCACCAGATCATGCGCCCTCGGCCAGTCGCCCCTGGCATCCCACCACAAAGCGCTCAGCGGAGCCGAAAGGTCCTCCGGCGGTTCTTCAAATGTGAGTAATTCCTGAAATTCACTGGGCGACATGATCGAGCTGTGCTGCCCCCTTTGCGGAACATATCACGCGACGACCTACTGCAGAATCAATTTCCCAATCGTCGCCAGTTGCATATTCGACGTACCCTCATAGATCGACCCGATCTTCGCGTCCCGATAAAACTTCTCCATCGGATAGTCCCGCACGAATCCGTAGCCACCGTAAATCTCAACCGCTTTGCTGGCAACCTCTTCCGCCACTCGAGAAGCAAACAGCTTCGCAATCGCCGCTTCCTTCACGAAGGGCAAGCCCGCGCACTTCATCCGCGCCGCGTTGTAGACCAGCATGCGCGCCGCCTCAATCTGCGTGGCCAATTCCGCAAGCGTGAACTGCACCGCCTGAAATTCCGCGATGGCCTTGCCAAACTGCTTTCGCTCTTTGCTGTACTTCACGGCCAGCGACCACGCGCCCTCGGCAAGCCCCAGCATCTGCGCTGCGATGCCAATCCGCCCCTCATTCAGCGTTTCAATCGCAATCTTGTAACCCTTGCCAACCTCGCCCACCACATTCTCCGCCGGCACCCGGCAATCGTCGAAAAGCAACTCGCAGGTCGACGACGCGCGGATCCCCATCTTGTCTTCCTTGTGCCCGACGCCGAACCCCGCGGTTCCGCGCTCCACCAGGAAAGCCGTAATCCCCCGGTAGCCTGCCTCTGGATTCACAGTGGCGAACACCAGAAAAAGATCCGCCTCCATAGCGTTTGAGATCCAAAGCTTTCTCCCATTCAGCACAAAACCATCGCCATCGGCGCGCGCCTGCGTCGTCAGCGAAAACGCATCCGACCCCGACCCCGCCTCGCTTAGCGCATAGGCGCAAACCGTGCTCTCGCCCATCTTCGGAATCCATCGCTGTTTCTGTTCCACGCTGCCCCAGCGCAGCAACGCATTCACCGCCAGCGTGTTCTGCACGTCGACGATCACCGCGACCGCAGGGTCCACGCGCGAGATTTCCTCAACAGTAAGTACGGCGCTAAAGAACGAAGCTCCTGCCCCGCCCAGATCAAGCGGCGCCTCAATCGCCATCAGTCCCAGTCCGAAGAGCTGCCGTAAAATTCCGGCATCGAAATGCTGCGCCTCGTCCATCTCGCGCACGTGCGGCGCGATCTCCTGCTGCGCAAACTGCCGCACAGTATCGCGCAGCATCGCTTCGTCCTCGGTCAACGAGGTCAGCGGCGGAATGATTTCAACGGCCGGTTCGGTTTCGGGCATCGGGACTCCTCGCGGCACGGCCGATGTCCATCGCTGGCCGCCAAAGCCTGAGCCTATCCTGGCCGCATTATTTTCCGCTAGGTCCGGAAGGACTTTTCTTGCTAAGGAAGACAACGGCCCGCAACAATCACGCAGACCGTCTCATTGCAGAAGAGAGGTTTTCGCGACACAAAGCGCGAGCAAATCACGTTCGTCAGCGTGGAACAGTAACCGCATCAAACTCGGCCAGCGCGTCCTGGCCCTGTTCATTCATCATCAGAGGCCGCCCTCCGCTGTAGCCCGGCATTACTCTGAGCCGCTTCAAAATCTTGCGCGTGAGCCCAGTCAGCGGCTGCTCCAGCAGGTCCAGTACCGGGATCCAAACGCGTTCGGCCGTGTCTCTGGCCAATAGCTTTTGCTCGCTGATCGTAATCCCGTACACCGTCACGTAGTAATTCGTATTCGTGATCGAGTGCCGGACCGTCAGCAGGAGCATGTCTTCGCTCTCCTGCCCCTCTTTGATCGCAGGCAACTCCCACATGTTCGGCATCTGTGTTGAATCCGGAGGACGGCGCTGCAGCAGTACTTCCGCTTTAGGCCATTGGCGTCGCTGCACCAGAGCTAAAGCGGTCTTCCGGCTCAGCATCTTCTTCGTGCGCGGCACAGCATGTTCTCCGCGCGTAGCGCAGCCTTCGCGGACAGGACAAGCCAGGCACATCGGGCTCTTCGGCAGGCAAACCGTCGCCCCCAGTTCCATCATCGCCTGATTGAAATCTCCCGGCCGCTCGGGATCCACCAACTGTTCCGCGGCGCGCCGCAGTTCTCCACTGCGAGCCACACCCGGAACCGGTTCATGTCCGAAGTAGCGCGTGAGCACCCGCTCGACATTGCCGTCGACTGCTGCCACAGGTTCGCCAAAAGCGATGCTTGCCACCGCTGCAGCGGTATAAACGCCCACTCCCGGCAGCCGGCTTAACGCCGCCGCCGTCTTTGGAATCTCTCCCCCATGTTCGGCAATCACTGCTCTCGCCGACTCATGGAGCGCACGCGCACGGCGGTAGTAGCCGAGCCCACTCCACAGCGCCAGCACCTCCGATTCCTCGGCCTGAGCCAGAGACTGAAGCGTTGGGAAGCGCGCCATGAAGCGCGCATAGTAGTCGATCACCACAACCACGCGCGTCTGCTGCAGCATGGTCTCGGAGACCCAAATCGCATACGGGTCGCGTGTGTGTCTCCACGGCAGGTCGCGCGCATTTGCGTCGAACCACTCCAGCAGATTTTGGCGAAAGTCCAATTGTTCCTGCCTCAATCCCATAAGAAGGATTGTAGGTTTGATTCCAGCCACTTTCAGGCCATTAGGCAATCCCACAAAAGGCGGAGCATCCGGACGATTACCGTATTCGTCACCCTGCAAGGCCCTTCGCGTCGCTCACGTCTGCCCCGTCCGCGCCCGCATCTTCCTGTACCCTGAACAGTTGCCGCATGGAATCTTCCTCATTCATTCGTCGCCTGCCCAAAGCCGAACTACATCTGCATCTCGAGGGCACGGTCACCCCTGAGACGCTGATCGAACTGAGCGAGCGGCACGACGGCTCGCCACTCAATCTTTCCCAGGCGTCTGCTTTGTATCATTACACCGACATCACCGGCTTCCTCATGGCGTTCAAGGCGGTGAGCGAACACCTGCGCACCCCCGACGACTACGAGCTCATTACCTGGCGCATGCTCGAGCACCTTGCCTCGCAGGGTGTCGTCCATGCCGAAGTTTACGTATCCGTCGGCGTGGTCTACTACTGGCGCCGCTGCGACTTCGAGCCGCTCTTCTCAGGCATGGAGCGCGCCCGCACCCGTGCCGAATCCGAACTCGGGATCTCCGTCTACTGGATCTTCGATGCCGTCCGCCACTTCGGCACAGAAGAAGCCGCCAGGGTTTTTCGCAAAGCCGCGGAACTTCGGCCACAATTTCCAACCATCATCGGAATCGGAATCGGCGGCGACGAACGCCGCACCGGCGCCGAGCCTTTCCGCGAACTCTACGCCGAAGCGCGCGACGCCGGACTCCGCCTCACCGCCCATGCGGGCGAAACCACTGGCCCCGAAAACATCTGGGGCGCAATCAACATCGGCGCCGAGCGCCTCGGCCATGCGCTCTCCGCAATCCACGATCCCGAACTGATGGATCTCCTCGCCGAGCGCCAGATTCCCCTGGAGATCTGCGTCACCTCCAACCTCCGCACCGGCTGCTGCTTGCGCGTCGAAGATCACCCCCTTCGCCGCTACTTCGATTCCGGCCTGATGGTCACGCTCAACTCCGACGATCCCGCGCTTTTCCACAGCGGCATCGCCGACGAATACGCAGGCGCCCGGAAAAACTTCGCTTTTACGGATGAGCACCTCCGTGAGCTGGCATCCAACTCCATCGAAGCAAGCTTCTTACCGCCCGAACGGAAGGTAACTCTCCTTCGTTGTATTGAGTCACTCAAATGACGTATGGATGGCGCATTTCGGCCGATATATAAACGCAGACATCCATGGGTCCGGGTGCGACCTGCGCTATCATGGACCCATGGCGCCTTGGGGAAAGCGCATGTTCAGTCAAAAAAGAAACGGCACCTCTAACCTCGTTGAAGCCTTGCTTCCCGAGTCGTCCTCGGTCGCGTTGCGCGCAATCGGCTGGACCTCGGCCGCTCTCGCCATCACCGCTCTCGGCCTCTACGTCGGTCGTGAAATACGCCTCCGTTACAAGTTCAAGCGCCGCACGCCGTCGGACTTTTTCTCCCATGCGGGCGAGGAGTTGGGTGCCGAATACGGCGTCGGCATCTAGCCGCTTCGCGCCGACCCAGGCGACTATTGCCTGTTCCCTATTGCCTGTTGTTAGTGCGTCCGCTCGACCAGGTATCGCGCGACCGCCTTCAGTCCCTCCGCCGCGTCTCCGTACGGCTCCAAGGAAGCGAACGCTTCGCTGATCAACCGGTTCGCATCCCTGCGCGACGCCTCAATCCCAAACACCGCCGGCCACGTCGCCTTGTCGCTCGCCACGTCTTTACCCGCAGTCTTTCCAAGATGCTCGGAGTCCTGCGTCATGTCGAGCACATCGTCCACAATCTGGAACGCCAACCCTGCCTTCGTGCCGAACTCCGTCAACCGCCGCACGTCGCCCGCATCAGCACCCGCGTAGATCCCACCCGTCACAATGCTCACGCGGATCAGCGCGCCCGTCTTCGCGCGATGAATCGCCAACACACTTTCCGCAGTGGGCTTTGCGTGTTCCCCCTCCAAGTCCAGCACCTGGCCGCCAATCATCCCCTCCACGGTGCCCGTTGCCTCGGCGATTAAGCCAACGATCCGGATCGCCCGCTCCGATGAACATTTCAGCCCAGCCAGCGTTTGATACGCCAGCGTCTGCAGCGCGTCACCGGCAAGAATCGCAATTGCCTCCCCATACGCCACATGGCACGTCGGCTTTCCCCGCCGCAGATCGTCATTGTCGAGCGCCGGCAGGTCATCGTGGATCAGCGAATAGGTGTGCAGCATCTCGATCGCCGCGCCCAGGTCCTCGATTCCTTCGGGCAATCCTGATCCGCCATACACCGCGTTCCCATGTGCTCCATTCCCATGCACCCCATGCATGGTGCGCGCAGCCTCCATCGCCAGCATGGGCCGCAACCGCTTCCCGCCCGCAAAAACGCTGTGCCGCATCGCGCCGTGGATCGACACGGGGACCTGTGTCATCGGAGGCAACAGCCGCTCCAGCGCGTGATCGGTCCGTTCAGCGCCCTCCCGCAAAATCTCTTGTACGTCCACCTGCATCTCGATCATGTTATCTGAAGCTCGCGCCATCCGGCCTTCGCCTTCCCTTCCAGCCAAAAGTCAGCGTAATCGCCAGCGCGGCCAGCGAGACTCCGTACCCAACCCATTGATCCCGCGTAACACGCCACCGCACATCGACTCGATTCGCACCGGGGCGTACAGGAATCACTATGAGACCATCGATACGGTGCGGCCTCTCCTCCGTTTGCGATTCGTTCAGCGTGACCCTCCACGCCGGATAATCCATGAGCCGAAGCACCGCGTAACCAGGAGCGGTTGCAGCGACCAACGCGGTCATACGCTCAGCACTCCAGCGTTCGATCTTCACATCGCCCGGGATCTCCTGAGCGCCGTCTGC
>Ga0182015_10004757_pt1 | contig 14453 bp, 11 predicted proteins | sample 712P3MmetaG_FD_120478 | JGI IMG/M metagenome (GOLD analysis project Ga0182015, IMG submission 120478) | Permafrost microbial communities from Stordalen Mire, Sweden - 712P3M metaG | ecosystem: Environmental > Terrestrial > Soil > Wetlands > Permafrost | place: Sweden: Stordalen | collected...
GGAATCCTGGCCCTCCACGTTGATGGTCTGCGAACTGGAAGGCATCCCATTAACCCGCAGGGTGTTATCGGTCGCGAAATCGGTGCCCGGCATTAGTTCGAGCGAGGCCAGCGGATTCCTGATGTTTCCCAGCACAGAGGTGTTCCCGAAACCGTAAGGCGCGCCAGACAGGGTGAGGATCGGAAGATCGTCCAAGGTTGAGCTGGGGATGTTGTAGCTCACCTCGGTGCTCTCGGTCTTGAGCATGGGAGTCTCGGCGTTGACGGTGATGGACTCCGTCGGGGCGCCCACCTCGAGCGTTGCGTCGATGCGGTCGATGCCAGCCACCTCGACGAGGATGCCGGTCCGAATATATTTCTTGAATCCCGGAACCGTGACCGTCAGATCGTAGGTGCCGGCCGGTAGCTGGGCGATGGTGTAGTTGCCAGTGGCCGAAGTCGCGCCTGCGTATACGGCGTCCGTAGCGACGTTCTTGGCTTCAATCGGTGCGTTGGGGACCACGGCGCCTGCCGGGTCGGAAACAGTGCCAGTAATGGTGCCACGGTCAGTTTGTGCAAACGCGGCCACAGCAAGGAAGGACAAGCAAAACGCAGTCCACAGAGAGCGCATTCTTCACCTCTTTTTCGTACGCGGAAAACTCAATCTTTCTTACACGGAAAAACTGTCACCATCAGCTACAAATAAATCCCTGATGCGAGCACTCAGACCTGTGGCGGAGGCGGAACCAGTTAGAGTCATCTCGTTGAACCAATCACCCCAAAGCCTGAACAATGAATCGTGATGGAGTATATAAGAAAGCTGGCGGCAGGTCAAGGGTTTTTGTGGACTTGTGTGACATGTCAGAGTTCGGTAAGCCCTGCGCATGGCTGTCCAGTGGACCCCGGCTGGACCGCCAAACGCGCGGCCGTTTTCTGCGCTGCTCCGCAGCGCTTAAGGTACGGCCCGAACGCGTCTGGAAAACTGATCTTGCATCTGGCCTCCGCCAAAGCCGATTTGCGATCCGGCGCCAGCGCGATGATGAGCCAGGCCCATCGCTAGAACGTAATCCAGGGTACTCTCCTGATCCTTGACACTCGTCCTTCACATGAATTATCCTTAGCCTTTGCCAAGAGGCTAGGGCCCGTTCCCTAGTTGACAATCTCCGGCCTACGGCCCGCCCGCGTCCGCAGCATTCTTCCGGGCCGTGCCGAATCAATCTAAGGAGATCCATGCCACATCAGCCTTACTTTGTGGTTGTACTAGCGCACTCGCTGCACGGGCGACTCCGCCGCATACACGTCCCGCACAAAGTGATCTACGCTGGGTTCGTTCTCTCGATAGTAAGTTGCGTCGTCATGCTCGCTTTTCTTTCCAGCTATTTGCGCATGAGTTGGAAAGTGGCGCATTACAATTCGCTCCGCCAGGAAGTGGATTCCCTCCGCGTCAAGTATCAGGAACTGCAGCGCGTCACCAATCAAAAGAACGAGCAGTTGGCGACACTGGAAAACTTCGCCGGCGAAGTCTCGGTCGCCTACGGTCTAAAGCGCAAGCCCGGAAGCTCCACCGACATGGTCAGTAGTTCCGCGCTGGCGCCCACCTTCCGCGAGTCGCTCAACAACTATAATTTCCTGCAGAACTCGACCATCTCCGCGATGTATCATACCTATCCGAAGCAGTGGCAAACGCATGTCCGGCCGAGCCTCTGGCCGGTGGAAGGGCGATTAATGAGCGGCTTCGGCGGCCGCACCGATCCGTTTTCAGGTGAGGGCGCCATCCACAAGGGCGTCGATCTCCAGGCTCCCATGGGAACGCCGGTCCGCGTGGCGGCCGACGGCATCGTGGTGCATGCCGACTGGGAAGGCGGCTACGGCCGGTTGATCATTGTCGACCATGGCAATGGAGTGCAAACCTACTATGGCCACCTCTCGCGCTTCGATATCGTGCCTGGCCAGGAAGTACGGCGCGGCGACGTGATTGGACGCTCCGGCGCCAGCGGCCGTGTTACCTCTCCGCATCTGCATTACGAAGTGCGGATGGGCGGCACGCCGGTGAATCCGTACCCCTACCTCGCCCGGTCGGGCCTGGCCGGTTCGGTGAACGCGCCCAAAGACCTGCCGTTCGACTGAGCACCCGCGCGGCCGCAGCCGATCCTCCCCGCGGGTCTTACGCTTCGGGACCGGGATCCGCCACGGTTTCCAACTGCTTCCACACATCCCGGAACGTGTCCCCGAATTCACTGAAAACGGCCGTTACAGCAGGATCAAAGTGCTTGCCGCTGTCCCGGAGAATCAGTGCGCACGTCTCGTCATGCGGAATAGCCGGTTTATAAGAACGTCTGGATCGCAATGCGTCATAACAGTCCGCGACCGCAAGGATGCGGGCACAGAGCGGAATCGCGTCTCCGGCGAGCCCATCCGGATAGCCGGTTCCATCCCACCACTCGTGGTGCGATCGAGCGATCTTGATGCCCATTTCAATGAAATCATTGTCCGGATAACTTTCGTGGACCGTCTTGAGAGTCTGAGATCCCAGTACGGCGTGGGTCTTCATGACCGCGAACTCCTCCGGAGTCAGTGGTCCGGGTTTCAGGAGAATCCGATCGGGGATCGCAACTTTGCCGATATCGTGCAAGGGGCTGGCGTGAAAAATGTTGCTGATCCAGGCGCTGCCGACCGTGGTTTTGTACTTTGGGTCTTCGCTCAACCCCACCGCCAGCAATCTGCAAAAGGCCTGGACGCGTTCCACGTGCCTGCCCGTCTCATCGTCGCGAGCTTCGGCCAGCCTGGCGATCGCAAAGAGCGTCTCCATCTGCGCGTCGGCGATTTTCTTTACCTGAGTCTCTACCAGTTCCTGTAGACGGCAGTTATCCGTTTCGATCTCCTGTTGGAGGCGCCTGAGCCTAACGTGGGCGTCCACCCGGGCCTGCACTTCCTCGAACTGAAACGGCTTTGAAACGTAATCGACGCCGCCCGCTCGAAAGCAACGGAGCCGGTCTTCGGGGGCATTCATGGCGCTGAGGAAAATAACCGGGATCTCGGAAAGTTGCGCGCTCGATTTCAGCCGCTCACATACTTCGTAACCGGTCATTTCGGGCATATCGATGTCCAACAGAATCAGGTCCGGTGCTTTTTCACTTGCGGCAGCGAGCGCCATTCGGCCCCTTGGAAAGGAGCGCACTTCATAACCGCCCGATCGCAGCATTCCCTCCATCAACTTCAGGTTTGCCGGATTATCGTCCACCACCATCACGGTGCCTCGGATGGCCGGCTGTCCGAGAGTGGCTAGGCCGCTGCCGATTGCTTCCATCGAGGCGTTCATCTGAACGGCTTATCGGCTGAGCCTACCGATTCCAGCAATTGCGTCAGAGCATCGTAGTCGTAGGTGTCGGCAAGCTCCTGCAGAGCGTGCGCGGATTCAGAATCCGCGGCCTCGCACACTTGGAGGATCAGCTTATCCAGGAGTTCCTTGTTGCCGGCCGAAGTCGCATTACGGATTTCTTCGACCAGCTCGCGCGGTAGTGGCCCGAGCCTGTTCGCGGACAGGGCAGCCAATCCGGCAAGAGACGCTCCTCCGGTCTCGCTCATTTCCTCGTACTCATAGGTAATGTTTAGAAGTGCGCGAATCTTCTCGAGTAGTTCGTCCTCACGGCAGGGCTTCGCCTGGAAATCGTCGGCTCCGCTTTGGGCGAAGGATCGACGGTCTTCGTCCATGGCGCTCGCGGTTAGAACAATGACCGCTGTGTCCTTTCCACGAGGATCCGATTTGATTCTTCGAGTTGCCTCTAGCCCATCCATAACCGGCATGTGGACATCCATCAGGATCAACCGCGGGTTCCACTCCGCCCAGCTTCGGAGCCCTGCCTCGCCGTTATCCGCACCTTGCACGGAAAAACCAATGGAAGTGAGCAGCTTCATCAGCCAGTCCCGATTCTCGATCTGATCGTCGACTACCAGAATTCTGGGAGCTTTCATGCCGCCGCTTATGCCAATGACGCGGCGAGAGCCACTCCGCTTGATGGCTACTCCCGCGTCGCCACGTTCGACGGGGATCTCGAACCGGAATATTGAGCCGACGCCGGGCCTGCTGGTGAGTGTGACATCGCCTCCCATCAGGCGCGCGTATTTGCGGCTAATGGCCAACCCCAGGCCGGTTCCCTCCTGGGCGTGCAGACCACGCTTCGTTTGGCTAAACGGCTCGAACAATTTCTTTTGTTCCTCATCCGTAAGGCCCGAACCGGTGTCCTCAACGCAGGCTGACAGCCATAGTTGGCCGGCGATCCTTTGCTCCAAAGTGACGTGCAGCTTGATCTGGCCGCGCTCGGTAAACTTGATAGCGTTTGCGAGAAGGTTGATCAACGCCTGACGTATGCGGCCCTCGTCCGCCACCACGTAAGGCACGGATTCGCCATCCACCACCATTTCGAATCGCAGCGCCTTCGCCGCAGCCCGCAAACGGAACATAGCGGCGAGATCGTTCAGTAGCCCGGCCAGGTTGAAGGTCGCCGCCTTCAGTTCGGTGCGGCCAGCCTCGATTCTGGACATGTCCAGAACGTCATTGATGAGGGTGAGCAGATGCTCGCCGCTTCGGCCGATGATCCTGAGATTCGTTTTCGTGTCCAGCCCCAGGCTCGGATCCCGCAACATCAACTGTGTGTACCCGAGAATGGCGTTCATCGGGGTACGGATTTCATGAGACATGGTCGACAGAAACGTACTCTTGGCCCGGTTGGCGCCCTCCGCCTCAGCCACTGCATCTTTAAGCCGCCGCTCGGTTTGCAGAAGTTCGCCGATCAGGGACTGGCGGCGCACAGCCTCTCTCTGAATGGTGATGATTGCGACTAGTAAGAGCAGGAAGAGACTGGCGCCGCCGAGGATAGAGATTAGGGCGCCTTCGTTTCCGCTCGACCGCGCCTGCGCGTAAAACTGAACCACGCGCCCGAGGGCCACAGCCTGGACCTCCGAACAGATTCCCCGCATTTGTTCCATCAGAAGTCTCCCGCGATCGGAACGGACGACGGCGAGAGCAGCATCCAGGCCGTTACTCCGGCGGAGTTCAATGGTCGACGCTAATTCCTCCAGTTTTTCGTCGACCAGGGGATTTAAGCTTTCGATACGTTGCGCCTGGTCGGGGCTATCCATGGTCACCGCTCGGAGAGACTTCAATAGCTCCGGAATGTCCGCGCGTGCTCGACGGTACGGATCGAGGTAGCTATCCTCTCCGGTCAACACAAACCCGCGCTGTCCCGTTTCTGCATCCGTAAGCGAGGCGCGGAGTGCCGTGATCCCGGATAAGGTTCGCCGCATCACCTCCTGTTGATCCGCGTTACGGCCGAATGCCGTCCAGCCTCGATACGAGAAAAATGCGATCAGCAGGACCACCGCGAGAGCCGACAGCAATGCCAGCCCTTCGCGAGAGTGAAGGCTTACCGGCTGAACCTCGTGATTCATCTCCTGCTCCTCTCCACCACGTGCGCGGTCCCCCGCAGCGCTTATCGCCCGTATTCACGGTTTCTTTAACCCAGCATTGGCCAGGATGAATTTCGAACTCTCGTCCCAGAACTCGTGGGCGTCGTCCCAAGACGCTGTTCCCCAGCAAAGGCGTCGCGCAGAATGGAAAGTATGAGACTCTCCCGCAGCTCACTCGCGCTTGTCCTGCTCCTGCTTCTTCCCCTTTTTCCTCTTTGGCCACACGCGCCTGCGGAGCTCATCAATCCCGCCAATGTTTCCCGGCTGAAGGTTGCCTGGATTTACGACACTGGCGACTCGACCGAGCCGGTGCAAACCGGCGGCAGGCCTCCCAAGTTCGAGGCGACGCTGTTGCGATCCCCAGGCCGAAGTCACTCAACTTCCCTCGCTTCTCCTCCAGCCCCTGGTGGAGAATGCCGTTGAGCATGGCCAGGACCCCAGCTCCGGCCGCGTCGACATCGCCATCGCGGTCCGGCGCGACGGCGAACTTGTGCGCATCACAATCCGGGATCACGGAACTGGTCCCTTGCCTGCCGGCGAAGGGCAGGGATTGCAGAATGCGCACCGGCGGCTGCGGACTGTATTTGGGGATCGCGCGGCCATACGGCTCAATCGCCATCCCGAAGGCGGCGCGCTGGTTGAAATTCACATCCCCGCATGATCAAGGTCTCTCTAGTAGAGGACGAGCCTCCCGCGCTCCGCAAGCTGGAAAGGATGGTTGCGAGCGTTGAAGATCTGTCAATCTGTGGAACGGCGGGGACATGCGCCGACGCGATTGGCGGAATATTGCGAACAAAACCTGACCTGCTGATTGTCGATGTGCGGCTGCCGGACGGAACGGGATTCGAGGTCCTGCAAGCACTCGACGAGCCCACAGACCTGCAGGCGATCTTCCTGACCGCGTATGAACAGTATGCCGTGCAGGCGTTCGACGTCGCTGCTTTGGATTACTTGCTAAAGCCAGTGGCACAGGATCGTTTTCTTGAAGCCATCCAGCGGGTCCGTGATCGGCTCGCACAGCCGCTCCCGCCGTCGACAAAGAGATATGCGAGGCGGTTTCTCGTCGAACGTCTGAAAGCCGCATATCTGCTCCCGGTGGAATCGATTTATTGGATCGCCGCCGATCGAAACTACGCGCTTCTCTATACTGCGATGGGTGAATTCGCCTTGCGCGCGACCATGGACTCTCTGGAGCAACGGCTGGATCCCGCCGAGTTCGGCCGAGTGAGTAGAAGCGCCATCGTGCGAGTCGGCGCAGTCCGCGAGGTGCGCAGACGAGAGGACCTGAACCACGTCGTCGTGCTCACCTCAGGCGCTGAGGTGGTCTGCTCGAAACGGTACGGACGGCGGCGCCCGATCATCTGCTCTAACTTACTCATACCTTAACGCCACGTTCGGATCGATCTTGGAAGCGCGCCGCGCCGGGAAGTAGCAGCCCAGCATCGCCACAACGCCAAACACCAGCGCCACTGTGACGAACGATCCTGGGTCGGTTGTCTTCATCCCATAAAGAAAACTCGCCAGAGTGCGGCTCAAAAGAAAAGCGCCGAGCAGGCCCAATAGGAGCCCGGTCGCCACCAGTCTGCCGCCTTCCGACAAGACCAGCACAAGTACCGCTCTTCGGCCCGCGCCCAGCGTCATACGAATCCCGAGTTCGCTGGTTCGGCGGGTCACCGTGTACGATAGCAATCCATAAATGCCGATCGCCGACAGCAGGAGCGCAAAAGCCGCAAAGAGGCTCAATAGAAATGTCTGGAATCGCTCGCGCGCAATCGTTCCGGCAATCACCTCATCCATGCTTTGAAACTCGACCGGCGTATCGCGATTCAGCGACGTGACGACGGACCGCACAGCCGCTTGTTCACTGACTGGCCCGCGGACCACCAGCGTCGCGTCGAGTGACAATACCGCGTGCTGCATGAGATCGCCAAAGACTTCAGCCTTCGCGGGCTTGTTAAGACCGAAGGCGCGCACATCGGGAACGATTCCAACGATCGTCATGAACTGCGGTTTGGCATCAAAACCAAGGAAGCGGATGCGCTTCCCGATTGCGTCGCCGCCAGGAAAGAACTCCGCCGCGAACGTCTGATTCACGGTCGCCACCTGTTCCGGGGATCGATCGTCAGTCTCGTCGAACGCGCGCCCTTTCAAAATCGGAATTCCGAACGTCCTGAAATACTGGCTCGTTGCCAGCCGATAATATGCATTCGAATCTTGATGTGGGTCGGCTGGCAGGGGTGTGCCTTCGATTTCGAAGTCGCCATCCGCTCCGCCTTCACGCACCGGTAGAACGTCCGTCAATGCCGCCGCTTGTACGCCGGGAAGGGCACTGACTTCTTTGAGCAGTCTTGTCGAAAGTCGCGCCGGCAACAGGAGATCGGTCGTGAACACTCCCGAAGACCTCAGGCCCGAATCGACATGCGTGAGCTTCCAATAGCTCTTCAACAATAGAGCTGCCCCGGTGAGCAGCACCACGGCGAGTCCGATCTGTCCTACGACAAGAGCGTTGCCCCAACGCTTCAGTTGCGGTCCCGCTGTGCCTTTTCCGGACCCTTGCTTCAGCGCTTCATTCACGTCCGTGTGAGAACCTGCGATGGCTGGCAACGCTCCGAACAGCAGGCCCGCGCCTATCGAAAGCACCGCTGTGAAACAGAGCATGCTGATGTCCACATGAATATTCTCGAGCCGCGGAATGTTCGCTGGGGCTGAATGCCGCAAGACGGCGGTGCCGGCCATTGCCAGGGCCAACCCGATAGCGCCGCCTGCAATCGCCAGGAGCACAGCCTCCGTCAATAGTTGCCGGATCAACCGCGGCCGTCCCGCACCCAAGGCCGCGCGCAGGCCCAGTTCCTTTGCACGCACCGTGGCGCGCGCCAGATGCAATCCGGAAATATTCACGCAGGCGATGAGCAGTACCAGAGTCACTGCCGACAGCAGAATCAGGAACGCCGGACGAACCGGGCCCACAACCTCGTCGTACAGCGGCACCACCTTGATCCCTTCATCTTTGTCGTCGATGTATGCCTTTGCCAGCTGCGTGGCAATCACGTTCATGTCCTCCTGCGCCAGGCGACTTGACGTGCCTGGCTTCAGGTGTCCGAGCACATGGTAGTTGTGAGCTGACCTGGTTGATGGGTCCGGGATCAGTTCTTGGGGAACCCAGAGTTGCGCTCGAGCAGGGAAATCGAATGCTGGTGGCATAATGCCGATCACGGTAAACGCCATGCCATCTAAACGCACAGACTTGCCCATGGATTGCGCTCCCGGCCCAAAGATGAGTTGGGACAAATCGTATCCGAGCACCGCCACCGGCACACCGCCCAGCTTCTGCTCTTCGCGACTGAAGAGACGTCCCACAGCCGCTGGAACGCCCATGCTTTCGAAAAAGCCGATGGATACGACGCCGATGCGAATGCGTCTCGGCGCAAAGTCTCCGGAAAGACCTACCTGATCGCCGTAGTAACTGGCCAGGTACTGCATCGATCGATTCTGGTCGCGCCAGTCCCGAAAATCGGGTCCGGAGACATCCATGAACCTGCCGGCTTTGTTGGTCTGCCAAACCTCTACCAATCGATCCGGCTCGGGATACGGCAGCGCGCTGAGCAAAACGGCTTTCGCGGCACTGAACATGGCCGTGTTCATTCCGATGCCGAGCGCCAGCACCGTCACCGCCGTCACCGTGAATGCCGGGGACTTCCCGAGGACTCGGCAGCCAAACCGTACGTCCTGTGTGAGCCGTTCCATGCCGTTCCAGCCCCAGGCTTCGCGGCTCTTCTCTTTCTGCGACGTCACATTTCCGAACTGCCGCTGAGCGCGGATGCGGGCCTCTTCCTGGCTGAGGCCCTCATCCATCAACTGCTCGATTCTTTCTTCAAGATGCGCGGCCATCTCGTCGGCCAGATCCCGCTCGACGCGCCTGCGCTCCAGCCAACGCGATATCGGATTCATGATTCAACCGGCCTCATCACACGGCTAATCCCCGCCAGTAAGCGCTCAAAGCCTGCGATTTCACGCCCCAGTTGCTTGCGCCCCGCCGGAGTCAGCCGATAGGTCCGGACCCGCCGTTTGCGCGACGACGTGCCCCACTCCGCAACTACCCAGCCGTCCCGCAGGAGCCGTTGCAAGGCCGGATACAACGAGCCTTCCTCCACTTGGAGCACATCCTCCGATGCCTGCTGAATGTATTGCGATATGGCGTAGCCATGCAGAGCCCCGTGCCTCAGGGTCTGCAGAATCAGCATCTCGAGCGTGCCCGGCAGCAATGCCCTTGTCATAGAATGTCTATGCCAAGATTATCTATGTACTGGCCCGCCGAGTCAAGCCAAAGTTGCGGGCGCTAATTGGCCGCCGGCGTCTGCAGTAGTGGATTCAGCCAGGACTCTTGGCGCACGTTCGCTCGTGATTTGATGCGCCATCCAGCGGCCGTCTTCACGTAAACGTCTTCGTAGCCGCCGTGCCGCTCGATGCTGCCCGGTCCCTTGATGCCCATCTGCAAAAGATAGATCCTCCCGGTGGCGCCTTCGGGCGACGGCGTAATCACATGATTGACCATAATGTGGCTCCAGCCGGTCCAGACCAGCTTGGTCTTGCAGCCTTTCGATCCTCCGCCGATCAGCGTCGCCAGAGCCTCGCGCCCTTTGGCCAGTACTCGTCCGCCTTGTTTAACGCCTTCGTCGGTCATCTTATCGATGAAGACACCGTCAGGCGTGAACACGTCGGCGTAGTCGTACCCGTTGTTGGAACATGTGTCGATCCCGTAGGCGTAGCGGTTGGTGAGCTGAATGATTTCCTGATAGTCGAGTGCGGTGAGCGAAGGCTCCTTGGCCGATACCACGGCTGGCTTATGCTCCATCCACATTGTCACCCAAGTGCCAAGGCACGCACCCAAGGCCACCGCCGCTAAGAATTTCCATTTATGCATTGGCTTCTCCTCGAATGAGTATAATTGTCGGCGTGAAACATTTGCGAAAGCTGATTGTGGTCGGCGCGATTCTGTGCGCGCGTGCGAATGCGCAAGGTCTGATAACGCAGCGCAACATGTCCCTCGAAATGGCCAAGACTATCGCGGAGGCGACCATTGGCGAATGCAAGTCGAAGGGCTTTCATACCGCGGCGGTGGTGGTGGACCGTGGCGGCCAAGTGTTGGTGATGCTGCGCGATGAGCAAGCCACGCCGCAAACCGGCGAGATGGCGCGGCGCAAAGCATATACCGCCGTGATGTTCCGCAGCACGACGCTCGAGTTTCAGAAGCGCACGGCCGAGGATCCAACACTCGCGCCGCAACGCCAGGTGGCCGACATTCTGGCTCTGGGTGGCGGCGTGCCCATCCGTGTGGACAAAGAGATCGTCGGAGGCGTGGCAAGCGCGGGCTCGAATCAAGAGCAAGATGACGCGTGCGCGAAGGCGGGCATCGCCAAGGTGGCCGACCTGTTGAAGTAGGGCGCCGGACTGGCCTGGTTACGCCCGCGTATCAATCCCTGCTGGATGCGCCGCCTCAAAAGCCGCGATGGCCGGCTCCTGCTGCAGGATATAACCCAGCTCGTCAATACCTTCGAGCAGACAGTGCTTGGCGAAATCGTCCACTGGAAAATGCACCTTCCGCCCGCTCGCCAGCGTCAAGGTCTGCGATGCCAGATCCACCTTCACCGCGCCCGTTGGGTCCTTGAGTAGCTCGGCATGCACATCCGGCGGCACCACGATCGGAAGCAGCGAATTCTTCAGCGAGTTTCCCTTGAAAATATCGGCGAACGAAGTGCTGATCACCGCGCGGAACCCATATTGCGTCAGCGCCCAAGGTGCGTGTTCGCGCGAGCTGCCGCATCCGAAGTTGTCGCCCGCGAGCAGCACCTTGCAGGCTTTCGATTCGGGTTTGTTCAGCACAAAATCCGGCTTCGGTTTGCCTTCGGCGTCGTAGCGCCAATCGTTGAAAAGCTGATCACCCAAGCCGTCCTTCGAAATCGTTTTCAAGAATCGCGCCGGGATGATCTGATCGGTGTCGACGTTGTCCCTCGGCAGCGCCACCATGCGGCTTTCAAATGGAGTGAACTTTTCCATTAAAGTAGCTCCCGCACGTCGCTAACCTTGCCTGAGATGGCCGAAGCCGCCGCCGTCATCGGACTCGCCAGGAATGTCCGCGCCCCCTTGCCCTGCCGCCCTTCGAAATTGCGATTGCTGGTGGACACGCTGTATTCGCCTGGCTGGAGCGAATCGCCATTCATCGCGATGCACATCGAACAGCCGGCCTCGCGCCAGTCGGCGCCCGCGTCTCGAAAAATTTGATCCAACCCCTCGGCTTGCGCCTGCGCCTTCACTTGCTGCGACCCGGGAACCACCAGCACGCGCACGCTCGGATGAACCTTGCGGCCCTTCAGCACGCTCGCCGCGTTGCGCAGATCCGAAATTCTGGAATTGGTGCAGCTCCCGATGAAGACCACGTTCACTGGATGTCCCAGCAGCGGTTTCCCCGCCGGCAGATCCATATAGACCAGCGCGCGCGCCAGCGAATCGCGCTCCAGCGGATCGCTAATGTCACTCGGATTCGGCACCGCACCCCGGATCGGAATGCCCATGCCCGGATTCGTTCCAAAGGTGATCATCGGCTCGAGCGTGGCCGCGTCGATCACGATGCTCTTGTCGTACGCCGCGCCCTCATCTGTCGGCAGTTGCCGCCACCGCGCCACCGCCTGATCCCACGCCGCACCTTTGGGGGCGAACTCTCGGCCCGCCACATATTGATAGGTCGTGTCATCCGGCGCAACCAACCCCGCGCGCGCGCCGCCCTCGATCGACATGTTGCACACCGTCATGCGTTCTTCCATCGACAGCGACCGGATCGCCGATCCGCAATATTCAAAAATCGAACCAGTCCCTCCGCCGATACCAATCCGCGCGATCAGCGCCAGAATAATGTCCTTGGCCGAAACCCCCGGCTTCAACGCGCCATCCACGCGCACCTGATACGTGTGCGACCGCTTCAGCAGCAGGCACTGGCTGGCGAGCGTGTTTTCCACTTCGCTGGTGCCGATCCCGATCGCGAGCGCGCCCAGCGCTCCGTGGGTCGCCGTGTGGCTGTCGCCGCAAACCACCGTCATGCCGGGTTGCGTCAAGCCCAGCTCCGGCCCGATCACATGCACGATGCCTTGCTTGTCGCTGCCCAGCGGATAACAATGGATGCCGAAGTCCTTGCAATTTTGGATCAGCTTTTCAACCTGCGCCTTAGCGATCTGGTCCACGATCGGAAACCCGCGCGGCGTCGTCGGCGTGCTGTGATCGGTGGTCGCAATCGTCAGATCCGGCCGCCGCACCCTCAACCCGCGCTGGCGCAGCCCGTCGAACGCCTGTGGCGACGTCACCTCATGCACCAAATGCAAATCGATGTAGAGCAGCGTTGGCGCGTTCCCTCGCTCCGCAACTACGTGGTTGTCCCAGATCTTTTCGATGACTGTGCGAGATTTCATATTGCTTCTGCTACCGCATCTCCTACTTCTGAAGTTGTCGCCGGCTTGCCCGAGGGTTTCAAATCCGCCGTCACCCGGCCCGAGTTGAGCACCGTCTCCACCGCGCGATTCACCGCCGCCGCTTCATCTTTTAACCCGAAACTGTATTCGAGCATCGCGGCCACCGATCCGATCGCGCCAAACGGATTCGCCTTGCTCTGTCCAGCGATGTCGGGCGCCGAGCCGTGCACCGGCTCATACAATCCGACCCAGGCGCCGGACGGTTTCTTGTCACCAATAGATGCCGAAGGCAACATGCCAATCGAACCAGCCAGCACTGCCCCCTCATCACTGAGGATATCGCCGAACATGTTTTCGGTAACCAGCACGTCAAAACGCCGTGGGTTCAAGACCAACTGCATCGCAGCCGTGTCCACCAGCAAGTGATCCAGCGTGACATCCGGAAACTCCGCCGCCACCTCAATCACCACCTTGCGCCAAAGCTGCGACGTCTCGATCACGTTCGACTTATCGACGCTGGTCACCTTCTTGCGCCGGTTTTGCGCCAGGTGGAACGCCACCCGCGTCACGCGCTCGATCTCGGGCCGCGTATACGCCATCGTATTCACCGCGCGTTCATTAGCGCCGCTGCCTTCAATTCCGCGCGGCGTTCCGTAGTAAATCCCGCCCGTCAGCTCGCGCACGATGATCATGTCCGTGCCGTCCACCAGCGCGTTCTTGAGCGGCGAGGAATCGAGCAGGGCCTTGTACGATCGCACCGGCCGCAGGTTCGCGTACACACCCAGCACCTTGCGGATCCCGAGCAGGCCCCTTTCGGGGCGTTTGTCCGGAGCTACATTATCGAACTCCGGCAGCCCCACCGCCCCCATCAGCGTCGCATCGGCTTTCAGCGCCAGATCGATCGTCTCCTGGGGCAGGGGAGTACCCGTCTTGTGAATCGCAATCCCGCCCAGCAAGCCTTCGCTCAGAACCGGCTCATGATGGAACTTGCTAGCGACCTTGTGCAGTACTTTGACCGCTTCACGCGTGACCTCGGCGCCGATCCCGTCACCGGGGAGTATCAATATGTTGAGTTGCATTTTTCTGAGCCGCGCGCGTGAGCGAGCGGATTAGTCGTTCGCCGCGGCAGCCTTCGCGCCAACCACTTCGTGCAGCAACGCCAGGATCTCATCGTTGCTCACGCCCTTCTTGCGATCCGCCAACGCGATGAAGCGGTGGTACAGCAGGTCCAGCTCGTCCTTCCCAAGCTGGAATCCGAGATCCTCGGCGCGCTTGTGCAACGCATGCCGGCCGCTGTGCTTGCCCAGCACCAGCTTGCTCTCCGGCACGCCCACGCTCCTCGGATCCATGATCTCGTACGTGGTGCGTTCCTTCAAGTATCCGTCCTGATGAATCCCCGCTTCGTGCGCGAACGCGTTGTCGCCGACAATCGCTTTGTTCGGTTGCGGCCCAAACGTGATGGTCCGCGACAAAAGCTGGCTCGCCGCGAAAATGTGCTCCGTCACGATCTTGGTCTCAAACGGCAGGCGATCGCTGCGCGTCTTGAAGGCCA
>Ga0182015_10004760_pt1 | contig 14443 bp, 4 predicted proteins | sample 712P3MmetaG_FD_120478 | JGI IMG/M metagenome (GOLD analysis project Ga0182015, IMG submission 120478) | Permafrost microbial communities from Stordalen Mire, Sweden - 712P3M metaG | ecosystem: Environmental > Terrestrial > Soil > Wetlands > Permafrost | place: Sweden: Stordalen | collected...
GCCGGGGCAACTGGTGACTTGGGGCATGAAGCTGCGGATGCCGAGAGACTGGAGGATTTGCTGGGCGGCCTGGACTTCTTCGGTGCGGTCGCCGCCGGGCTTGGGGGTGAGGCTGACGCGGATGGTGTCTCCAATGCCGGCGAGAAGGAGAGGAGCGAGACCGGCGGTGGAGGCGATGAGACCCTTGGCGCCCATGCCCGCCTCGGTGAGACCGAGGTGGAGAGCGTAACTGCAGCGCGCGGCCAGGCTGGTGTAGACGTCGATGAGGTCGCGGACGCCGGAGACCTTAGCGGAGAGGATGATCTGGTCAGGGCGGAGGCCGTAGTGCTCGGCGGCCTTGGCGGAGTCGAGCGCGGAGACCACCATCGCCTCCATCATGACGTCACGGGCGGGAAGAGGCTCGGCGAGTTTGGAGTTTGCGTCCATCATGCGGGTGAGCAGAGCTTGGTCGAGCGAACCCCAGTTGACGCCGATGCGGACGGGCTTCTGGTTTTCGACGGCGCACTCGACCATGACTTGGAAGTTGTCGTTGTCTTTCTTGCCGATGGAGGCGTTGCCGGGATTGATGCGGTACTTGGCGAGGGCGCGGGCGGTGGCGGGAAACTTTTTGAGCAGCAGATGGCCGTTGTAGTGGAAGTCGCCGACGATGGGGACGCGGAGGCCGCGCTTGTCGAGACCTTCGACGATGTGGGGCACGGCGGCTGCGGCGTCTTCGTTGTTGACGGTAACGCGAACGATCTCAGAGCCGGCGAGGGCGAGTGCGGCGACCTGCTCGATGGTCGCGGCGATGTCGGCCGTGTCGGTGTTGGTCATGGATTGAACGAGGACCGGGACCTCCCAGCCGACGCGAGCGTGGCCGATTTTGACCGTGGGTGTTTTTCTGCGCTGAATCTCCGCCATGGTTCTAGTTTACCGGATTCGATGATCCTGGGCGGAAAGGGGCGAATCTCGACGGGTAACGCCAAGTTAGTTATCCAATGACGGATGAGGCGTTTGGGGGCGGATTGTTGATGGTTTTGTTCATGGAATCGGGAAGAGGATCGGTTAATCTGGGTCGATGATGGATGAGGGAAAGCTGGGACAACGACCGGGGATGGCTGGTGGCGCAAATGGTCCAGCGCTGATGATTCGCGGCCTACGCATGGCCTATGCGGATGTGCAGGCGGTGGATGGGCTGGACCTTGAGGTGGCGCGGGGCGAGTGCTTTGGACTACTGGGGCCGAATGGGGCGGGGAAGACGACGACGATCGAGATTTGCGAGGGGTTGACGACGCCGGATAGCGGCACGGTGGAAGTGTTGGGGCTGAACTGGCGGACCGGGGCGAAGGAACTGCGGCAGCGGATCGGGATTCAACTGCAGGAGACGCAGTTCCCTGACAAGCTGACGGTGGAAGAGACGTTGCGGATGTTTCGCAGTTTTTTCAAATGCGGAATCTCGGTGGATGAATCGATCAAGACGGCGCAGTTGGAAGAGAAACGGCGCTCAAGGGTGGTTGGACTGAGTGGAGGGCAGAAGCAGAGACTGGCGATGGCGACGGCGCTGGTGGGCGACCCGGAGCTGCTGTTTCTGGATGAGCCGACGACGGGGCTCGATCCGCAGGCGCGGCGGCACTTGTGGGACCTGGTGGATGAACTGAAGCAGGCGGGGCGAACGATTATTTTGACGACGCATTATATGGACGAGGCGGAGCGGTTGTGCGATCGCGTGGCGATTATGGACCATGGGAAGGTGATTGCGCTGGGAACGCCGCAACAACTGATTGGGACAATTGGCGGCGAGGACATTGTGGAGTTTGCGGTGAGCGGATCGGACGCGCATGCGCACGGCCAAGTGGATGTTGAGCGGCTGACGGCGATTGGGGGCGTGCAGTCGCACAGGGTTGATGCGGGGCTACATCAGCTTTCGGTGAGCGAGCTGCATCTGGCGGTTCCACAGATATTTGCGGTGCTCAAGGAACAGGGGCTGCACCTGAGCGAGTTTCGCACGCACTCGGCGACGCTGGAGGATGTGTTTGTGCGGCTGACGGGAAGGAATCTGCGCGATGAGTAGTTTGGAATTCAGCAGCTTCTATCAACTGACGATGGTGCGGTTCCGCCTGTTTCTGCGCGAGCCGGAGGCGATCTTCTGGATATTTATCTTTCCCATCTTGTTGGCGGTGGGGTTGGGAATTGCGTTTCGCAATCGACCAGCCGACGTGTTGCCAGTGGGAGCGACGACGACACAACTGACGCAGGCTTTGGCGGCGGATAAGGGGCTGACAGCGAAAGCGCTGGACGAAGCAACTGGCACTCGCGAGCTGGCGACCGGGCAGATTGTGCTTCTGGCGATTCAACATGCGGATGGCGTGGCATACAAGTACGACGACACGAACCCGGATGCGAGGACAGCGCGGTTGTTGTCGGATCGGGCAGTACAGGCGTCGGCGGGGCGCAAGGATGCCGTGCAGGCCGGGAACGAATTGGTGCATGAAGCGGGCGCACGGTACATCGACTTTGCGGTGCCCGGGCTGTTGGGCTTGAACCTGATGGGATCGGCGATGTGGGGGCTTGGGTTCTCGATTGTCGAGGCGAGACAGAAGAAGCTGCTCAAGCGGTTGGTGGCCTCGCCGATGCCGAAGTGGCAGTATCTGGCGTCGTTTTTGGTATCGCGGCTGGCGATGCTGATTATCGAAGTTGGTTTCTTTTTAGGATTTGCCAAAGTGGCGTTTGGGGTGCCATTTCGCGGATCGCTGTGGCAGCTGTGCCTGCTTTGCCTGATGACATCGCTGGCATTTTCGGCGCTGGGCTTGCTGACTTCGTCGCGCGCGAAAACAACGGAAGCGGTGTCAGGGTTGATGAACCTGGTGATGCTTCCCATGTGGATTTTGTCGGGCGTATTCTTTTCGGCGTCGCGGTTTCCGGCGGTGATACAGCCGGTGGTCAAGGCGCTGCCGCTGACGGCGGCCATTGAAGCTATGCGCGGCAATATGCTGCAAGGGACCGGATTGCAGCTGATGGTGCCTCAGGTGCTCGTTTTGCTGGCGTGGTTTGTGGTGCCATTTGCGGTGTCGTTGCGGATATTTCGCTGGAGATAGCTCTTTCGCGGAGGGCGAACGTTGTGGGATTGAGGGGCCATGACAGCTAAGCGGGCGCGGGCAATTGAGCGCCGAAGGATCAGGGCCGTCGCATCGCCGCGATCTGCGATTTGATTGAGTTCTCTGTAACGAGCCGCGGCGGGCGGGCAGACTCGAGGGCGGGTTCGGCGGCGGGAGTTGGTTGCAGGAGCGGGCCAATCTGCTCAGCCAATACGCGAACGCCTGGCTCATCCATGATTTCGAAGTGACGGCCTTCGAGGGTAGCCTGGGTGAAGGTGCTTTGCGTGATGCGCGAGCGAAGCGCCTTTGCGATGGGAACAGAGGTGAGCCAGGATTGCTTTGCACGGAAGAAATGGACGGGTGCAAGAACAGGCTCGATCCGCATGTTTTCGATGAACTGCGAATGACGGATGAAGGCGCGGAAGAATCGGCGTGTCTCTGTGTTCTCGCATTCGGGCACAGACAGACCGTGCTTGCCAAGCCATTCCATTACGAGATGCAGGCGCGCATCTTCGGTGGTAGCTCGGAGGATGCGATGCGCGATCTCAAGCGGGGATGGGGACGGTCGACCGTTTCTTGGATTGCTCGAGACATTCCCCGCGGGCGACAGGGCCATTGAGACGTAGTCGTACATCTCGTGGATCAGATTCTCCATGAGAGAGACGCGTGGGACATCGGGGTCGAGAATTGTGACCGGGGACTCGATCATGAAGAGGTGCGCGACGGTGCGGCCGCGGCGTTCAAGCTGGCTCGCGGTTGCGAGGGCGAAGAGGCCGCCAGCGGAGAATCCGGCGATGCGAATTGACCCGTGTGGCTGCCGTTGGGCGATGAGGTCGGCGTAGCTCCGTGCCATCTCGTCAAGCGAGGGCCATTCGCCTGTGGCTCCGGCGAAGACGCGCGACTGGACGGCATAGACGGGAAGTTCGGCGTTGAGGTGATGACCGAGAACATCGTAGTTGTTGGTTCGCCCGCCTGAAGGGTGGATGAAGAAGAGAGGGTCGAGCGAACCCGAGGAGCGCAGGGCGAGCAGCTGACGAGACGTGGCAGGGTGCGTGGGGGTGGCGGGGAATTGGGGTGACTTCGCGGAAATCCCATTGGGCGAGTTCGCGGCGGACGGCGGTGCTGAGGCCGATTGTGCGCCGGAGACCGCAGGGGCGAGGTTTTCATCGACGAGTGTGCAGAGGCTTTCGATGGTGGAGTCGGCGGAGATCTTGCTGGTGGGCAGGGAAGCACCTGTTCTGCTTTGCAAGCGGTTGAGCAACTCGAAGGCCATTAACGAGTCGAGGCCCAGCTCGCGCAGAGGCCGATTGCGATCGAGTTTGTCAGCGTTGCCGCGCAGGACGCGGGCAACGGAGTCGCGAACCAGGCCGGCAATCAGAGCAGGGCGGGCAGAGGGGGATGCACAGGCGAGGTCGGCGTCGTCTGTTGTGTCGACTCGGTCACTGGTTGGGGCGGAGATTACTGCTTCAAAGCGGGGCGAAGACGGAGTGTTGTCGCCCTTGCAGAAGATGCGCTGCCAGTCGAATTGGGCGAATGTGATTTGGGCGATTTCGCGTGTGAGCAGCAGGCCGAGCATCCGCGTGGCTTCTTTGGGGTCGATGGGGTGAATGCCATTGGCCACGAGGTGCGCGGCAACCGAAGGGTTGCGGGCGAGAATGCCGACTTGACCGATGGCTCCCCAATTGATGCTGAGCGCCGGAAGGCCAAGGGCGCGGCGATGGTGCGCGAGCGCGTCGAGAAAGCTGTTTGCGGCGGCATAGTTCGCCTGGCCGGCCGAGCCGAGGATGGAGCTGACGGAAGAGAAGAGCACGAAGTGGTCGAGTTTTGTTTTTGCGAGTGGGAAATGGAGGTTCCAGGCGCCGATGGCTTTGGCATTCATGACACGGGCGAAGCGCTCAGGGGTGAGTTGAACGATGAGGCCGTCGTCAAGGACATTTGCCGCATGGAAGACGCCGCGCAGAGGCGGCAGGGTGCGTGAGATTCGCGTGAGCAGGCGGGATACATCTTGTTCTCGCGATATGTCAGCTTTGACGGTGGCGACCTTCGCTCCCTGACGGCGGAGTGCGGCGATGGCCTGCTTCGATTCGTGTGATGCCGCACCGCTGCGGCTGGCGAGAACCAGGTGGCGTGCGCCGAGAGCGACGAGCGACCGGGCGACGGCGAGTCCAAAGCCGGCAACGCCGCCGGTGACGAGATATGAGGCGCGCGGCGAGAGGGCCACACTTGTGGCTGCGTGGGTGCGAATTTTAGAGGGGTCAACTTCGCGGGTATTGAGGACGATTTTGCCGATGTGTTTGGCCTGCGCCATCTGGCGGAAAGCGTCAGCAGCGTGGGAGATGGGAAGCGTTTCGCAGGGAAGGGGGCATAGACGGCCGGCGCGGAACTCTTTGCTGAGGGCATGGAGCAGAACCTGCACGGTGTGCGGCTGCTCGGCCATCACCTTGCCCATGTCGATGACAAAGATGGACGCGTTGTTGCGCAGGCTGCGCAGGCCGACAGGCGTGTCAGCGAAGACGTCGCGTTTGCCGATCTCAAGAAAGCGGCCGCCGGGGGCGAGGATGGAGAGGCCCTTTTCGATGGCTTCGCCGGCGAGTGAGTTGAGGATGAGGTCGACACCCCTGCCGCGAGCGATGCGGCGAATTTCGTCGGCGAAGGCAGTGGATCGCGAATCGAAGATGTGACGGACGCCAAGCTTGCGCAGGTAGCTGCGTTTCGTGTCGCTGCCGGCAGTGGCGAAGATTTCGGCACCTGCGGCCTTTGCGATCTGAATGGCGGCGAGGCCGACACCGCCGGTGGCTGCATGAATGAGGACGCGCTCGCTGGGGTGGATGCGGCCGAGCGTGTGAAGCGCGTACCAAGCGGTCATGAATGCGACCGGGAGGGTGGCGGCCTGCGCGTGGGTGAGGCGCGCGGGCTTGCGGATGGCGAGCGCTGCAGGGATGGTGAGGTGCGAGCCGAAGCAACCTGCGCCGCAGGCGATGACCTCTTCGCCGAGTTTGAAGCGAGCGACACGGCGGCCGATGGCGACGACACGGCCCGAGCACTCGTCGCCGAGGAGGAGGTCGCGGTCGGATTCCATCGGATAGATGCCGAGAAGCTTCATCACATCGCGGAAGTTGAGAGCTGCGGAGTGGATTTCGATTTCGATCTCGTCCGGACCGGGCTTGCGGCGGGATGTCGCGTAGAGCGCGAGTTCGTCCATGATGCCGGAGGCGGGAAGGTTGAGGCGATAGGCTGCGGCCCTCGATGGGCGCGCTTTGGCCGGAAGATGCTCGAGCGTGGTGCGCGCGATGCGGTTGGCCAAGCGCGTGCCGGTGCGCCATGCCACTTCGGTTTCGGCATCGGAGGAGAGAATTTCGTCGAGCAGGGTTTCTGCGCTGAGGTGCGATGGGGTTGGGTCGAGGTCAATCAGACGGCTTGCGACGCGGGGGAACTCGGTGAGGAGTGTGCGGCAGAATCCGATGAGTGGGGACTGTGCAAGGCCGATGCGATCGGTAAGGAGTGCGGCTTGTGCGCCGGCGGTGACCAGGAAGATAGGCGCGGAGGAGTTGTGGGCGGCCATGGCCTGCGCGAGTTGAAGGGCGCTGTGGCATCCGGCGGCCTCGGCCTGACGGAGAGTGGATGCGTCGAGCATTGTGGTGGGAGGCGCGTCGAGGCTCCAGAGATGAACGATGCCCGCGATCGTGGGACCGGCGGCGAAGAGTTCGGCGAGACGCTCGGGGAGCGACAAGTGGACCTTGCCGTTGGGCTTGCCGGCGTGGGCGAAGTCGTCTTGCTCGATTAGAGCGGATTCGACGCCGTGTGGATTGAGTGCTGAGGCTAATTTGTGGCCCAGGCCGGCGCGGTCGGCGAAGATGAGCCAGCGTCCGGGGAGATTGCGGCTAGAGGTGGGTTCGAGCGGCTTTGGGATCCATTTGGTCTCGTAGAGCCAGTGTTCTGGAGAGTCGTGGCTGGTGGCGGCGTGCGAGCGAATGGCTTGCGTGCGGTAGCCGTCCATGGTGAGAAGCACGCGGCCGTCGGCGTCGGTAAGGCGCAAGTTGCAGGTGATCGATTGGAGCGTTTCGTTGACGCGGCGGGCGTGACAGAAAAGTGTGTGGCCGGGACGTCCGGGGAGCGTGAGGCGATCAAGCAAAAGGCGGTCGATTCGCAGCGGAAGAAAGGTTCCACGCTCGATTGATGAAAGCGCAGCAAACTGCGAGGCCTGGAAGCAGGCGTCGAGGATCGATGGGTGAAGGCGGTGTTGAGCCGCAGATTCCGTGAGATCAGTAGGGAGATAGATCTCGCTGAGCGATTCGCCATCGCGGTAGCGGACAGATGCGAGGGCCTGGAATGCGGGGCCGTAATGGAGGCCGGCGCGTTCGGTAGCGGCGTAGACCTCCGACTTCGAAGCCTGATACGGAAGCGCAAGCCGGATGCGGTCAAGGTCGAGGGTCTCGCGCGGAACATCAGCGTGGGCGCGCACGCGGGCCGACGCGTTGCGGACCCAGTCTTCTTCGGGGTTGGCTCCTCGGCTGAGGAAGATGAGCCGAGCGTCGAGCGGCGCGAAGGCGGTCTGCAGTTGGACCGGCTCTTTGTCCTCTGGCAGATGAAGAGCGCGAAGGAATTCGAATTCTTCGAGCTCGACCTGCTGCGATGGGAAGAGCGAGGCGCCGACGGCGAGAGCGGCGTCGACATAACCCGCGCCGGGGAAGACGATGTGGCCCTGTACGCGATGGTCTTTGAGCCATGGGTGGGTCGATAGGTCGAGCGAAGAACTCCACAAGGGTTGCGCGGAGGGGAGCCTTGCGGCGAGAAAGGGATGAATAGGGCTTTCGAGGCGGGAAGTGCGGCTGGAGGGGGACTCGGACCAGTGGCGCTCGCGCTGCCAGGGGAATGGAGGGAGTGTGACGCCAGAAGCGTTTTGGGGGTAAAGGCGATTCCAGGCGACGGGCACGCCTGCGACGTGAAGCGCGGCGAGGTTGGAGAAAACAGTTGTCAACTCCGGCTCGTTGCGGCGCAGCGAAAATGCGGTGGTGGCGGTGAGGCCGGCGGCAGTGACGGTTTCCGCGACGGATGATGAGAGGGCGGGGTGGGCGGCGAGTTCGAGGAATGTGTGGTGGCCCGCAGCGGCGAGGTTGGTAATGGCGGTGCTGAAAAGAACGGGCTCGCGAACATTGCGACCCCAGTAGTTTGCGTTCAGGTCGCGGCCTTCGATTGGCTTGCCGGTGACAGTGGAGTAGAGCGGGATGCGGGCGGGTGCGGTCTCGACATTGCCGAGCGAGTTGAGCAGATCGCGCTTGACCAGATTCATCTGGCGGCTGTGGAAGGCGTAGTTGACCTGGAGAAAGCGGCTGAAGATGCCACGGGCTTCGAGGTCTGATGCAATGAGGCCAAGTGGCTCGGGCTCACCAGAGAGGGTAACGGAGGTGGGGCCGTTGAACGCGGCAACGACGACGCGGCCGGCGAAGGGAGCGGCGAAGCGGCGGGCCTCGTCGGCGCTGAGATTGGCGGCAAGCATGCGGCCCGCGTCGGGTGCGACGGCCATGGTGCGGCCGCGATGGAAGATGACGCGTGCAGCTTCGCGGAGGGTGAGCGCGCCGGCGATGTGAGCGGCGGCGACTTCGCCCACACTGTGGCCGACGACGGCAGCGGGCCGGATGCCGAGCGACTCCCAGAGTGCGGCGAGGGCGACCTGCAGGGCAAAGATTGCAGGTTGGGCGATGTTGGTCTGCTGGATTCGTGAGGACCTCTCGTCGCGAGAAAGTTCTTCGAAGAGCGACCAACCGTCGAACTCGCGCAGGAGGGCGTCGCACTCGTCGATTTTGGCGCGGAAGACAGGGCTCGCGTGAAGCAGCTCGCGGCCCATGCCCCACCATTGCGGTCCCTGGCCGGAGAAGACGAAGACGGGAGCGGTGGCGGATGAGGTCTCGCCGGTGAATGCGGAGGGACTGTGTTCGCCGCGGAGGAATGCGTTGAGGCTGTCGAAGAGGGCGCGGCGCGATTCGCCAACAAGACAGAGGCGGTGGGCAAGATGAGAGCGTCGCGTGGCGGCAGCGGCGCAGAGAGTGAGAGGGGGTGTGGAGTTTTGCTTGAGCAGGTCGCGGTAGCCGGCAGCCAGCGTGCGGAGCGCTTCGGGGGTGTGAGCGGAGATGGGAAGGACGAGCGGACTTTGATCGGGAGAGACGGGGGCGAGCGGTGGAGCGGCGAGTGGTAAGGTGGCGTTTTTCGCGGGCCTGTGCGCGAGGGGGCCTTGTTCGACTCCCAGGTCCCCAAATGCGAGGGATCTCCACCCCACAGACGAGGACCAGTCTGCGGGGACCCCGGACCTGGGGCACCCAGCGGATGATTTTGCGGACTTGCTCGCGGAGTTGCGTGTGGGTGGGCCTTCGAGGATGACGTGCGCGTTGGCGCCGCCGAAGCCGAAAGAGTTGATACCAGCGAGCATCGGGCCGCCGTTGCGGGGAAAAGGCTGCAGCTCCTGAACCACGCGCAGGTTGAGCGCAGGGAAGTCGATCTGGGGGTTTGGCGTGTTGAAGTGCAGGGTGGGCGGAATGGCGCGGTGCTTGAGCATGAGCGCAACCTTAATGAGGCTGGCAACGCCGGAGGCTGCTTCAAGGTGGCCGATGTTGGTCTTGACTGAGCCTATGAGGCACGGGTGTTTACGCGCAGGACCAAGCGCGGCACCGAGTGCGCGAGCTTCGATGGGGTCGCCAACGGGGGTGCCGGTGCCATGGGCTTCGACGTAACTGATGTCTTTGGGTTGGATGCCAGCAGAGGCGCAGGCTTCAAGGATGAGGGCCTGCTGCGCGAAACCGTTCGGAACGGTGATGCCATCGGTGTGGCCGTCCTGATTGGCGGCGGTTGCGCGGATGACAGCGTAGATGCGATCGCCGTCGCGCTGGGCTGAGGAAAGCGGCTTGAGGAGGACGGCACCAACGCCTTCCGCGCGGACGAAGCCGTCGGCGCTGGCATCGAAGGCCTTGCAATGGCCGTCGTGCGAGAGCATCGACATGCGGCTGAAGGCGACGAAGGTGTCGGAGCTGAGCAGGGCATTGACGCCGCCGACGAGAGCCTGTTCGCAGTCGCCGCGCCAGAGGCTTTCGCAGGCAAGATGGCAGGCTGTGAGCGCAGAGGAGCAGGCGGTATCGATGGCGAGGCTGGGGCCACGGAGATCGAAGCAGTAGGAGATGCGGTTGGCGGCGACGCTGAATGCGGTTCCGGTGGCGGAGTAAACGTCGGCGGTGCCAGGACCAATGTCCTGGTGTTGCATGACGGCGTAGTCGATGGTGGAGATGCCGACGAAGACGCCGGTAGAGGAGCCGCGGACGGAGTCGAGCGGGCGCCCAGCATCTTCAAAGGCCTCCCAACTGGCCTCGAGCAGAAGGCGCTGCTGAGGGTCGATGGCGTCGGCCTCGCGAGCAGAGATGCCAAAGAATGTGGGGTCGAAGCGGTCAATCTGGTCGAGAAAGCCACCCCACTTGGAGTAGGTTTTGCCGGGGCGGCCGGGAGTGGGATCGTAGTAGGCCGCGATGCTCCAGCGGTCGGCGGGAACCTCGCGGATGGCGTCGGTACCCGCGCAGAGCATCTGCCAGAAGGCCTGGGGAGAGTTCGCGCCGCCGGGAAAGCGGCAACCAATTCCTACAATTGCGATCGGATCATTGGCGCGATTTTTCACGTGTGATTACCGGGAGATGATGGCTGAAACATGAGTTTGGGAGAGTTGAATTCTATTCACGATATCAGGGGTGGGCGAGTTGAGACCAACCGAGTGTCACGCGTAAGGAACGCCGGCTAAACCCAGTTCAAGAGGAGGGAGTCGTCATATAAGAGAGCGCGAAACACCAGGAAAATGAATCAAGAGTATGAGCGCCGTCTCTGCGGGACTCCGGACGTATTGTTGGTTGCGCCCACGCCACGCTGAAGCGCGGGGCTAACAAACACCGCGCCTGTGGCGCGGAGCGACTGTGAAGTTTCTGGACTCCCAGGTCCCCAAATGCGAGGGACCTGGGGCACCCGCATGGAATAACAGAATTGCATCTCACCGATTCCGCATTTTTTCCTCGAAAAAGCGCGGAATGAATGGGGCACAGTTCGGAGCGGGCTACTTGGCTTGGGCGTTGAGTTGGGCGATGACGCGTTTTAGATCATCGAGTTTCTGGCCGGCTTCAGAGAGTTTGCCCTCAGAGGTGAGGCGTTGGTAGTCGGAGAAATCGCGACCAGCCTGTGCGGCGAGGCTCTTGAGATCAGTGGCGGCAGGGGGAGCGGAGGGGTTGGCAGGGTTGGCTGAGGATGCTCGCGTGGATTCCGATCCACTGAGGGTCGATTGTTCCGATCCGAAGAGGGAGGCAAGGGCGGCTTCGAAGGTGGGGGCGTAGGCGAGTTTATCCTGCAGGGCGAGGACGACGAGGCGCAGCTCGGGCATGGGGCTGCGTTCAGCCTGCAAGTAGATGGGCTCGGCGTAGAGCAGGGCCTTGCCGCAGGGAATTACGAGCAGGCTGCCTCGGCGGACATGCGAGCCCTGCTGATTCCAGAGCGTGAGCTGGCCGGAGAGCTGGGCGTTCTGGTCGATGCGCGACTCGATCTGCTGTGGACCGTCGACCAGGCGGGTTTTGGGGAAGTCGTAGACTTCGGCGGTGCCGTAATGCGCGCCATCGCTGCGGCCGGCGATCCAGCCGATGAGGTTGTTGCGATTGGCCGGGGTGAAGGGCAGAATCTCAACGAACTCGAGTCCGGCCTCACCGGGCAGCTTCATGAGGACGAAGTTTGGATCCATCGCCGCGGTGGTTTGGTCGGCGCCGCTGGAGCGGGTCTCAGAGGCAACCGTCCACAAGTCTTCGCGGTTGTAGAAGACCTCAGGATTGGTCATGTGATAGAGGCCGTAGACCTGAGCCTGGACGCTGAGCATCAATTCCGGATAGCGGATGTGGGCGTTGAGCCATGCGGGCATGGCGGAGCGATCTTTGAAAAGGCTGGGGAAGATGTCGCGATAGGCGGCGATGATGGGGTCGACGGAGTCGAAGACGTAAAACGTGGTGGTGCCGTCGTAGGCGTCGATGACGGCCTTTACGCTGTTGCGCATGTAGTTGATGGGTCGGCCGTCGATAGAGTCGTGGGTGGAGTAGGGGTAGTTGTCGGACGTGGTGAAGGCATCCATGACCCAGCTAAGGCGGCCGTCCTCGCCGACAACGATGTAGGGATCCTGATCGAAGGTGAGGAAAGGTGCAAGCGCGGCAACGCGGTCGCGCAAGTTGCGGCGCATGAGCAGGCGGCTGTTCTCGTTGACATCGTCGCTGAAAGGCAGCTTGGCAATATCGCCGCGATCGAAGGCAAGCAATAGTCGGCGCAGGAAGCCGCCGACCACGATGCCGCCGTTGCCCTGGTAGGAGGTAAGGTTGTTGGCCTCGCCCTCAGGGTAGTTGAACTCCTGCTGGCGGGTTTTGACATAGACATCTGTGTCGGTCATTTCGCCGAAGTAGATTTCGGGACGCGTGACTTTGAGGCTTGGGACGGTGCTCTGCACGGGCATGTTCGAAAGAATGAGCGTCGGCAGGCCCTCGGAGGTGAATCCGTTGACCGGGTTCATGGTGATGCCGTAGCCGTGGGTGTAGATGAGCTTCTCGTTGATCCAGTTCCGGCTGGGCTCGGGGAGCTTTTCGACGTTGAGCTCGCGCGTGCCGAGCATGACTTCACGCATGGTGCCGTCAATGACGTAGCGGTCGATGTCGATGTCTGGGAAGTCGTAGTAAGTGCGGATTTCCTGAATCTGGCGGAGGGTGTCTTTGAGGGCTTGCACGTCCCAGAGGCGGATGTTCTGGAGAGTGGCCTGATTATTTGCGGGGTCGGTGGCGCCGACGTTGGTTTCGGCGGGGAATTCGCGCTGCTCAAAGAGGTCGAGGCCATAGGCACGCCGGGTGAGTTCGATGTTGTTGGCGATGTAGGGCTGCTCGCGGACGAGCTCGTTGGGCTTGACGAGGAAGCTGGTGACGTACCATCCAGTGACTGCGACGCCTAGGTAGCAGACGATGGCGGGGGCAACAGCGGCGACAAGCCAGCGGCCACCTGGGCGGAAGAGACCGGCGGCGATGGCAAGGATTGCACCGAACAAGAGGGCTGCGGCAACCACGAGCATGCCGATTACGCTGACGTGGGCGTCGGTGTAAGTAACGCCGTCGAAGATGGTGTGGTGTTCGAAAAGAAGCTCAAGGCGGCCGATGTAGGTGCGAATTGAGAGGACAAACAGCAGGAAGCCGAGGGCCAGGGAGGGTCCGCGCCAGGGAAGCGGGTTCGCGCTGCGAAGCTGGCCCGTGAGTGCGCGTGAGCCGCCTGTAATTACGAGGAAGAAGCCGGCCATAATGCAAAGGAGAATGGCCAAGGTGAGCAGCCAACCGGCAAAGAGCTGCCAGGCGGGGAGTGTGAAGAGGTAGAAGGTGAGCGGACGGCCAAAGATGGGGTCGAGGACGGCGGATGGGCCAGCAGGCGCAGGGGCATACCAATAGAGGGCGAGTGTTGGCCATTGGGATTGCATCGATGCGCCTGTGCCGAGGGCGATGATTGCGGAGATTACTGCGGCAGCGGCGCGAAGGACCGGAGCGATGGGCAGTTCGATGGGATTTCCGGCGATGAAGATGGTGTGGCTGGCGGGAAGGTCGTCGCCGTGAACTCTGCGGAGCGCGGCGAAAGCGCCGTACAGGATGGCAAATGTCAGGACCGTGAAGCCGGCAAAGATAGACCAACCAATGGTGCGGGTGGTCCAGAAGACCTGGCCGTAGCCGAGGGAGCGGAACCAGAGGAGATCGACCCAAAGGGAGAGCATGGTCCGGGCCGAGAACAGAATCACGATGACGATGAGGGCGATGACGATAAAAAGCACGCGGTTGCGGGGCCGCGGCGGATTCGATTTGGTAGGCCAATCGATGGAATGTGCCAAAGTTTTTACCCTGCCTTGCGTGTTGCCGTTTGGGTTGAACTGCGGGGAGCGGGCATGGAGCGGGGCGCAGATCCGATGCGCTTATGCGGCCAAAGATCCCGCAGTGTTGCCAGCACCACTCTAGTCCTTTTGGGGCGGTTCTGCAGTGTTTGACTGGGCATGGCCAGGGCGGTCTAAGCAAGTGTGTGGGCCTGGGAGAGCCCTAACTTCACCCGGCAAGTAAGTCAAAGAAAAGCAGATACGGGGCATTCACATCTTTTCATATGGATTCAGGAAGATTCAAGACGGGGGGCGTGGATGTGGGTTCTAGTGGGAACATCCGAACGTGCCGGAGCGCGAATTGCTGTCCGAGGAGGATCGAATCGATGGGGCTTTTCCGCCGTCGTCCCAAACCCGATGCGGGCTTCGGCAAAGCTCAAGGTCCCGATGCGTCAGGAACTAGAACTGTGCATGAACGCATTGA